>Ga0366770_1038_pt1 | contig 15631 bp, 18 predicted proteins | sample BONcelHN113001C9_FD_207086 | JGI IMG/M metagenome (GOLD analysis project Ga0366770, IMG submission 207086) | Enriched cells from coal bed in the Powder River Basin, Montana, United States - BONCAT cells N11 rep2 HSBNCT.N11.300.1.C9 ...
TCATTCTTTATATCTATCTGATTGTAAAAGAACGCCGCAAATAAGATCTATACACTATAAATAAGAGAGGTGCAGGATATGGATTTTAATTTACAGATCGGCATGACTGCCGAAAAAAGCGAACAAGTAACTGAAAATAATACCGCTATTAAGTATGGCAGCGGCGGTGTTGCTGTTTATGCCACTCCCGCCATGATTGGAATTATGGAAGGAACCTGCTTAGCAGCAGTAGACTCCTATCTCCCCGACGGTATGTCCACTGTCGGCATTCATCTTGATGTCAAACACTTAGCTGCCACACCGGTTGGTATGACGGTACGGGCGACAGCAAAGCTTACCGAAATTTCCGGTAAGCGTCTGACTTTTACTATTGAAGCTTTTGACAACAAAGAAAAAATCGGGGAAGGAACCCACCAGCGCTACATTATTGATTTGGCTAAATTCCTACAGAAGGCCCAGGAAAAGAACGTTTAAGTGTAAAAAAAGTTACTTCTGCCGGACAGCCGATACGAAAAGGCATCCAATGTCCAGTGCCAACACTGACATAGCCATAGTTCCCGTCTTGCTGGTACAGGCCGCGCATATATTTGTATTGCACAGGCAGTAGTGATTTTCCGAAAAGTGCTACCTGGCCCCCATGGGTATGCCCGGCCAGCGTGAGCGGAATTTTGTTTTCAAAACTATTATCAAAAAAATCAGGATGATGAGCAATCAGTAAGCGAAATGCTTCGTCCGGTACTCCGGACAAAGCACGGTTGATAAAACCGCGGCGTTTCGTTTGCTGATCTTCTTTTTTATCCGCCCAGGGATAGTCCACGCCTAGCAGGTAGAAAGGCAGTTTACCATCCAATACTTTGCGGTTAGTATTCTCCAGAACGAAGACAGGAGAACTCTCCCACGCCTTGCGTATGGCATCAATATTCCGGAAGTATTCATGATTTCCCCAACAATAATAAATTCCTTGCGGTATTGTCGGGAAAAACCGGTTAAGCCGCTCCATAGTAGGAGTCAGTAAATTGAGATCATCAATCAGATCTCCCGTAATAACTAGCAAATCAGGCTTTTCTTGGGTAATCATGGTTAGCACCCGGTCTAATTTATCCATACCAAAAAACGGACCAATATGAGTATCACTAATTTGTGCAATCTTATAATCCGTTAATTGGTCGGGTAAATTGGCAAAAGATAAGTTATGCTGCTGCTTGGATATGTATTTGTCACCAACAAAGACGCCACCTGAGCTTATTGCCAGTGAGGCCAGCGGTGCAGCAGCAGCTACGCCCCTCAGAAAATCACGGCGACTGATTTCGGTAATGCCTTGATGCTCTCGCGGTAGTACAGATTCTGCCTTCTGTTGCTTATTTCCCACCCTTCGCACCATGAACCGGATAATATACAGCACAAACATAACCGGCAGCAATACCAGTAAGCCAATGACCCAGGTGTAGACTGCATAAATGAAAGCCTGCAGGAAAAAACTCATATATCCATCAGCAGGCCGTAAGGACCGGCTAACTGTCATTGTCAATAGTGAACCTACTGATATCAGCCAATAACTATATTTTATACCCCGGTGACGGTAACCGGAATGCCAGCGTGTTAACAGACGGTAGCCTAACCAGGTAATGAAAAGAAAAACAACTGCTATTGTTAGGTAAAAATAAGCACTTGGACTGTGTTGCATAGCAACCTCCTTAGTTATCTTGCCCGTTTATCTTACCCGTTTTAAGGCTCAGGCATGTCAGCTGTTACTGTATTTTCCAGATAAGCTGCCATCTTACGGTGCGGTCCGGCAAAAGACAATGCCGACCATTCGCCCGGACTGGCCCATATCGCATTAGTCGAATCTGGCAAATCCCCTCGCTGGACAATTTGGCATGAATAGAAGGCGATCTGCCATTGCCGGTGGCTAAAGGTATGCGTAAGTTCCATGACCGGCATAGCTTCGATGAAAGCCTGCTGTCCAAACTGGCAAAGTAAACTCTCCAACTGCTCAGGCCCATCGTGCTCATCGCCTATTTCAACTGACGGAAATTCCCACATATTTGCCAACATCCCTTTGGCTGGCCGCTTATGTAACAAAAATAACCCTTCCGACTGGACAATTGCTGACGCTACCTTCACTGTCCGTGGCGAAGCAGCTTTTTTTCGTACCGGCAATTCCCGCTGGCGATTTTCTTTGTACGCCATACAGAACTGATCAAGCGGACACTGGCTGCAACCTGGGTTTTTAGGAGTGCAGATAAGTGCTCCTAAGTCCATGAGAGCTTGATTAAAATCTCCAGGACGATCGTAAGGCAAAACTGTGGCAACTAGCTGGGTTACTTGTTTTTTTGCTGCCGGTCTGGTGATATCTTCGTCCAAGCAAAACAGCCGGCTAAAGACACGCAGCACATTGCCATCCACAGCAGGTTCAGGCTTATTATAAGCGATACTTAAAATAGCACCGGCAGTATAATCACCCACACCGGACAGCGTAATAATCTTATCCCGTTCATCAGGAACCAGCCCACCATAGGCCTCAGCTACTTCCCTCACACCTTGGTGAAGGTTACGCACCCGTGAATAATAACCTAACCCCTGCCAATATTGCAGTACCTCTTCAGCAGAGGCCTGGGCCAGCTCCTTTAGGGTTGGAAATCGCGCCATCCACCGCTCATAATAGGGTTTAACCGCTTCGACCCGGGTTTGCTGCAGCATTACTTCAGAAACCCATATTTTATAAGGTTCCTGATCCTGTCGCCACGGCAATTCACGGCTATTCTCATCGTACCATTTCAATAGTGCCTTTGCTAACTCCATTGTATAAAAGACTTCTCCTTCAAAAAGAACTTACTGCAAGAATGTTTACCGTTTGCACGCTATCATTATCAGCAGCAAATACTACTTTTCCTTTTATTTTTTCACCTTGCAGCACTTGTGGCAACCAGTGAATATCATCTTCCCACATTGTCTCATAAGGGATTTGGCTGACAACAAACCATTCCGGCTTCATCTCATCGGACTCGACGATTTCTCCCTGCCACCGCTCGGTAACATAAATATGAACATCATGATCCAGGGCAGGGTTGGCGGGAAAAATAAAATCCAATTCACCTACTTTTCTCAAATCCTGCTCCTCAGCTATTATGCCGCATTCCTCCTGTAGTTCCCGCAACACTGCGTCGATTACCTTCTCAGCAGTATTAAGCTTACCGCCAAAACCGTTATATTTGCCTTTTCCAAAACCGGTTTTCTTCATACCTAATAAAACTTGCTGCGCCGGCAGACTATTCACTACGAAACAGAGCGTCGTCGAGTACATACAACCACCCTTTCAGCAGATTAGTTTTCCGTTTAGTAGAATCAACACTCCAGTTAGGACATTTTCAAAAAAGTTCGGATTTGTCCATATTATCGGCATAGGCACGTATGTTAGCTGATTGGGTGCTGCAAAATAAGGAAACAGCCGTGCTTCTTGCTTACCATGACTAGCTTTTCCCCTTAACTCCAGTTATGATAGAATATAACTACCTGAGACAACATACGAGGTGACCATCCATGTCAACGTCCAGCCATCTGGTCTTTAATGTTACTATTGGTAAACAAAAACCGGAAAATATTATAAACAGCACCGCTTACTGTCCTTTCTGTCATCGAGATACCTTGGAGGACATCATTGAACAACGCGGGACTATCTGGCTGATTAAAAATAAATATCCTGTCCTGGAAGCAACTTTGCAAACAGTATTAATTGAAACGGATGACTGTAACTCCGAATTATCGTTATATTCTAAAGACCATCTTTATAACGTTATCCGTTTCGGCGTAGAAAAATGGTTGGAAATGACCGCCAGTGGACAATTTACATCTGTCCTTTTTTATAAAAACCACGGCCCCTGCTCAGGTGGCACCATCCGCCACCCACACATGCAAATTGTCGGGTTAGAACACATCAACTATTTAGAGCATGTCCAGGCAGATCACTTTATTGGCCAGCTAATTGACAGCCGTCATAGCGTGGAATTCAATCTATCTACAAAGCCGCGGATGGGATTTTTTGAATTTAATATCTTACTTCAAGACTTGGCTGATCTTAATAGTATGGCAGATTATATTCAAATAGCCGCCCATTATATCCTGCATGGCTTTCATCGTGCTTGCAAAAGCTACAATCTCTTTTTCTACCACTTTGACGGCAAAATCATTGTAAAAATCATTCCCCGCTTTGTCAGTTCACCGTTGTTTATCGGCTATTCCATTCCCCAGGTCGCTAATGAAGAACGGGCTAAAGAAGTGATTAGCCAAATTAAAGAACATTATTTATAAAGCTTGCTGTTATTTTAACATATTCCTCCTACAGAACAAACGCCTCCGGCAATACTTCACCATCAGTTACTTTTCTGCATATTATGCATAAGTACCTGCGGAACTTACCGTATTGAACAGGAGGATGTTATCATTATGTCTGATCGCACTAAATATAACCCCCCTAAATGGGAAAATCCAGAAATGAAGGATTACAGTGATCGCCCGGACCAGCCTATCGGCTGCACTCCTACCAGCACACCCTGCTCTCCACGCTGTAATCCCTTATGCGATCCTACCTGCAGCCCGCCCTGTAACCCATCTTGTCCACCTACCTGCCGTCCTTTTTGTGCCCCCGTCTGCAGACCCCGTATCGCCTGCCAGCCAGCCTGCCGTCCTACCTGTTATCCCGCTTGTCAGCCAAGGACTGAATGCAGCCCTTATTGCACTCCCAGTTGTCGACCAACTATATACTAAACTAAGAATCCCCGTGGCTATTGCTACGGGGATTCTTAGTTGAACAATAAAAAAGCCGGATTAACTCCGACTTTTTAATAATGCTATTCTTCGTCTTCTCTTGGGTAATTATTATTTGCTTGAAGCCTGACAATATCTGGGGCTAGATTAGTCGATCCTCTGAAATCATGCTCGTGATCTTCTACTTCTGATGTCGTTCCCGAATAATAATGGATATGCGTTCCGTCGGCCAAGGATACCGCCGGTCCGGTATAGATGTCATAAGCATGCCAATGACCTTCGACGAAGCTGGTCCGGCCCTTCAAACAATGTACATGCGTACCATTGGTTAGTTTCGCCGGAGAACTGATACCGAGAATATTATGGTTATGACCATCCGCTACGTCCGTGATTGTCTGGTACAAGTGCACATGGACCAATTCCCGGTCAGTTTCGCGTTCATTTACTACTGGCGCTTTGCGGTCTTCCTCTTTCATAAGCAATAATACACCTCCTTATGTTTTATTGTATGCGTAATCCCTATGGATGGTGAACGCAAAAGAAAAAAGCGAGGATTTCTCCCCGCCTTCTAGGCTTAAATGCCTCTCATTAATTGAGCTAGCACGCCATATTTGGCATTCTGATAAATTTGGTCAAAAGCAACAATATACCATTCACCGTCAATACGTTCCAAGCCTACTGGTTTCACTGTGATTTTAAAGGTATTTTCCTGTTGAAGCGTTGCAACTACAGCAGCATAATTACCGGACTGGGCAACTACTTTTACTGCTGCTAAGTTTGCAGTTTTTAACTCGCCTAAACCGTCACCTGTAATAAACTCTGCAATTGCCTTAGGATCGCTGGCCGAAGTAGGTGATACATAAAGACTGGCCTCATTTAATTTGCCAACTTTGGCAGCATTTACAAAAGTCTTAACAACCCCATCAGGAGACAGGCCGGTAATGCGTTTTCCGCCTCCGCCGCCACAACCGGCAAGCAAGGCTAATAAAGTTACCATGGCCACTACAGCAACCATAGTTGTTTTCTTTTTAAACATTGTAATCCTCCTTGTATGTAATTTTTATTCACTTTATGTAAATTATACAGCAAACTGACTGCTTAGTCACCAAACTATATTTTCCAGTAAAAAAAGCGGAGACAGAGAAATTATCTCTGCCTCCGCTTTTACTAGCTATTTTAGCCCGCTTTGTTCTATATCAAAATCGTCTTGCACTTCCATTGTACCATCTTTGCTGACCGCTCTGTCATCAATATCAAGCTTTTCCTGCTGATCCCAGATCATCCGGTGTACTAAATAGTTAACTGTCCGTTTATCCCCAGGTTTAAGCGAAGAATCGGTAGATTGATTAACGGTATAATCCAAAGCGTCTTCAAAGCCCATTGTCTGAGCACTCCCTGAAACTTCGGCAAGACTGGCACTAGACCCGGCTTGCTCATTTGTACGTCCACTGGGCATACTAGAGTGATTAGGAGGACTGGTTTCTCCTGCAGATGCCTGCATCTGATTTTGTGAACCTTGTTGATTCATGGCGTTTGTTTGCGAAGCTTGAGCGGTTAGCTGCTCTCTGTTGACTGGAGCCTGAGTTTGCTTGCTGTCGTAAGCAGCAACTATTTCATTATTGTCAGTCATCATGACACCTCCTGCACATGTATTAGTAATAGCGTTGCCAACAGATACTTTGCCAATACAGGAAATTTTCATGAGAGCTCGAAATATTATAAAAAAAGCTCGCTACATTTACATAAAGGATTGAAACTATGAACATTTTTGCTATAGCTGATACCCATTTATCAGGTGAACCGCCAACAAAACCAATGGATGTTTTTGGACCTCACTGGCATAACCATTGGGAAAAAATTAAAACTGACTGGCTAGCCCGAGTAACCCAGGAAGACGTAGTTTTGCTGCCAGGCGACATCTCGTGGGCAATGCGGCTTACTGATGCACTGGTAGACCTTAACGCTATTCGGGAATTACCGGGAAAGAAGATACTTGTCCGCGGTAACCATGACTACTGGTGGCAAACAATCAGTAAAATGAATAAAGCTGTAGAAAACGAACTAACATTTCTACAAAATTCTTTCTCCTCTGCCGGCCATCATGCAATTTGCGGCAGTCGTGGCTGGTTATGTCCGGGGGACCGCTCTTTTACTGCTGAAGATAACAGTATCTATCAACGGGAGCTTCTGCGGGTACGAGCCTCTCTTGAAGCTGCCAAAACAGCCGGATTTGAACGGATCATCCTCATGCTTCACTATCCACCTGTCAATGACAAGCATGATCCTAGTGGCTTTACTGAACTTCTTGGCGAATTCCAAGTAGAAATTTGCTTATTTGGTCATCTCCACAGTGAGTCAGCCGCCACTGCACCTACAGGCATAATAAACGGCGCCGCCTGCCACTTGGTAGCCTGCGACGCCTTGGATTTTAAACTAAAGCAGATTGTATAGGCCTGCTCTTATTCTACAAAGCGGACTTTATATTCTCTGAGCCACGTATCCATCTGAATAAGATAAGCAAATAACTGAGGGCCTCCCATCAATTGGCCAAACCAGGGGATATTGGAGGCTGCTTCCGGCGACTGGGCAATCTCGCGTATTTTACCAATATTAATCAGATTCTGCAGTGGTGTTGTCTGATCGTTTAAAATGGCTAGCAGCCGCTCTCTAACAGTATTTAGGTATGCAGGATTATGTGTCTTTGGATAAGGGCTCTTTTTACGCCACAATACGTCTTCAGGCAATACACCTTCTAAGGCATATCGCAATAATCCCTTTTCCCGGTCCTGGTAATTTTTCATCTCCCAAGGTACGTTCCACACATAATCTACAATGCGATGGTCGCAAAAGGGTACCCGTACCTCCAGCCCAAAAGCCATGCTCATGCGGTCTTTTCGATCAAGCAAGGTCGGCATAAACCGGGTAAGACTAAGATAAAAAATTTCGCGCATCCGTGCTGCTTTTGCCTCTTCACCTGGCAGACGGGGCACCTCCGCCAATGCGTCATGGTAACGGGACGCCGCGTAGTCCTGGAAATTAAATCTTCCTCTTACATCCGGCGCCAGCCACTCTGTCCGTCCCTGAATAAACCGAGACCACGGAAAAGTATCGGCATTGATTAATTCTTCCCGGCGGAACCAGGGATAACCACCAAAAACTTCATCAGCACACTCGCCTGACAGGGCAACAGTGGCGCCTTTTTTTATTTGCTGACAGAAAAGATATAGTGACGTGTCAACATCGGCCATTCCAGGCAAATCACGAGCCTTAGCGGCAGTTGGCAGTGTATCGGCTAAATTGCCGTTATCCAATTCTATCAAATGATGACAAGTTGAAAAATAGTCGGAAACACGCTTAACCCAAGGTGCATCTGAATTTGGTTGGAAGGCATTAGCCTGAAAAAACAAGTCATTATCTACATAGTCTACAGAGTACGTATGAAGGCAGCCATTCCCTTTTTCCTTATAAATCTGAGCAGCAAAAGCCGTTAAGGCGCTGGAATCAAGACCGCCAGAGAGTAATGTACACACCGGCACATCTGCTACCAACTGCCTTTTTACAGCATCCTGCAGCAATTCCCGCACGGTAGAGATGGTAGTTTCAAAAGTCTCATTATGCGGTTTTGATTGTAAGGCCCAATAGGTACTAATTCGCTTGCCGTTACGATTTACTGTCATGCAGCAGCCTGGTTTTAATTCTGCAATATCTTTAAATACGCCATGGCCAGGTGTCCGGGCAGGACCAATCATAAATATTTCCGCCAGACCTTCACGGCCTACTTCCGGTTCGATAGCAGGATGGGCCAGCAAAGCCTTTAGTTCGGAGCCAAACAGGAAGGTACTGCTCCGCTGAGCATAAAAAAGCGGTTTAACCCCCAAACGGTCACGAGCCAAAAAGAGCTCTTCTTTTCTTTCATCCCAAATACCAAAAGCAAAAATACCATTAAAATATTCCACACAAGACGGTCCATATTCAATATAGGCAGTAAGCAGCACTTCCGTATCGGAGTGAGTGCTGAAGCGATAACCCCGGGCCTCTAGGTCAGCTTGTAGTTCCGGTGTATTATATAGTTCACCATTATAAGTAATCGTATAGGCATAATCGCCTCGCTTGCGAGTCATAGGCTGGCGGCCGCCTTCCAGATCGACGACGCTCAACCGGCGATGTCCCAGAGCAGCGTGAGGGGTAATATACGTTCCAAATGCATCTGGTCCCCGTGTGGTCAGCGTCTCAACCATTGCATCCAGTATGGGCTTTTGCGTGGTTAGATCAGCCTGCCAGTCAATCCAGCCGGTAATACCGCACATAAATTTTCTCCTCCTCAACAATACAACGCCAACATAGTTCTCCCTGCAGGGCAGTCTAGCAGTTGGCGTCATTGCCTTTGTATGCTTTTTCATGAGTAGAATATGCGCAGTAAAATGATTTGGTCACTGTTTGTGATGATTGTCACAGAAAAGGGATATAGTAACGTGTAAGATAAAGCTAAAGAGAGCTATCCCTATTCGATAAGGAGGAATTTTTATGGAAAAAAAATTCATTAAGAATATTGAGTTCAGCAAGGCCCTTGACTTTGCCGGTTTAGTTGATTACAAACCTGGTCAAGTTATCAGTCTCACACTAGCCCAAAATGACTCACTCACGCTTACGCTGTTTGCTTTTGGCAAGGGTGAAGGAGTAAGTACACATTCCGCTCCTGGCGACGCTATGGTATATATGCTGGACGGTACAGCCGAAGTGACCATCGGCGATCAAAAAATCACTGCAACTGCCGGTCAAACAGTTATCATGCCTAACAATGTCCCTCACGGGTTAGATGCTGTAGAGAATTTTAAGATGTTACTAATATTGGTAAAATAATAAATCAGGCTATTTAGTAAACAAGAGCCCTGTTGTCATCGGTGCGATGAAAACAGGGCTCTCTTTATGCTTATCGTTCAATGCCTTTGCGCTCTTTATCAAAATACATGTTCTTATCGGCCACCTGCAGCAAAGTATCCACATCGCTGCCATCCTGGGGATAAATAGCTACCCCTACACTCGCGCTGACAATGAACTCACGTCCTTCCAAAAGCAATGGCACTTCAATGGCGCTGACGATCTTATCTATCACCCTGTCAATACTGTCCTGATCAGGCACGCCATGCAGAACCAGAGTAAATTCATCTCCGCCCAAACGGGCAACTACATCACTTTTACGCAATGCTGACTCCAGACGTTGGGCGATAACTTTAAGCGCCTTATCGCCAATATAGTGTCCCAGCGTATCATTGATTTCTTTAAACCGGTCCAAATCAAGAAAAATAACGGCTAGCATCTGTTGATTGGCCCTCGCCTGATTTAACGCCATTGTCAGCCGGTCCCGAAAGAGCATTCGGTTAGGCATCCCGGTCAATGAATCATGATAAGCCATATGTTTAATAGCTTCTTCATAGCGCTTGCGCTCGGTAATATCAACTATCTGGCCAATATAATACAGCGGCTGGCCATGAGCACCCCTCACCAATGCGATGTGAAGCATAACATGAATAATCGCTCCACCGTTGCAGAAAAACCGGGACTCCAAAACCAGCTGTTGCTCCTCTCCTGATAACAGCTTCTCAACAGCAGTAAGTATTTTATTACGGTCATCATCCGACACAATATGGCTCAATTGCAATGTAGTAAATTCTTCAGCACCATACCCAACTAAGCTGCACATCGCCTGATTTACTCGCATAAAATGGCCTTTAAGGCCAGTAATCGCCATACCAATAGGCGCATAATCAAACACCAGCCGAAACCGTTCTTCACTTTCTTTTAATCCTTCTATGGCCTCAGCGCAATCAGTCGTACAAGCATTCACTTGCACTCACCTCTATTCGTATAACAGAACTACATTTTAAAAATGATTGACTATTTTATATTCGGGTAACAGTCGCTATATCCCTACTGTATCTACAAAGAGCGGCCATAAAAGTTATTTCCCTTTTATTACAAAAATCGACATTTAGGGTGCTGCTTGCAAAAAGATGTTTTTTTAGTATTCCAATACTATCAAATTAAAAACATAGCAGCAACGGTAGTAACTAACAATCCAATCACTACCGGTATTAAATTCCGCCTGGCCAATTCAAAGGGATCAACACCACAAATTGCTGCTGCCGGAATCAAAGCCCAGGGAACTACCGTCCCGCCGCCTACCCAGATAGCTGCAATTTGGCCAAGTGCCGTCAAGGTAGCGATACCTGAACCAATGGCGGTGGAAAAAAGGTGAGCAATTGATCCTGCCAAGGAAATACCTGAAAAACCGGATCCATCCAGACCGGTGATAGCGCCAACTACCGTCAGGGTAACAGCACCAATCCCGGGATTTAGAGGAACAAGCTGGGCTAAAGCCACACCTAAATCGTTAACCAGGCCTTGTGACCCTGGCGGCAATACCTTGCCATAGATGGTTATAAATGCTGCGTCTCCAAGATAGAAAAAAGCGGCGATGGGAATAACCGGACCAAACACCTTAAACCCAAACTGGAATCCGTCTATAAGATAGGCTGTCATTTCTTCCAGCCCTTTATCTTTATGAGCCAGCAGTGCTATTACCACCAAGATCAGTACCGAAGTACCGCCAATAAGCGCTGTAGCATCACCGCCCTGTAGTCTCAATGCAAACATAGTTAACACATCGGCTAAATAGAGTATGGGAACAGCAATAGCCAAAATAGTCTTTTTTCTGACAGATAATGTTGTTTTTAAATCAATCAATTTGGCATCTTGAGAATCTACGGTGACCTCAATAAGCTGATGTTCGGTAAGTAACACTCCTTTTTTCAAATCCCGTTTCAGCAAAAAGAATGCTACACTTGTTGTTACAATACCCATAATAAATACTAACGGAACACTTGCTGCTACAACATCGCCCACAGGAATGCCTGCTGCCGCCGCAGTCAGCTTAGGAGCACCTTGAATGACAAAATCACCGGACAAAGCAATACCATGACCAAATAAGTTCATAGCCATAGCAACACCCATTGCCGGCAAACCGGCACGAACAGCTACAGGCAGCAATACTGCACCGAGTAATGCAACCGCTGGTGAAGGCCAAAAAAACCAGGAGATAGTCATCATTAAAATACCGGTAATCCAATAAGCCAAAGTCGGTGTCTGAATAAAACGGGTCACAGGGGAAATCATTACTTCATTAATCCCGGTCCGCAACAAAACCTTGCTCATGGCAACAATAATGGAAATGACCAGGATGGTACCCAGCAATTCAGTAATGGCGTAGATAAAACTATCAAATATCCCCATTATCGAATTAGCTATCGAACCTTTAGCCATTAATCCCAGCAAACAAATACCAACGATGCAGACTAGTGTGGTATCGCGGCGCATCACCATAAAACCAATGATAAGGCATATGAAAGTCAAATATACCCAATGGAGCGCAGTCAACTCGACTTGCATGCAAACTCCCTCCTTACTATGGGGTGCTGCCCCAAAAACTTATTACAGGATATGCAGGGCAGGCAATAGTGTTCATGGAAAAAGAAAAACCACCGGTTGGTGGTTTTTTCATTTTCATGAGGCAACGATTTGGGTAAACAACTTCACCATATCCGGGTCAAACTGTCTGCCGCTGCCCTGAATTACTTTAAAAACGGCCTGACGGGGTGAGTTCTTCTTACTAAAAACCAATTCATCATAATAACTGGCAACAGCAATGAGGCGGGCAAATTCTGTTATCTGCATTTTACTGAAACCAAAGGGTTTGCCAGTACCGTCAAAGTGTTCATGATGCTGCAAGCAGGTCAATGCTACGACCATATCCAGTTCGGGATTTTCTCTTAACTTAACAAATCCTGAGAGAGAATGCTCTTCTTCTTCATTGCAATCCTCAAGCAGTCCGCTATCATGAAGTAATGCACAAATTGCTATAAATTCAAGGTTAAGATAATCATAGCCCTTACAGAGGGCCATATTGAGAGCTAGTAAGGTTGTCCGTAAGCTATGGTGATATACTTTCTCAGAATTTGCAATATGAGCCAAACTATCCTGAACAGCCGGTTTTACCAATACGGAATAGATCATTTGCTCTACTTTAAAAACATTATCGGCAAGCTTTAATGTCCCGTATCCTTCTAAAACATCTGAAAACCGTTTTGTTTCCGCCACTGCCTGTTGAGCTGCCGATCCGAAGTCCTTATAATATTTTTTTTCATCCTCTGCTTCCTTTATCATAACCTCACGAACGGCAAACTTACGCAAGCTTTCAATGTAAGATGGTTTCAAGGGAACTCCTTTGGCTACCAAAACCATGCCAGTCGAAGAATAAATTGTTTTAGCTGGAATCATACCTGCTTCCAACTGATCAACAATTAGTTTTTTCATGCATTCTCCCCCTCACCGGCAACACAAGCCTGTTGAAAGGCTTGCAAAATAACGTCTCTCACTATCGGTTTGGCTAGAATGGCCGAAATACCTACGGCATTACATTCATCAACTAAGTATTGCTGAGTGCCAAGTGCCGTAATCATAATAATTCGCACCTTTTTATCAATAGCGCGAATTATTTTTAACGTTGTTAAACCATCCAAGTGTGGCATAGTAACATCCATGAAAATTATATCCGGCCGAAAGATGCGGTGCTGTTCAAGCGCCTCAATACCATTAGACGCTTCAGCAATTTCTAATCCCGGTACCTCCGCAACCACCCGCTGCAGTGTCAACCGGGAAAAATCAGAGTCATCAACAATCAATAATTTCATTTGTTACCTCACTATTCAAGCTTCTTACCAGTAAGCCTAGCATAAAGCTCATACTTGTCGGTTAACGGCAGGTTAACTTTGTGTTAAGTTAATAAAAAAGCACCCTTTTGTCTCCAACATTGACAAGCGGGTGCTTCTGACAACTCGAATTAATATTTTTGAATTGTTTCGTAATCCTTTTGTAAGAAGATTGGTTATGTTATAATGAAGCCGAAACTGAAGAAATGCAGGTATTGTAACATGAGCCAAATGGTCAGGCAGCATCTAAAAGCCGGCTTTATATTCGGCGATCGCCAGTCAGGTGAATATGTTTATCTCCCGGGAGGAGAAGTAGGACTTGACGAACCTTTATGTGTTTTGGAAACACTTACTTCACGACTTGACGTAACTCTTGATGAGGCCGTCCAGCTAGTTGCCAAGCTGAGTCTTAAACCAGCAAAACATCCACGGTTAGGTGCCAAATCGTGTTAAGTCAGACTGCTACTAACCGCATCGGTGAAATTGATGCCCTGCGGGGAATGGCCATTATTTTAATGGTCATTTTTCATACTATTGTTGATTTAACAGACCTTTATGGTTATGCTTTTAATTATCACAATGGTTTCTGGTATTATGAAAGCAAATGTTCAGCCTCTCTGTTCATATTTTTAGCGGGCTTAAGCGCAACGCTTACCGCTTCCTCCCTCCGCCGTGGCAGCCAGCTTGTAGTCTGGGGCTTTACTTTAACTGTAATAACCTGGCTATATAGCCCTGATTGGTATATCCGCTTTGGCATCTTACATTTTTTGGGGATTAGTCTGTTAACTTATCCTTTGCTCAAAAAACAAAAACCAGGAGCATTACTGCTCCTGTCGATAATTGCCTTTGCTATTGGATGCTGGGCTGCTCAACAAATCGTACCGTGGTCTATTTTACTGCCCTTGGGTTTAATGCCAGCCGGCTTTCAGACGATGGATTATTATCCCTTATTTCCATGGTATAGCGTTTTCCTGCTAGGTGTCGCCGCCGGAAAGCGCTTCTATTCGACAAAAAACAGCCTGTATCCAGGCGCTCTTTTCCCTCGTCCCCTTACTAGCCTAGGCAGATATTCACTGGTTATTTACTTACTCCATCAACCCTTACTGCTGGTACTGCTCTACTATCTGCATCGGATTATATAAGACCTGCCTTCTTGTATAAAGCATAAAAATGGTGAACCGGTCCTACTCCTTTGCCAAGTGGAAATGCCTGCTCAATTGCTACTGTTATAAAATCTTTCGCTCGCCGGACCGCATCAAAAACTTCACAACCTTGACCTATATTAGCGGCAATAGCGGAAGAAAGCGAACAGCCTGTGCCATGCGTATTTGTTGTAGGAATGCGCACTGACGGAAGATAATAGAAGTCTTCGCCGTCAAAGAGAATATCGGTGGCATCTGATTGGCGGTGGCCGCCCTTAATCAGTACATTTTTAGGCCCCATAGCATGAATGGTTTGAGCGGCCTGCTGCATGTCCTCAAAAGATATAATCGTTTGACCGGTAATCACTTCGGCTTCGGGAATGTTAGGAGTAACTACTGTTGCCAAAGGCAGCAGTTCACTTACCAGTCTAGCCTGAGCCTCTGGCTGCAGCAGACGGTATCCACTCTTAGACACCATGACCGGATCAACAACAATATTTTTTACTTGGTATTGCTGAAGCTTAGCAGCAATAACGTTAATCGTTTCTTCTACTGAAACCATGCCGATCTTAACAGCATCCACCTCAATATCCTCAAAAATAGCTTCAAGCTGCTGAGCAATGATGCCAGCGGTTATGTCCTGCACAGCCAGAACACCTTGAGTGTTTTGGGCCGTCACCGCAGTAATAACACTCATGCCATAGGTGCCGTGAGCAGAAAATGTTTTCAGGTCAGCCTGGATACCCGCTCCACCGGAACAGTCTGATCCGGCGATAGTTAACAAATTTTTCATATGTCACCTCTTTTTATGTTAGCGCCTTACCGGCAGCCTTTCGAAAAACGGGGTTGTACATACCAGAGCAGCTCGCCGTCAGGTGAGCCAGATACCGCATTGGTTGCCCGGTAGCGGATAGCTGCGGCAGTCGACTTACGAAAGGGAAGCTGTAGTCCGGTCAGTTG
>Ga0366770_1041_pt1 | contig 15216 bp, 12 predicted proteins | sample BONcelHN113001C9_FD_207086 | JGI IMG/M metagenome (GOLD analysis project Ga0366770, IMG submission 207086) | Enriched cells from coal bed in the Powder River Basin, Montana, United States - BONCAT cells N11 rep2 HSBNCT.N11.300.1.C9 ...
CGGTTTAAGAGGCCCACTGCCACCTGGCACATCGACAAACAGATTGCATTTCAGCATGGATTTGAGAGCACTGTTATTTTGAATTCCCGTTAGTCGAATGAGAGCGCTGCCACCCTGTTCCAAAAGCCTCGCTCGTAAAAACCTTCTCTGCTCACTGGACTTATTGAATCCATCCACTAAGGTCCCCTGAATTCGGGAATACAGATACTTTCTCTGACCCATCAGCTTCTTGAGCAGTGGTATGACTAGCAGCTCGAAGGTAATGAAGGCTGCAACAGGACTGCCTGACAAACCGACGAGAATTTTTTGATCTTTCGTAGCTGCCAGAATAGGTGATCCCGGTTTGATATCCACTTTCCAAAACATAATGTCAGCACCGGCCTCTAAAAATGCATCCTGCACCACATCATAATCTCCAACCGAAACACCACCAGTGGTAATGACTACATCAGCCTGCTTGAGGCCTTCCTGAATACGTTCGGCTACCTGGTCCTGACGGTCTGCCACATTGCCTAACATAACCGGTTCAACCCCCAATTCGAGGCAGCGAGCTTGCAGCGTATGCCGGTTACTATCGTAGATTTTTCCTGGCCTCAGGGACTCATCAATACCGATAAGTTCATCACCAGTACTCAAGATAGCTACCCTTACCCGGTGATATACCGGCACACTGGCAATTCCCATTCCTGCCAGCAGACCAATGAACGCCGGGGAAACGACGCTTCCCCGTCCAGCAAGCACTTCCCCTTTCTTTACGTCTTCTCCGGCATAGACAACATTGTCCCTTGATTTCAGCGGTTTGAAGATCGAGACAACACCTTTTTTTCGCTCTACGTCTTCATATTTAACAACCACATCGGCCCCTTCGGGAAGGGGGGCACCGGTCATCACCTTAACGGCAGTGCCGGACGTGATCTTGCATGATGCTACATAACCTGCTGCAACTTCTTCCAAAACCTTCAAGCAAACAGGCGTGGCCGGATCGGCGCCTTCGGTGTCATTAGCCAATAAAGCATAGCCATCCAGCGGCGAACGATCAAAGCAGGGAACATTGTCCTGGGCTATAATATCCCGGCTTAGGATTCTTCCTAAAGCGTCCATTAATGGAACACTACTCTCTCCAGGCAGAATCGCCTTTTCCAATAACATGTTTTGTGCTTCTTCTAAAGGGATGTTGCATTTCATAGCCTTTCCTCCTATGCTCCTGTTCCGAAAGGACAGCTTGGGTAACGACAAACCGAACATCGCAGGCACAGCCCGCCTAATCCGAATCTGGCAATTTTCTCCCGCGTAACTTCTTCTCCCGTAAGAAGAAGCGGTAAAATAAGATCCAGTGCCGATACTTTGGAGTACATAATACCTCCGGGTAACCCCAGAACGGGAATACCATCCAGATCTGCGATTAATAACATGGCTCCTGGTAATACAGGAGTGCCTTGAGAAATAACAGTTGCACCGCTTTCTCTAATGCCTTGAGGCGTGACATCATCAGCATCTACCGACATACCGCCTGTGGTTAATATGAGTTCTGCTCCATTGGCTGCCAGTTCTTGGATTGCCTGCGCAATTCTTCCTGAATCATCAGGTAGAAACTGCTGATTGATCATTTCACATCCATATTCTGCTAGCTTCACCTGTAAGAAGGGTCCGAACTTATCTTGAATTAGGCCTGAATAAACCTCAGTACCAGTAGTAACAACACCAACTTTCAAGGATCGCAGCGGTTTTACGGCAATCATTTCCCTATCTTTGCAAATCTGTTCGACTTCTTCCAATAATTTTTCATGAATAGTAAGAGGAATAGCGCGAAGTCCGGCAATTACATCGCCTTTTTTAACCAATCTCATATTATTTCGTGTAGCAACCATGACATCTTTCACCAAATTCACTTGCACAAGTACTTCTTCGTTGATGGTGCACATACCACCATACTGGGCATAAAGAGAAATCTTCCCTTCGACAGGTTCACTGCACTCAAGCCCCCGTCCCTTAACTGCCTTGGCGATTCTGACAGCAGCATCATTTTCATGAACCTGACCAGCCTGTGCTTCCCAGACAAAAATATGTTCCTTGCCTAGCTTACGCAATTCCGGTATATCTTCCTTGGTGATGACATGGCCTTTTTTGTAGGCCCGCCCTTTGAATTCTCCGGGAATAATCTTGGTGATATCATGGCAGCAAACATAATTTTCTGCCTCTTCAACCCGAATAGTCTTCATATAAATTCTCCTTCTCTTTTTGCATATTAAAAAGCTTCCGTGCGAAGGGCGCACAGAAGCTATATCTCAACCTCATGAAACGCCTCCTTTCCAAATAGGAGGTAGTAAAATTTCTTTTACTACCCTGTGAGCCTTACCGGCCCAGACTGCAAAACCATAGCTTGCTTTAGGTCCTGCAGTTCGGAGAGCTAATGTATGCTATTTTACTATGGACAACCCCAATGAATACGCTTTTCCCAGACAGTCTCCCAGTGCATAATACGATCTGTTACAAGCACTGCTAAGGATGGGATTCACTTTTTCCGTAACAGGCCAGCCAGAGTGATCAAGAACAGCCTCTTCTGCTTTTACATCCATGATTTCACCAATGAACTGTGTATGGAGGCCAAGGTCAATAACATGTCGCACCTTACACTCCAGTATTAAGGGAAATTCTTTCACATACGGTGCATTCACAATCTCGCTTCTCACTGGCGTTAGCCCTGTCACCAAAAACTTATCGGTATTCTTGCCTGATGCTATACCCAAAAAGTCGGTTGCCAATAGATGGTCTTTGGATGGTACGTTAATTGTAAATGCGTTGCATTGACTGATATTGGCGTGGGTCAAACGTGTACTTTGTACAGAGATTGCAACACAAGGAGGATCTGCACAACATATACCACCCCAAGCGACAACCATGATATTAGGCTGACCGTCAGTACTATAGCTTCCGACTACCCATACAGGTGAAGGTAAGGCCAAGGCTTTTGCCCCCAGGGATTTTTTCATGGCACTTTACTCTGCTTTCTTAGATATACGATCTCGGTTTGTAACCAACCCATTCGCTCTTTTACATTTCACAAATCGACCCGCATGCCGTCATAAGCTACCAGCACTCCGCGATATGGCGATGTTATTTCGGTTAGTTCCTTAACAGTAACCGGCTGACTATAATGAACCGATAAATGAGTTAATATGGTATGGCCTGCCTGTATTTTCCGGCCAAGGTCAATTGCCTCCTCCACGTTCATGTGACTTGCCGGAAACCAGTTGTCACCATGGAATGTGGCGTCACAGATAAAGAAATCTATCCCCTTCACTTGCTGCGCTGTTTCGTCAGGAAGCCCCGCAGTATCGGGAAAATAAGCTAACCTTTTCAGGCCTGATCTCACCAAAAATCCTGCTGTCTCAATCCCGTGATTGGCCGGTAATGGCGTGATGGAAATGGCGCCAAACGAATAGGCCTTCCCGAACTCCCATGCTCGTATAACAAAAACTTCTGCCAAATTGGGGAAAGACTTTTCACACTGCCCTATTGCGCTGGGCGGCAAATAGAGTGGTAATGGTTCATTCCGCCGTAATTTAACATAATACTCCAGTTCACCGAGGCCGCCAAAATGATCATAATGCCAGTGGGTAAGCAGTATTGCGTCAATGCGGGTAATTTTTTCTCGCAGCAATTGAATTCTAAGGTCTGGAGGCGTATCCAAAAGAATCGTACGATTATCAGTAACGATACAGGCGCCGCTGCGCGTTCTGACCAATGCCGGATTATGATGCGCTTCTTGACAGCCCGGGCAATCACAGAAGAAAGAAGGCGCTCCCGGACCAGCCCCAGAGCCTAGAATTTGAAAAGTGTTCTTCATGCCCCTGCTCTCCCTCCCGGTCCTAAGAATATCATTGCTGACGGATTACAATCACGCATGTCAGGACATCCATCACATTGTTTGCTAAAAGGATAGGGCAGCTTAGAAAAATCGCAATTTATAAAGCCATTCTTATGATAAAACACAGCGCTTTTGCCCTTGGCTACCGTCGTAATTTGATAATTATCCACCGCGATCCCTATCGTATCCCGGCAATACTTCCAAGGCTTTATAATCAACTCATTTAATAACCGGCTGCCAATTCCCTTATTGCGTTCGCCTTGTTTAACCGCGAATACCAGCAAGTGAAACATGTCTTGGTCTGTTTGGGCTAACATTGCGCCGCCCCAAATTTCATTATCTTTTTTTATGAGCACATGTTCTTGAATATCTCCCGCAATGTCCATATCACTTTCCAGCAATATACTTCGCAGTTCATATTCAGCATCAGCCTGAGCAAACACTATTTGATAGCACATAGAAAATACCTCTTAGACTATTGTTGCCGTAATTCCAACTGGATAGCTTTCTGTGGGCATTGTCCGACACAGGTATAACAGGCGCAGCATTTTTCAGCAGCGATGGCGCACGCCTTGGCAGTACCATCAATGGCTCTCATTTCAATCACCGCTTCCGGACAAAACGCTTCGCATAACCCACACCCGCTGCAGCGGTCATCATTAATCCGGACGGTGACAGAATAAGCTCCCGTCTGCCCAGATGAGGCTGCATTATCAATAACCGGCGGCATGTAGATCTTGCGGCGGGCTTCCGGAATACTCTTGACAGATAATTTTTCCAGTGACTCCGCTAAGGAATGCAACTGATTATACGGCACTGAAAGATATGCTTCAAAATCACTGATGTCACTAATGGCCCTAGCTCCGTAACACCCAAAGGATATGTTCATTTTCTGGCTTTTCATGACTTGCACTGTCAAATCCGCACAGGTAGAGTTATAGCCTGAAGTATGAAACACATGCCGTTCGCCGCTGCCATAGCTGGATGCACAGCAAAGCCACATTACCTGTTCGGGATAAATAGTGAATATAACCACATCCGGCTCAAAAGCAGCCTCCTCCAGGGGAGCAAGAATTGTCGCTCCATATGTTCCTGCTGAAAACTCTGATCTGGAAGCAATCATTTTTTGAGCACATTCGATATTGGGCAGCTTTTTAAATAAAAGATACAATTCCCCAGAACGTAATTTGGGAGACATGGGAACCAGCCCCATGATGGCCGCTCCGTCAGGACACGCATGCTTACTGGGCGGCATATAGAGACTATTTCCTCGTCTGGCAACGGTAATGGATTGACAATGACGCAACGGTGTAGACGGTTCTACTACATCAGCTGGAACAGCTTCGCCGGGCTTGAGCAGTTTTACAGCTACCGGCGACCACCGCAGCGTTAACATAGTTGTAAAAGAATCAGCAAACTCTTTATTATTCAAGTTATTTCGTCCCTTTCAATCATCCATAATTTCTTTCCATATTGCTTCTCCGTAAGAACCGCTAAACATACTTGTGGCCCGCGCCTTAGCCCCTTCGAAATCTTCTTCCACTCCCAGCAGCAGATTGAGCGCATGAGTCACCGGAATGCCGTTCATTTTGCCATCATATTTCAGGACACAGCTCAGACAATATCCCACAAAAATATCTGCGTCTGTTAGCCGGGCTTCCTTTTGCCGCATTTCCACCAGCTTTTCTACTAAATCCGGACGAAAGTGAGATATTTGTCCGCCGCTGCCACAGCAAAGAGTATGCGCTTTATTATGAATCATTTCTGTAATGGAAAAGCCACATTGGTCAAGTGCTTGCCGTATTTGAGCACTAAATATTCCTGCAAAGCGATCCGGACAGGAGTCATGAACTGTACATAGCCTCCTGTCAGTGCTTACCCGTTCCCCTAAATCCAAGACTTCGTAAACCGTCTGGATAACCACATCGCTTGCTTGAAACACTTCCTGCAGTTCATAATGACATCCCGGACAGGCCGAGATAATCCGCTTGATATTTCGCTCCTGCACAAAGGCTTTTAAGTTGCTGTGCATTTGTTGCAGCCTGTTTTGCAACCCCATCTGATCAAGCGATTTTCCGCAGCATGCTGTCCACATTCCCTGGCAATGGCAGCTAGTTTGTAGATGTTCAAAAACCTTCCGGGTCAGTTGTGGAGAATAGGTCATCAGTGTACAGCCCGGGAAAAAACATGTGTCAGCTTCATCAAACTGGTCAATATCGCTATAATCAATATCGAAGTGCTTGCGATAGGCTGTCATGACATTGTTCTTTCTGTCCGGAAACATATACCGATATTCATTAATGTCAATTTCTTCATTGGTAATTGCCGCCTTTCGGCGGGCACCAAACATTTCCTTAGGACTCAATCCCTGGGGACATACCGCTTCACAGGCGCCGCACAATGCGCAGCTAAACGCTTCACTTACTGCAATCTCACGTCTCGCGATCGTCAAAGGTGATTGCCCCGTCTGATTCAAAAAAATACAACTACTTGCGCATTGTCCGCATTCCACACAATTCTGCGCTATTCGTGCTATATAATGGTTGACCTCCATCACTGCACCAGTTCCTTCTCCAAACTTGCCTTAGCGAATTACCGTTGCGGCGGCGCTGCTGAACTTTCCAAACCAATTTTTTCAATTATATTTATGGTATGTACAGGAACCATGATACTATCGTCATAACGGGCTGATAATTGTAGTGCTTTGATGGCGGGAATTATACTTGCCAGATCTATGGGAATATCTACATCTGGCGCCATTTCCACCGTCCCAAAAGGGATACTCTGCTCTTTGGCCTTCGCTACCAGCATATCCAAAGCAGTTATGCCGTCCATGTTATAAAATATTCCCTGAAACTCAAAGGGGGTCGTGCAGGTATACCCAATAATCGAAAATCCACCTTCTTGACAACAGCCTTCTATGATAGCTGCCCCAAGCCGAAGATTTGCTGTCTTCGTTTTATTCGCGGCTGCCAAACCGGCCTCACTATTAGCAAGCCTTTCCAGTTTGCGGGCGCCATCTTGCAAAGTAGTCGGCTGCAAACTAGGAATGTCTCCACCTACAATCATTACACTATCGGCCAATCTATCAGATCCACAATTTTTCAATATATAATCAGCAGCATACTGAATACATTCATCAAAGGTTCCACCTTGATCAGCAAAAATTCCCGCAACCTTGGACCGCTCGGAAACTTTATCTAATAAATTATTCAAATATCCATCATCACCGTTACGGTCATGACAAATCCAAACATCGCCACACTTTGCTGCAATACATACGTTAATTACATCCAACAGGCACCCTTCATAGAATTCCATAGCCTCTGCCGGTGTCATTATGCCTCCTCGATCTGTCGTAAGGCGAGTTTTGATCTTTCCTAATTTGGGTACCTTGGTAAAAACAACGATTGCATTACGCATTAAAACTACCTCCCGTGAATAACGTTTGTAGCCAATCATACTGTCTTTTTACTGCGGGGGAATCAACTGGATTACAGTCATATTAGTATGCAATCTTCATGCCAAGCACATCTTCAATAATAAAAACCTGGAATTCCCTGTGAAATAGCATCATTCACTGTCTCAGATTGAGCAAATTTGAGGGGTTGTTGTTTTTTTTTGAGAATATCGCACTATTATCGTGTCATCTTGAAACTTTTGTGTAAAAAACAGGTTTGCTTCAATCAGAATTCATATGGTAATTCTAAAACTAAAAAAGAAAACTCCCCCTGATTATCATTCAACATAATCAAGAGGAGCAAACTAGTGTAAAGCCTAATTAAGAATCAAGGTCAAATCTGTATAAGAAGTAGCTACATTAACCAGAAAACTTAATAGGCTCTTGGGCAAGTTGATCGAGAGATTTTCCTTTTGTTTCTCTTTTAATAAAAACAAAGGCTGCCAATCCGCCAATCACGGCTGGGATAATATAAAACAAAAATGACATTTGAGGCCCCAGCTTCAAGCCCATGATTAATCCGGCCACGATAGGCGCTAGCGCTCCTCCGAACCGGCCGAATGCCTGACACCAGGCTACCCCCGTATTCCTAAATTCAGTCGGGTAACTCTCTGCCATCAAAGGTTGTACAGCGGTAATTGCATAGTTAATAGCAAAGCCCATAAAAATATTGGCAGCTAAAATGGTATAAAAATCTCCGCCAACAAATGCCATAATAAGAATAGAAGCACCACCAATGAAATAACTCATAATGAGATTGGGTCTGCGTCCTATTTTTTCAGCAACAAAGCCAGTAGAGCAATTGGCAAATACTGCCGCTGCGTTATTGGCAATTGCCAAGCCATAAGCTGAGGTGAGCTTTAATCCTTTTTCCAGCATCAAAGAAGGCAGCCAGGCATTGATGCCATATACGATGAAGCAACCACAAAAGTATGTAATCCAGACACCGGCGGTTGCTGATCTATATTCTTTAGAAAAAAGGGCTTTAGGACCAACTATTTTAGGTTGTGGTGGTACAACTAGGGCATTCGGATCCCAGTCTGTAACTTTGCCGGTAGCAAGTCTTTCAATATGTTGAAGAACTTTGACAGCCTCTTCCTTCCGCCCTTTATTGGCAAACCAATAAGCTGACTCATGCATTCTATAATATATGAAAATTGAGTATAAGAAAGGTAATCCACCTATCAGGTAACACAGTCGCCAACCATAGATAGGAACAAGCCATGTAGGCACAAGGCCGCCTAGCACCCAGCCAACGATCATCCAGGCCATACCGAAAGTTATAAAGAGTGCTCTTCGGTTGGTTGGTGTCGTTTCGGAAAAAATAGTGGTAACAACAGGAATGCAAGCACCTAGTCCCACTCCAGCACATACCCGGAAAAAGGCAAACTGCTCAAAACTTGTTGCAAAGTAGATAGGAATACTTAACAGTGAATACATAGCGATAGAACCTACCAGCGTTTTTCTTCTGCCAATTTTGTCAGAAACAATACCTGACAATGCGCCACCAATGATCAGTCCGAAGAGACTCCAGGAAGATAGACTGCCGGTTTCTACTTTGCTTAGACCCCATTCAGCAGATATTTGAGGCATGGTGTAGGATACAATCATGTAATCATAACCATCAAACACCATGGACATGCCAAGAAAGAAAAATACAGACCACGTAAACTTGTTGACTCCAAAAGAATCTACTACTTCAGAAATGGTAAATTTTTTCACCTTTTCATTCTCCTTTTGTAATCCGCTTGCAAGTACGCAAGAATACCTGTGTCTTAGTTGGCTGCTCTTCCCTGGATCGCCTTCCAGTCTGGTTAACTGGCCTAATCTCCATTATTCGTATGCCTCCTTACAAACGCATTGTTTTTGAGGCTTCTGGAATATAGTTTTATCTAACCTCTTCTATATTTGAGCTATATTCTCCCATGAGAAAACCGTGGCCGGATTGTACAGACCACCACTCGAATATTCTACAGCTTCCAGAAAAAACAAATTACGTTGAAGGGCCGCATATACACTTTTCAAGCACTTTTATATTGGCTTGAATACTGCTGATAATTCCTGTAGACCGCTATTTGTTTACAACGTGTCTGTACTTTTATTATACGCTATGATTCTGTTTTGGCGGATGCATTATCATCAGTCAAATCGGTCTTGCAAAACGGACATTTCTTTTGCTTAACGCCTCCGATAGAAGCCAGTTTCTTCTTGCAGTTCGGGCATTCTTGCGGCTTCGTTACTCCCGCTGGTCTAAAGCACATAATTGCACCTCCTTTTAAGTTTAGGCAAAGTTATTTCCTCTGCCTTGAGAAACGTATAGCTGCAGTGTCCTACTGGAACTGCAAAGACGCTGCCTTCACTTTACCATTTATCACCTCCTTCATGCCTTTTATAGTACCAGGCTACATATTGCTGCCAGAAAAAGTCTATGCCACAACGTCCCCTCAAGAAATTGAGGGGACGCATCATAGTACGGCGTCTATTTGGCTTAAGGAGCAAAAATAGTAACTTTCTTGCCCTTCTCTGCCATCTTCTTAGCCAGTTCTTCCACCGGACCATATTCCATGCACTGACCTAAGCAGTGATGTACACAGGCCGGCTTCTCCCCGTTGGCTACCCGGTCTTCACACAGGTCGCACAGTACTGTCGGAACTGCAACATAGTTCCACTCCCACTTGTCTCCGGTCACCTGCCAGGGGCCCACTTCCGTCAGTTTTATCCCCCACTTGCCACGAGGAATATTATGTTCGTTTTTGCAGGCAACTTCGCAGCTATGGCAGCCTGTGCAATATTCGTAGTCTATCAATAATCCGTTGCGTGTCGTCATTTCTTTCCCTCCAGTCTCTATACGTATCCGCCCATTTTCCCTAATAACACCCTAGCCAATTCTCTCCGCTTTACAGATCATTTGCTTGAACGGAGCGCCGAACCCTAGTTTGCCGATGTGCTTATGCGGTACCATGGTGTTTACGTTCGATTCCCATACTCCATACAGGCTCGGCTCTTCCGCTGCCTTCTCCGGGAACCACCAGCCGTGGGCCGCATGCACAACTTTCGGGTGTATGCACGGTGTGAGATGGGCCTTCATTTTACATTTGCCAAACATGTTCTCAAGCTGTACCCAGTCGCCTTCCTTAATGCCAAGGTTAGCTGCCGTGTCCGGATGGAATTCCACGATCGGATCAGGAGTTATCTCCCGTAAGGTGGAAATCTGTCTGTGCTCAGAGTGGAATGAGGTAAAGGTTCTGGCTCCGGTTGTAAGGATCAGCGGATATTCTTTGAAGAGTTCCGGCGTGCTCAGCGGACTATACGGAGGCTCTTTATAATATGGCAGGGCATCCTCGCCCCACGCTTCGAAGAGAGTGGAGGTTAGTTCTACCTGACCGGTTACGGTATTGAAGCCAGGCTCACCGTCTCCTCTAAGCATGCCTTTTTCATATTTCCGGTAGGTGTATTTCGGCTGGTATACGCCCATTTCACGCAGGCCATTGAAGTCTATACCCAGTTCAGGCTGCAGTTGTTTGCTGAAGAAGTCTTCCACGTTGTCAAAGGGCCACATGTCGGGATGCATGCGTTTACCCAGTTCCATACAGACTTCGATATCTGATTTGCAATCGCCGACCGTGAAAGCTTTATTTATGGCTCCTAAGAATACGGCATTACGACCGAAGTGCGTGATTACGACGCCGTCATGTTCCGCAAAGGTAGGCAACGGCAGGAAGATATCAGCAAAAGCCATGGCTGTCGGCGTCATGAAACAATCTTGTACGACGTTGAACTCTAAAGATTTCAAAGCTCTGTACCAGCGGTCCGGCTGTGCCGAGCAGGTAGGAGTGATGAAGTTGCTGCTGTTGAACCAGCCCATTCTGAGGCGGTACGGTTTGCCTGTTTCTAACGTGTCGAGCGTTTCGTCAGGATGGGTTGTCGCCATGGCGGTGCTCAGTGCCGGCCATTCTTTGGCGCCAATGCGTTTATCCCATAGTTCTTCCGATAAGTTTCTCCGGGTTTCTACACGCCATTTGCCGAGAAGGGCCGCCGGTGGTCCTAAGGTGATACCGCCAGGCACGTCGAGGTTGCCGGTGATAGCTACGATGGAAAGAATGGCGTGGCCAAGCTGGACGCCGTTGGGGTTTTCATCGACGGCCAGACCCCATTGAATAGAGGCAGGTTTGCTTGTGGCAATCAGGCGGGCCACTTCAATAATCTTCTCTTTCGGTACCCACGTGATATCGGCAACCTTCTCAGGCGGATATTCCTGTACCCGTTCTTTTAGTTCATCGAAACCGTAACACCAGTTATCGACAAAGTCGTGGTCATAGAGCTCTTCGTTGATAATGACGTTCAGGAACCCTAAGGCCAGGGCGGTATCTGTGCCTGGGCGCAGTTGACATACATGCTCCGACCGGGTGCCCAGCCACGTGATCCGCGGGTCGATGGAGACAATCTTGGTTCCGCGTTTCATCATATCGATCAAAGAATGCCCAAAGAAACCATCGGGGTTGGACATGAGCGGATTTTTGCCCCATTCTACAATGACTTTCGGCAGGGTAAAGGCGGGATTGTCATAGCGGTCCGGATAGGTACCGGCAAAATCGATCTCCGGATAGCCTGCACCTAAAATGTAGTCGGTAATCGCGCAGCGCGGCCCGTAGCAGGACCAGCCGCTAAGCGGGTAGCAGACATTGGGGGTGCCGATAGAGGCAAAACCAAGCGGATAGTAGTACAGGCATGCCTGCCGTCCTGTTCCGCCGAATACAACGATGGACTCTGCACCGTGGTTTTCTTTGTACCCCTTGATCTTCGGAACAATGATATCCCATACTTCATCCCAGGATATCTTCTGCCACTTATCTTTGCCCCGGTCTTCAGGGGCGCGCTTCATCGGTGTGGTAATCCGCTGGGGATGATGGACATATTCCGGCAGAGTTAGGCATCTAACGCATAGGCGTCCTTGGCTAATGGGATGCTCAGGGTCTCCCTCCACTTTTACCAGCCTGCCGCCTTTAATATGCAGCTTCATGCCGCAGCCTACCGGATGGTCCCCCGGTGGTGACCATCCACAGGTTCTAACGGTATAGCTACCGTCTGCATTTTCTGTTTTCCATTCCTTATTCACAATCTCACCAATCCTTTCACAAACTCGTCCTTCGTTTCTGGCGAAGGCTTACTCGCTATGACTTGCTCTCCCACGGAAAAAATGAAAAGCCCCTTTCCCCCTTGATCTCCTCCTCAAGGTTACCGGACCAGAGCAGCCTCACTTCCCAAGCTGCCTCCCGGAATTTCCATATTTTTTTATCGTGATATGTACCATTGCAACAATTGTGCCAACTTGTTCCAGAACTACTAAAGCGGCTTTAAACCTGGATTTTAGCGGTTGTATGGCTCAGGCAGCCTAAAGGCTTGCTCTTTTTTTGAGATGTTACCTTGGATTTATCTGTTCTCAAACCAGATAAACCACAGATATTCTGATAATCTTCTTTTGGCAGCACTGTGTCATTTTGGGAGATCCTTATACTAAAACTCTTTTTATAAGTTGTGACTATTGAAATATTTAGAGAAATACTTGGTTTGAAGCAATAAACAATAGCGACTACCTCCATAAGTTACATGAAGGTGCCGCTATTGTTTACAGGACTATCCAATCAGTCATAGTAGGAAGAAAAAATACTAGGTTTCCTTTGGCAGTGAAAGAGTCTTTCGCTTGTATATCGCAAAGACCCCAAAAAGGACCAGGCCCATAAGATTGATACCCGCCGCAATAATAAAGGCCTGCGTATAGTCACCATGATTCGTTTGTTTAACTACTGCTGCCAGCAGTGGTCCTACATAGGCGGCAACTGCAATGGTGAGAAACATGATGCCAAAATTAACTCCCAGATTCTTCGTTCCAAATAAATCGGCTGTTATGGGGGCCATGATCGCCAGAAAACCGCCATAACATAATCCTACCGTTAAAATCATGCCTACAATAGAAAAATAACCTGTTACCATGGGTAGCGCCGCCATCGCTGCCGCTCCCAATACGAAAAGTATCACAACTACACTATAGCGTCCGATTTTATCTGATATCCATCCCCAATACACTTTTCCAGCCGTATTAGCTACTAACAACAAGCCGACGACACCTGCTGCTGCCTGCGGTGTCATGGCAAGCAATTCCTGTGCAATAGGAGATGCATGTCCAATAATCATCATTCCCGTGACTCCGCCTAGGGTAAAAATGGCGGCGACGAGATAAAACACCGGATCTCTTAGCATCTCTTGCCAAGATTTATTTACTCCCAGGGAAGTTTGCAAATTCCCCTCAACCGGGATCCAACCTCTCGGCCTATAGCCTTCTGGTGCCGTTTGCACTGCTCTGGAAACAATGCTAATGATACCAAGAAAAACAATGCCCAAAATCTTTAATGCTGCAAGAACGCCGTATTGGGAGATTAGTGCGGCAGATACCGGGGCCCAGACCACTCCACCTAACCCATACCCGGCCGCTAACAGCCCCGAAACCATTCCTCGCCGATCAGGGAAAAAGCGAATGATATTAGTCATTGTGCCGCCGGGATACACTGCTCCCACACCGATACCAGCCACAACGGCACATATGTATAACTGCGTCAGTGACTGAATATACCCAATGGTGATAATCCCGGCTCCGAGCAATACTCCTCCAATCAGCACCACCTGACGCGAATGTGTATAATCGAGGGCCTTTCCGGCGAATATGGCTGTCGTTGCTGCCGTCGACATGATTAACGTAAAGGATAGCGAAACATCGGCAGCCGACCAATTATACAGGCTAATCAAAGGTTTTTGAAAAATGCTCCAGGCATAAGCAAACCCAGAACACATGCCAGCAGCCATACATGAAAAAAGCGTTACCCATCTTTGTGAATCGTAGTTCATCCCGGCGTTCCTCCTCCAGGTCTTTCGCAAAATACATTGCTATCTCCCAAAGCAGCCCGCACCACACGACAAGGTAATCCGTTATAGGTCGCGGTGCCAACTAAAGGATCACAGCATTCGAAATCCGCATTAGTCAAGATATTGGCATTAGCGATCCACAGTCCTCCCAGACAGGGATCCGCAGCTTCCATTTCGGGATACCACCAACCATATTCGACGCTTATCACATCATCACACATCTGGGAAACCTTCAGAGTAAATCGCGCCTTACCACGGTCGGTCTCAACCCAAATCAAACACCCCTCATCTAAGCCTAACCTGTTGGCTGTAGCAGCGCTCATTTCCGCCCACGGCTGCGGATGGACTGCCCGCAAAGCCTCAAACTGCCGGAAACCAGATGCGTAATAAGGCTGAAACCTCGCGCCGGTGATCAGTTTTAACGGAAACTCCTGCTTTACTCTTAGGTCAATCTGCGGAGTTGGCAAAGGGCTGCCCCCAAGTTCTACCAGCAGCTCACTATAGAGTTCTACCTTACCGCTGCTCGTGGCGAACCCCACCTGCTCTCCTGTTAGCGGATTACTCCGTTCCTGTTTCCCATACTCCCCAGGCTGCCAAAATAGCCCGGACTGGCAGAAGTCACCCCAGGTTAACCCGATAGGCGATAAGGTCGCTTCTAAACTTTCCTCCAAACTCTCCCAGGGCCAATCTTTTTCCTGACCCAATCGCCGCCCCATCTCCCGCCAAAAGTCGTAATCCGGGCGGCGCTCATAGTATGGATCAACAGCTCGCCGTCCTCCATAAGCAATATTAGCCGTTCCTGCTTTTGTCTCAAATAATGATCGTTCCAGCGCACCGGCACTTGGCAATACATAATCTGCCAGCATTGAGGTTGGTGTGTGAAACAATTCTAATACAACAAGTAAATCTAAACTTTTTAGGGCCTCATAGATCAGGTGGGTATCCGCATACGTTAACAACGGATTCGTTG
>Ga0366770_1043_pt1 | contig 14872 bp, 13 predicted proteins | sample BONcelHN113001C9_FD_207086 | JGI IMG/M metagenome (GOLD analysis project Ga0366770, IMG submission 207086) | Enriched cells from coal bed in the Powder River Basin, Montana, United States - BONCAT cells N11 rep2 HSBNCT.N11.300.1.C9 ...
GCCTGTTTCTTTTGGCACTGTTACTCATCCCTCAAGGAGTCATGTTTGGAATGACGCGGAATTCCGAATTAGCTGCCAGCCGGGTTCTCAGCCAAATTGAAGCGGTATCTTTGGCAAGCGCTTTGTTGCTGGCATTGGTAACGCCTGGGCTGATACTTGAATGGCTGATTGGCAAACCGCTAGGGAAACTGCGTCAATTTTGTTCTCATGTTAAACAGGGAGATTATAAGCAGCATTTTTTTCTGCCGAACGAAGCCAGGGATGGAGATGGCGAAGATGAGATAGTTGTGCTGATGCGTGATATGAACTGGATGGCACGGCAAATTGAGATTCGGGAAAATGACCTGCAGCAGGCGGTTAACGATTTATGGGCATCACGCCGTCATATTCAGGAACAAAACAAATTTTTGGTTACGATAAATTCTGAGCTGCTGGCTACACAGGAACAGTTAAAAAAGCGGACGGCTGAGTTGGAAACGGCCTGTTGCCATATGCATATTATGGCGATGACAGATCCCTTGACAGCCATTGCCAACCGCCGTTGTTTCTTTACTACGCTGGAACAGCAATATGTTGCTCAGGTATGTCATTGTCAATCGATCTCGCTGTTGATACTGGATATTGATCGGTTTAAGAGTATCAATGATACATACGGGCATGGCGCAGGGGATAATGTTTTATTGGAAATTGCCGGCATCATACAGAAGAATTGCCGGGCTAGTGATTTGGCGGCCCGCATTGGCGGCGAGGAATATGCGCTTTTGCTGCCTGGCATTACGTCCTGTGAAGCGGTGGCAGTTGCTGCCAGAAGCCAGCAAGCGGTGGCGGAGCATGATTTTAAGCTGGATGAAAAGCAGTTTGTTCCTATTACCATTTCCATTGGCATTTGCACACTCTCACAGCATCCTTGCATAGATAAGGACAAGTTGTTCAGTTATGCTGATCAAGCATTGTATCACTCAAAGCACAGTGGACGTAATGCTATCTCCGTTTTTGATCCGGAAACACGGACAATTAGTCGAGTTAATTGCTGAGCGGTGCAGACGGGAATTTGTTATATAAAGTGCTTCACAACTATCACTTGGAAGGAGATATGATGTTTAAACAGATGGTACTTCCGGCTGTCGTCACGGTGTCACTGTTATATGGCGGATTGGTTATGGCTGCACCGGCGGCAAGTGGTGATGCTCTACGCGGTAACAGCGTAAATATAGTGCAATACGCAGATAAAGACCAGGATCAAGATACTTCCCGAGACAACGACACAAATGAAAATGACAAGAAGCCCCAAAAACATAAATGCTGTGACATGAAAGCGGGCTAAAGTTTTGCATAAAAAGACCTCCTATGGCAGTTTGTCCTGCGATAGGAGGTCTTTTTACCTGTATGAACGATATCCTTGTCCTCGGTGCGTCTTTATCGTCAAAAGTTAAGCGTGCCAGCAGGAGCTATCCTGCTGCAATTTCAGCAATTCTGGCGGCTGCATTGGCTGCGTAGCTTCCTCCGTGATAGCATGCAACACAATCAATATCGTTTCTGAGGAGTTTCTTAAGAGACTGCAGTGCTGCTTTCATATCAGGCGTATGTTCCGGGGCCGGTCCCACCAGCATGCCGCCGTCAATCCGCAATTGGTCCCCGGCAATCAAGAGACGGTGAGATTTTATATATAGGCATACATTGCCTGGAGTATGACCCGGGGTGTGAATTACTTCTATTCCGCCATGAAATGGAAGTATCTCCCCGTCTTCCATTGCGTGATCGATTGGAAACTTAGGCAGATTAGACAAAGTAGCGGCTGCTTTCTCGCGCAGCGGTTCAGGCAGGGACTGAACTCTGGCGGCGATTCGTTCGGGCGTCAGCTTATAATGAGGGATAGCACCTTCAAGATAAGGCTTCTCCTTGGCGTGCGCAAAAAATTGAACCTGCCCTTTAAGCATGTGGAGGATATCAGGTACTGTGCCAATATGATCCCAATCTTGATGGGTCAAGATGAGGCGGTTAATTTGATTAAATGATGGTATTCTTTGTTCCACTGCCTGCCTGAGCTGAGCGAAGATACCAGGATACCCGGTATCGATCAAGGTAGCTCCAGCTTGGTCCCACAATAGCACGGGATGTATTTTGCTTAATGTACCAAATACCTCCACATCTAATGCGAGAATGCTAAAATGAACAGAATTATGCATAGGAATGCAGACGCATTACTGCCCTGCACTCACCTCCTTCAGTATAATGCAAGACAGAAGGAACGTCCCTTGTCTTGCCGTGTATTTCTATGACTAATCCTGCTAATTCAATCCAGCAATCCTATACTCCTTCTTCTCAGTCTTCCAGGCAATAGTAATATAGCATCAGATGCAAGCCAAATTCATACAATTACTGTGTTTTATTAAAAGAAGACTACTCGACCGTCTCGCAGATGATAGACTGCTCCGGCAATTTCAAGGCCCCTCCATTGGATAGCCTGTTGCAGAATAGGAGAGGCGAGCAGTTTATCTATAGTTAAATAAACATTATTTCTTATTGCATTTGTCAGTACATTTCCTTGCTGCATCCTTGCTATTTGAACAGCAGGCTGCAGGGATTTACTGATTAATGCGATCTGTCCGGGAACCGGTTCGCCGTCTACAGCTGCCTTAACAGCACCGCAGTCTTGATGTCCCATAACCACAATTAGGCGTACTCCCAGAATTTTAATTGCGTATTCGATACTTCCCAGGGCAATAGTATCTACAACATTTCCGGCAGTTCTAACAACGAAAAGGTCACCCAGGCCTTGGTCAAAGACAAGCTCAGGGGGAACGCGGGAATCTGAGCAACCGACAATCACTGCGAACGGATACTGCTGGTTGGCTAGTGCAAGTCTTCTGGTTACGCCAATGCCAATATTTGCGTACCGTTCATTGATAAAGCGCAGGTTGCCGCAGATCAGTTTTTTAAATGCGTGGCCGGCATCCATTAATTCTCTCTCCTTATTTTTGCTTATTGGTTGTCGTGATCTGCAATTGTAAGAGGGGAATAACTTATATTACATAATATGTAGATATATAGTTATTTGTTCTAGCTGTACGTATAGCTGGGATTAAACGTTACAAATAGAAAAGCTGACGCCTTTTTTGGTGACAGGCGTCAGCTTGCTGCGTTCTGTTTTACGCAGTTTCTTAAATACTCTGCGGGAAGGAAAAGACATTATGAGGATCATATTTTTGCTTGATACACTGTAATTTTCGCAGGTGTTCGCCATAATACGCGTAATTATAATTTGGCAGTTCATTATAAGGAAAGTTTATAAATGAACCTGCCGAGATAGTATAAATATAGTCAAAGCCTGCTGCCACCCACGCTTTATGAGCTGGCGCCGCCTTTTCATCTTCCCAGGAAGAGGATATTCCCATTATATAATCGGCCTGTCTGTAGGAAAAAGCCGTACAGTCTGTACCTATGTCTCTAACAGCTCCGCCCAAAGAATACAGTCCGATGAATGAACTGGCAGCAGCAGGCGATTTATCTATGATCGCAATCAGCGTCTCCAATTCCCTTTTGGTAAGCTGGTTATGGATAAATCTTCCGGTGGCCTTAAAAGCTTCGCGGGTAGAGTATATTCTGCCAATTGTTTTCACAGCATCAATAAAATCGACATACGCAATATGCTTAAGTGTTATCCCCGGTATCTCAAGCAAGGGCCCTAAAATCTGTTCCGCTTCTTCAGGCGTCCCATAAAAGAAGGCATTGACCAAGGGTCCCCACTTGTATATTCTGCCAAACGCACTGATTCTACGGTCTAAATTTCGTAGCCATTCCTGCCAGGTCTGCAGAAATTCAAATCTGGCAGGCTTATTATTGCGCCATTCCAGTTGAATGAGAGTTATTTTATCCACTTTTCTGACGTGAAATTTATAAGAAGTTACAACCCCGAAATTCCCTCCGCCTGCCCCCCGTAAGGCCCAAAACAGGTCTGAATTACAGCAGTGGTTTGCTGTTAAACAGTTGCCTCCGGCATCAACCATTTGAGCTTCTATGAGGCTGTCGGCGGTAAGACCCAGATAGCGGGAAGACAAGCCTATGCCTCCTCCCAGAACCAGTCCGGAAATAGCCACTGTCGGACAAGTTCCGCCCGGAAATGTATAGCCGTAATTATAAAGTGTTTCATATAAATGTATAAGTCTGGTACCGGCTTGCACGTCTACGGTATCGTCGCCGCAATTTACCTTGACGTTACTCATGAAGGTGGTATCCACAACCAGTTTATCAGTGCCGGTAGAATAACCTTCATAGTTGTGCCTGCCGGAGCGAAGCCGCAGTTCTATCCCGTGTTTTTCTGACCATTGAATTGCATGGGCTACATCGCACGGATCATAGCAGTACACAATCGCGCAGGGGAATTTATTTATCGCCTTGTTATATTCCTGACGGGCCCACTCGTATTCGCAATCCCCAGGTGTGACAACCTTTCCGGTTAACCCCTGATAATTCAAACTATTCACCTTCTTTTTGCCCTTTCTATAATTATATTATGTAAAGTTTGGGCAGGTTGTTACAGTCACCGCGGCAGAACTATTCTTGGGTTAGTTCAAAGTAACAAGAAGGCGTAAAATACTGTGACGAGAAGCCGGAGCTTGCGATGCAGCGGAATAGGAAAGTGTAATTAAAGGGATAATAAATAAGAGGTGGAGTTAATGTTTGGGAATTTTACTGGGCCTGTGGCCTTTATTGGCACTGCAGTGCTACTGCTGTTTGTAGTGCCGCGGACGTGTATCCAAAGGTATGTATGGATGGGTATTGTCGGCGGACTGCTTTTAGCATTACTGCTGCTAATCATTATGCAGAACATACTCAGTTTCTGGATATTTACCGATATAGATCTGGTATATTTCTATAATACACCGTTGTCACTTGCCGCTGTTTGGATACCGCTGGTGATCATGTTCAGTTATTTTGTGAACGCCGGTAATAGCAATCCAATCAGAAGCGCAGCACTGATTGTCGCATTTGCGCTGTTCGCTACGATCGCACACTGGTTTTTGTTGACAGAAGGGTTGTTAGTGTATCGGAATTGGTCACTGGTATATACATTTATGCTGGCCGGTGCCATCCATATCATGTTATATGCGTATTTACAATTGGCTAATCAGGCAAGAAACGTGTGGTAAGGTATTATCGGTTTAAGATTGCCGGCAAAAGACCCTTTGGGCTGAGAGACAGCTTCGAAGGGTCTTTTGCATATCTTTTTTGTAAGAGAAACCCTAATGGCAGGGGTGAAGAGCCTTAACCACTATTTTACAGCTATAACTGATAGGTTAAGAGGAACGACCTTTTCTTCGGAGAATAATGTTGTCAGGAGCTATAGGTTTGCCACAAGGTGAGCAAACGGTGGAAATAAAACTGCTAATATAGGAGGCGGCTATGAAATATCAGGTTTTAGGCAGGACGGGCGTGCTGGTTTCTGAATTATGTTTCGGGACGATGACATTCGGCAGTGAGACAGATGAGGGGGAAGCCATCCGTATATTCAACCAGTGCCGGGAGGCTGGTGTTAATTTTTTTGATTGCTCCAATAATTACAGTGAAGGAATGGCAGAAGTGATTCTCGGAAAGCTTATTGCCAATTGTCGCAATGAAGTTGTTATCACCTCCAAGGTTTCGCAGCGTGTTGGCACAGATGTTAATGCCATGGGATCATCGCGGCGACATATTATGGTGTCAGTGGAGCAGAGCCTTTCTAGGCTAAAAACAGATCGTATCGATCTTTACTTCATTCACTATTTTGACCCTTTCACCGCGATGGACGAGACTTTGCGGGCCCTTGACGACTTAGTATCCCAGGGAAAAGTGCTTTACCTTGGGGTGAGCAATTGGGCAGCGTGGCAGGTGGCTAAGGCATTGGGCATATCGGAAAGAAAAAGCTTGGCCAGATTTGAATGCATTGAGCCGATGTATAACTTAGTAAAGAGACAGGCCGAGGTTGAATTGCTTCCATTAGCTCAGTCGGAACAACTGGGAGTCATAGCCTACAATCCGCTTGGCGCAGGACTATTAACAGGCAAGTATTCGCAGGGTGCCAACCCGCAGTCGGCCCGCATAGCCGCAAAAGAACTCTACAATAAACGGTATAGCAATTCGCAATACTACGAGGTTGCAGAACGCTTTGTCAATTATGCAAATGCGGTTGGTGTAAGTCCTGTTACCTTGGCTGTCAGTTGGGTGCGGTCGCACCCGGCACTTACCGCACCGATCATCGGCGCCAGGAATGTAGAGCAGCTAAGAGATTCTTTGGCTGCGGCTGATTTTGATATGAGTAGAGAAATGCGCGAGGAGATTTCCAGGCTGTCAATCAGTCCAGGCAATGCGACAGACCGTCTGGAGGAAGAACTTGATGTGAAATATAGATTTAGGAAATGAGATAAAGAAGCTAGCAGCCGAAGAGCGTAATCGTGACAAAGGGCGGGTCAGATAATAGCTGAACTGCCCTATATTTATGTGCGTGTCCAGCGAAGCTGGACCGTACTTGCGGGTGAAAGTCCCGTCCCGGTAACTGCCAAGAGGCCGGGTAGCTAATCCCGGTGCGTCGCAGAAATGCGGGGTGCTAAGCGGGAGGATAAAGTACCTGCCTAAACAACAGGGCGAGCGAACATACAGGTTGTAACATCAAGTGAACTCTGCCGCATCGTTAAAAGGGCCCTCGGATATACGAGGATAAAAGAGGGAGCCGAGCCTAGAGATAATGGGCGAAGGCCATGTGCTTACTCATGACCGCCCTATAGAATAGCAATGAATGACGAGACAGCTTTAAGGGAAATTAAAGCAGGGAGCGGTTCTCAGTTTGATCCGGAGCTTGTAAAGCGTTTTACTGAGTATATGACAGTAGATAAATAATTTAAATTTTTGGCACCTCTCAAGCGGTAGATTTCCCTGGAAGACACGATACGAATTATGTTTTTGATTTAATACTTTCGTTCTCTGCCGTGCTATAATTAGATGCAGTGTTAAGTAGATTAATCGTATACACGAAGGGAAGCAGCGGGCTTTACATATCAAAGACGGTTTCTGCTGTACTGCATCCAGCTCTTAATAACAGGGAAGAACGATAACTTATATGCGGATACGTGCGTAATCTGAACGGAGGCGTACAGTGAACCCTTTTAGCGATGAAGATTGGCCATGTGAAGATGTGATAGTTGAGGCATGTAAGAACTGCCATGACAAAGTATGTTGTGCAAAATTTCTAGTGCCGCTTACTCCACCAGAGCGCTTGCGTCTTAAAACTCATGACAAATTTTTGCCTGGCGGCGGACCGGAAGTAACAGCATTTTTGGCTAAAAAAGAAAATGATGAGTGTTATTATTTAACATCTCAAGGATGCTCAATCTGGAGCAGTCGCCCTAATGCCTGTCGTGAATATTCCTGCATGGAGGAAGAATTTCTTCAAATCTCCATCAAACTATAGTTGTAAATAGTGAACTTCAGCACAACACTAACCCTTACTCTAGCGATAGCTTAGAGAAAGGGTTTCTTTTTACAGCGGACTACCTATCGGCTAGTGATTGCATAAGCCGCTACTGACAGTACAAAAAAATTAGTGAATTCAACATAACTATTAACAAGAGCGGACACTATTTCGTAGTATATGATAACTCTATGAAGAGATTTTTCACAAAAGGAGGTATTTCTATGGGCTTTGGTGGTTTTGGCGGATGTGGTGGTGGCCGTGGTGGCTTTGGGATTATATTTATCATCATCATCCTGCTTCTTTTCTTCGCAATAGCCGATGATGACACTGGTTTGACTTTATAACGCGACGACTGCAACCGGTAACTCCGTTTCAATTCTCCGCACAGGACTGCCCCTAACATAGAAAAGCCGAGGCTATTTAATTGCCTCGGCTTTTTCATTGGTAAAGGGGAATGGATATATAGTTGTATTTTATGTGAACCTATAGCCAGCAGTTTACATATAATGAAACAAACAAAAAAATTCAGGAGGGGAAGATATATGCGTCATTGTTACAACTTGGGCTGCTATTACAGGGAATATATTGGAACCTATAGTTCAACTTTCAAACTATACAAAATAACTTACTATCGTTTATATATAGTATGTCCAGTGTGCGGTTGTGAGTTCGATTGTGAGCTTAATACAGTATGCCCCTACTGTGAAAACGATCCCGGCAATCCCGGCAACCCCAACAGTAACCCGCCGCAGCCCGGCTTTGTTTTTTTGCCGGAACTTTTGCTCCCCACTGATACGCTTGCGCTTTTTCCGGAACTTGCATTTGAACCATAGGTAAAGAAATTACGGAAGCCCTATTTCTGTTTCACTATTGCCGGGTTCATCCGGTATATTTATCTTTGTAACCAGAACTTTATCAATACGGGTACGATCCATATCCATTATCTCAAAACGGTAGCCGTTCCATTCAAAATATTCGGAGACGCTGGGAATATAGCCAAGGTGAGAAATTATAAAACCGGCTAATGTGTGGTAATGATCTTTTTCTTCGCCGGGCAGGTTTTCTAAGTCGAGAAATTCTTTGAACTCGTCAACGGGAAGCATTCCATCGAGAAGCCAGGAACCATCTTCGCGCCGGACAATATCAGGATCAGCCGGCTCATGCGGTGTGGGGATTTCACCGGTGATATGCTCTACGATATCATGCAGCGTGACAAGGCCGGACATTCCGCCGAACTCGTCGACAACGAGCGCAACATGGGTACCTTCATTCTTGAACTTATCAAGAACTTTAAGAGCAGGCATATTGCGCGGCACATACAGGGGCTGGCGGGAAGATACTTCTAAGTCTACGTCTTGGCCTGCCATATAGGAGGCTAAAAGATCTTTTGCGTAGGCGATACCTATTATATCGTCAAGACTGCCGCGGCCGACTGGAAATACAGAGTGTTTTGCTTCAGTCATTACATTCAGGTTATCTTGCGAGGTGTCTTCCAGGTCGAGCCACTCTATTTGCGTACGGGGCGTCATTAGTGCACTTACGCGCATATCACTCAAAACAAATATATTTTCGACCATTTCACGTTCGGATTCCTCGAAGACACCATGTTGAGCGCCTTGACCAATCAGAACTTTAACTTCTTCTTCAGTAACCGGCGATTCATCCGAGGGTTTAATCCGCAGAACAGTCAGGACAAAGCGAGTGGAAATACTCAGTAAGCGAACGAGCGGCCGGTTTAGCTTAACGAAAGTTGCGATAGGACGGGCGACGAAAGCTGCAATAGTCTCAGGGCTGTTTAGTGCAATTCGTTTAGGGACAAGTTCACCGACAATAAGCGAAAGGTAGGTTATTAATGATACCACAATGGCCAGACTTAAGGCATCGGCATAGCGTGTCAGCCAGGAAATCTCTTTCATTGGGGCAGCTAAGTGAGCGGAAAGCGTCACACCGCCAAAAGCGCCTGTCAGAATGCCGATAAGCGTGATGCCGATCTGTACGGCGGATAAAAGGTCTGTAGGGTCCTGAGCTAGCTGCAGGGCTTTTTTTGCGCCGCTGTCGCCATCATCGGCCATGCTTTCCAGGCGACTTTTTCGCGAAGATACGATAGCCATTTCGGTCATGGCAAAAATGCCATTGGCGGCAATGAGCAACAAGATAATTATAAGCTCTGTGCTGATACTGGGCGTGTCCAAGTCGAGAAACACACTCCTTTATTGAATAAAGATTCGTTAGAGTATTACTAAATATTATAACACATCCTGACAACACGCCGAAATCCGGAAATAAGCCAAATTTGAGGTTGGGGGACCGGGTGACGCCGTGCATATATGTGGTGAGGCTCATTAGTTTCTTGACGCGCTGGCACACTGCGTAGCGGTTCATAGCGCACTCTGATGCTGCCTTTCCGTAGGATCAGAGTGCACTGAGGCAGATGAAGCTCTTGGTAGACAATATCAATAATTTCCCTTACAATTAATACAAATCAAAAAATGTCGATTATTGGCAAGTTGACTTAACCTAAGATAAATAACTACGGAGTGAAAAATTTGCAGAAATTGCTGTTATGGCTTGATAAGACGTGGTCGAGGCTTTTGCTGGCCTCGTTAGCTTGCGGTATAGGGTTATTTATTACCATGGGCTTCTTGATGGACGGATTTGAGAAGAAAGTTTATGAAACCCGGCATTTAGAACTACAACGTATGACCGAAATGGCACTGAATACCATACGGCCTATTCTGGAGCAGCAAAAGACAGGGGGCTTAACCAAGGAAGAAGCTCTTACCGAGGTCAGGGCAATCGTCCGTCGTATGGTGTTCCGGGATATCTACGGATATAATTATATATTTATGAGTTCTTACGAAGGCATTATGCTGGTGCAGCCTTTTGAACCGGCTATAGAGGGAACAAATCAAAAAAGCCTGCGTGACGCTTACGGTCTCCCGATCATCGAAGCGCTGATTGAGAAAGCGCAGCAGGGAGGCGGCTTCGTTACCTATTACTATCATCCCCCTCAACGTCCGGAACCGCAGCAGAAAATATCCTACGTAATGGCTATCCCGGAACTTGGCGTTTATATTGGTTCCGGTATGTATGTAGACGATATTCGCACCAGTAATCGCCAGTTCCTGGGCAGTCTGCTGGGAGTATGCCTCTTTGCCTTTACCTTAATTTTGAGTATTCAGTATACCAGCTTACATCCCATGTTTAGAAGTTATCGCATGCTAACAGATGCCTTTTCCCGCCTTAAATCTCACTTTGACCCTAAGACGAGACTGCCTGTAGCTGGCTATCATAAAGGCTCAGAAGCGGAAAATCTGCTTACTGGTTTTAATCAGCTTCTCAGCGATATTGAACACAAGACGGAAGCCCTGCGGCAAAATGAAATGAAGTTCCGGACCTTGTTTAATTTTGCCAATGACGCAATTCTGATTATGCATGATGAGGTTATTGTAGACTGCAATTATCATACAGAATTACTTTTTGGTCTTCCCAGGAATGAAATCATAGGCAGCAAGCCGGGGATACTCTCGCCGGCTTACCAAAATGACGGGCGGCCATCCATACAGAAAGCTGAAAATATCATCAGAACGGTGCTTCACGGGCAGCCTGCTGTTTTTGAGTGGAGACACATACGGGGTGAGAGCGAGTTCATAGCAGAAGTCAGTCTCAGCCGGTTTGATATTGAAGGGGACGCATTTTTACTGGCCATTCTGCGAGATATCACTGAGCGCAAAGAAGCAGAGGCAAGACTTCAGGATGTCCATGAAGAGCTATTAGCCAGCCACAATGAGCTAGAGAAAAATAACCGGGAACTCAAGGCTCAAGAGGAACAAATCCGTCACTTAGCTTATCATGATACTTTGACAGGCTTGCCTAATCGCCGCTTGTTTACCGAAATGCTTCAAGGTGAGCTGGAACAAGCAAACAAAGGCATAAACACAGGGGCAGTTTTGTTTTTTGATCTTGATAACTTTAAGATGATCAATGATTCCTGCGGGCACGCAGCCGGGGACCAAGTCCTTATTGGGGTGGCTCAAGACTTAATCAATGTATTTGGCTATAAACACATGATTGCCCGCTTTGGCGGGGATGAATTCGTTGTACTACTGGATGATCTGCATGATATTGAAGAAATCGAGAGTTATGCTGCCCGAATTCTTCAATTGGTCAAAAAACAGGTTAGTTTTTGTGGCCACCGCTTTCAACTATCGGCCAGCATGGGCATTGTTCTTTATCCCCAAGACGGTAAAGATGTGGATGAAGTATTGAAGAATGCGGATACCGCACTCTACGCTGTGAAAAATAGCGGCAAAAATGCGTGGCAGTATTACAGTCCCGCGATGCAGGCAGCAATGGTTCAGCGGTTAAGTATGGAGCAAAGTTTGCGGGATGCCTTGGATAATGAGGAGTTTGCGCTATATTTCCAGCCGATAGTGAATGCCGGTGACGGTAAAATCCGCGGATTTGAGGCATTGCTGCGATGGCAGCCTGCCAACCATGGTATGATTTCCCCGCTGACCTTTATTCCGATTGCAGAAGAATGCGGGTTAATTGTACCGATAGGGAATTGGGTGCTAAAACGCGCCTGCCTGTTTGCCTTGCGATTATTAGAAAGAGGTTATGCTGACGTCTTTGTAGCAGTCAATATTTCGGTTAAACAGCTGACACAACCAGACTTTGTTTCTACGGTACGTATGCTCTTAGCAGAGAGTGGCTTGCCCCCGGGCTGTTTAGAGTTAGAGATTACCGAAACTGTGCTGATGAATTCAGTAGAGGAGAATGTAGAAAAGCTGCTTGAGTTAAAAAGGTTAGGAGTCAGGCTGGCACTCGATGATTTTGGCACCGGCTACTCTTCGTTGACATATCTGAAGAAACTGCCGATTCAAGTGCTGAAAATTGATAAGTCGTTTGTTGATGATCTGACGAGCGGTGATAAAACAAGTGGTATGATAGGCTCTATTATCCAGCTTTCTCACCGGCTTGGACTGCAAGTGGTCGCTGAGGGCGTAGAAACATACGAGCAGCAGCTGCGGCTGCAGGATTATAACTGTGATATGATCCAGGGTTATCTGATCAGCCGTCCAATATCGGAAGCGGACACGCTTTCCTTGCTGGAAGAATATTAAGGTAGTCATAGTTCCTTACGTTTTAACTTGACTGAATGAATGCAATATTCATGTTATGGAGAGTACGATGAGAATTCGATTCAGTATTGGTGAAATGTCGAAGCTTCATAATGTACCAGTAAAAACGCTCCGCTACTACGATGAAATCGGCTTATTTACACCTGCGGAAGTAGACGGGCTGAATGGCTACCGATATTATGCCATCGAGCAATTTGAACAGCTAAACACCATAAACTACTTGAAATTTTTGGGTTTTCCGCTTAAAGATATTCAAGTGCATTTACGACAAAGAGATGCTGTCCATTTTCTTAATGTTCTCAGGAAACAACAAGAAATCACAGATAATACGATTCGCAAACTCGAGATTGTGAATAAACGGTTTACGAACAGAATTAATGAAATTGAGAGTTCCCTCATAATCGACGCCCTGGGACAGCCACAGGTGAAACGCATGCTGAAGCGGAGAATTATCCAAATCCGTGAACGCATTCATTCAGAACCCGAATGGGAGCTTGCACTACGAAGACTTGCGAACATCGTGGGCGGAAATCCCTCATTATTTATTGGGAACGTAGGACTTACAATAGCTAAAGAAAATCTGATGAAAAATATATTTAGTGAATATGACTCTGTATTTATTCTATGGGAAGAAGCAATAGAGAGCTCTGAATGGGTTACGCATTTAGATGATGGTGACTATGCATGTATCTATTTCAGAGGGAGCCACAACGACTCCATACCATATTATGAAGAACTTTTACATTTTATCGGCAAACATGGTTATGAAATTGCAGGCGGCTCCATTGAACGGACAATTATTAATCAATACGTAACCCTTGATCGTAATCTTCACCTTACTGAAATACAGCTTCCGGTAAGAATGCTCTCTTGACTCTCCAGTTGCTGGAGACTTTATCATAGATGTTATCCCAAGGATAGCTCTATGATTTTTTATTGCAGTATAGTCGAAGATTGCCAGCATTCGTTAGAGGATATTAGCTGCATTTAGACTAAAAATAGGAGTGTAAATTATGGATATAGGAGCAACCGAATTACGGAAGCTGGCTAGAATAGTGACAGGCTGTGTCATCGTTAGTATCGGTATTTTAATTCTCCGCCACGCGCATTTAGTTACAGGCGGTACCGCCGGCCTGGCCCTAAGTATTGCCTATATAGCGGGGGTATCCTTTTCAACTGCGTTTATGCTTGTGAATATACCCTTTTATCTGCTGTCTGTTATGAGAATGGGATGGGGTTTTACCGTCTCTACCCTTTTTGCCGTATGCACCGTATCGATTTTAACAGGTATTGATAGTGTAATGCCGGATATCATGATACCTGAGTGGATAGGCGCTATTTTGGGCGGCAGCGTGATCGGCTTCGGCTTGTCACTTCTGTTTTGGAACCGGGCATCGCTTGGCGGGGTTAATGTATTAGTTTTGTATTTGCAGAAACGTTTTGACTGGGACCCGGGGAAATTTACTTTTGTAGTTGACACCTTGATTGTGTTGTCCGGAATATACACAATAGGCATTATTAAGGGTATGTACTCCATTGTGTCAGTGATTATTATATCTTCGATTATCAGCTATTTTAAGAAGAAAATAGCCAGAGAGAATGCATAAGCAGTTACGATTATAAACCCTGTTTCTAGGCAAAAGGCGTAGGAACAGGGTTTAACATTAGCCAATAGGAAACGGTCTTGGTCAGCTATTAATTACCAATATTCGGATATAATGCATAAGCAGGTGCCTAAAGAGGTATACAGAGAATATAACTTTTTAGGCACCTGCTTAAGAAAGGGGATATTTCGTTTGCTGCGTTATATTTTAGGCCGCGTTTTTAGTTCGCTGCTTGTTTTGTTAGCTATTATTACGATAACATTTCTGCTGATGCACGCCATTCCCGGCGGCCCCTTTACCAGCGAGAAAAACATTCCCGCGGCTGTACTGCAAAATATTGAAGAGCGCTACCGGTTAAATGACCCTTTGTGGAGACAGTATGCAGATTACCTGGCTAATTTAGTGCGCTTTGATTTAGGACCCTCCTTTAAATACGCAGGACGTACCGTTAATGACATTATTTATGAAAGCTTTCCTGTGTCTTTTCAGTTGGGTATGGCAAGCATCAGTCTGGCTATTCTGCTAGGTATTCCCGCCGGAGCGATCGCAGCTTTGCGCCCAAATAAATGGCAGGACTATGCCACCATGTTTTTTGCAACCATGGGTGTGTCGGTACCCAGTTTTGTGCTTGCCACCATACTTATCTATGTATTTGCTATCAAGCTTGGCTGGCTGCC
>Ga0366770_1047_pt1 | contig 14541 bp, 13 predicted proteins | sample BONcelHN113001C9_FD_207086 | JGI IMG/M metagenome (GOLD analysis project Ga0366770, IMG submission 207086) | Enriched cells from coal bed in the Powder River Basin, Montana, United States - BONCAT cells N11 rep2 HSBNCT.N11.300.1.C9 ...
TGATCGCCGCCACGCCGGTGCGGTAAAGAAATCCAGGCACACCCATGACAGATGCGACACTGACCCAGGTGGCGACAGATGTGCCGATGCCAATAAAAAGTCCCATCCGGTGGCCGCCGGTAGTAAAGTCAGATAAGCTTTCCACTTCTTTGGAACTTTTCCAGGACGTCCAAGCCAGAAAGACAACGTACAGCCCGAAGACTATGATGTATGATATATCCATTTGTCCTGCCTCCTATTTTTCATATTTGAATAAACTACCTGTGGCCCCCCACCGTTGAACACCCGATGCTTCAATTTTCCGGCACAGTATTACAGCAATGGCAATCACGGATACGATGCTGCCCATCCAAAACAATAACGCTACAGTCACGACACTCACCTCCCCCCGATTAGACGGTTGCCTTGCAAAGCTGCTGAGATTATTTCGCTTGGGCGATTATCTCATCGTATCTGGCAAGATAACTAAAATCATTGACTCCGCCTCTTGCCTCCGCTTCTTTGATTAGTTCAACGACTTTATCATTAAATGGCGTAGGTATACCGCATTTCCGTCCGCCTCGGCATACCACGCCGTTGATATAATCGATCTCGGTCTTTTTACCTTTCTCCAAGTCCTGGAGCATGCTGGCTCTGTTATTATGGCGTCCCCATACTTTTTTGTATAAATCCATCTTTGATGGAATATCGGCCTTACCATTTTTAAGCTCTAAGAACTCGAAATCAACACCCTGCATCTCTACCATTTGATAACCCAGACCGCGGCAAACTTTGATAACCTCATCAGCGATGTGGGCAACGCAAACCATTGCCTTGGGATTGGCTAATACCTCGCTAAAATTGCCATTAAGAGCAGCCGACATGCCGCTAAAGGTAGAATTCATTAACAATTTGGTGTAGCGAATGCCCATAAGGTTAGTCAGTATCGTTGTTCCACCGGCCGTGCTAAGGACTTCTTTCACCTTTTCCAGGCGTGGGCGTACTGTTCCATCGATCTCACAAATCTCGAAGGCGAATTTTTCGACCGCCTCCATGGTTGACGTAAGCTCGGACACACCAGGTCTAAGCCAGGTAGCACCGAAGCCCACTGCGCCCCCAATGGTACGCTCTCTGCCAACAAGCTCCGCCACTGATTCTTCCGGAACACCGTTTTGCAAGGTGCATACAATACTATCCTTGTGGAGATGGGGAAGAAGTTTGGGCAGCGCCGTTTCATTCGCTGTTTGCTTGGTCAATAATAAGACTAAATCATACGTGCCTGTCATCTGTTCAGGTGTTAATGCTGTAACCGCTTGATGCATTTCTAAAAAACCGGTAACGGTAGCTCCATCGGCATTGAGTGCATCCACATTTTCTTTAAAAGAGTCTATGAGATCTACTTGCTGACCATTTTGAGTCATTCGGGCTCCAATGATAATACCGAGTGCCCCTGCTCCTAAAATTGCTGTTCTCATCAGTAACCTCCTCCAGTCTTCTTTAGTAATTAACTTTGTCTATGCCCTTGAGATCAAGAATTTGTCGAGCCTCGTCTGAGCTGGCAATTTCCAGGCCGAGCCGTTCAGCAATTTCTTTAATTTGAATGACTTGTTCAGCACTTGATTTTGCCAGCACTCCCGGTTTTAGATAGAGGTTATCCTCCAGGCCAACCCGTGCGTTGCCACCCATAGCCAGGGCAGCGGTCACAAGAGGAAATTGAGCCTTACCTGCTGCCGCGCAGGACCACACAAAGTCACCAATTTGTTCGCGGGCCGTCTTAACCAAATAGACGAGATTGTCAACAGTTGCAGGAATACCGCCCAATATACCCATTACAAACTGCAGATAAATCGGTTTATTGACCAGTCCTTTTTCCTTGAAATAGGCGATATTGTTGACCATGCCTACATCGTACACCTCAAACTCAGGACGTATCCCGTGCTCATTCATGGTTGTAAGATAATATTCCAATCCGGTAAAAGTGTTGGTGAAAACCAGTTCGTTAGTGCGCTTAAGGTAAGGGATCTCCCAGTCGTACTTGGGATTTTGCAGCTTCGATGCGAGATCTGCAAACACAAAGTTTACCGATCCTGCGTTGCAGGAAGCCAGTTCCGGCTTTAGCTCTACTGCAGGAGCAAGACGCTGCTCTGAAGACATCCAAACTGCCCCGCCGGTGGTAACACAAACAACTGCGTTGCATTGCTGTTTAATGGAAGTGACAATATCCTTCATAATACCTAGATCAGGAGTTGGGCTGCCATCCTTCGGATCTCTGGCATGAACGTGAACTACTGCCGCTCCAGCCTCATGGGCCTTTACCGCATCCTCAATAATTTGTTCGGGAGTAGCAGGAAAATAGGGACTTAAACTCGGAGTATGTGTTGCTCCTGTAACTGCTGCAGTGATGATGATTTTACTTTGCTTTGCCATGTAAACTCCTCCATATATTAAGTAGTGCTCTCTCGGAGCAAGGCACAAAGCCTAGTCTGTTCTAGGATTGCTCCTTTCTTTTCCGATTTATCTGAATATACAGCAAGATACGTGCCAAACCCTGGAATGCAAAAAATGTACTAGCGTTCAGTCCAATCGTGAGTATATTTTGTTGCAGCAAATGAGCCTCTTAAACCATGCGTTACTCCACGGTTTGAGTAAATCCGCGGGATTTGTTTGTCTATCTCCCTTGGAAACAGCTAACCTGTGGAACAAATTCAGATATAGCGTGATAGGTAATTGATGACCACAATTGAGTAGGAGACAAGAGCCAAAATGTAAGTATATAATGACACTATTATTCAGAAAATTCGTTATAATCCGTTCCTCCCCTTATTTAAAAGCAGAGAGAGACAGTGTAATTGATCACTTACACTGTCTCTCTCTGCTTACATTATATATTCAAGCATTTATGCGAGCCGACGCATTTTCTGGTATAGCAGTGGACAAGCAAAGTCTGACAACTCCGCGGCCTGTTTTAAAAAGGGGAGCTGCCAAACAGCAGCTCCCCTTTTTAAAGCAGCATGTGAATTCCCAGCGTGATTTTATTTTTTGAGCATAGTTGCTTTGCCGTCCACGACTAGGATGCCGTCCTGGTTTGTCACAGTGGTTCGGCAAATCAGACGATGTTTTTCCTCTATCTTCTCCAGTACCTCGACGGTGGCGGTAACGGTATCACCGATCTTCACCGGAGCCTTGAAGCTCAACTCCTGCCCCATATAGATAGTATTAGCACCCGGCAGCGTCGTGCCCAGTACAGCGGATATAAAGCCGGCAGACAACATGCCATGAGCGATCCGCTCCTTGAACATGGTGTTTTTGGCAAATTCCGAATTAACATGTACCGGATTAAAATCACCGGTAATTCCGGCAAAAGTGTACACATCATATTCGCTGACTGTTTTAGTCATACTGGCCTTATCGCCAACCTTAATTTCAGCAAATGGAATGTCTTGAACCATGTACTTTCCTCCTTAAAAAATCATCTTACTGATAGCGATACTGGTAACACTGCTTAGTCTTCTTAATTCCGGCTTTTTACATACTGAGGCGGTTCCTTAGAAATAACGTTACTTTGCCGCCATGCTTTTCTGTTATGAATCCAGTGCGTTAATTGCAGCTAGCGCAGCATGGCTCCGGAAATTACCATTCGCTGAACCTGATTGGTACCTTCATAAATCTGGGTGATTTTTGCATTTCTCATCAGACGCTCCACCGGATATTCAGAGCTATAGCCATAGCCGCCGAAGATCTGTACTGCGTCGGTGGTCACCTGCATAGCAACATCGGATGCATACATTTTCGCCATAGCCGCTTCTTTGGAGTAGGGCAGTCCTTGCTCTTTATGCCATGCAGCCTTATACACCAACAGACGGGCTGCCTCCACTTTCGTACCCATATCAGCCAGCATAAAAGCAACGGCTTGGTTGCTGGCAATTGGCTTACCAAACTGAACACGTTCTTTGGAGTATTTAACGGCATGATCAACAGCAGCTTGTGCAATACCAAGTGCTTGGGCAGCAATACCAATACGGCCTCCATCCAGGGTAGTCATGGCAATTTTGAATCCTTCCCCTTCTTTACCTAAGAGGTTAGCTTTCGGCACTTTCACATCTTGGAAGATAAGTTCCATTGTGATGGAAGAATGAATACCCATTTTGTGCTCTTTCTTGCCAAAGGTAAAGCCAGGCATGCCTTTTTCCAGAACAAATGCGGAAATACCTTTTAGCCCTTTCGGCTTATCTGTCATGGCGAATACAACATAAGTCTCGGCTTCCCCGGCATTGGTAATAAATATCTTGCTGCCATTCAGAATATAATGATCGCCATCAAGTACTGCTACTGATTGTTGAGCAGCAGCGTCGGTACCCGCATTTGGCTCTGTCAGTCCGAAGGCTCCCATATGCCGGCCTTCCAGGATAGGACGCAAATATTTCTGTTTTTGTTCTTCGGTGCCATAGGCATAAATGGGCCAGGCACAAAGAGATACGGTAGCCGAGAGAGTGACGCCAACACCGTCATCCACTTTTGATAGCTCCTCAACAGCCAGGATATAGCTAAGGTAATCACTGTCAGCGCCGCCGTACGCTTCCGGAAAGCAGAGACCATTCAGCCCCATTTCCCCCATTTCATCTGCAAGTGACCGGTCAAAGAGGGAATTCTCATCCCGTTCTACAACCTCTGGAGCCACTTTCTTCTCGGCAAACTCGCGAACCATTTTCTGCATCATTGTTTGTTCTTCGCTCAATTGAAAAAACATTGTCAAAACCTCCTGCATATTTAAATGGCGTTCGTAAGACATCTATCTGGACGTGAAAAAAATAACATAGGACCTTTAAGTAAGTGCCAACAGCGTAACACCGTTGGCACTTTTCGTTTACTTGGTATTACAGACGCTCTATAATCGTCGCAACACCCTGCCCGCCGCCGATGCATAGCGTAGCCAAACCCAGTTTAGCTTGACGCAATTCCATGGCATGCAATAAAGTTACGAGAATACGTGCGCCGCTGGCACCTATGGGATGACCAATGGCGATGGCGCCGCCATGGACATTGACTTTCTCACGGGTAAATTCCAGTTGTTTGCCTACAGCAAGAAACTGTGCGGCAAAAGCTTCATTGGCTTCAATTAAGTCCAGATCTTTGACAGTAAGACCCGCTTTGGCGAGCGCTTTTTGGGTTGCTGGTATAGGGCCTACGCCCATAATGCTAGGATCTACACCACCGGAAGCATAGCTGCGGATACGGGCCATCGGCTTAACGCCTAATTGTTTGGCCTTTTCTGCAGACATGACTACTAGAGCGGCAGCGCCGTCATTAATACCCGAAGCATTGCCAGCAGTCACACTGCCATCTTTTTTGAATGCAGGCTTAAGGCCTCCCAGTTTTTCGGCAGTAGTACCTGCTTTGGGATACTCGTCAGTATCAAACGTAATGTCACCTTTTTTGCCTTTGATCACCACAGGCATGATTTCTTTTTTAAAGGCTCCGCCTTGGATTGCTTTGATAGCCTTTTCCTGAGACTCAAACGCCAGCTGGTCTTGCTCCTCGCGAGTGATACCATATTGTGAAGCCACATTCTCGGCGGTAATACCCATGTGGTAATCATTAAATGCGCACCACAGGCCGTCTTGAATCATGGTATCCACCAGTTTTCCATGACCCATGCGGTAACCCGAACGGGCTTTATCGAGTACATAAGGGGCATTGGTCATACTCTCCATGCCACCGGCAACGATGATATCTGCGTCGCCCGCCATAATGGCCTGTGCTGCCATATTCACCGCTTTCAGGCCTGATCCACAGACTTTGTTAATAGTAAGCGCCGGTATTTCTACTGGCTGTCCTGCCTTTATCCAGGCTTGGCGGGCAGGATTTTGACCCAGCCCTGCTTGCAGGACATTACCCATAATCACTTCGTCAACCGCAGCACCTTCCGCCCCGGCACGGGCCAGCGCTTCCTTGATCACTAAGCTGCCTAGCTCGGTTGCGGAAAAAGGGGCTAAGGTTCCGTTAAAACTACCAACAGCCGTACGAACAGCGCTAACAATTACTGCCTCTCTCATAAAACACACCATCCTTTACTAATGTTTGAATTAAACTTTATACTAATTGCATTGTTTGCAGCTGAGATGCAACTGTGAAATCCGCATCAGTCTTCACTCTTACATCGTCCACCGTGACCTCGGGTGCGATTTCTTTGAGAACGAGCCCGGTTTCCGTTACTTCAAACACACACAAGTTGGTGATAATAAAGTCAACAACACCTTTCCCGGTCAACGGCAAAGTACATTTTTTCAATATCTTTTGTACCCCGTCTTTTGCCGTATGTTCCATCGCCACAATGACCTTTTTAGCTCCTGACACCAGATCCATTGCGCCGCCCATACCTGGCACCATTTTTCCCGGCACCATCCAGTTAGCGAGATTTCCTTCCTGGTCAACTTCTAGCGCACCAAGGACTGTCACATCCACGTGTCCACCCCGGATGATAGCAAAAGACATGGCGCTGTCAAACACCGCTCCGCCGGGAATAATCGAAACAGGCTTGCCACCTGCATTTACAAGATCAGGATTGGGCGGTCCCTCAAGGGGTGACAAGCCCACAAAGCCATTTTCTGATTGGAGGATAACACTCACTCCTTCCGGCAGGAAATCTGCTGCCAGCGTGGGGATACCGATGCCTAGATTGACGACATACCCATCATGGAATTCTTGAGCAACCCTTCTGGCAATAATTGTTTTTGCATCCATCTTTAGTCCCCCTTACCCTTGAACAATCCAGTCAACTACTATTCCAGGTGTCATAACCTGATCCGGATCGATTTGTCCAGCCTCCACGATATTCTCAGCTTCAACGATAACGACTTTAGCAGCCATCGCCATCAATGGGTTAAAGTTACGGGATGAGCGGCAAAACAGCAGGTTTCCGGCGGTATCCGCTGTATGTGCCTTAATCAAAGCAACATCGGCCTTCAAGGGCTTTTCAAGCAGAAATTCCTTTCCATCAACGTTGATAACAGCCTTGCCTTCGGCAACAATCGTCCCCAGACCAGTTGGCGTGAGTACACCGCCTAGCCCTGCTCCACCGGCTCGGATCTGTTCGGCGAGTGTCCCTTGGGGAACAAGTTCAACCTGAAGCTCACCAGCATTCATTTGCCGCCCTGTTTCAGGGTTCGTCCCGATATGGGAAACAATTACCTTCCTTAGCCGGCGGTTAACAACAAGTTTACCTATGCCTTTATCCGGAAATGCCGTATCGTTGGCGATAACGGTAAGATCCTTTGCATTTGTAGCAACCAGCGCATCCACAAACATTTCAGGTGTTCCGACGGCAAGGAAACCGCCAATCATAATAGTCATACCATCCTGCACATTTTCCATCGCTTGTGCAATCGTAGTAACTTTGGACATATATTTCCTCCATAATGTTTATTGATAAGTGGCAGAGGCCGGATTACTCCGGATTCTGCCACTTTATAAATCTAGCCCTTTATATAATGCCTGTTACCAAATGAATAGCGATAACAGCAAATGCAGCTATTGTTTTAATAATAACAATGCTAAACATATCTGGATATGATTCCTTATGGGTCATTCCACATACAGCCAGTATAGTTATTACGGCGCCGTTATGCGGCATGCTGTCCATACCGCCAGAGGCCATAGCTGCTACACGATGAAGAACCTCAGGGGACATACCGATAGCGTTTGCCCAGGCCAGCCAGTCTTTCGCCATCAGATCCAGCGCTATTGACATACCACCGGATGCGGAACCAGTAATACCGGCCAGAGTGGTTACGGTTACGGCTTCAGAAACCAGCGGTGTGCCGCCGATTTTAATGCCCAAGAGCGCATCGGCGATCGACCGAAATCCGGGCAACGAGGCGATAACGTTGCCGTACCCAACCTCGGAAGCGGTATTCATGATCGCGAGCAGTGATCCGATAGCGCCAGCATTTAATGCTGTTGCCAGACCACCTTTTTGCAGGTTCCGGTAGCCAAATGCGGCGCACAGGGTAATGCCGATGACGACTGCGATAATCAGCGCCCAGATTGCTTTAATGTTTTTAACGGCAACAGATACAAGCGGTAATTTCATGTCAATGAACGGAGCGAGAAGATTGGGGTTCCACTGGAATACGTTGGTCATAATGAAGTTTATAACAAGTACTGAAACGAGCGGCAATAAAGCTATTTTCCAGTCGGGAAGATTGCTGTCATCACTCTCCATTGGCTCATTGATACGGTTGTCGCCATAAAATTCACCCTTGGCGTTTAATTGTTTACGACGATATTCCAGATAATACATGCCAGGGAAGAAAATCAGGAGAGCTCCAATGATGCCAAGCAACGGTGCAGCATAGACATCGGTGCCGTAAAAGTTTGTAGGAATGATATTTTGAATTTGCGGGGTTCCAGGCAGAGCATCCATTGTATAAGTACAACCACCGAGTACAACGATTGCCGGTATCAAGCGCTTGGGAATACCGGCTTTTTTAAACAACTCTGCGGCAAAGGGATAGAGCACGAATACGATAACGAAAAGGCTTACGCCGCCATAGGCGAGAACACCTCCGGCGATAACAACCGCTAAGATAGCACGCTCTTGTCCTACAATCTGCAGTATCTTAAGCGCAATCGCCTTGGCGAAGCCAGTTGCCTCCATCAGTTTTCCAAATACAGCGCCCAGCATGAAGATTGGGAAATATACCTTCACATAAGATACTGTTTTGGCCATGAACAATTCGGTGTATGTGGGCATCGGAGACATACCCTGACTTGCTGCTGCCAATATTGCGAAAATCGGGGCAAACAAAATTACAGAGAAACCACGATATGCCATAAACATTAATAAGAATAGACTAAGTAAAATGCCGAATACTTCCATGAAAACTCTGCCTCCCTATAGTTAAAAAATAATGTGGCCAGACTTATTTCGCGCTGGCAATGAGTTCATCAAACCTACTAAGGTAACTAAAATCGTTTACTCCGGCTTTTGCCTCAGCTTCCTTAATCAGTTCGACGACCTTGTCATTGAACGGCGTGGCGATACCACACTTGCGTCCGCCCCGGCATACAACACCATTGATATAGTCGATCTCGGTCTTTTTACCTTTTTCCATGTCCTGGAGCATACTGGCCTTGTTCTTATGGCGGCCCCATACTTTATGATACAATTCCATTTTTGAAGGAATATCGGCCTTACCATTCTTAAGTTCTAAGAACGCGAAATCAACACCCTGCATCTCTACCATTTGGTAGCCTAGACCGCGGCAAACCTTGATAACCTCATCGGCAATGTGAGCAATGCAAACCATCGCCTTGGGATCATGTAATACATCGGCAAAAGTAACGCCCAGAGAAGCCGATAAGCCGCTGAAAGTGGCATTCATTAACAATTTAGTGTAGCGAATGCCCATAAGGTTAGTCAGGATCGTTGTTCCACCGGCCGTGCTAAGGACTTCTTTCACCTTTTCCAGGCGTGGGCGTACTGTTCCATCGATCTCACCAATCTCGAAGGCGAATTTTTCGACCGCCTCCATGGTTGACGTAAGCTCGGACACACCAGGTCTAAGCCAGGTAGCACCGAAGCCCACTGCGCCCCCAATGGTACGCTCTCTGCCAACAAGCTCCGCCACTGATTCTTCCGGAACACCGTTTTGCAAGGTGCATACAATACTATCCTTGTGGAGATGGGGAAGAAGTTTGGGCAGCGCCGTTTCATTCGCTGTTTGCTTGGTCAATAATAAGACTAAATCATACGTGCCTGTCATCTGTTCAGGTGTTAATGCTGTAACCGCTTGATGCATTTCTAAAAAACCGGTAACGGTAGCTCCATCGGCATTGAGTGCATCCACATTTTCTTTAAAAGAGTCTATGAGATCTACTTGCTGACCATTTTGAGTCATTCGGGCTCCAATGATAATACCGAGTGCCCCTGCTCCTAAAATTGCTGTTCTCATCAGTAACCTCCTCCAGTCTTCTTTAGTAATTAACTTTGTCTATGCCCTTGAGATCAAGAATTTGTCGAGCCTCGTCTGAGCTGGCAATTTCCAGGCCGAGCCGTTCAGCAATTTCTTTAATTTGAATGACTTGTTCAGCACTTGATTTTGCCAGCACTCCCGGTTTTAGATAGAGGTTATCCTCCAGGCCAACCCGTGCGTTGCCACCCATAGCCAGGGCAGCGGTCACAAGAGGAAATTGAGCCTTACCTGCTGCCGCGCAGGACCACACAAAGTCACCAATTTGTTCGCGGGCCGTCTTAACCAAATAGACGAGATTGTCAACAGTTGCAGGAATACCGCCCAATATACCCATTACAAACTGCAGATAAATCGGTTTATTGACCAGTCCTTTTTCCTTGAAATAGGCGATATTGTTGACCATGCCTACATCGTACACCTCAAACTCAGGACGTATCCCGTGCTCATTCATGGTTGTAAGATAATATTCCAATCCGGTAAAAGTGTTGGTGAAAACCAGTTCGTTAGTGCGCTTAAGGTAAGGGATCTCCCAGTCGTACTTGGGATTTTGCAGCTTCGATGCGAGATCTGCAAACACAAAGTTTACCGATCCTGCGTTGCAGGAAGCCAGTTCCGGCTTTAGCTCTACTGCAGGAGCAAGACGCTGCTCTGAAGACATCCAAACTGCCCCGCCGGTGGTAACACAAACAACTGCGTTGCATTGCTGTTTAATGGAAGTGACAATATCCTTCATAATACCTAGATCAGGAGTTGGGCTGCCATCCTTCGGATCTCTGGCATGAACGTGAACTACTGCCGCTCCAGCCTCATGGGCCTTTACCGCATCCTCAATAATTTGTTCGGGAGTAGCAGGAAAATAGGGACTTAAACTCGGAGTATGTGTTGCTCCTGTAACTGCTGCAGTGATGATGATTTTACTTTGCTTTGCCATGTAAACTCCTCCATATATTAATTAGTGCTCTCTCGGGAGCGAGGTACAGGACTTGCCTGTTCCAGGATTGCTCCTTTTTTTCGATTTCGATCCGAATATATCGCAAAATGCGTGCCAAGTTTTGAAATTCAGAAAATAGACTATTTCTTAGTGCTAACCGTGAGTACATTATTGTTGCGGTAAAAAATTAATTATAACATTATCTATTCCGTGGCTTGAGTAAATCCGCTGTATTGGGGTTATTTATCTCCTTGAAAAACGGCTAATCTATGAAACAAATTGGGGTACAGCATAATAGGAATTAGTCCATATAATGAAATAAGGAACAAAATCTGAAGTGTAAGTGTATAATGACACAGTTTTTCATCAAATTCATTTATGCCCTCCATTGCCTAAAAGCAAAAAGAGACAGTGTAATTAATCACTTACACTGTCTCTTTTTGCTTACATAACATATTTCAATCAATTTATACCGAGCCGGCGCATTTTCTGATACAGTAGTGGACGAGCAATATCTAGCAATTCCGCGGCCTTTTTTTTATTACCCTGAGTTGCTTGAAGAGCGTTTAAAATAATCTCTTTTTCCGATGCTGCTCTAGCATCTTGAATGCTCCACCCTGCGGTGGTCTTTCCCTTGCTTCGTATCTTCGGCAGCAGCCATTCAAAATGACATAGCTCAACGATACTACTATTGCAAATGTTAATCGCCCTTTCTACAGCGTGCTCCAGTTCCCGGATATTCCCCGGCCATTCGTACTCCATAATCAGCGCCATGGCCTCAGGATTAACAGTAACCTCTACTAAACCAGCCTGCTCGCCATATTTATCCGTGAATTTTTTTACAAGCAGAGGTATATCTGATCTTCTTTCTCTCAGTGGCGCAACCTTAATTGGAATGACATTCAGCCGGTAGTACAAATCCGCCCGAAAAGAACCTTGTTTTACCATCTCTTCAAGACTATCATTGGTAGCTGCGACAATTCTCACATTAACGGGGATTGTTTCTGTCCCTCCAATACGTTCTATTTCCTTTTCTTGCAGGACACGAAGCAGCTTTGCCTGCGCCGCCATAGACAATTGGCTTATCTCATCCAAGAAAAGTGTTCCTTTATCAGCCAACTCGAATTTACCCTTTTTTCCTGTCTTCCGCGCCCCCGTAAAGGCACCTTCGTCATATCCAAATAATTCCGATTCAATAAGTTCTTGGGGAATAGCAGCGCAGTTGAGCTTCACAAAAGGATAATGAGACCGACGACTTTCCTGATGCAGTGCATGAGCAACCAACTCCTTGCCGGTACCCGTTTCCCCTTGTATCAAGACAGTAGCGTTTGTACAAGCTGTCTTTAATATTGCCGTACGTATGGCAACAGTGGCAGGACTCGAACCGATAATATCATTTAAGGAATACCGTACCCCCGCATATTTTTTCATCTTTTCTTTGTAGTAGTCTAGTTGGCTGCGTAATTCCTGTATAGATTGAAAAAGTTCGTCTACCCCCTCAAATACCTGATAGGACATGGCTCCAATAATGATCCCATCCTTTATCAGGGGATATCGATTGCATATTACGGTTTTGCCCACATAGCGAAAGACATCGCCTAAGATTGGTTTGCCTGTCTCAACAACAATCGGGAGCTTACTGGTCGGGATTACATCCTTAACATAGCGGCCTATGACTTGATGCGAATCAAACCCCCTTGACTTGGCATAGGTTTCCTCGACAAAAACAATGCGTGATTGCTGATCGACTACTACCATCCCAGCCATATGTGCGAATACTTGTTTCATTATCTCGCTATGTTTCGACAATGGAAGTCCTCCCTTATACAGTCAAAGTATCGTAGGCTATCTAGAACAGCCTGCTGAGGCTGAGACGGCCAATGCTATAAACACAGCAATTATAATTATGCGGCTGTGCATATTTCTCATATCTTCAATAGCCTGTACCGCACCCTATATCAGCAATAACATCACCAATAGAAAAATTGAACCTCTTTAGGGTTTCCTCTGGCGGCAATAGCTTTTTACGTTCTGCGCTATCTAATTTCTTCTTTTGATGAATGTCAAATTTATGTGCCATTAAATCACATCCTCTTTAGAAGTTATCCTGATAAATTCTAGTGTGCTTTGCTACTTTCCTTTAGCCTTAACAAAGGTATTTTGCGTTATGCCATCGACATTGGCCTCTTTGTTACTATATTTATATATCCCCGCACTAGAACCAATGACCTTCTACATTTGCATTAGTAAGTTCGACTAATTTGCCTTCTTTAAATGCCTCATATGCCTCTCTTACTGCGAACTCCGATGCCGAAAGCACCTTTATCCCATTAGCATTCAGCACTTTAAATGCTTTTGGACCAACGTTGCCGGTAATCAAAATATCTCCTTCCAACTTTCGGACATTTTCGGCTGCTTGTATGCCCGCCCCCTTAGCAGCTTCTAAATTCTGCTGATTACACACACTCTCCCACGTATTTTCCTGGTCGTCATAAACCATAAAATACGCCGCTCTGCCAAATCGGGGATCTACCTTATCACTACAGTCCGCGCCATAAGACGTAATTATAACCTTCATATTTTCCTCCTTAGAGACAGTGATGGTGCTCGCTTCATCATGACTACATGAATTTATCGTCGTTTCTAAAGTTCCAGATAAATATTTGCCTTTATTAAGGGTGCTGCATTGGGAACTCCTATATTGAGCATCCCTGAGATTAATCGCGCTCCGGGAACCACGTCTATCGCCCGTCCCTGTCTAACCTTACCTATCTCTTTACGTGATTCCGTCCATGCTTCATTAGGACATACCAACAGACATCCCCCGCAACTGTGACATAGTTCATCAAATAAAAGTGCCTTATTACTGCCTACCGCAATCGCATTAAATAGGCACACTTCAGAACATCGTCCACATCCAGTACACTTTTCTTTATTCAATTGAGGTATCATAATCTCTATCGGTTGCTCTTCTTCCCAAGTTGGCAAAAGAAACAGGTGGCAGTTGGGCTCCTCAACGTCACAATCGAGGACTGCAGCATTTGGATTACTCAAGGCCATAAGCAGGGCTACTGTTGTCTTCCCAGTCCCTCCTTTACCGCTGGCGATACTAATTATCAACGTAAACCCCCCACGAGCAGCTTGTCATTGCCGCCCCCCCCTTGGCAGACATTGTTTACTAGTCTGCCATGTACCCCCATGGGTTCGGTTCCATTCACGCTTGTCACATTAATAACCTCCAATCACGTTTGTTATGAAATATATTTCATAACAAACGCAAAAAATTATCGTTGTCTCGTAATCTCTGACGAAGCACAGATTGGGTAATGATGATCTATTCCTCTAAATTTCTAAGAGGAATGCCTGACGGTTTAAAGTGAGTGATTGTCGGCAATTGTTCTATACGTCTTTCTTTATGGGGACGCACCATAATTACCTCGTTATGAAATATATTTCACTTATAGCGTAGTGTTTTCCCGATCCTTCGTCAATATACGTCCCCCAGCATATTTTCGCTTTTATAATTAAACCTAATGGAATACTGTTTCGAGACATCTAGCATACCAGTCCCCCTTGAAAACAGCAATTCTTCCTATCTAATTTTGAAATGCTGCCTCTTTTGGTAATTCTGAATAGCTGCTCGTAGAGCTGTTACCC
>Ga0366770_1050_pt1 | contig 14108 bp, 7 predicted proteins | sample BONcelHN113001C9_FD_207086 | JGI IMG/M metagenome (GOLD analysis project Ga0366770, IMG submission 207086) | Enriched cells from coal bed in the Powder River Basin, Montana, United States - BONCAT cells N11 rep2 HSBNCT.N11.300.1.C9 ...
AGCCGAAGCTTCTACTGAATCCGGTGATAGCAATACGCCAGTTACTGTTTGAGATTCGCCTGTTCTAAAAAGGCTAAGATCAATTTGGCAGGTTTTGTTACCGTATCCAAGATTAAGGTTTCCCCAGGCGTATTACCGTTATCGATTCTCGGGCCGATGGAAACGATCTGGAGTCTCGGATTTTTCCTTGCAAACCAGCCACATTCCAGTTCGTGATGAACGATATCTCCGGAAATCTCATCGTCATACAAATTGGAGAAGATCTCCTGCATGGAAGTATACAGAACGCTGTCAGTATGATCCGGCCAGCGGGGAACACCTTCATCATAGGTATATTCCAAGCTGCTCATACCGCTGATTGTTTCATGTGCGATGGTAATCTTATATAACCCTACATCAGAGTTGCTTGCCGCTGATATCTGGGCAAGAAAATTCCCCGTTGCCGTGGAAACCATTCCTAGGTTTGAGGCGCTTTCCACTACATCCTCATAAGATTTCGACATAGACTGCACCCCATTGATCACCCCATAAATAAAGCTTATGATGCTGCCATTGTCCTCAAAGGATACTACTTTATCGGGCATAGGAGCTTCCTGATACGTAAATACATACTCTTTTTCCACATCGCCGTAAGCATCCTGGAACACATCCATGGCATCATCGACTACATTTTGCATCTTTCTTTGATCGGATTCGTTGATGATGATCAACGCAGTTGCCGCATCTGGAATGGTGTCTCTGGAAATTCCCCCATTAAAGGATCCGAGTTCAAAAAGGATTCCTTTCCCCTGCGCGCTTGCAAGGACTTCCCCGATTGTCTTGATAGCATTGGCGCCGCCGTTTCCGATTGCTTCGTCCGCGTCTCCACCAACCAGACCGCTGATAGACAGGAGATAAGGGATTGCATTTTGTGGAGGAACCCATTCAATTTCGTGCTTCATATTGTAGGCTGCGGTGCCTCCGCTGCCTACTCCAATCCCACGGTCGGATTCCCACCCAAGATTGATCAGATAAGCACCGTCCAGGTGTTTCGTGTTCAATTTTTCCGCGCCCATCATGCTGGATTCTCCTCCTGCTGTAAAGATCACTCTGATCGGGCCATGTTTCTGAGAATTCTCTAAAACATACAAGGCGGTTGCAACACCGATGCCGCTATCTGCTCCAAGGCTTGTACCTTCTGCTCGCATTATGTCTTCGCTTACTACAGTTTGAATCGGATCGTTCAATGGATCAAAGGCGAAACCATCCGCCGCGATTATTTTACTGTCCATATTACACTGCAATATGGTAGTGGGTACCTTTTCATATCCGACGGTGGCAGGTTTGTTAATAATGACATTATTTGAACTATCCCGAATCACTTCAAATCCGTTTTCTTTTGCCCAGGATCTCAGATAGGTGCTTATGGCTCTCTCGTGACCGGATTCTCGTGGAATTTTGGATATTGTATTGAATTCTTCTATGATAGCAGCGCGCACTGCGGCATCGTCGGTTTCTATTTCTTCATTGTCATTACACCCTGTCAGGATAGTAAAACACAAACTCAATATCAATGTAACAGCAATCATTCGTTTCATATATCTTCCTCCTAATCTTGCTTTAATCATCATAATAACATATAATTATAGTACTTTACAAATTGTTATAATATCTTAAGAAAATATTAAAAAAGGGGGAGATTACGTGGATAGAGATCTGGAATTACCTATCTATTTATTCCATCAGGGGACCGCAGCGAAAGCCTATGAACTGATGGGTGCCCATCCGGCTACTCAAAAAGGGAAGGCGGGATATCTGTTCCGTGTCTGGGCTCCCAAAGCAAAAAACGTAGCTATCATGGGCGATTTCAATCAATGGAACGAAGCAGGCTTCTCGATGGAGCGGCTCACACCCCAAGGGATATGGCAAATCTTTCTCCCCAATATCAAAGAGTATTCCGCATATAAATATATCATCGAAGATACCCATGGAAATCTGATCACAAAAGCAGATCCCTATGGTTTTCATATGGAAACGAGACCCGGCACTGCATCGAAAACCTTCAATCTGGATAAATATGTCTGGAAAGATCTGAAGTGGCGCAATCAGCAAAAAATGAAATCATCATATTCCTCGCCGATGAATATCTATGAAGTACATCTGGGGTCGTGGCGGAAATATCAAGACGGCAATTATTTTGATTATGATAAGATGGCGGAAGAGCTGGTTCCCTACGTTGTGAACATGGGATACACCCATCTTGAACTAATGCCGGTTTCAGAATACCCCTTCGACGGATCCTGGGGATATCAGGTAATGGGTTACTATGCACCAACTTCGAGATACGGCTCGCCGGAGGGATTCATGTCCTTTGTTGATGCTTGCCATCAAGCAGGGATTTCCGTGATTCTGGATTGGGTTCCGGGGCATTTCCCAAAGGACAGCAACGGCTTGTACCGCTTTGACGGATGCAACTGCTATGAATACGATGACCCCAAAAAGAACGAACATGAGGAGTGGGGGACCATGATTTTCGACTGGGGCAAAAACGAGGTCAGAAGCTTTCTGATTTCCAACGCTATGTTCTGGATGGAAAAATACCATATTGACGGGCTGAGAGTCGACGCGGTCGCTTCTATGCTCTATCTGGATTACGGAAGGAAGGATGGGCAGTGGACACCTAATATCAATGGCGGAAATGAAAATCTGGAGGCAGTCTCGTTTCTTCAGGATCTAAACAAGACGATTTTCCAGTTCTACCCGAACGCTCTGATGATTGCGGAAGAATCCACCGCTTGGCCTATGGTCACCAAACCGGTCGATGCGGGCGGCCTTGGATTTAATTTCAAATGGAATATGGGCTGGATGAATGATACCCTTCAATATATGAAAACGGATCCGCTTTTCCGGAAAGGATCTCATAGTAACCTAACCTTTCCTTTAACCTACTTTTTCTCCGAAAACTATATTTTGCCGCTTTCCCATGATGAGGTCGTCCATGGAAAGGGCTCCCTAGTGAATAAAATGCCGGGAGAATATGAATTGAAATTTGCAAATCTCAGAGCGTATCTGTCTTATATGATGGCGCATCCCGGGAAAAAGCTGCTCTTTATGGGAGGAGAATTTGCCCAGTTTTCTGAGTGGGACTTTAAGAATGAGCTGGATTGGAACCTTCTGGAGTATGACATGCATAAAAAATTCCATGGGTTTATCCGAGAACTGAATCATTTTTACTCAAGTTCATCCGAGCTGTGGGAGCAGGATGACGGTTGGGAAGGCTTCCAATGGATACAACCGGATGATTCCGACAGCAATATCCTATCCTTCCGGAGAATCAATAAAAAAAGCGGTGAAATGATCATCGCCTGCAATTTTTCGCCCGTAAACCGCAAAGCATATCGAATAGGTGTTCCGAAACCGGGTATCTATCAGACAGTATTTCATTCCGGGTTGGTTCGATACGGGGGGGCCTGTGAGAACGCAGCTGAGATTATCGCAGATCCAATACAGCAAAACGGGTATGAATATTCCTTACAAGTTGACCTTCCAGGTCTATCCACAATCTTTTGGAGGTGATTACAATGTACTACGAAAAGAAAAAGGAAATGATAGCAATGCTGCTTGCGGGAGGTCAGGGGAGCCGCCTTGGGATTCTTACCAACCATGTGGCAAAACCTGCAGTTCCATTCGGAGGTAAATACCGAATTATTGATTTCACCATATCGAACTGCGTAAATTCCGGTATTGACACCATAGGAGTCCTGACCCAGTATCGGCCATTGGAGCTGAACGCCTATATCGGCAACGGACAGCCGTGGGATCTGGACAGACTCTTTGGCGGTATTACCATTTTACCTCCCTATATGAAGGCAAATGCAGGGGAATGGTACAAAGGTACTGCCAACGCAATCTACCAGAACATCGAATATATTGAAATGAGTCACCCGACCTATGTTCTGATTTTATCCGGCGATCACATATACAAGATGAACTATCAAATGATGCTGGAATATCATATCGCTAAAAATGCTGACTGTACCATCGCGGTGCTCGATGTTCCTTTGGAGGAAGCAAGCCGCTTTGGTGTGATGCATACCAATGAAAATCTGAAAATCTATGAATTTGAAGAAAAACCGCCTCAACCGAAGAGTACGCTTGCATCCATGGGTGTATATATTTTCAACTGGGAAAAACTGAAGGCATATCTTATTGCTGATGAAGCAGATAAAAAATCCGAGAACGATTTTGGAAAAAACATCTTACCCAATATGCTTCAGGCGGGTGAGAATATGTATGCTTACGAATATAAGGGATACTGGAAGGATGTAGGGACGGTAGAGTCCTTATGGGAAGCCAATATGGATCTGCTAAATCCGCAGGTACCGATCGAGCTGAACGATCCCCCATGGAAGATCTATTCCAGGAATGCGACACTTCCTCCGCAGTACATCGGAAACAATGCCAAACTAAATAATGTAACCATATCCGAAGGCTGCAGCATTGACGGAGAAATAGAAAATAGTATTATATTTCCCGGGGTCATCGTAAAGGAAGGCGCAGCGGTCCGAAATTCCATTCTTATGCCCGGTGTAACGGTAGGGAATGACTCGACCATAGAATACACCATCGTCGCAGCGGACACCGTGATCGGGTCCAATGTTTGCATGGGAGCATGTGTAAAGCCGGTTGAACCGGGTCATCATCCGGAAATCAGCGTAATCGGGCAAGGCATCACCATTGCCGACGGGACTGTAATACCGACCGGAGCTATGATTGGCGAAAGCATCTTACAAAAGGAGGGTGAATAATATGAACGCATTGGGAATCGTTTTTTCCTATTCTGAACATGAAAATCTAAGGGAACTGACGAAAATCAGAACCCTGGCTTCTGTGCCCTTTGGAGGCAAGTACAGAATTATTGATTTCCTTCTTTCAAATTATGTGAACTCGGGAATTCATGACATTTCGATCATAACAAGAAATAATTTCCACTCCCTTACCGACCATCTGGGTGCAGGAAAAGAGTGGGATTTAACAAGAAAAATCGGCGGACTGAGAATCCTTTCGCCGTTTTCAACGCCTGGAATATCAGATCACACCGGCAACTATTTGGGGACCATCGATGCGTTATTCAAAAGTATGCATTCTATTCGGCGTTCCCGGGCTGATTATGTCATACTGACAGGGAGCAATATCATCTGCAGCATTAATTATGACGATGTACTGAAAAGCCATATCGAGCGAAATGCCGACATCACAGCAGTTTACACAAATCCGAGAGAAGGGGTGGTCATTCCTTCTGACGCCGCTTTGATTCGAATGGATGATAAGGAAAGAGTATACGAACTGGCGTATAATAAAGAAGATGTTATCCGGCAGGATACACCGATGTGCCTGGGCATGTTCGTCTTAAGGAAATCGTTACTGGAATCGCTGGTTGCGGATGCCGTTGCCTACGGCCGCTATGATTTTTATCATGATATCATCCAACGGCTATGTGGCAATCTCAATATCCTCGGTTATGAACATAAAAAAATCTATTTTGAAGTGAGCAGTGTTTCAGGCTATATGAAAGAAAATATGAGATTGCTTGATGAGAACATAAGAAATCAGATTTTTGAAAAACCTGTTTATACAAAAGTAAAAGACAGTGTTCCTGCACAATATTGCATTGGAAGCAAGGTCTCCAATTCCATTGTTTCCGATGGCTGTAAAATAGAAGGGACCGTGATGAACTCCATCCTGTCCAGAGGTGTCATAATCGGGAAAGGTGCGGTAGTGAAAAACAGCATTATTTTACAAAACACTGAAATTATGCGTAACGTGACGCTGAACAACGCGATTCTCGATAAAGACGTTATCGTAAGGGAAAACCGTCAATTGGTAGGACACGAAACCTATCCGGTTGTGATTGAAAAGAAAAGTATTATCTAGTCGGGTTAAGTACATCAAACTATGTAGATTGGCAGGTGAAACGAATGAACATTCTATTTATCAGTACGGAAGCAGCACCCTTTGCGAAAAGCGGAGGACTCGGTGATGTAATCGGATCGCTCCCCAGAGAATTGAACAAGCTGGGAGCCGATGCGCGGGTCATGCTGCCTTTATACAAGGGCATTCGTAAAAAATATAAAACGAAAATGAAATTGGTCAAGGATTTTGCTGTAACGCTTTCCTGGCGAACCCAATATTGCGGCGTGTATCAAATGGAGTACGAAGGGGTTATCTTTTACTTCCTGGATAATGAACAGTACTTTGACCGCGATGCATATTATGGATATTTCGATGATGGAGAGCGATTTGCGTATTATTCAAAGGCTGCCCTCGAAGCGCTGAATATCATTGATTTCACACCGGATATCCTGCACTGCAGCGAATGGCAGACCGCGCTGGTTCCGGTTTTTCTGAAGACTCTGTTTCGGGAGAATTCCTTCTTCAGCAGGCTAAAAACGGTATTTACCATCCATAATATCGAATACCAGGGACAGTATGACCCCGGTATTCTCCATGATCTCCTGGGTCTGTCCGAAGCTGACAGGGGAATTTTGGAATATGACGGATCGATTAACTATATGAAAGGGGCAATCGTGACCTGTGATCGGCTGACGACAGTCAGCTGCAGTTATGCGGAAGAGATTCTATATCCCTTTTACGGGAGGGGACTTGAAACGATCATAAAGGAAAACCGCTATAAGCTAAGCGGTATTTTAAACGGAATTGATACCAATCTGTATAATCCGTTCCGGGATCCTTTCCTGACCGTCAAATTTTCAAAGAACACACCGACGAAGAAGCAGGGGAATAAAATTGCTCTGCAGAATTGCCTAGGATTAAAGCAGGATGCAGAAATACCTATCATTGCCATGATAGGAAGGCTGGCGGAGCATAAGGGAATCGAACTCGTCATTGATGCATTTGATGAGATAATGCAGGAAAAGATTCAGTTCGTTATTCAGGGAACCGGAGAATCGAGCTATGAGGATTTTTTCCTCACAAAGGCGATTGCGTATCAGGGTCGCATGTCGGCGGCCACGGTATTTTCAGCGGAGCTTGCAAGCAAGATCTATGGAGGAGCCGATCTTTTTCTGATGCCATCCATCAGCGAACCCTGTGGATTGGCACAGATGATTTCTCTGCGTTACGGAACCATACCGATCGTGCGGGAAACCGGCGGTCTCTCGGACAGCATCGTCCCCTACAATCGTGAAACGGGGAAAGGAAATGGGATTTCCTTTCAATCCGTCAACGCACAGGATATGCTGGGCGCAATCAAAAGGGCCATCGCGCTTTATTGGGATAAGGAACAATGGGCGATCCTTGTCGGCAACGGCATGAAATCAGACTTTTCCTGGAAAGCCTCTTCAAAGGAATATTTGCGGCTTTACAAGGAAATGATGAAATAAATTAATACTGAAGCAACAAGTACAGCGTACTATAGAAAGGTTACTAATACATGGAGAAAAACTATACACCGAAAGAGATATCAGAATTGATTGAAGGAAAGCTCTTGCGGCATTTCGGCCGGGAGCGCAGCAATGCAACGAAACTGCAAATATATCGCGCTGCCTGCTTTGTGGTGCGGGATATTTTATCAAAAAAGTGGTTAAAAAATCATGATATAATTTGTTCTCAAACAGAGAAGCAAGTCATTTATCTCTCAATGGAATTTTTACCCGGAACGTCATTAAGGAATCATCTCTTTAATCTGGGTATGGAAGATGTTTTACAGTCTGCTCTGAAGGATTACGGTCAGGAACTCGAAGAATTTTACACGATGGAACCGGACGCAGGGCTTGGAAACGGAGGCTTGGGAAGATTGGCATCCTGTTATCTGGATGCAATTTCTTCCTGCGGCATGTTTGGCCAGGGAATGTCCATCTGCTATGAGTATGGCATTTTTAAGCAGAAGATTCAGGATGGAAAACAAATTGAACAGCCCGATGACTGGCTTGATCTAGGAGATTGCTGGCTCATTACGAAGGAAGATGAATCTGAGGAGGTTTATTTTGGAGGGACGCTGTCCGAGGTCTGGGACGACATGGGGAGAATGAAGCTCATCCATCAGAATTATTCTACAGTGATTGCTGTTCCCAGGGATATGCTGATTTCCGGCTACCGCAGTGAGGCTGTCAATACGTTACGGCTCTGGGAGTCTACCTCACCCATCAGTATTGACATGGATCTGTTTGCAAAGGGAGAATACCTGCAATCCATGGAGGAGAAGCATCAGGCTGAAATCATATCGAAAATTCTGTACCCCGAGGATGCCCACGATGAAGGAAAAATCCTGCGCATGAAGCAGCAGTATTTTTTTATCTCTGCTTCCATGCAGACACTGACAAAGCGTCATATGCTAACCTACGGAAAGCTGGATAATTTTCATGAAAAAATAGCGGTGCATATCAACGATACGCATCCGACCATGTCGATTCTGGAGCTGATGCGTATTTTGATTGATATTTATGACTATGAATGGGAAGAGGCATGGGATATCGTGACAAAAACCGTATCCTATACAAATCATACGGTAATGCCGGAAGCGCTGGAACAATGGCCGGAAGCACTTTTTGCCGGACTGCTTCCAAGGCTTCACTCCATATTAAAAGAAATTAACCGCAGGCACAATGAGGAGCTGCTAAAGGCATTTCCTGACGATGAGCCGGTGAGAAATGAAATGGCCATCATACAGAACGGAAAAATCAGAATGGCAAACCTCTGCGTGGTTGCTTCCCATACGGTGAACGGGGTATCTTCCCTGCACAGTGGGATCATCAAAGAAAAGCTGTTCAATGGATTTTCCCGTTTAACGCCGGATAAGTTTACCAACGTTACCAATGGCATTGCATATCGCAGATGGCTTTGCCAGGCAAATCCCAAGCTTTCGAGCTTTATTGAAGAACTCTGTGGACCGGGATTTATAAAAAACTCCCAGGAACTTGAGCAATTATTGAAATTTAAAGAAGATCGCAATGTTTTGGAGCAGCTTGCAAAGATTAAGAGGGATAATAAAATCAAACTGGCTGATTACATTAAAACCCATAATAATATTATTGTAAACCCAGATTCCATCTTTGACGTGCAGGTCAAACGACTCCATGAGTACAAACGACAGCTTTTGAACCTGATCCACATCATTGATCTATATAATAAAATCAAAGAGAATCCGAATCTGGAGATGCAGCCCAGAACCTTTCTCTTCGGCGCAAAGGCCGCAGCGGGCTACTATATGGCAAAGCAGATCATCCGTTTGGCCTGCAAGCTGTCGGAACAGCTTGAAATGGATCCCGTGGTAAGGGATCGCATTAAAGTCGTCTTTCTCGAAAACTATTCTGTATCTCTATCCGAATTGATCATGCCGGCAGCAGATCTTTCAGAACAGATTTCATTAGCCGGAAAGGAAGCATCGGGAACGGGAAATATGAAGCTGATGCTCAACGGAGCGGTTACCATCGGGACCATGGACGGTGCCAATGTTGAGATTTATAATGCGGTAGGCAATGAGAATATTTTTATCTTTGGTATGGGTGTGGAACAGGTGGAGCAGCTCAGCAGAGAAGGGACGTACAGTCCTTGGAGCTATTATCAGGACAGCAGAAGCATATCTGCCGTCATCAAGTTTCTTGCCAATGGGCTCCCGGAAGATTCCTTCGGAGATATTATCAATTCTCTGACGACCGGCTTTAACGGAGAAGCGGATCAATATTTTGTCATTGCGGATTTTGAAAGCTATAAAATAGCCCAATCAGAGGCAGCCCAGGCATATCAGGATACCTTCCGATGGGGAGGAATGTCCCTGACCAATATTGCAAAGTCAGGTATTTTCTCTGCGGACAGAAGTGTTCGAGAATATGCAGATCGGATTTGGAGGATACCATCATTAAATGATTCAATTTAATTCCAGAAAAACCTATTACAAGCATCCCTTCGGGGCGATCGAAAAAAATACAGACCTGTTCCTGCGAATAAAAGTAACAGGAGACAGGCCTGTTATTTCTGCATCCCTTTTTTTCGCAAATGATGCGAACGGCAATGTGATCAGAACGGAAGGGAAACAGGAGGGAGAAGCGCTCTATGAATTTGCTCTGCAGATCGATCAGATCGGCCTGTATTTTTATTATTTTGAGGTAATCTATCAGGATAACAGCAGGGATGTGACACCTCATAATCAGCTGACCGTGTATTCCAACGATTTCACGACACCCCAATGGCTGAAAACCGGTGTAATGTATCAGATCTTTCCGGATCGTTTTGCGCGCAGTGATCGTTACCAGGCACCGGAGCAGAATAAAAACTATCGCCTCAGAAATGATTGGGGCGGCCTGCCCAACGATCAACCCGACGAGCATGGGATTGTTCAGAACAATGATTTCTTCGGCGGAAATCTCAGGGGAATCCTCGAGAAACTCGACTACCTGGAGTATCTGGGTGTGACGGTGATCTACCTCAATCCTATCTTTGAAGCGTATTCCAATCACCGCTACGATACGGCAGATTATAAAAAAATTGATCCCATGCTGGGCACGGAGGATGATTTCATAGCACTGTGTGAGGAGGCAATGAAAAGAGGAATCCGGATCATTCTGGACGGTGTATTCAATCACACAGGAAGCGACAGCCTATATTTCAATAAAAAGGGTCGGTATCCAGAGCTGGGCGCTTATCAAAGCACAGATTCCCCCTATTACAATTGGTATCGCTTCATTGAATTTCCAGATCAATATGACGCCTGGTGGGGCATTGATACGCTTCCCGGCGTGAATGAAACGGAACCATCCTTCCTGGATTATATCATCCGTTCTGAGGACTCTGTGATCAAGCACTGGCTGCGCTGTGGAGCCTCCGGGTTCCGACTGGACGTGGCAGATGAATTGCCTGATGGATTTTTAGAAGCGTTGCGAGAGGCAGTAAAGGAAATCAAGCCTGACGGAGCAGTGATCGGTGAGGTTTGGGAGGATGCATCCAACAAAATTGCTTATAGCCTCAGAAGAAAGTATTTTCTGGGAAATCAACTGGATACCGTGATGAATTATCCACTGAAAAATGCAGTTATTGATTATCTGGTGCACCGGATAGACGGCATTGGGCTGGAACAAGTCGCAAACAGTATTTGGGAAAACTATCCAAGCCCTGCTTTTCACACGTTGATGAATATCATGGGAACGCACGATACTCCAAGAATCCTAACCGTGTTGTCTGAAAACAGTAAGGATGATGATTATACCAGACAGAGGCTGTTTCTTGCCCTTTTAATTATTTCATTTATGCCCGGGATTCCCTGCATATACTACGGCGATGAACGCGGCATGAAGGGAGGAAAGGATCCGTTTAACCGCATGTGCTTCCTTTCGGACAGCGGGGATCCGGCCATATTGAGGTTCTTCAGACGGCTGTTCGCCTTCCGGAGAAAAATTGACGGACTGGAAGACAAATCGTTTCAGCCACGTTGGGCCGAAGGGAGCGTCTATTCCTTTTACAGGGCAGGAGAAACCGGTCGATTGGTCGTCGCTGCAAATGCCGGAAATCAGGATTATTTACTAAAACTTACGCTGAAAGAAAACGAATCCGTGAAGGACTTCTTTATCAGCGGCTCCGTGTCTTATGAGAAGCAGGATGTTTTTCGAATCAAAGAAAATTCTGGCATTGCCGTATACATCAAGCGTACGGCAGAATAGACCTTGTACTGAATTTAATACAAATGAAATCGATGGATAGTATTGACATCCCGGTACTGTCCAATTATGATAGTTTATACCGATTAACACCATATGTAGTATGAACGCCAAAACTGTTCAATAAATATGGTTGAATGATAGCATAATGGAGGTGCCAGCATTGGACGAAAGAAAACAAATCATAAAAAGGGATGGACGTTGTACAGAATTTAACGTTGAGAAGATTGCGAATGCAATCTATAAAGCCGCAGAGGTATTAGGCGGGAAAGACCATGAAATGGCCTTTCATCTTGCAAATAAGGTGGAGAGAGATATTTTTGACAACGGCCTATCCGTCAGTCCAACCGTTGAGCAAATCCAGGATGCAGTGGAGAAAATTCTCATCGAGAACGGGCATGCGAGAACGGCAAAGGAATACATCCTTTACCGTGCCGAACGCACGAGGATCAGAGAGATGAATACCCGCCTCATGAAGGTTTACGAGGATTTAACCTTTAAAGAAGCGCAGGATAATGATATTAAACGGGAAAATGCAAATATTGACGGAGATACCGCCATGGGAACGATGCTGAAGTATGGTTCCGAAGGGGCAAAGCAGTTTTATGAGATGTTTGTGCTTCATCCCGATCATTCAAAAGCCCACAGGGAAGGTGACATCCATATTCACGATCTGGATTTTCTTACCCTCACTACGACCTGCTGTCAGATCGACCTGGAAAAGCTGTTTCATGGCGGATTTTCAACAGGGCACGGCTTTTTAAGAGAGCCCAACGACATTCAGAGTTATGCAGCTTTAGCCTGTATCGCCATCCAGTCCAACCAGAACGATCAACACGGTGGTCAAAGCGTTCCGAATTTTGATTACAGCATGGCAGCCGGTGTAAAGAAGACTTATAAAAAGCTGTATTTTAACAATCTTGGCAAGAGCATGGATATTTTGTGCAGTACTACGGACGGTGAGACAAAAGCAAAAGAAATCGGTGCGGCCATTGAACGCGATTTTCATATCGAGCCCAACATGGCAGACGACAGCGATTACATAAAAAAAGAAGCAAACTACCTGGAGGAGTTCCTTTCTGCAGATCAGATCGAGACAATCCAGCAGGTTGCCAAAAGATATACGCAAAAGGAAATCAAACGAGCAACCTATCAGGCAATGGAAGCCTTTGTACATAATCTGAATACGATGCATTCCCGCGCGGGAGCACAGATCCCGTTCAGCTCCATCAATTACGGCACGGATACCAGCCCAGAGGGGAGACTGGTGATCGAAAGCGTACTGAAAGCAACGGAAGCCGGTCTGGGGAATGGAGAAACAGCTATTTTTCCAATCCACATCTTCAAGGTCAAGGAGGGGATCAGCTTCAATCCTGAGGATCCAAACTATGATTTGTTTCAGTTGGCCTGCAGGGTTTCAGCAAAAAGACTGTTTCCAAACTTTTCATTTCTGGATGCGCCGTACAATCTCCAGTATTATGATCCGAACAATCATGATACAGAGGTTGCCTATATGGGCTGCAGAACAAGGGTGATTGCAAACAATAACGATAAAACAAGACAGACGGTAGGCGGAAGAGGCAATTTGAGCTTTACCTCTATCAATTTGCCGAGATTGGCCATCAAAGCCAACGGCAATGCAGAGATCTTCTTTGAGGACTTGGAAAGAAAAATCACCCTGGTCATCGATCAGCTCATGGAGCGATACAAGATCCAGGCAACGAAAAAGGTGAAAAACTATCCGTTCCTCATGGGGCAGGGCATTTGGATGGATTCGGATCAATTGGGACCCAATGACAATATCGGCGAAATTTTAAAACACGGAACGCTGACCATGGGCTTCATTGGACTTGCAGAATGCTTAAAAGCCCTGATTGGCAGTCACCACGGAGAAACCGCTGAGGCCAGGAATCTGGGCATGAACATCGTCGGATACATGAGAAAACGCATGGATGAGGCGTCCGAAAAGACGGGCTTCAATTATACACTTATTGCAACACCGGCAGAAGGTCTTTCTGGTAGATTTGTACGAATAGACAGAGAAAAATACGGATGCATAGAGGGTGTGACCGACAGGGAATACTATACAAACTCTTTCCACATTCCGGTTTATTATAACATTTCAGCTTTTGATAAGGTTAAAATAGAGGCCCCGTATCACAGGCTGACCAATGCGGGACATATCACCTACGTGGAGCTTGACGGAGATCCTGCAAAAAATCCGGCTGCCTTTGAACGTATTGTACGCTATATGAAAGAAAGCGGAATCGGCTACGGCTCCATCAATCATCCGGTTGACAGAGACCCGGTCTGCGGCTTTACCGGAGTCATCGATAACGAATGCCCAAAATGCCATCGGCTGGAAACGGAAGGAGATTTGGGCTTTGAACGAATCCGCAGAATTACCGGTTATCTGGTCGGAACGGTGGATCGATTCAACAACGCAAAACGGGCAGAGGA
>Ga0366770_1051_pt1 | contig 13993 bp, 13 predicted proteins | sample BONcelHN113001C9_FD_207086 | JGI IMG/M metagenome (GOLD analysis project Ga0366770, IMG submission 207086) | Enriched cells from coal bed in the Powder River Basin, Montana, United States - BONCAT cells N11 rep2 HSBNCT.N11.300.1.C9 ...
AAGAAACAGCAGATAATCAATCATTAACAAATGTAAGAAATAGCAAATGGAGACTGCCCTTTAAGATAGGGCAGTCTCTTGGTTTTTTCGGAAACATAAAAAAAGGTTGACAACGTGTGACTACAAATGTAAACTAATAATGGATTACGATTGTAGTCGATAAAAGGCGTAGGATTGAAAGGAGATTCAATAAGGTGGAATTGCTGCTGAACATGACGATCGGGGGAACGATAACTGCATGCTTGATCTTGCTGATTAAGCAGCTGCTGAAAAACAAGCTTACACCGAAATGGCATTTTTATTTGTGGATCATACTTGCGGTGCGTCTCATGATCCCCGGCCTTCCGGAAAGCGACTTCAGCCTACTGAATGCCCTTCCAGTCGCGCAAAATATTACAACGGTACAGGGTATCGATTCCAATTCTGCCGATCCTGCAGACCTGATGGATTACGGATACGTAGAAGGCAATCTAATCTTGAAATCGCCCATTACCGGAATGGAGCAGAGAAGAGCCTTTTCTGTACCGGAACACAGGGTGAATCTGCTGTTTGCAGGATGGATAACGGGTTCTTTTCTCATGATCGGCTATTTGGTGGGCGTATATTGGTGCTTCAATAGAAGATTAAAAAAACTGCCTGCGTGCAGAGATGCTGAGATTTTAGAATTATTCGGGGAATGTAAAAAAGAAGCTGGTATTGCCTCCGATCACATAACATTGCGATTCGGCGGAGACACGCCGATGCTTCAGGGAGTCATGAAACCAACCATTCTAATTCCCGAGGGATATTCAAAGGAAGAGCTTCGTTATGTTTTGATTCATGAGCTTTGCCATTACAAGCATAAGGATATTCTGGCCAATATCATATGCTCTGCATTTCTATGTGTTTATTGGTTCAATCCTATTTTTTGGCTTTGCTTTTATACGATACGCCGTGATATTGAATTTCTCTGTGACGAGCGTGTGATTGAAATTACCGGAGAGCGTAAGGAATACTCAATGACATTACTGAAAACAGCGCTGAAAAGAAATCAGTTTCTGTTCGCCACCACCTCCATGCAGAATGGAGAGAAGGAAGTGGCAAAGAGGATTAAGCATATTGCATATTTTAAGAAACCCAAGCTTTGGATTTCTGTACTGGCGATTTTGGCAGTATTGGCAACCGGTGCGATTTGTTTAACCAACGCATCGGAAAATACGGTGAATATCAGTGTGGCGGATTATTTTATTACCATACCGGAAAGCTGGTTCAACGCTTCCGCTCCTGAGCCGTTGTTCTTTGACGAAAACGGAGCAAGCTTCGGCGGCATTTCCTATACAAAAATGGATCTGGGAGAAAATAAGGCAGAGGATTTTGAATCATCAGGATTGCCGCTCCCCAAGCACGCAGAGGTGTTGGAACGAAAAGTCCTGAAAGAAGAGGATAAGACACTGATCATCGTTAATCTTGATTTTGACACGGAGTCTGCAAACCAAACCTATATATTTCTTTTACCGGACAATACGAAGGACGACGTTTATACAATATGGGCGAACAGCAGCCGGGTAACGGAAAGGCAACTGATCAAGATCGCAAAGACACTACAGAAAGAACCATATCCCCAAGGATACCAGCCGGAAGCTGCGTATCAGGGAGATTGGGTTAAAACTTCCGATAAACTGCTGAGGGAGTATTTTAAAAATTATGTCAATGCAGAAATGTCCATGACCTCCGATATCGGCGGTTACAGGATTGACAGAGACAGCATCGTGCAGTATGGAGATCAGGAAGCATCCTGGAGCCTTATTTATCCCAACGCGGTTGTACTACGGGTGGATTACACTTTGGATATTGCTTATCCGGATCAGTATTCTTTCGCGGGAGGCGGCTACGAGATCGGAGAAGGGAATAGAACGAAGACATATAAAGACCAATTGGCAATCTTCAAATTAGATTATCAAGGAAACGCGAAGTTTCTGGGTTTCGTATGGCCGCAGGATCGTGGGGAACTGGGAGATGATCCGGCGGTTCTCCGTACCATCGGTTATGCAGATCCCGTACTCTGGCCGGAAGCTCTGTTGGAATTGAAAATACCATATATCGGAGATCACAGCAAGGTCGGACGCATCATCGGTAGCCTCCCGCTTGCAGAATACGGTGCTGGCCTTGAACTGCATACGAAGGAGGAACCTTACGGATTGACGATGAATTATGATCTTACCGAATTGGGTGACAAGATTTTTAAACCAAGACTGGATAAAGCCATGACCGACAGCAGCGGCTGGGATCCGAATCCATATTTGCTTGCTCAGCTTTATAAAAACAGCGCGATCCTTCTTTCTCTCATCGACAACTGTTCAACAGTGGAGTTCAAGATCACGGGACTTTCTGAGACAGGAGTGCCATATACCTATCATTATTTAATGGATCGGGAAACGCTGCAAAAGTTGATTTCCGGGGATCCGAGAGCATACACGGAAAGCGCGGAAGCTTTTGCGGAATTTCTTGTCAAGGTGGAATCGGCTCAATTGAAAGGGGAATAAAATAGATGGAAACGAAAAACATCAGTATCAGTGATTCCGAATGGAAGATCATGAGGGTTTTATGGGAAACGCCCGACCTCACCCTGAGGGAGATCACAGCAAGCCTTGAAGAGACGGAGTGGAGCTATACGACCATCAGAACCCTCGTTACCCGCCTTATGGAAAAAGGAGCAATCTCAGCAGATAAGACCTCGAATAATTTTAAATATTATCCTGCAGTGATAGAAGACGAATTTATCCGAAAGGAAATGAACCGGTTTCTTTCCAGAGTATTTGACGGTTCCGTTTCCATGTTGGTTTCCACGCTGACCAAGGACAGCAATTTAACGGAAGAAGAGCAGAAGGAATTGATGAACATCATAGAAAAAATGGATTCTTAATTCTTTAAAAGAAGTTCTATCGAATGCATCGAATCGTAGTTTTTTCGATTCATATATGCGGATATGCTCTCTAAATAGGTATGGTGATGTTCAATTGCCTTCGAGAATGCTTGAATGAACTGAACACAGTCTCCCTCGGTCAGCCCTTTCCGAAAGGCACTGATCCCGATGAGATGATATTTGATCAATGCATAACGTATTGCCAGCATCCGATATGATTCAAATGGCTTTGTGCTTTCTGAGGCAGGGAAGAGACCACCAAAAACGTAGTTTACCAGATAATTTTCGATCAGATACTCATGGTTTTGCATAAAGGGCTCATAAAATTGTTCATAAGCTCTTTTATATTTTTCCCCTTCGGCTTCCAGATCTGAATTTTTGGAAGTACCGAGGCCCTCTGATAGTTCCTGAGTAAAACGGATGTATTTCTGACTGTAAATTTCTGTAACAGTGTTCAATTTGTCTGTAATCTCCTTCATGAAACGGAGTAGCAGGGTAGGATTCGCATCGATGGAAGACATTTCTACCCGCCAATCATCTTTCTCAATTTTTCTTGAAAAAGAATCAATCAGCATTTGAACAGGGGGATGCTTCTGTCCATGTGTGGATTTTTGAAGTGCTTCGTAAAAATGCCCCAGCATGAAGATCCGTTCCCATAGCGGATGCTTTCTGTTTTGGAGCAGCGAAATGGTGAAATTGCGCAGCTCTACGAAATAGTTCACCATACTGTTTCCGTTATGATCGGTGGTAGTCAACACAAAATTAATGATGGTATTTGGTGAGGTGCTTTGTTGTTCGTTTGTAAATGCAAGACCCTGCTTATTCGCTATTACGAGACGGGCGGCTTCCGGACAGGATACATTCAAAGAATACTCTACCACTCCGTTGACTTCATTGGCATAGCGCGGATAAGCCGCACAAACATTGGAAAGATACGCATGTCCCAGCTTTGCTTGGATCATGCAAAGCTGTTTCTCATTCAGAAAGGGACATCGATTACTCTCCGCAAGCTCCACGGTGGCGAAATCCACATTGCGATCATAAGAGTCAGGGTTTTCAAAGATGGAGTTTCGAAAAAGCTTTAAAAGCTCCCCATCCTTTACCTTTTGATATTTATGATAGGTTTTCTTGTCTATCTCCACATCCCAACCAATGCAGCAGTTGTCTTCACAGCTGCTTCCGATGCACTGAAACTCCTCGAAGTGACGCGGCATTCGAATGTGCTTTTTCTTTTCAGTCATTTTATTTGCCCAATAGCTTCTTCAGCATACGCTGAAGTAAGGGATTGCTGGTATTTTCAACGCTTTTGGAAGCAGGCGACACCGGATTCGGGATTGGTTGAGTCGGTTTTGCGTGCTCTCTGGGAACTTCTGATCGTTGTGTTTTTGGCACTTCTGGCCGTTGCTCCCTTGGTGCTTCTGGTCGTCGCTCCTTTGGTGCTTCTGGTCGTCGCTCCTTTGGTGCTTCGGATCGTCGCTCCTTTGGTGCTTCGGATCGTCGCTCTCTTGGACCATCCGGACGAGGGCGATGCCTATCCTGATGACCGGCAGGCTTTGTCCGGTAATTATTTTTTGTCGTCTCTTTTGGAACCGAAGCAGAGGACAGGACACTGGCTTGATATTTTTCTCTGATCCATTTTTCAGCCTCAGCTCTGCACGCATTGATCATCTCATCGGAAGGCAATTCCGATTCTTCGATCATAGCTCCGGTATGTTCTTCAATTTCATATAGACTCATAAGATCTTCTCCGGTTACAAAGGTGAAGGCACGGCCGCCTTTCCCCGCTCTTCCGGTACGTCCGATCCGGTGTACATAGTTGTCCTTTTCCAGGGGAACGTCGTAGTTGATGACTAAGGATAAGTCGTCAATATGAATCCCTCGGGCAGCGACATCCGTCGCTACCAGAAATTGAAAATCACCCTGCTTGAACTGCTGCATAATATTTAGACGTTTTCCCTGGGGAATATCCCCGTGGATCGCCTGGGATGCATATCCCTTTGATTCTAAGAATTTCTGAACATGGTCGACAGCATAACGGGTATTGCAGAAGATCAAACAGCTTTCCGGCCGCGCTACCATAAGCATACGATGCAGCTGTGTCCGCTTTTCATTTTTATTCATCCGGTAATACGTCTGATTGATCGTGTCCACCGTTTTTGTCTGCGACTCGATCTCAATGGTAACAGGATTTCGCATGTAGCCCTGACATATCCGTTGTATTTCAATGGGTATCGTGGCTGAGAAGAGAAGCGTAACCCTCCCCCTTGGCAGGGTCTTTATGATTTTAAACACCTGATCGATAAAACCCATATCCAGCATCCTGTCAGCTTCATCCAGCACCAGATAACGAATTTGCTTCACTTTTAAATTTCCGTGTCGGATGTGGTCATAAACACGGCCGGGAGTTCCGGTTACCAGGGAAGCTCCTTTTTTTAGGGCTTGGATTTCAACATTCATACTATGCTGCCCATAGACAGCTATTGTTTTATGAGGCAGGTAAGCAGACATCTGCTTTAGGTCGTTATCAATTTGAACTGCCAGCTCACGTGTTGGAGTCAGAATCAGACCCTGAGGTTCCAACTTGTCGGGATCCGTCATCTGCAGCAGGGGAATGCCGAAAACGGCTGTTTTGCCGCTGCCTGTCTTTGACATTACAATCAGGTCTTCCTGATTGAGGATATGAGGGATCACTTTACTCTGCACCTCGGTGGGTGTCTGAAAGCCCATCTCTTCGATGGCTTTCAAAATGGGAGGCGAAATGCCAAGATCGTTAAAGTTTTTCTTCATTCGTTCGTTCCTTATTATTTTTATTTATTAAAATTTGCGGGTTATTTTTTAACATACTATAAATATACCATATTTTAGCCAAAGTTATAAGTAGTGACTGCAGATCAAACCTAAAATTTTAATTTGGCGAAACCATGGCCCCTGGTGTATAATAAATAAGAGAATCCAGTAAGGAGGATTGTAATGTCGGACACAACCATAAAAACAATGATCAACGTAGGGATCGCCTTAGGAATTATCCTTGTCGGATATATCGTAGTCAGTATCGTATGCAGGATCATACGCAAGGCTTTGCATAAAAGCAAGCTGGATGAGGTGCTGCATACGTTTATCATAAACTGCATTAAGGTCATTTTATGGATTATGATCATTATTACTGCCCTGAGTTATATCGGTATTCCGGTTTCTGCATTTCTGGCAGCATTGGGAGCCGCGGGAGTTGCCGTCGCGCTGGCTTTAAAGGACAGCTTGGGGAACTTTGCGGGCGGGATTCTAATCATCCTGACAAAACCCTTCAAAAAAGGAGATTATATCGAAGACTACCAGACCGCCGGTAAAGTTGAAAAGATCGATTTGCTTTATACCACGCTCTTAACCTTCGACAACAAGGTAATCACGGTTCCCAACGGCAGGCTGGCGAATTCGACCATCGTGAATTATACAAGACTAGAACACCGGCGCGTTGACTGTACCTTTTCCGTCAGCTATCAGGATGATATCGGAAAGGTAAAAAACGTCCTTCAGGCTGTTGCGGAGTCTAATCCACTCATTTTCGAAGAGCCGGCTCCAATCATCGGGGTATCGGGACAGCGTGACTGGAGCATTGACATTGATTTGAAGGTTTGGTGCACGACACAAGATTATTGGGATGTGAAGTACTATCTTGAAGAGCAGGTGAAACTCGCCTTTGACGAAGCAGATATCACGATCCCATTTCCACAGATGGAAGTACGGCTGAAGAAAAAATAAGGTTGAAAAAATAATTGATGAAGGATACGAAGCAGAAACGGAGAAATCACATGACAAAGGTTAGCGTAGTATTATATTATTGGGTCCTTGTTGTTGCTACTTTGCTATTTGCCAAAACTGCCGGACTGGCGGAGAACAATGAAGCGATTATTAAAATATTAGTCGTTGTGACGATTCTTTATGTCGGCGTGGTGATGATAAGCCACTCAAAGGGAAAGGCTCTGGAGGAAAAAAGAGGACGGGAAGAGCAAAAGACTCCATCTTTCAGAGGCAATAAAAGTAAAAAGAAACATAAATAATATTTTGGGGTTGAAGAAAATTATTTGAGTATATATCCTTGACGAATCGATCCCAGTATGATATTATACTGGAGATTTAAGCAGAACAAAGTGAAAATCTTTGGGCGAGTGTAAATAAGAGAGGATATAAAATGATCATACAGAAACATCGACTGAAATACAAAAAAAGTGTACCGACTGTAACGGGATTTTTATTTTCTCCGGCAGGTGTCGGATTTCCAGTTTTTTTTATAAATAATTAAAGTCTTCCTTTTTGGAAGACTTTTTTTTATGCACAGTTTAGGAGGAGGGATTAGCATGTTAAGAGGAAGAAGTTTTTTAGAGCCGATGGATTTTTCAACGGAAGAGCTGGAGGAGTTGTTTTTATTGGCGGATCAGATCATCGAAAATCCGGAGCACTACACAAAGGCCTGCGAGGGTAAGCTTCTGGCTACTTTATTCTACGAACCCAGCACTAGAACCAGATTCAGCTTTGAAGCAGCAATGCTGCGGCTGGGAGGCCAGGTCATCGGCTTTTCCGAGCCGAGTTCAAGTTCCGTTGCAAAGGGAGAAAGCATTTCGGATACCATCCGCACCGTTGCCTGTTATGCAGATATGGCGGTGATGAGACATCCGAAGGAGGGTGCACCGAAGGTCGCCGCTGCCAGTACCACTATGCCTGTAGTCAACGCGGGAGACGGTGGGCATCAGCACCCAACCCAGACCCTTACCGATCTTCTGACCATCCGTAAGGAGAAAGGCGGCTTTGACAATCTTGTCGTCGGCCTTTGCGGTGACTTGAAATTCGGCAGAACGGTTCATTCTCTGATCAAAGCCTTGTCAAGGTATCAGAATGTTTCCTTTATCATGATCTCACCGGAGGAGTTGAAAATACCCGAATATGTCAGAAAGGAAATACTGTGCAGAAATAAGATTCCATTTGAAGAGGTGGAAAATATGCAGGAAGCGCTTCCAAAGCTGGATGTTCTCTATATGACGAGAGTTCAGCGGGAACGCTTTTTTAACGAAGAGGACTATGTTCGTCTGAAGGACAGATATATTCTGGATGGTGCGAAAATGAAGCTGGCAAAGCAGGATATGATGGTGCTCCATCCGCTTCCCAGAGTCAATGAGATTGCCACCGAGGTGGACAGTGATCCGAGAGCGCTGTATTTTAAACAGGCAAAATACGGGATGTACATCCGCATGGCACTGATTATGGGTTTATTGGGGATTGAATGATGCGCCGCCACACCGAACAGGTAGATTTGAAATTAAGGAGGTAAGAAATGGTAGTTATCGACAGTATCAAAACAGGCATCGTCATCGATCATATTACAGCGGGGCTTGGTATGAAAATATTGGAATATTTGGATATCGACACGACAAAGGACACCGTCGCCCTGATCATGCATGCGGTAAGTAGCAAATATGGAAGAAAGGACGTTGTTAAAATAGAAAATGTGTCCGATATTGATTTAGCTGCTTTGGGTATCATCGATCCAAAGGTAACGGTGAATTATATCGAGGATCACATCATCCGGGAAAAGGTGAATATTACCGTCCCGGAAAGAGTCGTCAACATCATCAAATGCAACAATCCTCGTTGCGTGACTTCTGTCGAGCAGGGAGCACCGCAAATCTTCCATCTCATCGACAGAGAAAATAGAGAATACCGATGCGAATACTGTGATGAGATTATCTCCATGAAAGGTGGATACAGCAATGAGATTATTCATAAGCAATGGTTTGATCGTTGATCCGGAAAACAATCTGGAAGCCATAGGTGATCTGACGATTGAGGACGGAGTGATTCGAGAAATCAGTCTGCATCGAAACAAAAATCGGAAGAGTGCAGGGAATGATACGATGGAAAATGAACTTCTGCCTTGGGATATCCATGTAGATGCCCGGGGAAAGTGGATCGTTCCAGGGTTTATAGATCTGCATGTCCATCTGAGGGAGCCCGGGCAGGAATATAAGGAAGACATTGAAAGCGGGTGCAAGAGTGCTGCAAAGGGAGGTTTTACAACAATCTGCTGCATGCCGAATACGAGTCCGGTCATCGACTGCCCATATGTTGTTCTAACGATCGGTAGCAAAGCCGAGGAAGGGATCGGGGTTCAAGTATTATGTATCGGAGCGATCACAAAAGGGCAGGAGGGAAAGGAGCTTGCAGATTATGAAGGCATGATACGTACCGGCACCCACTCGGCGAAGCTGACGGGAAGTGGAATCTGCGGCATCAGTGAAGATGGAAAAACGGTGCAGGACAGCGGTCTAATGCTGCGCGCCATGATAAAAGCGAAAGAGTTGGGGCTTACGGTTTTTTCCCATGCAGAGCCGGAAGCAGAAATTGTGCAAAGGGATCTTGTGCTGGCGGAAGCCACAGGCTGCAGGCTGCATTTCTGCCACATTAGTAAAAAGGAAAGCATTGAGCTGATTCGTGAAGCGAAGATGAGAGGCGTTCCGGTGACGGCGGAAACCGCCCCCCACTATTTCTCTTTGACCTGCATCGATGGGAGCGGAGATCCCAATAAGAAAATGAATCCGCCGTTAGGGGGAGACGAGGATGTAGTTGCAGTAAAGCGAGCCTTGAAGGATGGTACCATTGATGTGATCGCAACAGACCATGCCCCTCATCACGAAAGGGAAAAAAGACTTCCTTATCATGAAGCGCCCAACGGAGTCACCGGTCTAGAAACCAGCTTCTCCGTTAGCTATACCGAGCTGGTCAGAGAGGGAATTCTCACTCCGCTAGAGCTCATTGCGAAAATGAGCACCAAACCTGCTGCAGTTTTGGGCATCAACAGAGGCAGTCTTTGGATCGGAAAGCCGGCGGATTTGACCATCATTGATGTGGAAAAGGAATATGAAATCCGCGCTGACACTTTTGCCTCGAAAGGAAAAAATTCGCCCTTCATCGGAAAAAGAGTTTATGGGCAGACAGCGTATACGATTGTTGGAGGAGAAATCATTTGGAGCAGCGATCAGAAAACAATTGACAGGAGGTATGAAAATGATTGATCAATTAATGAAACGAATCGAAAATCTCGCAAATCCCACCGTGGTAGGTCTGGATCCCACCTATGAGATGATGCCGCAGACCATACGGGATGAGATGCTCGAAAGGTATGGAAAAACGACGGAAGCAGTTGGGAGGATGTTCCTGCGCTTTAATCAAGAGCTCATCGATCATGTCCTGGATTTGGTGCCTGCGGTAAAATTACAGATTGCAATGTACGAAAAATATGGAATAGAAGGCCTTAAGTCATATATACAAACCATTGCTTATGCAAAAGAGAAGGGGCTCCTCGTAATCGGAGATATCAAACGCGGTGATATCGCATCAACTGCCGCAGCATATGCAGCTCATTTGGGCGGCGTAGAGATTGAGGGGCTGCAGTTTGACTTATGGAATGAGGATGCGGTCACCTTAAATCCCTATATGGGCTTTGATGGGATCGAACCTTTTCTTTTGCCGTGTAATCAGTATGACAAGGGTATCTTTATTCTCGTGAAAACCAGCAATCCATCCGGGAAGGAAATCCAGGATCTCATAGCAGACGGCAGGCCGGTCTACGAGCACACTGCCAAACTGGTCAGTAAATGGGGGGAATTGGCCATGGGAACCAACGGATACAGCAGGGTGGCCGCCGTGGTTGGAGCCACCTACCAAGAGCAGGGGCTGGAGCTTCGAAAAAAAATGCCTCATACCTTTTTCCTGATTCCGGGCTATGGTGCACAAGGCGCTTCCGGCGAGGATATCAAAGGATATTTCGACCGGGACGGAAGAGGCTGTGTCGTAAACTCCTCAAGAGGGATCATCGCGGCCTATCAGAAAGACAGCAAATTCGGAGCGCATCGTTTTGCTGAGGCGGCAAGGGAAGCAGTATTGGTGATGAAACGGGACTTGGAGGGGATTTCATGACAAAGAAAATAATCGAAGCGAGGGTGATTGGCAATCAGGAAATCATAGATGGAATATTCCGGATCACACTGGACTGCAATGATGCGGAGTACGGTAATGCAAAACCAGGACAGTTCATCAATCTATATCTTCGGGACAAGAGCATGCTTTTGCCCAGACCGATCAGTATCTGCCTGACGGAAAAAAAACGGATTACGCTGGTTTATCGTGTGGTGGGAAACGGAACCAAGGAGTTATCCTCCCTGAAAGAGCAAGATTCTCTGCGAATCAGTACTCCGCTGGGGCAGGGCTATCACATCGAAGCGATGTTCGAAGCTTTGCGTCAAGACCCATCCGACCGGAAGACAATTGCGCTTGTTGCCGGTGGATTGGGGATACCACCCATGTTGGAGCTGGCGAAAACCATTCGGGCGCAGATCGAAGCGGACCCGAGGATAAAACTGATCGCCTTACTGGGGTTCCGGGAAGAACCCTTTCTAACAGAGGAATTGAGCGGCTTCTGCCACGAGGTTCATGCAGCGACGGAAACCGGCATAATTGGGTTTCCTGGAACTGTGCTGGAACTGATAAAAATGAAGAATATTGTTGCAGATTATTTTCTTTCCTGCGGGCCGAAACCAATGCTGAATGCCCTTGCCGCACACTGCCATAAAACAAACAAACCACTGCAGGTATCCCTTGAAGAGCGGATGGGCTGTGGGTATGGTGCCTGCGTCGGCTGCACCTGCAAGACAAAGAAAGAAAAGGACGGGCGCATGATAGTAGTCCCCCAAAAGGTATGCAAGGATGGGCCGGTGTTTTTTGGAGAAGAGGTGATCTGGAGTGAGTAAACAGGACTTAGATTTGGACTTTGGCGATCATCGACATTTGGACTTGCGTGTTTCTATCGCAGGCGTTACCATGGAAAATCCCATTACCACTGCATCAGGAACCTTTTCGGCGAAAGAAAGCAGTGCCTTTTATGATATTGATGAATTGGGTGCTGTCATTACAAAGGGTGTATCGACCGTGCCCTGGGAGGGGAATCCCACTCCGAGGATTGCAGAAACCTACGGTGGTATGCTGAATTCCGTCGGTCTGCAGAATCAGGGTGTTGATGCGTTTATCAAGGAAGAGCTGCCGTATCTGAGAACCTTCCGTCCGAGAATTATTGCTAACGTTGTTGGAAAATCAATCGAGGAGTATTGCACTGCAGTGGAAAAGCTGAGCGATGCAGATGTAGATATGCTGGAAATCAATATCTCCTGCCCTAATATAAAAGAAGGCGGAATCAGCTTTGGTGCCGATCAAAAACGAGCAGCGGAAATTACCAGGGAAGTCAGAAAGTATTCGAGAAAACCAATCCTCATGAAGCTGACGCCCAACGTTACGGATATTACTGAAATTGCAAGGGCAGTGGAAGCAGAAGGGGCAGACGGCATCTCTCTGATCAATACTTTGCTGGGAATGAAAATCGATGTACACAATAAAAGACCTGTACTTTGCAATAAGATGGGCGGACTGTCCGGCCCGGCGATTAAGCCCGTTGCGGTGAGAATGGTCTATCAGGTACGGCAATCGGTATGCATACCGATCATCGGCCTTGGAGGAATCATGACCGGGGAGGATGCGGTGGAATTTCTGATGGCCGGAGCCGACGCCTTAGCCATAGGAACCGCTGCGCTGATTGATCCGACAGCACCGGTGCGAATTAAAAGAGAGCTGATCGGATTTATGAATCGGTACGGATATCAAAATTTGCAGCAGATCAGAGAATCGCTGTTATAAGGAGGAAAAGATGGATTACAAAAAGGACTTTGTCGAGTTTATGGTGCGCGCCGGTGTTCTGACCTTTGGGGAGTTTATGACGAAGAGCGGGAGAAAATCGCCCTACTTTATCAATACGGGAAACTATCAAACCGGAAGCCAGTTGGCCGGTCTCGGAAGCTTTTATGCCGACTGCATCATGGATCATATCAAGCAGGGAAACCTAAAGAAGGAGATTACCGCTCTGTTCGGGCCTGCTTACAAAGGAATCCCAATTTCTGTTGCAACAGCCATCGCACTGTCTGAGAAATATGGCACAGAGATGAATTATTGTGCAAATCGCAAGGAAGCAAAGGATCATGGGGAAGGAGGCACTCTATTGGGTTATCAGCTGCAGCCCGGTGATTCTGTATTAATTGTTGAGGATGTAATTACGGCAGGAACTGCAATGCGGGAGTGTGTTCCCATGCTTAGGGAACGCGGCGTATCCATTGAAGGACTCGTTGTTTCCGTGGACAGAATGGAACGGGGATCCGGATCTAAAACAGCCATCGAAGAATTGAAGGCAGAATATGGGATTCCCACATACTCCATTCTTACAGTGATTGATATAATAAATCATCTATATCAGAGGGAAATCGACGGTATCGTTCTGATCAATGATGAAATGAAAGAAAGAATGGAAGACTATCTGGAAACATATTGTGCAAAATAGCATCATTGAAGTGGCTTCACCACTTCAATGAGAATTGATTTCCTTCTGAATAAAATCTGCCCCTTTGGTAAAAATAGTAACAAAATATGCGATGGCAAAGGGAGATTGGAGATGGAGAACAATAAGTTTAATGAATACGTGAATCTTTTCAGAAAAGCTTTGCCGATAGGGCAAAGCTTTGATATTGGGGAGAGAAATACCATTGTCGGAGAGAAGGAGGTCTATATCTATTATGTTGAAGGCTTTCTGAAATCTGAAATTCTGGAGCATATCTTCCATGTCCTTTTAGCCGTAACCAAGAGTGAAATGGCGCAGCGGCAGAACGCCTCAGACTTTATAAAATATCATATTCCTTATGCTCAGGCATTGCCGGAAAAGAACACGGAAAAGATGATGAAGGCGCTGCTGTCGGGATTGATTGTAATGGTTGTGGACGGTTATTCGGAAGCAATCATCATGGATTTAAGAACCTATCCGGTCAGGAGCGTGGCTGAGCCGGAAAAAGAAAAGTCTTTGCGAGGGGCAAAGGATGGGTTTGTTGAAACGATACTTTTTAACACCAATATGATACGTAGGAGAATCCGGGACCCGAGGCTGATCTTTGAGATTCATACCGTGGGCACCGTGTCGAAAACGGATGTTTGCATCGGTTATGTGAAAGGATT
>Ga0366770_1053_pt1 | contig 13785 bp, 16 predicted proteins | sample BONcelHN113001C9_FD_207086 | JGI IMG/M metagenome (GOLD analysis project Ga0366770, IMG submission 207086) | Enriched cells from coal bed in the Powder River Basin, Montana, United States - BONCAT cells N11 rep2 HSBNCT.N11.300.1.C9 ...
CGCTTAGCGAAAGAAGGGGACTTCGGCCGTAAGAAGATCACTCAGTACACCCGTTACGGAACAGTTATCCTGGGTTTTGTTCAAGGCTTCGGGATGACTTTCGGATTACGGGGAGCACTTGTAATCCCGAGCCCAGGTTTGGAATGGGCGATCTACCTTCTCGTTGCTCTGATCCTCACCGCAGGAACCGCGTTCTTGATGTGGCTGGGAGAGCGTATTACCGAGAATGGAATCGGGAATGGGATCTCGTTGATCATCTTCGCAGGAATTGTGGCAAGGGTACCGGATGGCATTAAGTACATCTGGGGTCTCTTGAGAGTCGGAGAAATCGGTGCGCTTTCCGTACTTGGTCTGATCCTCATCGGAGCAGGAATCATTGCCGGTGTTGTTTTCATCCAGGAAGGACAACGCAGAGTACAGGTTCAGTACGCTAAACGGGTGGTAGGTCGCCGTGTTTATGGTGGTCAAACCTCCCATATTCCGCTCAAAGTTAACCAGTCCGGAGTTATTCCCATCATCTTTGCCATCTCACTCCTGGCTTTCCCGGGAACGATCGCAACGTGGATGCCTCAGACTTCCCCTTATGCGCAATTTGTTCATAAGTGGTTTACGATGAACGGAACACTGTACTCAATTCCGTACCTCATTGCTTACGCAATGCTGATTCTCTTCTTCACCTATTTCTACACTGCTGTAACCTTCAACCCGGTTGATGTTGCAGAAAACTTGAAGAAATATGGCGGCTTTATCCCTGGCTTAAGACCAGGTCGGGCGACTTCTGACTACCTTGCTAAAATCCTCAGCCGCCTTACGCTGGCCGGCGGAACCTTCCTGGCTTTGATTGCCGTACTTCCGAGTTTGATTATTGGTCTGACCGGAATACAAAATATCAGTTTAGGCGGAACCTCACTGCTGATTGTGGTGAGCGTGGCGCTGGAAACCATGAAACAATTGGAGTCCATGCTGATGCAGCGGCACTACCAAGGGTTTATGAAGTAAGGAGGGCAAACCATTGAGAGCAATCCTCATGGGACCACCCGGGGCTGGAAAAGGCACACAGGCTGCTGATCTCATTGGAAGGTATCAGATACCGCATATATCCACTGGAGATATGTTCCGGGCAGCGATTAAGACCGGAACAGCTTTAGGGATCAAAGCCAAAGAATATATGGATGCAGGCGCATTGGTTCCTGATGAAGTAACCATCGGGATTGTGGCTGAAAGGCTGGCAGAATCTGATTGCGCTAAAGGCTTCTTACTGGACGGCTTCCCGCGGACCGTCGCTCAGGCTGATGCTCTGGATAAGATTTTAGATCAACTCCAGATGCAGCTGGATGGAGTCCTCAACATCGAAGTCGATGAAGAGAAACTCCTGGAGCGTTTGACCGGCCGCCGGATTTGCCGCCAATGCGGAGCCACTTATCATATGGTATTTAACCCCCCCACAGCAGGCGATGCTTGCGACAAGTGCGGCGGGGAGCTTTACCAAAGAAGTGATGATACTCTGGAAACTGCGAAAACCGTTTGACGGTCTATAACGATCAGACTCAGCCTTTGATTGAGTACTATCGTGAAAAAGGCTTGCTGCGGGAAATCAACGGGGATCAGGACATCGCTAAGGTACTGAAGGACATTGTTGAAGCTCTGGAGCATGCGTAATGATTGAGCTGAAAAATCCTGCTCAGATCGAGCGCATGAGAAAAGCCGGTCGGGTCGTCGCCGAAACCCTTGAACTGATGCGAGAGAATGTACGTCCTGGAGTAACCACCGGAGAACTGGATCGGATCGCCGAAGAATATATTCGGAAGTGCGGTGCGATTCCAGCTTTCAAAGGGTATAACGGTTTCCCCTCGACTCTCTGCACTTCCATCAATGAGCAAGTGGTTCATGGTATGCCCGGTTTAAGGACTTTACAATCTGGAGATATTATTAGTATTGACTGTGGAGCGGTTCTGGACGGATACGTGGGCGACGCGGCAATTACGTTGCCGGTAGGGGAGATTTCCGAAGACCTGCAGAAGCTCCTGCGGGTTACGGAAGAAGCCTTAATGCTGGGGATACCTCAAGCCATGAAAGGCAATCGCCTCTATGATATATCCCATGCGATTCAGACTCATGTAGAAGCCCATGGCCTATCCGTAGTACGGGACTATGTCGGACACGGAATTGGCAGGGCGATGCATGAAGACCCGCAAATTCCTAACTACGGTAAGCCAGGCCGAGGGCCACGACTCGAAATCGGGATGGTTTTGGCTATCGAGCCAATGGTCAACTTAGGAACGTACGATGTAAAGACCTTAAGTGATCATTGGACTGTCGTGACGAAGGATGGCAAAGCATCTGCCCATTTCGAACACACAGTAGCCATAACGGAAAATGGCCCTGAGATCTTAACTCGGAGTTAAGAACGCCCCGAAACGAGTGCCGGAGGAGGGTAAAAACATGTCAAAAGAAGACGTCATTGAAGTCGAAGGAAAAGTACTGGAGCCACTGCCGAATGCCATGTTTCTGGTGGAACTTTCCAATGGACACAAGGTATTGGCCCATGTCTCCGGGAAAATCCGGATGAATTTTATTCGCATTCTCCCAGGGGACAAAGTCACTGTGGAATTATCTCCATACGACCTGTCCCGTGGCCGTATTGTATATCGGTTTAAGTAAAGGACCAAAGGGAGGGGATTACGGTGAAAGTAAGGCCTTCTGTTAAAACCATTTGTGAAAAATGCAAGGTCATTAAGCGTCATGGCAAAGTCATGGTAATTTGCGAAAACCCGAAACACAAGCAAAAGCAAGGCTAAGACTTTTAGACTCACCGTTGCGCGGCTGATTGGAACTAGATGTAGATCCAATGTAGCGGGAGCTGTCAACTTGCAATAGGAGTTTGCTGTTTCGTGGTGATTTGTTTTTGAATTTAATCAAAAATGAATATAAAGTTATTCCTAGGTAGTAAACAGCATTATGGGGGTGTAAAGTTTAGATGGCACGTATCGCTGGAGTTGATTTGCCGCGTGAGAAACGTGTTGAGATCGGCCTGACCTATATCTATGGAATCGGCCTCCCAACATCACAAAAAATTCTCGCGAAAACCGGCGTAAATCCTGACACACGTATCCGCGACTTGTCCGAAGAGGAAGTAGGTCGCCTGCGGGAAGTTATTGATAAAGAAATTAAGGTTGAAGGTGACCTTCGTCGTGATGTTTCCCTTAATATCAAACGTCTGATGGAAATCGGTTGCTATCGCGGCTTACGTCATCGTCGTGGCCTTCCCGTTCGTGGACAACGGACCAAGACGAATGCTCGTACCCGCAAAGGACCGATCAAAACCGTCGGAGCGAAACGCAAGAAGTAATTAAGGGGGGATAACCGAGATGGCGCGTAAAGTAGTACGCACGAAACGTCGCGAACGTAAGAACATTGATACGGGCGTAGCTCATATCAAGTCAACGTTTAACAATACGATGGTAACAATCACTGATACCACCGGAAATGCTTTGTCCTGGTCCAGTGCCGGATCACTTGGCTTCAAAGGATCACGGAAAAGCACTCCTTATGCTGCGCAAATGGCAGCAGAAACTGCTGCTAAAGCAGCAATGGAGCATGGCCTCAAAGAAGTTGAGTGCTATGTCAAAGGACCGGGTGCAGGCCGCGAAGCCGCAATCCGTGCTCTTCAAGCCGCTGGCTTGGAAGTTAATATGATTAAAGACGTGACGCCGATTCCTCATAATGGTTGTCGGCCTCCGAAACGTAGAAGGGTATAAGGAGGTGTCATCATGGCAAGATATACAGGCCCAGTTTGCCGTTTATGCCGTCGGGAGGGCATGAAGCTCTTCCTCAAAGGAGATCGCTGCTACACTGGAAAATGCGCGATTGATCGTCGTGCCTATGCTCCAGGCCAACACGGACAAAGCCGTGGCAAAAAGCCTACCGAGTATGGTATCCAGTTGCGTGAAAAACAAAAGGTTCGCCGTATCTATGGCGTAGCTGAAAAACAATTCCGCACTTACTTCGCTGAAGCTAATCGCCAAAAAGGGATGACAGGTGAAAACCTCCTTCGTCTCTTAGAGCGTCGTCTTGATAACGTTGTATTCCAACTTGGATTCGCAACGTCCCGTCCGGAAGCTCGTCAACTTGTTCGTCATCGTCACTTCACCGTGAACGGACGCCGCGTTGATATTCCTTCCTTCCTCGTTCGTGTTGGGGATGTAGTTGCTGTTAAAGAAGATAGCAAAAGCTCACCTCGCATGAAGGAAATCCTGTCCTCTTTGGACCGGACTCCACCAAAATGGATGAGCTTGGATGCTACTGCAGCTGCCGGAACAATCGTCGCACTACCTGCTCGAGAAGATATTCAATTGCCCATCCAAGAACATCTTATCGTGGAAAAATACTCCCGTTAATCCTGAGCTACGGATGGTTTGCTGATATCAAGTTCCCGAGAAAGAAGGTGCATCCGATGTTGGAAATCGAGAAGCCCAGAATTGAATGTGTTGAACGAACGGAAGATTACACTTATGCAAAGTTTGTCGTTGAGCCTTTGGAAAGAGGATATGGGATTACCCTGGGGAATTCCCTCAGAAGAATCCTTCTGTCCTCCCTTCCTGGCACAGCGGTCACGTCAGTAAAGATCGAAGGGGTACTCCACGAGTTCTCTACTGTACCGGGGGTTTTGGAAGATGTGACAGACATCATCCTTAACCTGAAAAACCTTGCGCTCAAAGGCTATACGGATGAACCGAAAGTTCTCCGTCTGGAAGTCGAGGGAGAAGGCGTCGTAAAAGCTGGGGACATCATTACCGATGCGGACATCGAAATCCTGACCCCGGATTTGAAGATCGCTACTCTGGATAAAGACGGTCGTCTCTTCATGGAAATGACTGCGGAACGAGGACGGGGTTATGTTCCGGCTGATAAAAATAAGAGACCGGATCAACCCATCGGCATCATTCCGATCGACTCCATTTTCGCACCGATCTACAAGGTGAACTACACCGTGGAAGATACCCGCGTCGGCATGGTTACTGACTATGACAAGCTTACATTGGAAGTTTGGTCCAACGGTAGTATCTCCCCGGAAGAAGCAACCAGCTTGGCTGCGAAAATTCTTAGTGAGCACCTGCGCCTCTTCATCGGACTCACCGACAAGCTCAACAATGTTGAGATTATGGTTGAGAAAGAAGAAGAAGCCAAGGATAAGATCCTGGAAATGACAATTGAAGAGCTTGACCTGTCGGTCCGCTCTTACAACTGCCTGAAACGGGCCGGAATTAATTCAGTTGAAGAACTGACCCAGAAAACGGAAGAGGATATGATCAAGGTGCGTAACCTGGGTCGCAAGTCCTTGGAAGAAGTGGAGTTTAAGTTGAAAGAACTCGGCTTGGGGTTCCGCAAAGCCGATGACTAATTCGGTGCAAAAGGAGGGGAACAACATTGGCTTATCGTAAGTTGGGAAGAAACATGGGTCATCGCGGTGCTATGCTGCGTAACCTGGCGACCTCCCTTTTAAAACACGAGCGCATTGAAACCACTGAAGCCCGTGCGAAAGAACTGAGCGCTATCGCTGAGAAGATGATCACTCTTGGTAAACAAGGAGATCTCTCAGCTCGCCGTAACGCTCTATCCTATCTCATGGAAGAAGATGTGGTCACAAAGTTATTCGAAACGATTGCTCCTAAGTACGCTGATCGCCAAGGCGGTTACACCCGGATCATGAAGAAGGGCTTCCGTCGCGGAGACGCAGCAGAAGTAGTGCTGATCGAACTCGTTTAATTTGATCGTTCGTCTACATGTTCGTTATATTGCAGATTATGCAAATGAGCCAGGTTGCTTGAATTAAGCAGCCTGGCTTTTTTCGATATAGGCGTCCGTAAAATCTGCCTCATTCGCAAAATATAGAGAAGCAAATGCGAAAGAAATCGCAAGTTGGCAAGATAATGCAGGATAGCATGAGAAGTCCGGCTTATGACCGGGATTGGTGTCGTTAATTACGGTTAATGTTCCGAAATTGAGGACCAACGTAGGATTTATGCGAAATTCTAATAAAGGAATATCAGGAGATTAATGGAATAATAAATCCATGAATCACGTACATATACGACGACAAGCTAGAAATTAAGTAGGTCTAAAGAAATTAAAAATTAGAAATGAGAAACTGATTAACGAAGAATAGACTTTTACAAAATAAATTATTTGTGTGAAGCTATGACCCGCAACAACGCTTTTGGTCACCACGCGTTGCGGTAGCAAATGGTGAAACCGGCACACCTGTATTTGGTGTGCCTTTTTGCGTCTGTGGAAAAAGATATGCATATAGAAGGATCGATTAAATAGTTTTGGTGTAGAGGAGAGTATTCATGTCGACGAGTCTACGACACGTGCTAAGGCAGGCAGCAATCGCTATTAAACCGCCTGCAGACTTGGATGCTAAGCAAAAAGTTATTGTAACCTACCGCTATATCTCCTGGTTTATTACATCTATTTATTATCTTACAGGTCCGCCCCATAACGGCTTTGAGTATAAACTTGCTGTCGTCATTGCGCTGTTCGTTTTTGGTAGAGTCATTATGGATTATTACCTGAAAAGCGAAGGCATTCAAGCAATTCGCCTCACCGCCATGATTGAGACAGTGGGGATCACGTTACTCCTAGTCCCCACGGGAGGGATTGAAAGTCCCTTCATTTGGTACGCGCTGAACCCGGTCTTAATCGCCTCCAGTTACATTGAAGGAATATATTGTTGGGCCAATCTGTTTTTCTATTTACTCGCGTCTCTAGTGATCAGCATTAATCTTTTTAACAGTCAGGGTTTAGCGATAGTTGAATTGATTGAGGATAAGTCATACGTGATTTTCGCTTACTTCTTAATCACTATCGCTATGAAACTATTGGCTCGTTTGGTCAATCAGCTTGATCAGCAAGCCAAAGAGTTGCAAGAGCAAAAGAAAAGACTTGTCCATATGAATGAACAACTCAATGAGGCGAACATAAGTGTCAAAAGGTCAATGGAATACGTGATGTCCTTATATCACATTATCGAGACATTCTCATCAAGAGAGAGTACTTATACACTCCTTAAGCAAATGGTCCAATCTACTTCGAAAATTATGGATTGCCAAACATCGTTTATTTGGTTCTCTGCTTATAAAGAAGAACCAAGCAGAGTAATAACCCATGGGATGTCGTTTTCACAGGAGAGTACCCTCTCCTATTACTTAGAAGGAAGCTGGGCAGATACCAACCTTCCTCAAAAGATTCACGTATTCCCGGTCATGGGCAAAGAATATCTGTTAGCACCTATAAAGTCTACATCACGCTTTTATGGATATATTGGCATTGGCTTAGCGGCAGAAAAAAAAGTTGCTCATGAAAAAAATTACGACTTGCTCAATTTTATAGGGGATCTGGTAGCAATTATTCAAGAGAGAAACCGCTTGGAAAAATCAGCGTCGAAGTTCATCATCTTGGAGGAACAAAATCGTATCGGCAATGAAATGCACGATAATGTATCTCAACGACTATTCAGCATTTTGTACGGCATTCATGCCATAAATGCAAGCTGGAATCGTCTGAATGCAGAGGAGATCCAGAGCAGACTGGGATTGATTGAACAATCCATAAGGGAGACTAGTGCTGACTTAAGGACCTCAATTTATCGGCTCAGCTCAAGTAAACGAGGGGAAGTTGTATTTAAGGATAATTTGGGGACCTATTTGAGGGATTTTGAGAGCCTTAACCAGGTCAATGTCAATTTTGAATTCCTGGGAGAGGAAGAGCGAATCTCATCCTCACTAAAGCAAGCAATCTACCGCATCATCAGAGAAGCAACGGGGAATGCAGTAAGGCATGGAAAGTGCAGTGAGTTGGAAGTGCGGCTGATCGCTCATACCGCAACTTTAGAGCTGGCGATAAAAGATAATGGCAAGGGCTTTGATGCACTAGCGGCATTTCAAAATAAAGAAAACAGAGGGTTGGGACTTAGCAACATGCTGGCGTTGACTCAAACCTTTAATGGGACGTTTGAAATAAGAAGTAGCGAAGCAACTGGAACAAAGCTTGAAATCAAGGTTCCCCTGGGAGATGTGCTGAATATAGGAGCAAAAAAACAAGGAGGCGTAGCATGAATATCGTAATTGTCGATGATCATCCTCTTGTCCGGGAAGGCCTTAGTGCGGTCATAACCATGGAAGAGGATATGAACTTGATCGGAGAGGCTTCAAATGGAGACGAAGCCATTACTCTTGTGGCAAGGATGAATCCTGATATTGCTCTGGTCGATCTTCGATTGGCAAATACCTCTGGTCTCGAGATCATTCAAAGCTGTAAAGGATCGTCGCCAAATTGCAAATATATCATCTTGACCTCATCTGCCGAGAGAGCGGACTTCAGACAGGCTAGAGAGGTCGGCGTAGACGGGTATGTGCTAAAAGATGCTTTCCCGGAGGAACTCCTCTCGGCCATTCGCTTAGTCTATCGCGGGAGAAAATATTATGACCCTGGAATGGTCGATTTCATGATGAGCAAAGAGGAAAACAATGAGCATATCGAGCAGTTGACTCCGCGGGAGTTTGAGGTGCTTAGAGCTTTAGGCGAAGGACTGAACAACAAGGAGATCGCAAAGAAACTATTTATCACGGAGTACACAGTGAAAAAGCATGTCAGTCAGGTACTGGCCAAGTTGGAGTTAGCAGATCGGACACAAGCAGCGCTGTATGCACGGGAGAAGAGAGTGACTGCTTAGGAAGTGTTTCAATAAAGCTTTGTACAGAACCGTTCTAGATTGAAGAAATGATAAATATAAAAATAGAGTTCATAGAGTGTGAATAGTAATCCCGATGAAAGGGGATAGGATATAATGTCAAAAAGCAAAAAAAAGAGGCAAAGAGGAAAATATATGATTATTGTCTCGGCCATTATCGCCTTGAACGCGATGGGAATGACGTATGCTTACTGGGATGACCAATTAGAAATCCGAACAACGTTGCAGGTTGGAAATATAGGTTCAGGTTTTTGCGATGATAACTACTGGATCAATATTGTCAGGGACGGAAGCGAAAAAGGAAACGTCCCGAGTTGGGATGATAAGCACAAGGGTATTAATGAAAGTGCGATAAGTGATTTAGACATCACTTTTGATGAAAAGAGACAAACCATGTACATCAATGGGACACTGGAGGATGGGTATAAGGCGTTTGTTCATTATAGCGTTGTGAATAACGGAACGGTACCGATAAAATACACCAAAAATGAGGAAAGCAGCGATCAAAATAAGAAACTCAAGATGGCTGATGGTCTTAAGGTTCAGGTTCAACAGCAGTCTAAGGTTCTAGAACCCCAGGAAAAGCTATACACAGATAATAGCAATGGTAATCCAAAAATAGATATCCAAGTGCCGAATCAACCAAAGGGCAAGGGGCAACATCAGAATAGTGAACAGCTTCAAGAGACTGGAGAAACGCAAGTTGAATTAGGAACCTACTCTTTTGCCATCGGTTTGCCATTCAAACAATGGACAGGAGAAAAATCCTCTTGGGGGTATGGGGATGAAGATTAAGGGTAACGTAGTGATTATCTTAATTAGTTTAGCGACAGCCACAGTATTTATCTCTGGGGGCTATGGCTATTGGCAGAAGGAATTGACGATCGAAGGGGATATTACGGTAGTTAAGCCGGTACCCGTCGTGATCAAGCCGTTGTTAGGGCAGCAAGAGCTATTAGATCCTAATACCCTACCGGTTGGTGCAGAACAACTGTCTGATGCACCGGCCAATAGTGGGGTGGATGCCGTGAATCCAGGGCAGCAGGATCCGCAAGGTGGCCATGTGGATGCGGGAGAGCCAATAGTTCAAGTAGAGGAACCAACGCGTCCAGAACAGACGCAGCCAGAGCAACAGATATATCCAATAGCAGTAGCGTTGCATGAAAGCATTAGCGGAAAAGTCAAATGCTAAATCAGGCAAAATACGAAGAAAATCTTCCAAAAACAGCTGTTATTCCTGATTATTCCTGATTATTCCTGTAAAACATAATAAAAAGTCCTTATAATTAGAGTTAGGGTAGTTCTTGCCCAAATCTCTAATTATAAGGAGATCAAAATGCAGGACAAGAATACTACGCAATCCACATTTATGCAACTGTTTCAACCGATCTTTTCTAAAAATATTTGGGCTAAAATTCATCAAGAAGTTCCCAACCTGGATAAAAGAGCTCAGAAACTTAAAACAAGTCAACTTATCTTCCTAATAAGTCATGCTCAACTTCAAGAATTTGAAGCTTTGCGAAGGATCAGTTCAAGTGTTCAGAGTGATAACCTTGGTCAAGCGATTGGATTAGAAAGCATCAGTCATAGCCAAATTTCCCGTAGACTAAAGACCCTACCCATTAAAGTTTCGGAAATGCTCTTCAAAGATGTTTTAAACAAGGTGGCACAGAAGAAAGGGTATGGAGTAATCCAGCAGCGTCTGGGGAAATTGTACATGATTGATGCATCCGTCATCAGTCTGTGTCTTTCCCGTTATCCTTGGGCAGTATTTAGGAAAACCAAAGCGGGAGTTAAAATGCATCTTCGACTGAGTTTTGACGGAATGGCTGTTCCGGACGAAGTGATCATTACCCCTGCAAAGACGGCAGACAGAAAGAAATTGGATGAGTTGATTGTTGTCGATAAAGACGCGCTCAACATTTTCGATCGGGGTTACATCGACTACAGGCTATTTGATGAATACTGCAGAAACGGTGTACGATTTGTTACTCGACTTAAAAACAATGCTGTTGTCGAATTTACTGGTGTTGAACGGCCCGTTGAAGAAGATGGCATAATTGAAGAAGATGTCGATATTATTCTTGGTGCGAATTCCCGAAAAATGGAGCATACACTGCGAGTGGTAACCATTGATGATAACGTCAACGAAGCCTTCTCCATCTTGACCAACGATTTTGACCTGAGTGCAGAGGAATTAGGCGAGATTTATCGGTACCGCTGGCAGATCGAGTTGTTCTTCAAATGGTTAAAGCAGCATGCTCAGATTAAGCATTTCTACGGCACGAGCGAAACTGCAGTTATCAACCAATTGCTTTTAGCACTCATGACCTACTGCTCGCTAATTCTGCTCAAACTTGAAATCGAGTACACAAGAGATTTGTTGACCCTACAAAGGATGCTAATCGCCTGTCTCTTCGAAAACTACGACTCATTTTTAGAGAAGCTCCGACGGCGAAGAAAGCGTTCCCGGCGGATCAACTATGACCAGATTTACAAAGTGACAGAACACCAGATTATGAACGAAGAGATGGATTGGCTTAATGAGTTAACCTACGACCCCGTCATTCTTTAAAATAAAATTGTGTAAAAATGTGGAAAAGAACTACCTCTTGGGTCAATGTTCCTTTTGCCTTGGGCAAGAGAAATCAACTGGTTGTATACACCAATAAAGTAAATTTAAGCAATATGCTTTAAACAGGTTTATTCATTGACAAAAGAGGAACGTAGCTTAATGCAACGCTACTGATCCAATAGAGCAAATAAATGAAGATAGTCCCATGGATGGAGAAAGCGAAGCTAACGCAACCATGGGAAGCACGCAAGCTGAGAGCGCAGTATCCACTGATCAACCTCAAGGGAATGTGGGGGATAATAATAATGCAACCAACTAGATTCTCAAAATCCAGATATGCCCTCTTAGTAGGGCTTATTCTTTTTGCATATTGTTTGGACAACCCCCTAGTTAAAAGAATTACTGGGAGCGTATCTTATCTAAATACGGTCCAAGAGCCATTGCTTTGGCTAGCTATAGGATCATTTGTTTGGCTCTTTCCAGCAGTCCGATCAGTGGGCAAGCTCAAAATGCGGGGATCCTTATATTTTTGGTCCTTTTGCTTTGCGTTTATCATGATTGTCGTCCAAGTGCTCGCAGGGCTAATTGATGGGTTAGGAAAAAGTCCCTATGACCATTCACTGACCGGGATGCTTAGCAATATTCTGATCGTTGGCTCGGTATTAGTCGGGCGCGAATTAGCTAGGCATTATTTAGTGAATAGCATTACTCGTGAAGAGAGCTATAGAGTCTTTATTGGTGTAGCAGTATTTATGACACTAGTTAGCTTTCCAATTGCGAAATTCACGAATTTTAAGAGCTATGAGGAAATTGTAAAATTCATAGCACAATTTTTAATCCCGGAGTTTTCAAAGAATTTACTTGCTTCGGTATTAGTTTATTATGGAGGGCCAGTAGCTTCAATACTTTTTATGGGAACTCTTGATGCCTTTCATTGGCTATCGCCAATTCTTCCAGACTTGAAGTGGATCACTGCGGCACTTATCGGTATTCTTACCCCAATATTCTTATTAAGTGTAGTGCAGATAGTTTATGAAGATGAGTCTAGGATACGAAAGCGCAAGGAAAAGGGAGAAGAGAATCCTTTAAATTGGATTATTACAACTTTGTTATCAATAGGGATAATCTGGTTTTCTGTGGGGGTTTTTCCTATTTATCCATCTGTCATTGCAACTGGCAGTATGATCCCCATGATTCAGCCTGGAGATGTGATTTTAGTGGATAAGAGAGTTGATCCTTTGCAATTAAGTAAAGGAGACGTAGTCCAATTTCGAAGGGACGGTATTCTCATTTCGCATCGGATTATTGCAGTAGCTGAAAAAGAAGGGATAAAAAGTTACATAACCCAAGGGGATAATAATAGTAGACCGGATGGTCAAGTAGTAAAGCCAGAGGATGTTAAAGGTATAGTAGTTAAGGTTGTTCCTAAGGTGGGCTGGCCCACCCTATTAGTCAAGAGCAAAAAGGATATTCCATTAAGTGCAGTTGAATTTTAAGATTAGTGGACAGGGCATATTGCCCTGTTTTTGTTAATTAATTAGTCAGAAATATGGACCAAAAGTATACTTAGTACTACCCAAAAGACTTAAAAAAGATAACTAATATGATCTTATCTAAGTGCACTATAGGCTGAATCCAATAGCTGGGATAAGAAGTATAATCCGTATTGTGAGGTCAGATAAATGAGTTGCCGGCAATTTATCTAGACTAGTCAAAAAATAAGGAGTGGCGATAATGAAAAAAAAGATTTTAGCTCTAACTATGGCTTCAGCAATTATGATAATGGGCGCTGGATATGCAGCATGGAATGATTCAGTGAGAGTTAACGCGACTGTTAGTACTGGTAATGTTGATGTGGATTGGCATTGGCAAGGTTGGCATGCAGATGAACATGGAGTGTATACTACAAATGCTACCGGCAATTCAGTTCGGTCTGCTGATGGAAAAGGATATACTATTACCTTAGGCAACATGTATCCTGGAGCAGTAGCTAAGTGGGATGCACAAATGATTAACAATGGAACTCTTCCCGTTAAATTTGTAAGTGCTGAAATAACAAATCTTAATGATGTGGCCCACCTACGCGATTTTATTCAAGTTAAGTATGATACTCGTTTATATAATAAGACAACGTGGAGCGGTTACAACGTTTCAGATTGGATGTCTTTTGATGCTTTCTTAGCGGCTGTGAATGCCGATGCTGATCTAAAGGGCTATGTAGTGCCAGCTGAAGGCGGTAGAATTCAATTTGGTGCCCTCGACCTTACTGGCGAGACTGAGGTTGTACCTCCTGGTGCTGAGCCAAACTGCATTCAATTCAGACTTGACCCCAACGCCCCCGAAAGTCTATGCCCTTTAAATTCTATAAATACCATTATATTCCTCCATTGATTTTATTTTTATTTTTCATTTTTTCGTACAGTTCGATAAGATTACAAGATTTTGCTTTATAAGAGGT
>Ga0366770_1054_pt1 | contig 13657 bp, 10 predicted proteins | sample BONcelHN113001C9_FD_207086 | JGI IMG/M metagenome (GOLD analysis project Ga0366770, IMG submission 207086) | Enriched cells from coal bed in the Powder River Basin, Montana, United States - BONCAT cells N11 rep2 HSBNCT.N11.300.1.C9 ...
GCGGCATGAGAGGTTTTCACGGTGATAACAAGGCGCTGCTCGAATTTTTGAAAGTAGACGCCCAGACCTTCGGAGCCAAGCTGAAAGAAGGCAAGACTTTAGTTGCGATCGCACAGGAACAAGGCATCTCTGAACAAGCGCTAAAAGACTTTATGGTAGCGCAAATGAGCAAACGGATGGAAGCTCGGGCGAAAGACGGCAAAGATACTGATAACAAAGTAGCTCCCACCAAAGCCGATATCGAAAAACGCGTAACCGATATGATTAACGGCAAAGGCCCTATGCAGGGACATGGTCCAAGAGGGCATGCGCCGTTTGACAACACTAAATTGCTGGGACTGCTGAAGCTGGATGAGCAAAGCTTCAGAGCGCAAATGAAAGAGGGCAAATCGTTAGCGGCTATCGCTAAACAGCAGGGTGTCTCCGAGAAGAAACTTAAGGATTTCATGGTGCAGGAGATGAGCCAGCGTATTGATGAAGGCGTCAAAGCAGGACGAATTCAGCAAGACAAGGCGACTCAAATGAAAGCCAACATGGAGAAGCGCGTATCCGATATGATTAACGGCAAGGGTCCTATGCAGGGACATGGTCCAAAGGGACACGCGCGGTTTGACAACACTAAATTGCTGGGACTGCTGAAGCTGGATGAGCAAAGCTTCAGAGCGCAAATGAAAGAGGGCAAGTCATTAGCGGCTATCGCTAAACAGCAGGGTGTCTCGGAGCAGGAGCTTAAGAATTTCATGATGCAGGAGATGAGCCAGCGTATTGATGAAGGCGTTAAAGCAGGACGAATTCAGCAAGACAAGGCGACTCAAATGAAAGCCAACATGGAAAAACGCGTATCCGATATGATTAACGGCAAGGGTCCTATGCACAAGCATGAGCAAAAGCCTCAAGAATAATAGAAAATATGCTTGAAGGGAAGGGCGGGCTACTTTGGCAAAAAGTACCTGGCCCTTTTTACTTGCTTATGATAAAAAATATCACTTTATAAGGTATAATTGAACTTAGTAACATACCTTCCCGGGCATCGGTGAGGCAGAATTGGAAGGGGGATGAGGTGGATTGGTGCGAAAAGATACTGTTTCTTCCGAAGCGCATGCGGTAAACATCCTGTTTCTTCGCATGCCTGCTGCACTTCTCGTCGATAGTCTGATTGTTCCTTCGGCCTATGTGGCTAATGCCTTACTATGGGGTTTTGTACTGCCGTGGAGCCTGCTGGGCCTAGTGTCTAAGTTGAATAAGTGATACCCAAGAGGCACCCGGATGGGGTGCCTCTTTTTGTTTTTAAATCAATTTCAAATAATGCTGTTCGATAGACAGGGCAGAGATAGAGAATTCTTGGCTAATCTGAGTTGCGGGAGGCATTACCTTGGCGGCTACCATGATTCCTTTTCCCCGGAGATCCGAGCAAACATCAAGCGAGATTGAGCAAGTCATCCGAAAATGGCTAAACAAAATATCGGCAGATTATGACCTTGTGAATCATGTCACGGAGCGGATGCTGGTTTTCATCAATCAATATGCCTGTAAAACATTCGAGCCTGCTTTTAATTTACCGGCACCTGCCAATATGTCGGCAAAGGAAGCAGATGCAATGCTGCTCTCCATCCAAGAGGGCGTTGATCAGGCTGCTGAGCAGGTACAGGAAATGATTAACCGGATCATTGTTGAACGGTTTTTTCTCGAAATCGAGTTATATGAATTAGCGCGAAATGAAAAAAAGGTAAGGCTGAAAAGAACTCATTAAAAATGAGTTCTTTTTTATTTGCAGTTCATCTGGTTTTTTAATAAAAACCAAATAATTGCTTACGAGAATAGGGATGTAAAGCTGAGTGCGAATCCATTGATTTCAAACTAAAGGGGGAATATGAAAATGAGTATTATTTCGTCTACCGGTTCATCGACCGCGACTAATACAGGCACCGGCAGCACGACCAGTACCAGCCTGGATTTTGAAGATTTTATTACCTTATTGGCGACCGAATTGCAATATCAGGATCCCACTGACCCGGTTAGCGCTACCGAGTACGTGACTCAGATGACTCAGATCAGTTCTTTGTCGCAACTGTCAAGCATCTATACTGCGGTAAACAATACAGCGGCCTACAGCCTGATTGGCCAGGAAGTGACATACTCGACTACTGATGCTACAGGTTCTACTGTTACAAGCACCGGTACGGTCAGCTCAGTTATTTTATCTGGCAGCAGCACGTATCTCAATATTGACGGAACCGCGGTATCACTTAATAATGTCGTGCAAGTCGGAGCTTCAGCCTAAAGCATAGGATTGGTCTAGTATCAGTTCAGCCGGACCCTGCGGGGAGGCTGAAAGCTATTTCTGAACGACAGAAGAGATAGTAATCAGGAGGTAGGATTTGTAATGATGTCATCACTTTTTTCCGCTGTATCGGGACTTAAAGCCCAACAGGCCAGCCTTGATGTAATAGCCAATAACATTTCCAATGTTAATACCACAGGCTATAAGTCGCAACGGGTAACGTTCAGTGATCTCTTAAGCCAGACGCTCAGCAGCGCTTCCGGTTCAACGGCTACTAAAGGCGGAACTAACGCTGTGCAGGTAGGCCTTGGCGTCAGTGTTGCCAGCACAGATACGATCATGACCGTAGGCAGCACCCAATCCACCGGCGTGGCAACCGACTTGTCCATCAGCGGCAGCGGTTTCTTCATTGTACAGGGAGGATCAGTGGGCGAATATCAGTTTACCCGGAATGGCAGTATGGACGTTGACGAAAGCGGCAATCTGACCATAGGGGGATACAAAGTCTGCGGCTGGCTGGATTATACCGTGGATGCCGACGGTAACTATGTGTACAACACTGATGCTGAAGTAGAGCCTATCAACATATACTCCGACGATAGCGGCAATAAAAAGGTCATCGCGGCAGAGGCCACTACCGCCGCGGAATTTAGCGGCAATCTTGATCCTTCCGCCAGTGTAGCAACGAATGCCACTGCCTTAAATGATATCGGAGACACAACTGATCTTGAGTTTGATCAGACATCCTCGATGACAGTTTTTGACGCACAGGGCAATAACTATGATGTCACAACAAACTGGAAAAAATGCTATGTGGACGATAGTACGGATACGACCAGCTGGTATTATGAGATCAGCTCTGAGGATATGTCGGTATCGCCTGCCAGCGGCTATCTTACCTTTGATTCCAGCGGTAAGCTTATTACCACCGACGCTGATTATAATACAACCCCGACAATTACCCTGTCACCAACGACTGCCGGTACATCCGCATTTGATGTTTCCCTGGACTTTAGCGATATTTCAACCTACACCAGCAGCAGTTCGGCGTCAGTCACCGCTACAGCCAACGGTTACGAAGCAGGTGAACTGCAAAGCATCAGCATCAGTTCAAATGGAACGATATCAGGCACCTATAGCAATGGCCAAACGCAGTCGCTAGGTATGATTGCGCTGGCGACTTTCGCCAATCCGGAAGGTTTGGAGAAAGTAGGAAGCAATTTATATGCGGTCAGCGCCAATTCGGGCAAATTCAATGCAGTTGTTGCCGGCAGCGGCGGCTCCGGCTCCCTGAGTTCCGGCACACTGGAGATGTCCAACGTTGATCTGGCATCCCAGTTCAGCTCGATGATGATCAGCCAGCGGGCTTATCAGGCCAACAGCAAAGTCATCTCAACGGCAGATGAAATGTTGCAGTCTCTAATAAATATGGCGGGTTAATGAGGTGAATATATGGGATCAACATTTGGTACGTATAGTATTGCGTATTCTGGCATGTATACCAGTCAGGCCAGCCTGGCGGCAACAAGCACCAATCTTGCCAATGTCAATACTGCCGGGGCTTCACGTGTGCGGGTAGCCAGTGCTGAACAGGCAACTGTCAAGTCAGACGGGACTTCGGTGGGAGCTGGCGTAAACGTGGAATCAGTTACGCGGGCGCGCGACCAATTCCTGGACAGTACCTACCGCACGCAAAACACAAAAGCCGGCTATTGGGTGGTGAAAAACGGCAATCTGGAATATATGCAGGAGATCGTAAATGAATTCGAGTCTGAGGATACGGGGCTGCAGCAAATGGTTTCAGAGTTTTTTAATAGCTGGGAAGAGTTGTCGAAAGATCCGGCCAGCGAGAGCAACAGGCAAGTGGTTACCGAAGCTGCCGCCTCGCTTATCAGTGCAGTGACCGAGCTTGATGAACAATTGCAGCAACTCCAGGCGGACGCCTATAACGGCGTTCTGGATGGCGTAGACTTACTTAATGATCTGGCTGCGCAAATAGCCGAATTGAACCAGCAAATCAGCCAAGCAGAGGCCGGCGGCGGAGAAGCCAGTTATTTAAGAGATCAGCGCGATGCGCTGCTGGATGAAATGTCTGCGCCGGCCAACATCAGCGCCCAGGAGTCTAACGGCACCCTGCAAGTGACAATCGGCGGGGTGACGCTGGTTAGTGGCAGCAGAACTCATACATTGGTTGTGGAAGGAGAGGGCTCAACGGAGAGTCCCCTGACAGTGAAGTGGGCTGATCTGGACTGCAAAGCTAATATTACGGGCGGGAGCATAGCCGCTTATTTGGAAGATGCCGGCCAGGCTGGCTTTGAGACAATTGATGCTGACAGCCTTCCTTATAGCTTTACTACCAGCGCAACCAGTTCTATCAGCACCCTGCGGCAGGCGCTCAATGACCTGATCACCACGCTGGCCGAAGAGCTCAATGCACTGCATAGCGCAGGCTATGGCCTTGATGATAGTACCGGATTGGATTTCTTTACTGTCATCGATTCAAATCAGCCGCTGAGTATCACCAATATTCAGGTTAACCCTGAGTTACTGGCAGATCCGGACAAAATCGCCGTCAGTGGTGAAGCAGGAGAAGAAGGTAACAACACCATTGCCGCTGCAATCTGTAACTTAAGCACCCAAGAATGCTACCAGTTCAATGGCGTTACAATGAATATTGATAACTTCTATGAGGCCTTGACTTCCTGGCTGGGAACTACCGGCAGCAATGCGGCAAGCAGCTATGAGACTCAGGCGGCCCTTGTTGAGCAAGTGAATAACCAACGGCAGTCTATTTGTAGTATTTCACTTGATGAGGAAATGTCCAATATGATCATGTATCAGAACGCCTACGGCGCCGCTGCGCGGGTGCTTAGCACCATAGACGGTCTCATTGGCGATTTAATTCAAGAATTAGGTTAGTATTGGGGGGAGCAGTATGGCTTCGACTTTTATGGGCCTTAGCATTGCCTCCCGTGGATTGGCTGCCAGCCAGACCGGGCTTGCTGTCACCAGCAGCAATATAAGCAATGTAAATACCACTGGCTACTCGCGTCAGGTTGTAAATCAAGTGTCCATTGGTCCCGCCGCGGTATACAGCAATAACAGTGTTGTTGGCTCTGGCGTTGAGGTCACTTCCGTGGACCGGGTCCGCAGCTTTCGTCTGGATCAAAAGTATTGGCAGGAAAATAGTTCACTGGGCGAATGGGAGGCCAAGTCGGCGTACCTGGAAGAAATCGAGACCATCTTTGGCGGAGCTGACGACAGTTTCTCTACTACAATGGAGGAGTTCTATTCAGCACTGGAGGATTTATCCACAGATCCCGGCAGCTCATCGGCCCGGGCGGTAGTGCTGCAGACAGGAGCCGCTGTCTGCGAGTATCTTAATGACTCCTCGGAACGTCTGGCGCAGCTTCGGGATGATATCAACAGCGATATAAAAACAACCATGCAGCAGATTAATTCCTATGCTCAGCAGATTGCCGGGCTCAATCAGCAGATTGCTGTAGCGTCAGGCTCCGGCGTTTCTACCAATGAACTTGATGACCAGCGGGACGCACTGATCGATAAGCTTTCCGCCTTAGCCGACATCGAAGTGGCGGAAGATTCCTATACGATTACTGTGGCAGGGTCCACGTTGGTGAGCGGCAGCAAGGCCCGGCAATTGGAATGTTCTACTATTGCCGGCAGTGATGGAATGTACGGTATGAAGTGGGCGGATTCAGGCAAGAGCTTTGATGCGGGCGACAGTGGCGCGCTGAAAGCCTATTTGGATCTTCGGGACGGTTCAACCTCTGCTAATAAGGGGATACCCTATTATATCAGTCAATTAGACACCTTCGCCCAGACTGTTGCCAAGGCTTTTAATGAAGGTATTTATAAAGACGGCAGCACATATTACAGCGGTCACGCAGGCGGGTACGGACTTGACGGGTCAACCGGCATTCGTTTCTTCTCCTATTCAGATGTGGATGGAAACAGCTTGTCATCAGAGGAATTAATGGCCAGTGGCGCCACTACAGATGAGATATATGCTAATATCACGGCAGCTAACATTTCGCTGTCAGCCGATATTCTTGAAGATTCGAGCAAAATTGCCGCTTCTTCTTCCGTCGATGAAGAGGGCAATAATGAGAATATAGACGACCTGATCAGCCTCTGTTCAGATACGCGCATGTTCGACAGCGGCACGCCTGAGGATTATTACAATTCGATCATTTCCACTCTTGGCACGGCCAGCTCTTATGCACAACGCCAATATGACCTGCAAAGCACCATCACAACCTACATTGACAACAGCCGGTCTTCCGTGTCAGGCGTTTCCACCGATGAAGAGACGGCTAATCTGACCAAGTATCAGTTAGCCTATAATGCGTCGGCCCAGATGATTAGCACCTGGAATCAAATCTATGCGACAACCATCAACATGGTGTCCTCAGACTAGAATGGGGGGAAGTGAATGCGAATCACGAACAGCATGATGATTGCCAACACGGTCAGGAACATCAATAATGCGGCCAGGCGGCTAAGCGAAGCGCAGGACCGTATGTCATCCCAGAAAAAGATACAATTGGCTTCCGATGATCCGGTAGTGGCGACGCGGGCAATCAAATACCGCAACTATGTCTCAACAGTGGAACAATACCAGAAAAACGTGGATGACGTTACTTCCTGGCAGGAAGTAACGGAGACCGCTCTAAGCGATTTGAGCGATGTGATCCAGCAGGTAAGGACGCTAACCGTGAAAGCCTCCAGTGACACGATGACAGCGAAAAATTTGGCGGATATCAAGGTGCAAATCTCGGAATTGCGTGACGAAGCAATCCAGATTATGAATACCTCATACGCCGGGCGCTATGTTTTTGGCGGGTACAGCACCGGCGAGGAGCCGTATGCCTTAAGTTCTACTGCCATTGGCGATACGGTGACGTTTAAAGGCCAGTACATTAGCTTGGGAGGGGTAGTTTCGGCAGAAATCGACGATGCTGCGATTGCCGATTTTTGTTCGACTAATACCCAATATGAGACCACAGCAGCAGAGTCAATCAAATACAATATTGGCTTTAATACTGATATTACGGTGAATATGGAGGGGCAGGACGTGATTGGTGAAGGCGCTGGCAATAATTTATTTGATACAATTTCCAAGCTGCTATTGGGGCTGGATGACGAGACCAGTTACAAGGCGGCTGACATATCTACCGTGCCGGCTGTGGTAACAACAGAGTCATTTTCTCTGGATGATCTGTTGACTGATTTGGATAACGATTATGACAGGGTGCTCACTGCTCAAGCCACCTTGGGGGCGCGTATGGATTATGTCAGCAGGGTTTCCGACCGGCTCAGCACCGACTACGCGACATATACCACACTTAAGAGCAATAATGAGGATGTGGATGTTAGCGAAGCCAGTACAGAAGTATCCACTGCCGAATATGTTTATGAGGCTTCCTTGACTGTCGGCGCGAAGGTAATCACAAAGACGCTGATCGATTATTTAGCCTAATCCAGGTAGCAACAATAACAGTGCAGGAGGCGGAAAAATGACGAGTTCAAGCAGCATCTCGGCTACCACGGTTAATGGGACGACGAGGATCACCGGCTTGTCGTCCGGCATTGATGTAGACTCAATCGTCGAGCAGCTTGTGACCGCAGAGAAAGCCAAAAAGCTGAACAAGCTGCAGCAAAAGGAGCAGCTGGCCGAATGGCGGCAAGCTGCTTATCGTGATATCACTACAGATATTCAGGATTTTTGCAGCACCTATTTTGATAGTACTTCTTCCAGCAGCCTGCTTAGCACTAAAAATTTCAATAAGTATACGGTTACCAGCAGCAGCAGTGCCGTTTCAGCGACTTATACCGGCGCCGCAGGCGCCGGCAATCATTCCATAGGCGTCAGCCAGCTTGCAGCAGCGGCTACCCTGTCAAGCAATGATAATGTTTCGCCAACTATCCAAGGAGATGGTGAACCCGACTATTCCAATCTCAGCGGCAAACGTTTTGTTATCACGGTGGATGGCGAGGAACGGACAGTTATGCTTGATGCTGTAACCGATCAGGAAACGCTGCAGGCTGCCATCGACAAAGCCATCGGTGAGGGCAAGCTGGAGGTAGAACTCACTGATGACGGCTACTTGACCATCGCCGCCGTAGCTGACAGCGGTGTGCAGGAAATCAGTGTCAGCGATCCCGCCTCTGCTGGCAGCGGTTTATCCAGTCTCGGCTTCAGCGACGCTGCTGTTTTTTCCAACCGACTTGATACGTCAGCGGTTGCCCTGGAGGACTTCGCCGGTTCGTTAGGACTGGAGTTCAATACCGACGGTCAGCTTGAACTGACAATCAACGGGACGGCGTTTGCTTTTGATAAAAGCAGCACACTGGCTGAAATGATGGAAGAAATCAATGACGCCGACTGCGGCGCAACCATGAAATACGATACGCTTTCCGGCTCAATGGTACTTACGGCCGATAACACGGGTGCCGGCCAAACCCTGGTAGTTACGGAGGGGGATGGCAGTAATTTTCTGCAAGTGTTTTTAACTGATGAAACCGCAGGACTTGATGCCAAGATCACATTGGACGGCAAGACAATTACCCGTTCTTCAAACACAATTACTATCGAGGGGGTAACCTATATCCTCAACGCAACAACTGATACCGCGGCTACAGTCAGTTTGACGCAGGATACTGACGGTATTTACGACTTAATCGGCAGCTTTGTGGAAGACTATAACACATTAATCAGCACCATTAATGCTGCACTTGATGAAGAATACGACTCTGAGTACCCGCCGCTCACAGCTGACCAAAAGGCGGCAATGACGGATGAGGAAATTGAAAACTGGGAAGCCAAAGCCAAAAACGGCCTGCTGGAAGGAGACTCGATCTTAGAAGGGTTGCTTGTTGATCTGCGGGCGTCCCTGATTGACGCGGTTTCCGGCCAATCCATTACTATTTTCGATATTGGCCTTGATACCGGCGAATATGACGAACAAGGTAAGTTATATATTGATGAAGATGCACTGAAAGCAGCTATTCAAAGTGACCCGGAAGCAGTGATGAAGCTATTTACTCAGCAGTCTTCCTCTTATGCGGGAACAACCAAGGTGCGCACCTTGGACGCCAGCGAACTGGCGATTCGTTATAAGGAAGAAGGCATCGCCTACCGCTTCTACGATGTGCTGGCGAAGAATGTTTCCACCATCCGCGATAGCAATGGGTCCAAAGGGATGCTGCTGGAGAAGGCGGGCATTGAGCGTGACGCATCTGACACGGACAACACGCTGAGCACGCTGCTTGATAAGTATGCGGAAGATATTGAAGACGAAGAAGAACGAATTGATGATTATGAAGAAAGGCTCTACGAAAAATACACGAGTCTGGAGACCTATATTAGCAAGATGAACGCACAGCTTTCGGCTTTGTCGTCCTATCTTTCCGACAGCTCAAGCTAAATATCTTCCTCCAAGGAGTAGAGCAAGATGGACAAACAGGAGCCAATAGAGGGGTGCCTAAACAAAAAAAAGATAATTCTTGAAAAGCTTGCCGCTAATACGGAAACCCAGCGCCGGTTTATTCCTAAGCGAGAGATGCGGGGGCTCCGCCGGATACTGCGTGAACGGGATGTATTGATGGAAGAACTCGCCGCCGTGAATCGGGAATTGGCACGCTATCCAGGCTGGAAAATCATGAATTCGCTGGCGCTGCGGCTTCGTGAATTGACGTTGAAGCAGCAGGAGATACTGAGGCGCGCCGGGGAGGCCCTACAGGAAGCCATTATGGAGCGCAACCGGATAGCCGCTGAATTAAACAGCAAAAGGACAGCGCGGAATATCAAAAACCGGTATGTCAATCATTGGCTGGTTAGGGCGCGAGGCGGACGTATTAATGAAAAAGGATAATGAAAATGACACCCTCAATCAAGGGTGTCATTTTTATCAATTATTTCAATAGTTGCAGGACTTGCTGCGGCTGCTGGTTAGCTTGGGCCAGCATGGCAGTAGCTGCCTGGGTGACAACGCTGAGCTGGGTATATTTGGCCATTTCCGATGCCATGTCCACATCACGTATGCGGGATTCGGCAGCAGTCAGGTTTTCGCTGGTAGCAGTCAGGTTATTGATGGTATGCTCCAGGCGATTCTGAATAGCACCGAGCTTAGAACGCATGGACGATACCGTCTGGGTGGCAGTATCAATTGCCGTAATAGCTGCATTTGCCGCACCCTGAGTGGAGACCTGCAGCCCTTCTACTCCTAACGCACTGGCATCCATGTCATCAATATCAATATTAATGCTTTGACCGGTATTAGCGCCGATTAGAACGGTAGCCTGACCGTCCGCGCGCGCATCCAGGGCCGCAGTAGTCTGTGTAAACGAGGATAGCGCGTTAGTGGCCGAAGATCTGGTATCCCCATCTGAATCGGTGACGGTAATAGTTAGTCCATAGATAGCATTGGTCGTGCCATCGGCTGCAGCTTCGGCATATACGCCGTCAGTATCAGCAGTTAAAGAGATGTCGGCGGCGGCGTTAGTGCCGCCAAATATATCCGCTAAATCCTGCGTAGTGGTATCCGTCACCGAGATCGTATCAGTATAGTTGGCACCGTTCTTGATGTAGCTTACCGTGATGGTGTCGCCATTGCTGATGCCGAGGCTGTTACCGTCCGCATCTGTGAGGCCGTCTAAGGTAGTAGCAGTAGTTGTAGTTGAATTAAGCGCTGTATTTGTCTGTGTATTCGCTGTAGCTGCAGCCACAGCTTTACCCATCGAGCCGTCCAACAGTTTTTTAGTATTGAACTCAGTGGTGTCAGCGATACGGTTCATTTCTTCAACAAGGGCGTCCATTTCATCTTGAATGGCTGTACGGTCAGCGTCAGTATTGGTGTCGCTCGCCGACTGAACAGCAAGTTCGCGCATGCGCTGCAGAATTTCGGTAGTCTCCTCAAGCGCGCCTTCGGCTGTCTGCACCATGGATATGGCATCCTGGGCGTTGGCACTCGCCTGATCAAGACCACGGATCTGGCCGCGCATTTTCTCCGAAATGGCCAATCCGGCCGCGTCATCAGCCGCACTGTTGATAGCGTAACCAGAGGATAGTTTCTCCAGGGATTTGTTCATTAGCGAGCTGTTCTTGTTCAGCTGGTTGTAAGTGTTAAGAGCCGACAGATTCGTGTTGATTACCATTGACATTGTAAATTCCTCCTTGATTGTGAAAATTGAGCATCCATGCCCAAACTGGCTTACGATGGTTATTACTGCAGTTAATCCCGGATGGGTTTTAAGGTTTTGCTTCTACTCAGGTTTTCTGAAGGTATTGCCCCCGGTATTCATCAATAAACGCCTCCTTTCGTGTTCTCTAATCTAGTCTTCGGATTGAAAAATTTGAATATTGTTTAGCCGCTCATTTGAATTTCATTTATTTAGCCAACAGCAGAATCAAAACAGCCACCGGCGGATGTGCCAGTGGCTGTTGAGCTTAGGGAAGTAGTGCTAGCTCCCCTTGTTAATTTGCTTTTAATGTGACAGTATTGTTTCCCTGCAGGCAATAACCGATGCCCCGTACCGTCTTGAGGCTGGAAATATTGAGTTTCTTGCGAAGATAGAATACGTATAAGTTAACCGCGTTAGGTTCTATTTCGGAATTGAAGCCCCACACTTTTTGCAGGATACGCTCTTTGGTCACGACCCGGCCATAATTGCGGATTAATAATTCCAGCAGTTGGGATTCTTTTAAGGTAAGCTGAATAACTTCATTGCTTTTAATAACTTGGGCGCTTTGCGGGTCCAGCACAAAGCCATCAGCTGTCAAAACGTCTTCAGCGAAATCCTTTTCTCTCCTGCGGGATAAAGCTTTCAGCCTGGCTAATAATTCAACTGTATAGAACGGTTTAATTAAATAATCATCAGCACCGGCGTTAAGACCTTCGACCCTGTCATCGGGAGAGTCTTTGGCGGAAAGGAATATGACCGGGGTATCGTATCCCAGACTGCGAAATTCTTTAAGCAGTGACAGCCCGTCCTGACGGGGGAGCATGCGATCCAAGATTATAATGTCATATACTCCTGTACAGGCCATGTCAATTCCGGTTTCACCATCCTGAGCAGTGTCGACCACAAAACCGTTTTTCTTCAAAAAATGAGATAGGGCTTCCGATAATCGAATTTCATCTTCTACGAGCAGCAGTTTCAATGTAAGACAACCTTTGATGCCACAACCCTGTGAAGTATTTCCCGTCCTTGGAATCTCTAATCTATATTTCGGAAAGTATTATTTGAAGTTTGTTTAGTTTACGGGATATTATTAAAAAACTAAATAAAAAATTAAGAATACTTTACCCCCAGGGAAATTCTACAGTGAACGTTGTGCCTGCTCCAGGTGTGCTGTCCACTGTAATTGATCCGCCATGGCCTTCAACGATGGATTTGGCTATGGCAAGACCTAAGCCGGAACTGCCTGTATTGCGAGATGCGTCTATCTGATAGAACCGGTTAAATATCTTATCCAGGTGTTTTTTCTCAATTCCCTCGCCGGTGTCGGCAATTGTCAGATAGGTTTTAGTGTCTGATTGCGACAGGAAAACAGTTATTTTGCCACCGGCTGGAGTATGCCGGATAGCGTTATCCAGCAGTATGGCGACTACTTGCTTAATCCGGGCTTCATCGCCATAACTGCCGGAAGGTATAGGCATAGTCGATGTTTCCAGCGACAACGCTTTGGCGGCAGCAGCCGGCTCAAACTGAGTAACAGTCTGCAATAGCGCCGAACTGAAAGAGAACACCTGTTTATTCAGTGTTGGCTGCTGGGCATCTGTTCGGGCTAAGAAAAGCAGCGAATCAACCAATTTGGCCATAGAAACAGATACTTGCTGGATATTGTCCAACCATTTGCTTTGGCTGGCTACCGTTTCATCCGGGCTTGTTTGTATCATGTCAAGATTGGCCTGAATTACTGCCAGCGGGGTACGCAGTTCATGAGAGGCATCTGACAAAAAGTCTTTTTGCTGCTGCCAGGCTTTCTTTATTGGAATCATAGCCCGATTGGCCATAAAAAAGCTAGCCCCAAACGACAGGAGCGCACAAAGGACACCGACGACGGTTAGGGCTGTCAGCAAGATGCGCAGCATAGTTTGTTCCGACGATAAATCATGGAAAAGAATGAGTGTTCCATTTGCATCATTCAGTGGGGACTTCCAATAAAAATAGTCGGACTCTTCCAGTTCGATTGTACCCTGTGGGCTGTCCGACTGAAGGGCGCTCTGGGACAGGGCATTTAAAGCGTCGGCAGGGAGCGGTTGACTAGAGGATTGAAATGTGATGGAGCCAGAGGGCGACATTTTCACAAAAAAGAAAGTATGACCGGGTTGTGGACCAGGAAGAAGC
>Ga0366770_1055_pt1 | contig 13348 bp, 10 predicted proteins | sample BONcelHN113001C9_FD_207086 | JGI IMG/M metagenome (GOLD analysis project Ga0366770, IMG submission 207086) | Enriched cells from coal bed in the Powder River Basin, Montana, United States - BONCAT cells N11 rep2 HSBNCT.N11.300.1.C9 ...
TTGCCCGGATGGCGGAAATTTATTATGTACGTCAAAAAGAAGCGCTGGGTTTAGGACATGCAATTTATAGTGCCCGGAAGTTCATCGGAAATGAGCCATTTGCTGTATTGTTAGGTGACGATGTCATTCACTCCGAAATACCTGCCTTGCGTCAAATGATGAATCATTACGAACGCTATGGAGCAAGTATTGTAGGGGTTCAAGAAGTCCCGCTCGAAGATACATCTAAATATGGAATTGTGGATGGCGAGAAATTTGCGGATAGGCTTTATCGAGCAAAGAATATGGTGGAGAAACCTCGTTCGGAAGATGCGCCAATGACTCACCTTGCAATCATGGGGCGATACATTTTAAATCCGGAGATTTTTGGAATATTGAGCGTCCTTCCTGCCGGTAAAGGTGGGGAAATACAACTTACCGATGGTATTAAGGAACTTGGTCGATATCAGGAAATTCTTGCGTATGAGTTCGAAGGTCGACGGTATGATGTAGGAGATAAGTTAGGTTTTGTGGAAGCTACAATTGATTATGCCATGCGTCGAGAAGATTTGTCCGAAGGACTTATGAACTACCTTCGAACTATAGTTCAAAAATACGATATCGTTTAATAATCCTTTAACCAATCCTTTATTCACAATCTCCTTCCAGGTTAAGTTTTTAACCAGGGAAGGATTTTTTTTTACTATCAGAAAGTATAAAACTTCGTTATTATACTTTCTAAGCATAAGGGCAACTAAGGCAGCCGTCTGCGCCGGAGGCTTGGAGCCAGCCAAGTTTTCTTTACTTGTCATGGTAACCCTTTGTACCGCTAAATATTTATAAACAAATTGTTCAAGACTTCCTTTAAAGTGCAAATTATTCTGGAAAATGCTGCATGATCTTCGCGAATAATAAAAATGAAAATCTATCTTTTAGTTTTGAGGAAACTAGAGAACGGAAAATGGACATTGGCCTACAGCAAAAACGACACTCTTCTCTCCCAATAATTGGTAATATACTAACGTACCATAATAAATTATGAAGGAGGGAAGAGACCAATGATACCAATCGACAAAAAGAGGATAGTAACCTTAGCAGGAACGTTGGTTCTAGCGGGTGCTGTTGTTGCTGCTGGGGTTTATGGCCCTAGTGTTTGGAAAGTGTTCAGGCAACAAAGCGCTATCACAGACCAGGTAGTCATTCAAACTCCAGAATTAAACGGCAGTAAAGGCGCAGTTTTGCCAGAGGGCACGGCCCCGCCCTCAACGTCAAGTGCTGCACAGACAATCACTGTACCGACTGTTCCCCAAACGCTTGAAGCACCTCCGCAAGGCGATGTTAGCTCCAAAAACAAATACAGAGAACCGGATACCAAACTGATCAATTTGGCACCTTCGGTTACAGGGTTCTTTGGGGAAACAGCCTTAAGTGATGATGCTAAGACGTTAGTCTTCGGTACCGCATGGAATATCCACCAATACGTAGACGGTTATCTTTATGGGCCAGCAGCAGGTCCACAAATGAATGAACAAGATATTAAAAAGTATATTGTGTTCCATAAAACACTGTTGGACAAGCAGTTTAAGAATGAGGCTAACATTGCTAAAGCTGCAAGCCTAACCAGTTACCTTGATGTTCTCCTGAACAGCGGAATTGATGCCTTCGATTCGAAAGATAAGACTCGAATCGAACAATTCCACCAAGGAATTCATGATCTGGACTCGCATCTTATGCGCAATGATGCAAATTCTAAGGTCTACGGAGCGACGCCATTTGCAACCAAACGGCCATAATTCAGGCCTCATTTAATGCAATAATTGCAGGAATGAATTACAGTTTAGTCATAGCAGTATCACCGATAATCATCGTGCTGAGTTATTTCTAAGGTGCAAATGGCTAGTGAAGAAATGTCAACGCATAAGATTTGATGAAATCTAAATTAACATAAAGGCAATAACTGTTGACGGGCAGATCCAAAACTGTTAGGAGGGATTGCCTATAAAGAAGTGGCTGAACAAGCCGAGTTTAGTAATCACAGCATAACTAGATTAATAAAAGTGCTCCTTAAAATAGAAATTCCTAGGATATTTCACTTTATAACTAAATAAGCCACTATATTCTGTAGACTGTGACCTTGTTTTTACAAGGTTGAACGCTGAGTTTAATGGCTATAAAACTAAATACCCAGAAGGCCTGTCTATTTGGACAGGCCTTCTGGCTCTTAATAATATATAATAATGGTTAATATCAAGTAAATGACTAAAGCTTCTTTAGCTTGGCAAAAATAGAAATAAAAACCAGTTGAAGGAGATTTTGGTCTTTATGCGTAAAATGAATTACCTAATAGGTGCACTGGCTCTAGGCCTTGGCGTGCTGGTCGGAACCCTCGGTGTATCATTACTGACAGATTCAAGTAATCCAACGTCTTTTATCTCAAAACTTCGCGGCGATAATAAAATCCAACCAGTGTCCGGAGTGGTCAGCGATTCAGTGTCCCCTCCAAGCCAAAACACCGCGACAGAAGGGCTAGCCGATAATAGGGTTGCGAGTGAGTTAAACGAGCCAGAAAAAGATGACACAACTAGCGCGCACAATGGGCAATCCCCACTGGCCCAACAAGTTATTTCTGACTATAAGCAGGATATCGGTATTTTCTTCGGGGCCTGGAAATCTACTGACATGGCCGCTTTTAGACAAAAACTGGCTAAAGCGTATACGGGAGAGTTGTTTGAGAAACATGCACGTCGAGCAGAACAATATCTGGTTCAGGGTATTGGGCTGGATGTCAGTGAGATAACCTTTGATCAAGTTGACGTAGAGAGTATCGGAGAAAATACCGCCACCTTACGAGTGGATTATCGTTATTCAGCAAGGGATTACAACTTAGCCGATGGTGTGCCTGTCGGGGAAGAACATGAACAGACTGTGCAAGTTCGCGTTAACTTAGTGAAACAAAATTCTCATTGGGTGATTACAGGTGAGACTAGTACATTACAATAACGTCGGGAGTAATAGAATTGCTTGAATGAAACAGGCAACACCCTAGCCGCTATGAAGAAGACTATCTGAGAGGTCAGATAGTCTTCTTTTATACTATCAGACCCCCATGCCGCTTCGCGGCACCACTGATGAATGGAAAATTTATTTTCCAGGGCAGAAAGTATAAAACTTACGTTATTATACTTTTCTAAGCATAAGGGCAACTAAGGCTGCCGCCTTCGCAAGGCTTGGCGCAAGCCAAGTTTTCTTTATACTTATCAGAAAGTATAACTTCGTTACATACTTTCTGTAGCATAAGTGCAACCAACGGTTTCACCTTCGCCAAGGCTCGGCGAAGCCGGGTTTTCTTTAGTACCTTTTGTTTTCTTATGCAAAAATACAAACTGTATGATAGACTATGATTCAGTGGGAAAAAGAGGGGGCAAGGATCGTGGGTGCCGTCAATGACTCAAATACGGAGCGGATTGAATGGATTGATATTCTGAAAGGTTTAGGAATTATATCAGTAGTTTGGGGGCATACGGGAAGTAAAAATGCCTTTTATATGTTTTGGTTTCATATGCCGCTATTTTTCTTTGTGAGCGGATATTTATATCAATTCAGGCCGCAGCAAACTGGGGTTACTTATTTGAAAAAAAAGGCAAAACACCTCTTGGTTCCGTATCTATTTTATTTAGGCCTTTTAACATTGAGTATGATTCTTAAAAGTGTCTGGCAAGGTCAAACTATTGGCTTTTTTATAAAGGAAAATTGGAAGGCACTTTTATTAGGCGGAAGTCTCTTGGAAGGTGTCTACGCCACGTTTTGGTTCACAACGTGTCTATTTTGCGTACAAATAGTCTATGATTATTTAGTGCGAAGGATTACTTGGGCACCCTTTAGATGGGCCATAATAGCGGGCTGTTTCTTTTTGGCTTACTGGGAATCACGTCACTGGATGGACAGTTTCATCCCTTGGAATATGGATGTTGGATTATACGCACTTATTTTCTATGCTTTAGGTCACCTCATCAAAAAACGTCAGCTCTTGAAGAAACCAAACTACCGTAATCTTATTTTTGGCCTGTCTGCCATGATCTTTTTGGGGTTTATCTATCTTTATTCACATCAAATCCTTGATTACGGCTTAGATATGAAACATCGACAATACTATTATCTGGGGACCAATCTGATCCTCCCCTTAGCCCTGATAATGCTTTTAACTCAGCTTAGCATGATTATAAACAAGTGGTCTTTAATCAAACGTTCTTTAATCTCCTTAGGAAAAGCTGCAATGGTCATTATGTATTTACATTTGGCATCAGTCTATTTGGTCCGCCAGTTCATCGCAATGACTCCAGCTCGATTCTTCGGAGTGGGAATTCTTTTTCCGTTACTTTTTTATGAGATCGCTAAACGTATTCCTTACGGAAAACCTTTGGCTCTCGGGGAAGCAGAAGCAGGGTTCCGACCAGAGCTGCCTGAGTTCTCCGCCAAAAGAGCTTCTGGAAGCACATCCCCCTAACAAGTGTTGGCATGTTAGTATTTCAACGAAGGGAATAATAGCACATGATTGACGGTCGGAATGGGCAAGCACCATTGCAGACAATTGAAGAAATTAATTATCTCAGGGGATTTGGTGTTTTAGCGGTTATCGCCATCCACACGACAGGTTATTTTACGGTGGTGCCGTATTTGAACAGGTTAGTGGTACTGAATTTATGGACGGATATTATTTCTCAGTTTGCAGTGCCTTTATTTATTTCGATCTCGGGCTTTGTTTTAGCGAAGAAGTATCGGGGTAAATTCTCTTTGCTAAGGTTCTATACTAAGAGAATACGAGGGATCATTCCACAATACGTAATATTTTCCCTATTATACACAATTTTTAATAAGAGTGATTTGATTCAGAGTAACTCTCTGAGTACCAATATAAGGCTCGTAATGACAAGTATTATTAATTCAGATGCCTCCTATCACTTATGGTTCTTTGCAATCATTATTCAATTTTATCTCTTCTACCCGATAATCATTAAGATCTATGATTTCTGTAAATACAGAGGAAGAACTGAATTGTTGATCACGTTATTATTAATCCTCCAAACATTGTGGATGGTCGGTATGCATACCCCTTACTTATCGGAATTCAAACTTAACCTCATGGGCTTTATCTTCTATTTTGGAATCGGCATTTATTCATTGGATCACTATGACACACTAAAAAGACATTTCGATCGTCAAACTCCGCTTTTATTCTCTCTGGCGATAGCCTTAACCATCGGCGCAAGTTTTTTCATCATAATTGGACTCTTAACAGGCTACAGGTATAATACAATACCAGCCTATTTCTTTATCGGACCGGAGCTGATCTATCCAATCTTAAGAGTGATTACCTTTTTGTTGTTATATAATCTCTCCAAAAGTCTTCTTGCCAAAAAGAGTTTCCGAGCAAAACTTGTACATAATATAGGTATCTACTCCTTCGGAATATACTTAATCCATATCTTTTTTAATCAATCGGCCATTAAACTACTAAAGACCCACAACATTCTCTTTGATAATTGGAGATTCTATCCCATCGTGTATCTTACCACCTTAATATTGAGTTATTTGAGTGTAAGATTAATTAGTTTTTTACCCTTTAGTTATTTTTTAATTGGTTACCAAGTAAAGAAAACTTGGCTGGGGCCAAGCCTCTGGCGCAGGCGGCTGCCTTAGTTGCCCTTATGCTTAGAAAATATAATAACGAAAGTTTATATTTTCTGATAGTACAAAGAAAAAAACTAATTAAGGCAAAAGTCGAATGCTGAAGTCCAGTGCATATAACTGTTGATAGTTGTAAAACCAAGTTAGTTGTAGTAAACTTTAGAACGATAAAGTTTACGGATTGGTTGATCAAGAAGGGACTGAGCTAGGTGTCATTTCGCAAACGTACGATGATATTAATGCTGATTGATGCTATGTTAATCAACTTGGCAGCTTTCGGCAGTTTTTATTTGCGCTTCGAGGGAGGCATACCCTTAGATTACTATCAAATCTATTATCACACCGCTATTGGCGGGACCATTCTTTATCTTGTGGTGTTCTATGTCTTTGGGTTATATAATCGCCTTTGGCAGTATGCCAGCACAGGGGAATTACTTTCAATTATTTATGCTGTAACCGTTGGAACAGGCGGAACGGTGGCGGTGGTTTATCTTTACGGACTATCTATGGCTGACAGTCTTTCTTATATTAGGATGCCGCATACGGCTGCTGTTCTTCTCTGGTTGTCAATGGTCTTTTTAATTGGTGGCTCACGATTTATTTGGCGGATCTTACAGGAAAACACCTTTGAGCGTCATGTTCCGGGGTCACAAAAACAAGTCCTTATTGTTGGGGCTGGCGATGCAGGTGTTTTAGCCGCCCGAGAATTAAAGAACCGCAATTACCGTGAAGGACGCCCCATCGGATTTATCGACGACGATCATTCGAAACAGAAGTTACAGTTACTTGGAATTCCGGTTTTGGGCACGCGCAGAGATATGGAGCGTATCGTCAAAGGCCATAATATCGATGAAGTACTGATCGCGATGCCCTCAGCATCAGGTGAATCTGTCCGGGAAATCGTGCAGATTTCCGAAAAGCTAGGGGTTGAGCTAAAAATCATGCCTGGCGTCTATGATATTATTAGTGGGGATATCAATGTCAATCCAATACGGCAGGTACAAGTAGAAGATTTATTAGGTCGTGATCCTGTTTCTGTAGATTTAGAAAGTGTAGCGGGTTATGTTTCGGGAGAGACTGTGTTTGTGACTGGAGCCGGTGGTTCGATTGGTTCGGAAATTTGCCGGCAAATCGCCAAATTTAATCCGGGAAAACTTGTCCTACTTGGACATGGTGAAAATAGTATTTTTGATATCGAACAGGAATTGCGTGCCGAACATCCTGGAATTGATTATGTTACCGAGATCCTGGATATTAAGGACCGGGAAAAAGTCTCCTTAATTTTTGAGCGTTATAAGCCCTGCGTGGTATTTCACGCCGCTGCGCACAAGCATGTACCCTTGATGGAAAGAAATCCGGAAGAAGCCATGAAAAATAATGTGATCGGTACACAGAATTTGGCAGAAGCGGCGGATAAGGTCAATGTAAAAACCTTTGTTTCAATTTCCACAGACAAAGCAGTTAACCCCACAAGTGTGATGGGTGCAACCAAACGAACCGCAGAAATGATCATCCAAAGCCTAGACTTGCGTTCAAATACGAAGTTTGTGGCCGTGCGGTTTGGAAATGTTTTAGGAAGTCGAGGAAGTGTCATCCCCACCTTTAAACGGCAAATTGCTCAAGGCGGTCCGGTGACCGTCACTCATCCGGATATGGTTCGCTATTTCATGACGATTCCGGAGGCTGCCCAGTTAGTCATTCAGGCTGGAGCTATGGCCAAAGGGGGAGAAATCTTCATTTTGGATATGGGTAAACCTGTTAAGATCGTAGATTTGGCCAAAGACTTGATTCGACTCTCGGGCTTCGAACCCGATATCGATATAAAAATACAGTTCACCGGAATTCGACCGGGCGAAAAGCTCTATGAAGAGCTATTGACAGCGGAAGAAGGGGTGACCTCGACGAAGCATAGCCGAATATTCATCGCTAAACCTAATGGTATTAACGTTGAACTCTTAGACAAGCTTACTTATAAAGTTCGAGAGCGCGGCAGCTATTTAACACGAGACGAAGTTATTGAACTGTTACAGACAGTTATTCCGACCTTCCGTAAAACATCAGAAAAAGTAGCAGTCAATCAATAAGGAGGAAACAAGGAAGATGATGACCGTAAAGAACGTCATAACGAGTGATGATGTTGTAGCCAAAACGTTAAAAGAGAAAATCCAAAAACATGATGCGCGTATTGGGGTTATCGGTTTAGGGTATGTAGGGTTGCCGTTAGCTGTAGAAAAAGGAAAAGTTGGGTTTCCGGTCATTGGCTTTGACATTAACCAAGCACGTGTTGACCGTGTCAATGCGGCAGACAATTATATCGGAGATGTCAAAGATGAAGACCTTAAGGAGCTTATTCAAAGTGGCATCTTTGTTGCGACGACAGATTTTTCACGTTTAGCGGAATGTGATGTCGTGATCATTTGCGTCCCTACACCTTTAACAATTACTCGTGATCCGGACATCTCATATATTCGGTCATCGACGGAAGTGATTGCCGAATACCTGCGTCCAGGGCAGTTAATTACCTTAGAAAGCACGACTTATCCTGGGACGACAGAGGAAGTCATTCTTCCCTCCTTGGAAAAGAAGGGGCTTAAAGTAGGAATAGATTTCTTCTTGGCTTTTTCACCGGAACGCGTAGACCCGGGTAATAAACGTTTTAGCACGAAAAACACCTCTAAAGTAGTGGGGGGGATGACCCCGATCTGCTTGGAGATTGCCTACGCACTTTACATTCAAACGATCTCAAACGTGGTGCCAGTCTCTTCGCCTGCCGCAGCAGAGTTAACTAAAGTCTTTGAAAATACCTATCGGGCGGTTAATATTGCGATGGTCAACGAATTGATGATGCTTTGCGACCGGATGGGAATCGACATTTGGGAAGTTGTAGAAGCCGCGGGTACAAAGCCTTTCGGGATTCAGACATTCTATCCTGGACCTGGAGTAGGCGGACACTGTATTCCGATTGATCCCTTTTATCTTACTTGGAAAGCACGGGAATACGATTTTCACACCCGTTTCATTGAGCTGGCAGGAGAAGTTAACGTAGAGGTTTCTTACTTTGTCATTAACAAAATTGTGAGAGCTTTAAACGAAGTCAATAAGAGTTTGAAGGATGCTGAAATTTTCGTCCTTGGCGTAGCCTACAAAAAAGACATTGATGACATGAGAGAATCTCCTGCCTTGAAAATCATTGAACTCTTGCGCAAACAAGGGGCTAAAATCTCCTACCATGACCCCTATATTCCAGTCATTGAACCACATGGAGGGAGCACGCTGCACATGGAGAGCGTCCAGTTGACGGATGAGGCTCTAGCTAGTGCAGACTGCGTGTTGATCTTAACCGACCATAGCATCGTAGATTATGAACGAATCGTTGATCGGGCCAAACTTGTGGTGGATACACGTAACGCCACAAAAGACGTACAGGAAAAACGTGAGAAAATCGTTAAAATTTAAAATCAAATTGGTTATGGCGATGGTTGCTATAGAAACTCAGGTTTAAGGGGAATCGGCAGATTCCCCTTAAACCTATACTCATAGTAAAATAATCAAAATAGCAAAGAAAAGAGTGGTTAATGATGAACGGAGAAAAGAAGATGCGTTTTGCAATCATTGGATGTGGGCGAATTGCCCCAAAGCATGCAGAGTCTATCGTTGCTCTACCTGAAGCAGAACTAGTTGCAGTTTGCGATATAGTACCTGAGCAGGCCCAAAAATTTGCCGATAAATATGGCGCGGAGCCCTATACAGATTATCGGGAGATGTTGAAAAGAACCGATATTGATGTCATCACAATCGCAACTTCCAGTGGAATCCATGCCGAGATTGGGATCGCTGCTGCGGAAGCGGGCAAGCATATTTTAGTTGAAAAGCCGATGGCCATGACCTTAAAGACCGCTGACGCGATGATTGCTGCCTGCCGCAAAGCGGGCGTCAAACTAGGGGTTATTCATCAGAATCGCTTCAATGACTCAATTAAGCTTATGCGTAAAGCTTTGGAGGATGGCCGTTTCGGTAAACTAACCCATGGACAAGCCACCGTTCGCTGGAATCGGAATGATAACTATTATACTCAGGCACCGTGGCGTGGAACGAAACTTCAAGATGGCGGAGTATTAATGAACCAGTCGATTCATAACATCGACCTCTTACAGTGGACCTTTGGTCCGGTAGAGTCGGTTTTTGGATATACCGCAACGTTTATGCGCAAAATTGAAATGGAAGATATGGGTGCGGCGGTCATCAAGTTTAAAAGTGGGGCAATCGGTTTAATTGAAGCGGCTTCAACCATTTATCCTACGAACATTGAAGAAACTTTAAATATCTTTGGGGAAACAGGTTCGGTCATCGTCGGTGGTATTGCTGTGAATCGAATTGAAGTCTGGGAGTTTCCGGACAGTGTGGAAGAGAAAAAAGAGATCTTTGCCAGCCAAGCAGGGGATCCTCCGAACGTATACGGCTTTGGACATAGAGAAATTATTGCCGATATGATTCAAGCCATTAAAGAGGATAGAGAACCGGCTGTTGCGGGAGTGGAAGGACGGAAGGCTTTGGAGATTATCTTGGCGATATATAAGTGCCAAGAGACGAAGGAACCGGTTGTGTTTCCGATGCCTTCCGAGTAAGGGGATTTTGATTTACAACGTTCACTCCATAAGCTTCGTAGACCAAACTAACGTGAAAAGCCGTCTGCTCCGACGAGTCCCCGGCAATTCGCCACCGCTGGCCAAGGATGGCCGAGTGTCGCCGGAACCAGGGATGGTGGCAGGCGACCCTGGCTCAACTGCCGGTTGGAAACGTCCTGTTTCCAACTCGTCTCCGCTGCCTGCTTTTCGCGAAGTTTGGTAGACTACTTGCTTAAGTCGTTCTCTTTTGTAAATCAAAATCCACGTACTGCTCATAAGAAACATGAATGACGTATGGGCGGAGCGGCTGTAATGCAACTCTCGCGAAAGGAGTGAATATTATTGTGACTCATCAGCTAATTCCCTCCAGTGCGACTGTACCGAAAAGCACAGTCGTTGGCCCGTTTTGCGTGCTTGGTGAAAATGTTGTGCTAGGGGAAAATGTCGTCTTGGGTGTAGGGTGTGTTCTTGGCGAGGGCGCTAAGGTTGGGGATGGAAGTGAACTGGGTCACTACGTCAGTATCGGGGCGCAAGCAGAGATTGGTGCTCATACTCGCATAGGGGATCATACCACGGTTTACCCTCGGACTGTCCTTGGTGAGGATGGGTTTATCGGCAGCAACTCTTCAATCGGTCGTTTGCCAAAGGCTGCAGCGACAAGTACAGTTAAAGCTCAAGCTGATTTACCTCCTCTGAGGATGGAAAATAATTATACGATTGGCTGTTCTACTGTCCTTTATGCCGGAACCAGTTACGCTGATAAAGCTTTTATTGGTGATGGAGCTGTAGTACGGGAAAGATGCGCTATTGGACAGAACGTAGTCATCGGCAGCGGAGTAGCTGTTGAAAATGATACCAAGATTGGTTCGTTTACAAAGATTCAGACGGGTTCTTATATCACGGCTTACATGGAAATTGAAGAGCGTGTATTTATTGCGCCTATGGTCACGACCACCAATGATAACTATATGGGGCGCACAGAAAAACGCTTTAAATCAATTAAGGGCGCGACGATTCGACGAGGCGCCCGTATTGGGGGAGGAGCAATCCTTTTGCCCGGTGTGCACGTTGCTCCCGAAACCTTTGTTGCTGCAGGAGCGCTGGTGACTAAGGACACTAAAGAAAAACGTGTCATTAAAGGGTTTCCGGCGAAAGACCTGCGGGAGGTTCCCGAAGAGGAGTTGCTATAGAAGCCTCCTCCTAAATAAAATCGTACAGAAAGGGAAGATTAATATGGGTATTCCACTCTTAGATCTTAAAGCACAATACCTAACGATCAAAGAAGAAATGGATCAGGCTGTCCTTAATGTGTTGGATTCCTCGGTCTTTATTCTCGGCCCACAAATGAAAGCTTTAGAGCAGGAAATTGCTGCTTACTGCGGTACGGAGGAAGCGGTGGCGGTTGGTAACGGCACGGATGCCTTAGTCTTAACCCTCAAGGCCTTTGGGATTGGCCCGGGGGATGAAGTGATCACGACCCCGTTCACCTTCTTTGCGTCGGCAGAAACCATTGCCCAGCTTGGGGCGAAACCTGTCTTCGTAGACATTGATCCGGTCACCCTAAATATGGACCTTGATCAGTTAGAGGGAAAAATTACCCCACAGACCAAAGCCATTATTCCGGTACATATTTTCGGTCAGATGCTGGATGTTGAGAGAGTTATGGAGATTGCAGCACGTCATGATCTCAAAGTGATTGAAGACGCTGCCCAAGCAATCGGTGCAGAGTACCGGGGTAAAAAAGCGGGTTCTATAGCACATGCCTCAACCTTCAGTTTTTTCCCCACTAAAAATTTGGGGGCTTATGGAGACGCGGGGATGATCGTTACGAATGACCGGGATCTGGCCTCACAGCTGCGCATGCTCCGCTTCCATGGCTGCAAAACAAAGTACTATCACGAAGAAATTGGCTACAACAGTCGCTTAGATGAGATTCAAGCCGCCATATTAAGAGTTAAGCTGCGTTATTTGAACGCTTGGAATGAAGAGCGCCGGGAAAAAGCCCGAGTTTATGATGAACTTCTGGCCAATACGAACGTTCAAATACCGGGACGGGACCCGCAAGCCTTGCCTATTTATCATTTATATGTCCTCCGTACTGAACAGCGCGCTGAACTTATGGAACGTCTTAAAGCCGGAGGAGTGGCCAATGCTATCTATTATCCGGTACCCCTTCACTTGCAAAAAGCGTTTCAGCATTTGGGCTATCAAGAGGGAGATTTCCCGGTGGCGGAAAAAGCCTGCCAACAAGCTCTCGCGATACCTTGTTATCCGGAATTAAGCGTCGAACAACAACGTGAGATTGCAACGATTATTAGAGGATAGATATACGAGGAGGTTAAAGATGTTTTGGAACACAGGGATTACTCGTGCGAACACAAATAAATTGCTGCTCCTTAGTGGTATCATGTTTTCCGCTATGCTTCTGCCTTCGCTGGAAATCCGTTCGAGTTTGCCGCGTGTTCGTTTAGATGATGCCCTCATCTTCGGGGCCTTTGCCATCAATCTGCTCTTACGCATAACACGCCGTACTCGTGATTACGCCTTCGATTATGGGTCTTATTTAGGAGGAGAGAGGAGAGGATTAAGAGAAGTAAGGAAAGTATTTCTGCTTTTCTTAGGGTCCATTGTTATCTCTAATCTATTTGCTGTGCTGTTCTTAGCCGGATCGATTGGCCTACGAGATATCATGGAAGGGGTTACGCTGCTCAAATACTATTTGATCATTACCCTTACCCTCTCCTTGGATTTACAGGGTTCTGAATTCGAAATTCTGCGCAATACGTTTCTGGTGTGCTTAGGTGTCATATTAATCCTATCCTGGGGTCAATTTTTGAATATAGCCAATGTCAATGCTTGGCTTACGCCCTTTTTTGCTCAGTCTCACTTAGATAATCTTGTGAATGCAAACCCACCTCGCGTGCTGGGAACCTTCGATAATCCCAATGTCATGGGTATCACCTCTGTGATGATGATGTCCTTGTTTGTGACTTGGTTTTATTTCCGGAAAAATGATCGTATCCAAGCAGTGATTCTGTTTATCGCCATCGCCCTGACCA
>Ga0366770_1052_pt2 | contig 13235 bp, 12 predicted proteins | sample BONcelHN113001C9_FD_207086 | JGI IMG/M metagenome (GOLD analysis project Ga0366770, IMG submission 207086) | Enriched cells from coal bed in the Powder River Basin, Montana, United States - BONCAT cells N11 rep2 HSBNCT.N11.300.1.C9 ...
AAGGCTGATTTTTTGAAAAACAAACCGATGCCGGAGGTTGAGTCCACTGTCTCCAAGGTTAAGACAGTGGCGGAGATCTTTGATCAAATATCCTACAACGCTCAGGCGGCTGAGGCGGAGGCTTCCAAGTCCAAACCGGAAGTTCCGGAGTTAATGAATATTCTTGTGGAGCGGGTCTGCAAAAGCTGCTCCAAATCCTATCCCAAAAGGGTACAGCCCCAAAATGCTTCCCCGCGCAATCATCCCACCCAGTATAAACGGCCAAAGATGCCCTTCTATGGATATCCTCTCCCGCCGCAAACCCTGCTTTGGTTTTAACGTAGCCCATTCAGCCATAATGTCACCTCTTACCATTTTATGTAATACAGACATTATAACTTAGTGCTTTAGCAAAGCTTGTCTAGCGGAGTCAGATATTTATAACAACTTTCGACCCTATTCCTGAATCTTTGATTAATCCATTTCTTTTCTTCTTGATGACCGAAAATCCTACCGGATTATATTTAAATTAAGAAATAACTCCTTGCCATTAGCTATAGAATGTCACTATAAAGATAACAGGTGGATCCAATCCGGCGGATACGCAGATAAAAAGAAAAACCGCCTTCCGGCGGTTGGTTGACTCCTCAACAATCTATAACTATGAGAGGCTGCATTAATACCGGCTCGAGCCGCGCCCGCCTCGTTTGGACTCAGTAGCGCGACGGAACTCCAGCTGCCGCTCATCACTGTCTTTAATAAATTTGGCCAATTTGTCCTCAAATGAAACGGTTGGCTGACGACGTTCCTTTGTAACCTTCGGACTTGGGTTAGCCTGTTTAATCGACAGACCAATTTTTCCTTTTTCATCAACGTGAATCACTTTAACTTTTACATGGTCTTGTTCCTTTAAATAATCCCTGACATCTTTCACGTATGCATCCGCAACTTCTGAGATATGCACCAGCCCAGTGATCCTATCAGGCAGCTCTACAAAAGCCCCAAAATTGGTGATTCCCGTAACCACACCTTCAACAATGCTGCCAACCGCAATGGCCATACGAAGCAAATTCCTCCTTGTGATGATATAACTAATATTTTTATTATATCTGTCAGCTAAGAGGACTGTCAAGATAACAGGCCTCTACTTGCTTTACAAAATTTTACTGTTTTTTAGGAGCAATACGAATTTCACCTTTACGGACCAAACCTAATTGTTCCCTGGCCAACTGTTCAACATAACTTGGGGTATTCAGCTGAACGATTTTATCTTCCAGCTCCTTTTTTTCTTTAAGCAAATTGGCCTTCTCTATATCCAGCTGGGCAATATCCTTACTTACCTCAGTACGGAGTTTATATAACTGCCAGCCTGAGCTGACGAAGACACAAGAAATCACTGCAACGACAATAAACCAGACAGGTCGAAACCGACGCCGTCCAGTTTTAGGCTGGGACTCTCTAGCTTTCTGTATCCTCTTCGTCAAAGTCATACCCTCCCAGGCCAAATTCCGCTTCCGGTATAATACACACAATCTCGTATCCTTTTCCCTTGGCCCGGTTAAGCAAGGTTGCAACCGAACTGGGACTCAAATGCAACTTTTTGGCAATCTGCTCCTGCGATTTGCCGCTTTCTTTCAGAACCACAGCCTGACGTTCCCTGAAGCTTAACTTTTCCAGTCCTCTGATCTCTAAATGCACAGCGTACACCCTAGCTTATTCAGATCTATCCACATTTCAGAAGTTATGCACAAGCTGTGAGTAAGCTGTGGACAAACTATGGACAAAATACCTACAAGTCATCTACATTCTGTGGACAATCCTATTATACAGAGCTTGTGTGCCTTAATCAATCCTTTCTGGGAAAAATTACCCTTTGGTCCTAGGCGGAAACAAGCGGTCCCAGAAGCTATGAGCTCTTTTTCGAGTTTTCCAGACAGGTTCAGCCAGGAAAGTCTCTGAAATCCGATAAAGCAGCAGACTGAACCAACGCAGCAAGGCATAAGGAGGGCGCATTATCAGGATAACTGCTTTAACCGGAATCTTCAGAGCCATAACAATCAGTCCTAAAATACTTTCGATCAGCTGGTACAACTTAAAAAACAGCCAGAGCGTCAGTCGGCTAAGAATACGGGTATATAGAAAAAGTCCCAGGATGCTCCCCCAGAGGATATAAAAGCGCAAATCCAGGGCATTGGCCCGCAGGAAAAACCGGAAGAGGAGCGCCAGGGTGACCAGAGAAAAAATAATATCTCCGATAACCGTCGCGAACTTTCCTAGTCTTAGCCATTTTCGAAGGGAACGATAGAAATCAAAAACAAAGCCGACGGCAATTCCGGCTAAAAGTACCCATATCAGCGCATGAATTTCAGAAATGTCCTCTCCCTCCCTTCACCTTCATGGGAAGTCTAACGGAAGATTCTTCCCAGGATGTTTTGGCGGGTACCGGAATTTCGCGGGTAAACCAATGAATCGATTTGTCCCTCAACCACGACCTCCCCTTCTTTTAGGTCAAGGTGCTTGATCCCGAGCTTCTCTCCCTTAATGCTCAATCCTCCCTGGATTGTCTCGATCAGAATCTCTTTGGGGTCAAACGACTGAACCTTAGATACTCCGGATAGAGAAAGAGCAGAGAGAGATCAAACAAATCCCAGATTGTTTTGAGTACCGGAATTCCAGCACCTTGACCATGATCCTTTTTTTCGAAAGACGGTTTACAAAGGTTTTTCATAAAATCACCCGAATCGCTAGAGTAATGACAAAATGCCATCCTTCGCGATTATGGGGGCTTTTTGGAAAAGTCAAGTCTTTCTTGGAGAATTTTAAAATATTTCTCTTGGAGTTATTAATCACCTATATATTTCCATCAACTGCATAACTCCTGTAATAAAAAATCTGAAATCTCAGGGCCTAAGCAGGCTCTTTTTTCATGCCCTTTTCAAGAGAGATGTCTAAACCTCTGAACCTAAGAATATGGTTTAAGAAGAAAAGGAGTATAGGGGGCTGGCCAGCATGGAAAAGAACAAAGAAATAAAGCACCGGCTAACCATGGATAACCGGGAGTTTCTTTCTCTATCCGGAATACGTAAGCATTCTGGAACTCCAACGTGGCTTCTAGCATTTGCGTACATCTGCGGTCTGATCCATCATGTCGATTCAGCCAACCAAAATGCTAAGTTTTCAACCGAAGCACCCTTTTTACGAGAACTACTTTCTAGAAAAATCATCTCCCAAAGTGCTTTTAGCCGGTTCCTTTCTAAGCCTTTTCTGTGGCTCAGGTTCTCTTTGGGCAGGCTTGCTCGATTACAGGAAAATGCGGATACTAGATTGACTGATGGAGATATCATCGCCTTAGACGATACCAAAGTTGAACATCCTCACGGCAAAAAGATCCCCTTTCTTTGTTGGCTCTTTGACAGTTCGGATAAGCGCCATGTGTGGTGCATTAATCTTGTGTCAACCCTAGCTGTCTTAAAGAATGGCCTTGAATATCCCATGCTGTGGCGCTTTTGGGTCAAAGCCAGTCAGGAGAATGAAAAACAAACCAAGCTTGATCTTGCGAAACAAATGCTCTTAGAGGTGCGTCAGGTGAACAATGCCAGGCTGTGGGTTGCTATGGATCGATGGTTTCTTTGCAAGAAGTTCCTGAAATGGCTGATGGATGAGAAGTTTGACTGGGTTACCAAAGCCAAACGCAATACGGTGCTATTCAGGAAAATCTATGATCCCGTGCTTGGAAGGGATCATTACATCAAACTTAATCCGAAACAATTACTTCGTGAAGTTTATCCCCGGATTCGGGTTCTTGGCAAAGGCTCCGTCCTCAGCATTCCGGACATTTATATCAAAATTCCTTATGAGACCTTGACCCGAAAGGGAAAATCCATCACTAGGCAACGTTTTTTACCCATAGCCGCCATTGCAGCCACTTATGAGAAGCAGGTACCCGAAGGCAGCGTGCTTCTTCAGGAAGAAGAATACCCCGCAACCTTCAAGGATGCGTATCTCCTGGTAAGCAACAGAGTCGATGCCCCGGAAGAAGCTGCAACTGCCTATGCTAGGAGATGGAGAATCGAAGTTTTTTACCGTATGGCTAAACAGAATCTTGGCTTAACCTCATGTTATGCTCAGTCTGAAGCCGCCCATTTCGCCCATGTGGAGCTCTTGTTCACGGCGAAAACCCTTCTTTGTTACGCTGCCTGGGAGTGCAATAAAGAAGGCGCCGAACAAGCCCCATCCCTCTGCGAAGTGGTCAGGTACTTTTTCAACGCCGGCTGTCGGATCCACTGTAACGAGCAGTTGATCCAAGTCTATTTTGACACAGCAACCGAGCGTTTTTCAAGGCTTATTGATAAATTTTGGCCACAGTCTTTGGAACTCAGGTTATGGAGATGGGAATATTATCCTAGAACTGCATAACTACTGTTACTGTAAATTCCTGAATTGACGATAAGACATTATTCATGATAATATGCATTTGAATTCAGTTAAAAAAGGAGGCTCCTATCTATGTTGCATTCTGTTCGTATTCGATAAACTGGCAATAAAAAAGCGCGTGTAGATTATCCGCATGTGTGGGCTTTTTTGTTGTGCTTATGATACGAACTGAGACATGGATAAGGGTGACGTATAACCTTTTATGGTTATACATCATTTTGCATATCAGAATGCGTTAGTCTGAGGGTTGCATAAGGGCAACCGGCGACTTCGCCTTTCTGAAATTTGTGAATGTGAAGCCTAAAGCTCGGCGAAGTCGGGTTTTCTTTACCTGTTTCTTTTTGCGTGGATATGCAGCAGACTAAAAGCTCGTAATGAGGATTTTGGTCTGCTTTTTTATTGCCTAAACCAGAGTGAAAAAGACAATAAAAAAGCAAGGAGTAAACAGAGATGACATTAGACACGAACACTTCGAATTCCAACTCAAAGTCCCAATGGAAGCAAAAATTCTTTACTATTTGGTCAGGTCAGGCGGTTTCCCTGATCACAAGTGCGATCCTGCAAATGGCAATTATTTTTTACCTTACGGAAAGAACCCAATCGGCCATGGTACTTTCAATTGCTTCTCTGGTTGGCTTCCTGCCCTATGCGGTCTTCGGGCCAGCCATCGGGGTATTGGTTGACCGGCACAGCAGAAAGCTGATTATGATTGGAGCGGACTTAGCTATTGCGGCAGCCGGGGGAGCCTTAGCCCTGGCAGCATTGACTATGGAGTTGCCGGTCTGGCTGGTTATGATTGTTTTGTTTATCCGCAGCCTGGGAACCGCTTTTCATTCCCCGGCCCTTAGTGCAGTAACACCATTATTGGTACCGGAAGAGCATCTGACTAAATGCGCCGGTTACAGTCAGTCTCTCCAGTCCATCAGTTATATTGTGAGCCCTGCCCTGGCAGCCTTCCTCTATTCCATCTGGGACCTGAATATGATTATTGCCCTTGATGTTCTTGGGGCTGTCATTGCTTGCATCACCGTAGCCATAGTATCCATCCCCGGGCTCAATCAGGAGCAACGTTCCTCCTCCGCCAGCAGCTTCTTTGGAGAAATGAAAGCGGGGCTTGCAGCGTTGCAAGAAAATAAAGGATTGTTTGCCCTGCTTTTAGTAGGCTCCTTGTATATGTTGGTCTATATGCCCATCAATGCCCTTTATCCCCTGATGAGTATGAGCTATTTTAAGGGAACGCCAATTCATGTTTCGCTTACCGAGATCGCTTTTGCAATTGGGATGCTGCTGGGTGGTCTGCTCTTAGGCAGGATGGCGGGCTATCAGAAACGTATTAACCTCATTATGGCATCAATTTTCTTGATGGGACTTAGTTTGATTATTTCAGGAGTCATCACTTCAAACACCTTTGCGGTTTTTGTTGTGTGTTGTGCAATCATGGGACTCTCCGTTCCCTTTTACAGCGGGATTCAAACGGCACTTTTTCAGGAAAAGATTAAACCGGAATATTTAGGGCGGGTCTTTTCTCTAACCGGGAGTATCATCTCTCTGGCTATGCCTATCGGATTAATCCTGGCGGGGCTTTTTGCTGACCAGATCGGAGTAAACCATTGGTTCCTGCTTTCCGGTATTTTGATTATCGGAATTGCCATCCTTTGCGCTCTGATTCCGGCCATCCGAATGCTAGATCGCTGAATCGCGGGGTTTTCCCTGTGACGGCCAATGAAAACTGCGATTTGACAGGAGGAAGGAAAATGGAATTACTCATTAAAGCTAAAGATATTTCGGTGGAATATGCCGGTCGAGATATTTTAAGTATTGAAGAACTGGAATTGTATGATTATGACAGGATTGGTCTGGTGGGAGCGAATGGTGCGGGAAAGAGCACCCTGCTCAAAGTACTTTATGGGGAATTAACTCTGCCAGGCAGCACCATCAGTCATCACGGCCGCTTCACCTATATTCCTCAGCTGGAGGAGGCTGGAGTACAAGAAGTGCAGGCGGTGAAAGATTATGCACTGAGCGGTAAACTGGGCGTCGATCAACTTAATGCCCAGACCATGAGCGGCGGTGAAGAGACCAGACTTAAAATAGCCCAGGCTCTTTCAGAGCAAGCCCATGGAATTTTTGCTGATGAACCTACCAGTCACCTGGATCGGGAGGGGATCGATTTCCTGATCAGCCGGTTGAAATATTTCTCCGGTGCCTTACTGGTTATCAGTCATGACCGTTACTTTCTTGATCAGATCGTTGATAAAATATGGGAGCTCAAAGACGGGAAGATTACGGAGTATTGGGGCAACTATTCAGATTATCTCCGCCAGAAGGAGGAAAAGCGTCAAAGCCAGGCTGTTCAGCACGAACAATTTGTCGCGGAGCGGGACCGGCTGGAAAAGGCTGCCGAGGAAAAACGAAAGCAGGCAAGGAAATTAGAACAGAAGGCTAAAGCTGTCGGCAAGAACAGCCATAAGGAGGGCGGCGGTCGTCATCAAAAAACGGTGGGAAGTAAGCAGAAAACCCTGCATAATGCCGCCAAGTCCATGGAGCACAGAATCGTAGCTTTGGATGAGGTAGAGGCGCCGGAAAACTTGCCCAGGATTCGTTTCCGGCAAAGCAAAGCCTTGGAACTGCATAATCCCTATCCGATTACCGGCAGAGATATTAACAAAAGGTTTGGTGAAAAAATACTGCTGGATAATGCATCCTTTCAAATACCCCTCGGTTCAAAAGTAGCACTGATAGGAGGCAATGGCACAGGGAAAACAACCTTGCTGCAGATGATTTTAAACCATGAAGAAGGTATTGAGATTTCTCCTAAAGCAGAGACCGGTTACTTTGCGCAAAATGGGTATAAGTATAACGGAAATCAGGATGTTATGGAATTCATGCAGGAAGACTGTGATTACAATATCTCTGAAATTCGTTCCGTGCTGGCGTCCATGAGTTTTGTCCCAAAGGATCTCAGCAAAAAGTTATCTGTTTTAAGCGGCGGTGAAATCATTAAGCTCTTACTGGCCAAGATGCTCCTGGGCAGATATAATATCCTGCTCATGGATGAACCCAGCAACTTCCTTGATTTGCCCAGCCTGGAGGCTTTGGAAATGATGATGAAAGGGTATGCGGGAACCATTGTCTTTGTTACTCACGATCAACGACTGCTGGATCATGTAGCTGATCAGATTTATGAAATCAGGGATGGCCGGTTGAGTCAGGTTCGATAATTTTAAAATGCATCGAATTAAGTGAGCCATTTAAGTAGAGAACAAATAGGTGCTGTGTGAAAAAACAGCACCTATTTGTTCTCTTTTAGAGTTTTCGAGAGGGTATTGGATCATGTAAACTACTCGCAGCGGCCGCTCTGGTAGCTTGTCTCCTCAAATCGGCAAGCGCTTGCCGATTTGAACTATATCCCAAAACCGATAAGCATAGCCTGCTTTGCCAATAGAGGGAATTGGCGATGCTCAAATATAAAAATCAGGCTACGTTTTTATCTATATTATATAGATAAAAACGTAGCCTGATTCCCTGCTGAGCCGATTACCTGGTCTCAGTCTATCCTGCCAAGAAGCTTTCCAACGCTATCGCCAGTTGATCGGGGCAGGAGGTTCCCATACCGCGACAATCGATACCTTTCAGTTTTTTTATAACGTCTTGGACAGGCATACCTTCCACGAGCTTACTAATTCCCTGAAGATTCCCTTCACAGCCTTTTGTAAATTCCACGGAAGCGATAATACCATCGCTAATCCCGATTTTAATTTCCTTTGAACAAACACCACTGGTTTTAAAGGTAAGTTTCTCCATAAAGACATTCCTTCCAACTAACTCTCTAGCAACTTTTTTGCTTTTTCTATTCTAGCATAAAGATACTGAAAAAATATACGTCATCTCAGCAGATAATTATCAGACAATTAGATGTTGACGTTATTTTGGCGGATAATATCATTGAAATGGCGTTATGCTAATGTAAAATTATTTTATTGATGTCGAATTTGTTGATAATATGTAAAAGGTTAGTTATAATCATTGTGGCGAATTTGCATATTAGGAAAATGGAGGTATTGAAGTTGGGAAAAGCCTTAATTATTGGGGCCGGTGGTGTCGCTAACGTTGTAGTACACAAATGCTGTCAAGTCCCGGAAGTTTTTGAGGAAATTTGCATCGCGAGCCGGACGCTGAAGAAATGTCAGGATATGAAGGATAAATTGGCCGGAAGCCAGACGAAAATCAGCGTGGCACAGGTTGATGCAGATAATACGGATGAGGTAATCGCGCTGATTAAAGAATTTCAGCCGGATATTGTGATTAACGTCGCACTTCCTTATCAGGACTTGACCATTATGGATGCCTGCCTGGCAACCGGTGTGCATTATCTCGATACCGCTAACTATGAACCACCGGATGTACCTAAGTTTGAATACAAATGGCAGTGGGCCTATAAAGAAAAGTTTGAAAAAGCCGGCTTGACCGCTTTATTGGGCAGTGGCTTTGATCCCGGTGTTACCGGAGTTTTCTGCGCTTATGCCCAGAAGCATTATTTTGATGAAATCCATACTATTGATATAGTGGATGCCAATGGCGGGGACCATGGCTATCCTTTTGCTACAAATTTCAACCCTGAAATCAACATTCGTGAGATCACTGCTAAAGGCCGTTACTATAAAGAAGGCGAATGGATTGAGACAGATCCTCTTTCCCTCAAGAAAGAGTATAACCTGGATGAGATCGGGCCCAAAAATATCTATCTCTTATACCATGAAGAATTGGAATCTTTGGCTGTCAATATTAAAGGCATTAAACAAATCCGCTTCTGGATGACCTTCTCCGATAACTATCTCAACCACTTGAAAGTGCTGGAGAATGTAGGCATGACCTCTATTGAGCCGATTGATTTTGAAGGCCAGCAAATTATTCCTCTGCATTTCCTGAAAGCAGTACTGCCGGATCCGGCATCCCTTGGTCCAAGAACCAAAGGGAAAACCAACATTGGCTGCATTATTCAAGGAATTAAAGACGGAAAACCCAGAACCTATTATGTTTACAATGTTTGCGACCACCAGGAGTGCTATGCCGAAGTGGGGTCACAAGCGATTTCCTATACCACCGGGGTTCCGGCTATGATTGGTGCTAAGTTAATCATGGAAGGCAAATGGAAAAAACCTGGTGTTTACAATGTTGAAGAGTTTGATCCGGATCCGTACATGGAAGCCCTGAATAAATACGGACTGCCATGGAAAGAGGATTTCGCACCAACTTTACTGGATTGAGGTAAATAATCATTGGACATCGATATTAAAGACCTGCCGACACCAAGCTATCTTGTGGATGAAAGACTTCTAACCAGAAACCTGGAGATCCTGAACTCGGTCCAAGAACGGACTGGGTGCAGGATTCTCCTTGCTTTGAAAGGGTTTTCCATGCATTCCGTATTTCCTTTGGTCGGGCAATATTTGAAGGGGATTACTTCCAGTTCTTTATTCGAAGCCAAGCTGGGCTATGAAAAGATGGGCAAGGAAGTTCATATTTTCACTCCGGCCTACGTGGAAGAAGACTTTAATGAACTCCTTGAGATTTGCGATCATATGGTGTTCAATTCCTTTACGCAATGGAATAAATTCAAGGATCGGGTCAAAAACCACGAGCGTAAGATCGAATGCGGAATCCGGATTAACCCGGAGTATTCTGAAATCGAGACTGATATCTATAACCCTTGCTTTCAAAACTCCCGCCTGGGCGTAACCTTGGCCAACTTCAAGCCCGAAGATCTGGAGGGTATAGATGGTCTGCATTTCCATACCATGTGTGAGCAGAATTCGGATACTCTGGAACGTACCATCAAAGTGGTGGAAGAGAAATTCGGCGAGTATATCCATAAGATGAAATGGCTCAACCTGGGGGGCGGCCACCATATCACCCGTCCGGATTATGATCTGGAAACCCTGATTCGCTGCATCAATTACCTAAAGGATAAGTACGGGGTAGAGATTTATCTGGAGCCGGGGGAAGCTGTAGCACTAAACACCGGTTACCTGGTATCCGAAGTTCTGGACATTGTGGACAATGGCATGAAGCTGGCCATCTTGGACACTTCAGCGGCCTGCCATATGCCGGATGTGCTGGAAATGCCTTATCGACCCAATATCATAAATGCCGGTCACCCGGATGAGCATCCTAATACTTATCGGCTGGGCGGGAATACTTGCCTCGCTGGGGATGTGATCGGCGACTATTCTTTCCGGGAGCCACTGAAGACGGGAGATAAGCTGGTATTCTGCGATATGGCTCACTACACTATGGTGAAGAACAACATGTTTAATGGCATCAATTTGCCCAATATTGCTCTTTATAACGAAAAGGACGGCATCAAAATTGTCCGGCGTTTTGGCTACGAGGATTTCAGGGATCGCCTGTCGTAATTTAGAGATCGTTTATCTTAAGTCCTTGTGATATAATCATCATTAAGCTGTTTCTACGTAATATAAGCTATTTCTTGTGAGGTCTTTAATGGATTTGCCAAGGCGAAGAAGAGCCAAGACAAATAAATATCTGGAGTTATATCCCCAGGGGATTATCGACATTATCCAGATGTTTTATCCTGACAGATATGCCCAGTTGTCAGAAGGCACAGAGACTATTGTGTCTTTGGAAGAATTGTTCACCAGAGAAGATTGGATTGATATTCTCTCGAAGTCCAGACTCTCTTATGAGCAGTGGACGAAGTTAAAAAAACTGAGAATCAGAACCATTAAGTAATCAATGACTGACCCTGCTTTGGCAGGGTCAGTTTTTTGTACTATCAAAAGCATAAACTTGCGTTATATGCTTTCTAAGCATAAGGACAACTAGGCAGCCGCCTTCGCCAGAGGCTTGGCGCCAGTCAAGTTTTCTTTAACGTCAAGTTACTAATCCCCCTGGGATTAGTGAAATTTTCCAGTTGAACTTGACTTAGAGTTTACTTTAAGTGTTATGCTAGACGTTAGAGATTAGATGGATGCTGAAACCGAAATAATGAGCAATGTCAAGGAGCATGCAAGGAGGCTTTAACCGTGAAAAAACTAGGATTTGGCTTAATGCGACTGCCAATTACCGAAGAGGGGAACCCCAAGAGCATTGACCAGGAACTCGTCAATAAAATGGTAGATTATTATCTGAAACAAGGCTTTGCTTATTTCGATACAGCTTATCCCTACCACCAGGGTACGAGCGAAGTGGCTACGAAAAAAGCGCTGGTGGAAAGGTATCCCCGGGAAGCCTTTACTCTCGCCAATAAGATGCCCACCTTTCTGGTGACCAAGCCGGAGGATTATCCCCGCTTTTTTGCTGAACAAATGGACAGATGCGGGGTGGATTATTTTGATTATTATCTGCTCCACGCCCTGGATGCCAATGGTTATGCCAATACTGTAAAGTATGGCGGCTTTGATTTCATGCAAAAGCTGAAAGCAGAGGGCAAGATTAAGCAGGCCGGTTTTTCTTTCCATGACAAGGCTGAGGTGCTGGACAAGATTCTAACGGAACATCCGGAGATGGAATTTGTCCAGCTGCAGATCAATTATGTGGATTGGGAAAGTGAACTTATTGAATCCCGCCTTTGCTATGAAGTGGCCTTAAAACATAACAAGCCGGTTATTGTCATGGAACCGGTTAAAGGAGGCTCACTGGCTATCGTCCCTGAGGAAGCGGAGCAGCTGTTTAAGAGTTATCATCCGGATCAGAGCGCGGCTTCCTGGGCAGTCCGGTATGTGGCTTCCCTGGAAAATGTCTTTATGGTGCTCAGCGGTATGAGTGATCTTGAACAGGTTGTGGATAATGTAAGCTATATGCAGGATTTCAAACCGTTAAATGATGAAGAAAGAGCGATTATCACCAAGGTCACGGACGTCATCTACAACAACATCGCTATTCCCTGCACTGCCTGTCAGTATTGCGTGGATGGCTGCCCAACAAATATCCCTATCCCCAAATATTTTTCCCTGTATAATAACCAGAACCAGTTCCGGCTGTCAATTACCCATCTGAATCTCTATAAGAATCTGAACCAGGAGTATGGGAAAGCCTCCGACTGTATTGAATGCCGGCAATGTGAAGAGCACTGTCCCCAGCATATTGAGATTGTGGACCGGCTTAAAGAGGTGTCCGGAGTTTTTGAAGTCTAAAATTTTTGTCTTGACTTTCATATTTTTTCCATTATGATAAAAGTAAATGAATAGTGTGTTTCTATTGGTGTCTCTTTCAGAGAAGAATAGGAAATCAGGTGCAATTCCTGAACGTACCCAACGCTGTATATAGTTGTGATGACTGCATTATGCCACTGAGAAATTGGGAAGGCGCAGAAATCGGCTAAAACTATGAGTCAGAAGGCCTGCCAATAGAAATATGATGAAGTGATGGTAAAGTTTCAGTTTTTAGGGTTATCCCTTAAAGCTGGAACTTTTTTGTTTTTACATATACTGACACTTTCTTGAGCTGACCGATTCTAAATGCAGCTTAATTTATTAAATCGTGGAGGGCTGCCCTATGGAGATTGTTGTAAAACTAAAAATCGAATCTCTGACTTTCCCGCATGATCCCAAAACTGTGTTAAGAGATATTGATCTGACAATCCATAAAGGAGATTTTATCGCCATTACGGGAGAGGCTGCGGCGGGAAAATCCCTGTTGCTCCATAGCATCAGCGGTGCGGCAGATAAGTTTTTTCATGGCCAATTGAGGGGAAACGCTTGGGTGATGGGGCAGAATATCCAGGACGTTCCGTTAACCCAAATGTGTGACTACATCGGCTATATGATGCAGGAGCCGCAGAATCAAATTGTCAGCAACAC
>Ga0366770_1058_pt1 | contig 13117 bp, 9 predicted proteins | sample BONcelHN113001C9_FD_207086 | JGI IMG/M metagenome (GOLD analysis project Ga0366770, IMG submission 207086) | Enriched cells from coal bed in the Powder River Basin, Montana, United States - BONCAT cells N11 rep2 HSBNCT.N11.300.1.C9 ...
TTTTTATACTCATGCATCGCTTTTTCAATAGGAAACACTTCTTCTGAAACAATAATTCGCAAAGGTAAAGGCCGCCCTTCCATATATCCTTTGATTGCTTGCATTAACTGCGGTCCGATAATCGGTGTGTATTCTATTGTGCAATTTAGTTTGCCGTCAACCATGGCCCCAAAAGCTTCTTGCGTAGCATCTACAGAAATAATTGTAATATCCCGTCCAGGTATTAATCCATATTCCTCAATTGCTTCAATTGCGCCAAGAGCCATATTATCATTATGGGCAAATACAGAATGAATATGAGAACCATACTCTTCCAAAGCAGATTTCATAGCTGCCTTTCCACCGCTCTTGGTAAAATTGCCCGATGCCGCAAAAATCACTCTCAGTTCAGGGTAGTCACCGATAACATCATCAAAACCTTTCTTCCGTTCTATAGTAGGGGCTCTTCCAATAGGCCCCTCTAACTCAACAATGTTTTGCATCTGCTCTGAACGGGCGTTTTCAGCAATCCACCGGGCAGCCCGTCGCCCTTGCTCCTCCAAATCGCTGCCGATGCGGAATGCATATAGCGAAGAGTCCTCCTGCACAGCGTTCCGACTGCTGGCTAAAAATACGGGAATTGCCGCCGCTTTAGCTTCTTGTAAGATTTCATCCCAGCCGGTATCAATAACAGGAGCTAAGATAATGCCATCAACCTTCTCCGTAATAAATGACCGAATAGCTTTAATCTGGTCCTCCTGCACTTTGTTAAGAGGTATCAGTAGTGCACTGCCAGCATCCCGGAATTTGAGTTCGATTTCCATTTCTCTGGCCGCTTGTTGGATGGACTCAGACTGGGCGTTGCGCCATTTTTCGTCAATACCGAATTGCGAGAACCCCAGAACAATCTTCTGCCCATGGTTTCTCAATTTGGTTGATCTGTTTATGGAGTTTGCGTTTGCTAAAACTTCTTCCCGAGTAATTCTACGACTTCGAGTTATGATTTTCTTCGGTATTCCCCGTTCACCTTTTAAAATATCAAGAGCGTACTGAACCGCTTCCTGTCCCCCTGAAGGACATATGAAAGTGGCTTGAAGAACACCTTCCTCGACAAGTTTAAAACCATTAGCTGGGCCGGCAAAATCATTAATCCCGATAACTCTAATACCTTCTTCACCTAACTTTTTCACGGTGTTATAAGCACCAACAGCCATGTAATCACTATGCGCAAAGATCGCGTCAATGTGAGACTGTCTTTTAAGCAACTCTGTCATTTCATCTTCTGCCGTATCCCTCCGCCAATTAGCAACCGTCATATTAGTCACCTGGATATTAGGATGCCGTCCCAATGCCTCTCGAAATCCCGCGCTTCTTTCCCGTACAGAGGGTGACTTTAGCGGTCCTTGTATTTCTACTACATTGCCATCTTTTTCGCCTAGCAAATCGACAATATATTCACCAGCAGCCTTGCCAATTAACCAATTATCCGGACCTATATGCAGTGTGTAATCATATCCTTCTACTCCTCGATCCATGACGATAACTGGGATTTTTCTGTGCGCTTTTGCAACAATTGATGTTAGAAACGTAGAATCATTAGGTGATATAATTAACAAATCAATACCTTGCTGCAAAAGCTCATCCACATCTCGAATTTGCTTATGACTGTTTTGTGATGCATTTGTGAATATAATACGCATGTTTTTGTACTTAAGAGCTTCCGCTTTAATTTCATCATTCATATTTATCCGCCAAGGCTCTGTAAGATTAGCTTGGGAAACGCCTATTAAAAACTCGACCTCATCAATAGACCTCGATACTTTTTCCAATTGAAAATAATACCACCCAAGTGCTATAGCGATAATGAGAATAAATAACGAGGGGATAAGAAACACCTGATGCTTATTTTTTAAAAGTCTATACACAGTTGGGTACCCGTCTTTTGCGATATTCCCCGGGAGATATTCCTGTTACTTTCTTAAAAATAGTACTAAAATAGTGCTGGTTACTATAGCCTACCCGTTGTGCCACCTCTTGCATTCTAATGGTGGAATCACCCATCAACTGCATAGCCTGCTGCACTCTACATCGTGTTAAATACTCAACAAAGGAGATACCAACCTCACTTTTTAAGAGTCTGCTTAAATATGCGGGACTAATTTTGATTTCTTGGGCCACATCATGCAATGACAACTCCTCCCGGTAGTAATTTGTCTCAATAAATCTCAATGTCCGTACTATCGCGGGAGTGTGGAGTGATCGCTTTTTTATTTCCATGAGTAATTCACGATAAGTTGCGCTTACAGCTGAAGATAAATTCTCTAGTGGTTTTTGGGAAATAATAATAACTCGTTTCAAAAGCTTGTCGAGTGCTTGCTGCAAGTAAACAATTAATTCGTTATCTTGTATCGGACTTCTCATGGGTACGATAGCAACGATATGCGCCGTTTTATCACTGAACACAATACTGGGTTGCCATGTCACTAGAAGTTCTTCTGTGAGCCTCTGTATCTCAAGCAATAGTGAATCATGCTCCCATTTTCTCATTGGATAGCTAGGTTCAACAAGCAGGCCGGTCGCTTTCAAGACTATCATTCTAGATGCTGGCGCTAATGTCAAATCTAAAAAACTAAGTTGTTCGTTTACATAGGATTCTGATACTGGATTATTGATCCATTCTCTACAGAATGTTTCCCTCAAAAGAGGGAAATTCTTTTTAGTCTCCCGATCGGCCCAAGTCACATATTTTTCATACGAGCGGGCCTCAGTAATCGTCTGGCATGCCTTCTGTAATACGGATAGCAGTTGATCGTGCGCCACGGGTTTTAATAAGTAGTCAAAAACTTGCAGTTTAATTGCCTGCTGCGCATAAACAAATTCGTCATGGCCGGTTATAACGATGACTTGGCAGTTTGCTAGCACGGTTTTAATTTGTTCGATAAACTGCAATCCATTTAGAAAAGGCATGCATATATCGACCAATAAAATGTCTGGCTGAGTGGCCTTGGCCAGTTCCAAAGCCATTTCCCCATCCTCGGCCTCACCTACCAATTCTAATCCTAGCTCCGACCAATTAATTAGTTTTCGCAGACCATGACGTATCTTAGGTTCATCATCCGCAATTAGTACCTTCCGCATAATACCATCCTCATCCACAGATTAATGGAAGCCAAAACTCTACAGTAGTGCCCTCTCCATATATGCTGTTATAGCTTAAGCCGTATTCGGAACCAAAAGTAAGTTTAATGCGTTCATTTACGCTGAAGGTACCATACCCACCGGCTGTGCTTTCATTATTTGGGTTCTCCAGCATTCCCCTGATTTGTTGAACTTTTTCTGCAGTCATCCCTATCCCGTTATCAATTATACAAAAATAGAGCTTGCTATTTTCTACCTTGGTCGTTATCGTTACCTTCCCCCCTCCCCGTTTGGCATGAATTCCATGATAAATAGCGTTTTCCACAAGAGGCTGTATAATGAGTTTGGGAACATGATAACTGAGAGCATTTTCATCGAAATTGATTTCATAATTCAATTTATCCTCATAGCGAGTCTTCTGAATTATTAAATAATTTTCAATGTGCTCCAATTCTTCGCCAACACTGATCATTTCCTTCCCTTTGCTTAATCCAACCCGGAATAAGTTAGCTAAAGCCGCCACTACACGTACAATGTCTTTGGCGCCGTGCGCTTCAGCCATCCAATGAATGGTATCCAACGTATTATACAGGAAATGCGGTTTTATCTGAGCTTGCAGCGCTTTGAATTCGGCTTCCCGTTTTAGTTTTTGCTCATTATAAACCAATTCAATCAGGCTGCTGATCTTTTGGATCATATGATTAAAGCTTTGGCCAAGTTGTCCAATCTCATCATCCGTTTTATTGAGAAATCTTACACTTAAATCTCCTTTTTCCGCGGTTTTCATCAAGCTGCTTAATTTACTGAGAGGCTTAGCAATAGATGCCGCAAAATAAAAAGCACAGAAAGCTGCTAATATTAAAGTAACAATTGCAATAAAAATAGAATAGTGGCGCAGAGTCTCTATCTCACTCAGTGTCTCATTAAGTGAGAATACGCCGATTGTCTTCCATCCAGTATAATTCGATTTTTTATAAATGATTTGAAAACTGCTCCCCTGAACAGTTTTCATAATTGTATTCTCAGGATCTAAAAACCACTCCTGCTTTAAACGGTAAACGATCGGATTTACCGGAGCATATACAATATCTCCTGCTGCATCCATAACATAAACAAAACCGGTTTTCCCCAGTTTGGTACTTTCAATGACTTTTTTGATAATATCTAGCTTTACATCAATTAGGATTACACCGAGAAGCTTTCCTGTTATCGGATGGGAAACTGCCTTGACAACGGATATAACCTGGTCTGTACTATTGTCATCAATCGTAGTAATATTACGTCCAATAGGATTACTAAACAGTTTTGTTTGTCGAGGAAATTCAATCGCTTGCCGGTACCAGGCTTCTGCAGACAGCGAATCCCGGGCAATCCGCTGCATCTCATTGCTAATATAATGATTACTTTCGCTAACAATCATGATCCCAGATATTTCAGGATGCGCATCCTTATAAATCCCCAGAATCCGTCCTACATCTTCATGAAATTCACTGTTGTTTTCTAGTTCAAGAAAAGAAATAACCTTCGGTTCTTTGGAAAGGTATCCAATTATGTTCTCCATATCCCGAATATGAAACTCAATATTGTGGGTTACCTGTTCGATCATTTTCGTCGTATATGTATTGGCCTGATCTTCGATCGCTTTGCTATATATAATATTTCCTGTTATTCCCAGAAGAACAATTGGCAGCGATATCAAGATAAAAAAATATATGAGCAATTTAAAACGAATACTGTCCCGCTTAAATAATGGCTGCCCTTCCCCCAAACTTGTCCCTCCTTTCATCAATTCTATCTTCATTATACTCTTTTATAAAATATCTTTAAATTACAAACTTTTACAAAAAAATACAAATTACATATTTTGCTTTTTTTGATAATTAATTATATAATTAACTTATAATATAATTAATGTACCTTAAATGATCAGGAGAACTTCATGGATATTCAAAAACTAAAATATTTTGTTTCTGTAGCCGAGACTTTAAGTTTCACTGATGCCGCCACCCAGACAGGGGTATCACAGTCAGCCATCAGTCAGCAAATCTCCGAACTCGAAAAAAATCTAGGTGCTCAGCTTATTATCCGCAACAAGCGCCCGCTGCAGTTGACGTGGGCCGGAAAAGTATTACTGGAGGAGGCTTCTTCCCTGATATCAATAACCAACGAAGCTGTAAAAAAAATACAGTTAGCAGCCAGTGGCGTCACCGGCTATCTTAAAGTGGGCTTTCTAGGAGGTATAGAAAAGGTAATTCTGCCCCAGGCGGTACGAGATTTCCGTCAACTCTATCCTAACATTTATGTTAACCTTCATCAATATAACTGGGCACAAATAAATGAAGCCATGATGAGAGAAGAGCTTGATGTTGGATTCACCATGTCACACCGTTTGCACGGTTTTCCTGACCTTGTCGCCGAAAGCCTGCGGACTGATTTTTTATGTGTGGCAATTCACCGCAATCATCCGTTGGCATCAGAAAGATGCATTGATGTCGCCGCTCTGGCAAATGAATCTTTTGTTAAGTTTACTCAAAAAGAAGACTATCTTCTCAATGACTTAACCTATCAAATATGTGCTGAGCATGGGTTTACACCAAAGATTATAAACGAAAGCCGTGACCTAACCGCACTGCTATTTATGGTTGAAGCAGGATTAGGAATTATGGTTATCCCCGGTCCGGTCAGAGAAGTAGCTGGTTCTGAAATTCGTGTTATTGAACTTAGCCGCCCCAAGACATATATGGATGTAATGGTTGCGTGGAATCGCAACAACATAAATGCATCAACGCCTATATTTGTTAAGCATTTATTAAATTATAAGGATAGCATGCCAACATAATCAGACTTTACACAATAATAAAAAACTCCCCTTCAGGAGACCACTGCAAAAAGGTCTGTATTTTTGTAAAACTGGTTAGATCGACTTTAGAAACTAAAAAATGGTAGCTAACCTACTTGAGGTTGGCTGCCATTTTTCTCTATCAGTTTCACCATCCGTTTTACATTGACTACAAAGGCCGTGAGCAATGCCTGAATTCGCGTGCGCAATAGACCACGATACTTGGCCCTGACCAAACCGTGGTGTCGTTTGAGCTCGGCATTCTTATGCTCAATTATGCATCGCCGCTTCGAGCGTTCTTTGAAGAGCACAGTAGCTTCAAAATCCATATGCTGCTTGTACTGGTCAGCTACAATTCTTACCGAGAACGTCTTGCTTTTTGCCTCAGAATTGTAGCATCCATCTTTTAGCGGGCACACCCTACATTTTTCTACATCAAAGTAAAACACGAGAGATCGACTCTGACCGGATTTCTTTGATCCTTGAATGGCTTTGCGGATACTATGTTCTCCTGAGGGACAAAGCACGAAGTCAGCATCTTTGTTGTATTGGAATCCTTCTTGTTTCACACTGCCGTTATGTACGATGGGATGGAGTGGAATAACCGCTTGGATGCCCTTCGACTTTAAGTCAGATAAATTATCTTGCCCTGAATAAGCAGTGTCTCCCAGAACTTCTTTGGGTTCAATGCCTAGATGCAATGAATGCGCCAATAGTTTAGGTAACTGTTTACCATCATCTTCATTGCCACCGGTTACTTCAATCGCCGTAATGATTTCTTCTTCTGTCATAGCCATGTGTTGCTTATAACCAAAAAAAGACTTTGTATTGCTTTTCCAACCAAATCGTGCGTCCGGATCGATGGCTGACTTGATTCCCTTGAAGGCAAGCAGGCGTTCATCATCGATAATCTGTTTGGCAATACGCAGTTTTTCAGAAATGGCACCTTCATGATCAGGCAGCAATGATTCTATCGTCTCACCCAAGTCCGCCAGATAATGCAGCATTGTTTTTTCAGCATCAACTTGATCTTTCTCTATCTTGGGCTGCTGCGGCAACCTTTTTTCTAATTTCGGATATCGCTTGACTACCGATCGGAATAGCCTTTTCGCAGCATCATGCAGTACGTGCAATGGTTTTTGCTTTTGGCAGCAGGCCGTGGTATGGGTAGAATCAACAAGTAATGCTTGCGATTTAATCAATCCTTTGTCAACACACTGCTTCACGATGCTGTTGAGTACAGCATCCACTTGGCTGGCACCTAAACGGTGATTGCGGAACCTGGACAGTTGTGAAGCATCTGGCAAAGTATCTTCCGGGTTTAGCCCCAAAAACCATTTATAAGCCAGATTTACCTGAGCTTCTTGCACGACTCTTTCATCAGACAAATTGTATAGTATTTGCAGAAACAAGAGGCGAAATAGAATTTCGGGTTCATTGGCCGGGCGGCCATAAAATTTGCAGTAAGAATCCGCTACAAGTTCGTATATAAAACTAAAATCAGCAACCTCGTTCACTCGACGCAATCGGTGGTCCGTCGGAATTAAGTTATAAAGCTCTGAGTGAAAAGACATTCTCGTCTGGCGATTAGGAGTCAGCATACTACATTCCCCCGTTAGAACCGCGGTAAACCCTATAGACGTAAGACACCCCATGTAGTTATTATTCTACACGGGGTGCAAAAACCATTTTGTTATTTGTATAAATTCCCATTAATTAGGCGGACTTTTGCAGTGGTCTCTTCAGGGGAGTTTTTTTATTCCTTTATCCGTCGGCGAGCGGTCAAAATTTGAAAACCGTATCGGTCTTGAAGAGTCCCAACAATCCCTCGCGGTGCCACAAAAATAACTATGATAGCAATTACGCCTAGAATAAGCATACTAATTCCGGGATAATCATACAGAAACTGTTTAATCAGAACATAGAATACAGCTCCTAGAACCGGCCCTTCGATAGTACCTATTCCGCCGATAATAACCATAAAAACCATTGCCACCGTCCAATCAATTCCGAAGGCTGCGAATGGCTGTATATAAGCAATAGAAAGATATAATGCCCCCCCGGTAACACCGGTTACAAACGCCGAAATCAAAAAGCACTGCAGCTTAGTCTTATATAACTCAACACCTAATGTTTCAGCAGCCAATTCGTTATCGCGAATGGCCATTAGCGCAAGCCCCAATCGAGACCGCAAGAGCGCGTAAACCAAGGCAACAGAACCAAATCCAACAGCTAATGCGACATAATACATATCGCCGGTAGTAAGGTTATAGGATGCAGTTATATTAAAACCCTGCCCAGAACGGACATAGGTCCAGTTACTGAAAAAAACTGCTAATGCTTCAGCCGCAATCCAAGTGCCGATTGTAAAATAGACCCCGCGCATTTTGAATACCGGTTGAGATATAACCAATGCAAACAAAACCGAAACGAATCCGCCGGCAACAATACCAACAGCTACCGGAAAATGATATATCTCTGTGATTACTGCCAGTGAATAGCCACCGATGCCGATAAATATCTGCTGCCCTAAAGAGACAAGGCCCGAATAACCCGCAAGAAGATTCCACATCTGCCCAAGAGACATGTACAAAAACACCAGTAAAGTAACCATCACGACATATTCACTCGCCCAAAAAGGCAATGTACAAAACAAAACTACTGCAATCAAGATAATAAGCCGTTTGAGCATGAGATTCACCGTCGGGTCCATATGAGGTCTCATCATTATGACTTTCATAGTATTTTACCTCCTATATTTTTGGCTTCTATTTCCTGATTGCTGAAGATAGGAGGCCTTCCGGCTTAATGGTTAAGATGATCAATAGTACCAAATATCCGGCCAGCAGTTGATATCCTGCACCAAAGAAATGCGCACCCAGCAACTGGGCAAGTCCAAGTATAATACCACCTAGCAATGTTCCCACCAGACTTCCCATACCGCCGATAACTACGACACCAAAGGCTATAATCAAATATTGAGTGCCGGTAGAAGGATAAAAGATAAAAGTCATACCTACCAACAGTCCCGCAACCGCAGCGGATACCATTGCCAGACACATCGTATAGCTGTAAATTTTTTTCGTGTTAACCCCTACCAATTCGGCGGAGCCGATTTCATCTGAAGTGGCACGTATGGCCCTGCCAAAGTAAGTATACTTCAGCAAGCAGTGCAGAGAGAAAATCACTATAATAGCCGCAATAAAATCAAGCAGGTACACCGCTGATATAGAATAAAATTCTGTCTTAATGACATTTGCTGACATAATAGAACTCTGTATGGAACGGGCATCAGCACCAAACAGCAGCAGCAAAGCATTGGAAAGACAAATAGATATACCAAAGGTGACAAGCAGAGCTGGCTCGGCCCCTTTATCCAGCATTCTGTTAACCAGAAAATGCTGAATCAAGAAACCCACAATTGTCATAACGCATATGGTAACCAGAAGAGACAGCCATAGATTGCCGACAAACTGCGCTGCAACAGCCATACAAACAAAGGTTCCCGTAATAATTAAGTCTCCATGAGCTAAATTGGTTAAACCCATAATGCCAAAAATCAAAGACATACCGATTCCAATCACAGCGTACAAGCCGCCTAACAAAACTCCGTTCAATAAGGATTGAAGAATATCCATGTCATCTCTCCTTAGACGCCAATCTTACTCAATATTTCGCGTACTTATTAACACCAAAATACGCATCTTTGACCTCGGTTTCCACCAATTCCGCCGAATTGCCTTCCAGGACAATTTGTCCTTTAAGCATGACATAACTGTAATCGGAATACCTAAGACTTCTTTTCACGTCTTGCTCCACTAAAACAATGGTTAAGCCCTGCTGACTGATTCGTTTAATGGTCTGGTAAATGTCTTTTATGATAACAGGAGCTAAGCCTAAAGATATCTCATCACAGAATAAAAGTTTCGGTTTCGACATAATCGCCCTGCCAATAGCCAGCATCTGACGCTGTCCTCCACTTAAATAAGTGGCACTTTGCTCAGCCTTTTCCCGCAATATCGGAAACATATCGTAAACGAGTTCCAGCGTCTCTTCTTTATCTTTTCTAGCCTTGGGCAAATATGCGCCCATGAGCAAATTTTCTTTTACGGTCATTTTCTGAAAGACCTTGCTGCCCTCAGGAGACATCGTAAGCCCTTGCTCCACTATCTTATGGGTCGGCATAGCATTGATCTTCTCACCTTGAAAGGCTACAATACCGCTAGTTGGTTTATTAAACCCTAAGATTGTATTCAGCAAAGTAGTTTTACCTGCGCCATTGGAACCGATAATTGATACGATAGAGCCATGTTTAATTTTCAAGGATATATTATGAAGGGCCTGAAAATCGCCATAATGAACATTCAGCCTCAGTACTTCTAGCATAATACCGCCTTTCAGCATCACTCGTCCGTCCCCAAATATACTTCCTGTACAGTCTTTGAGTGCATGACCTCCTGGGGACATCCGCATATAACATCTCGACCTTGTGCCAGGCATAGGATACGATCAGTGCCCTCCAGCATCGTCTTAAGGATGTGTTCGATCCAAATTACACTTACACCTAATTCTTTGATTTTTTTTACAATAAAAAGAACATTCTCAACTTCAACTTCGGTTAATCCGGCTGCGACTTCGTCCAGCAAAAGGATCTTAGGTTTTACTGCCAAAGAACGAGCGATTTCCAATCGCTTGCGATCAAGCAATCCCAGCTTACCGGCCAACCACTCGCGTTTATCATATAACCCTGCCATTCGTATGATTTCAAGTGCACTTCGTTGCGCATCTTGCTCACTTTGCCGATGGCCATATATGCCGCCAACAGTTACATTCTCAAATACAGTCATTTTTTCAAACGGCTTAGGCACTTGAAATGTCCGGCCAATACCCATTCGACAGCGCTCAGTTATTGAACGGTCAGTGATGGTTTTTCCTTGAAAAAGAATGTCGCCCTTTGTCGGATGCAAGATCCCTGTCAATATATCCAGCATTACTGTTTTTCCTGCGCCGTTGGGCCCGATTACTCCTAAAACTTCTTTTTCCGCTAGAATAAAGTTAAGTGATTTTAAAACATGATTACTACCGAAAGAAATGCCGACATCTTTGACTTGCATCACTATATCCACAAAAGGGCACCTCTCTCCCACCGCCGTAATTGAGCATATATCATATTAGCTACCTGACTGCCTTTAGTTTAAGTATCTGTAAGACATAAGCCTTACAGATACTTAAACAGTGGCTATCCCAGCATCAGATTTACTGTTTAGATCCCGGAATATAAATCATTGCTTCACTGGATAACGGCACTGTAGGAGCCTTCTTGTTGCTTATAACATTGATCTCCCACGGCCAATCCTTTCCTTTCATCCACTGTCCGCCAACCAGTGTAGTCTCGGCGACATTCTGGCTGTCATATTGGATATGTCCTACAATAGTATCCATATTGGTCGCCTTAATTGCTTCTCTAATTTTATTGCGGTCTAAGGATTGAGCGCGTTTAAGAACATCAACGACAATTTCCATGCTTGCATGCTTATAGCCGAGGGTTGCCATAGGCTGTTTACCTGTTGCGACAGTCCAGGCCTCGGCAATTTCTTGGGCTGTTTGCTTTGTGAGCGAAGATTTGTATCCGGATTGTGGACTCCACCAAATCTCAGTTGTCAGACCTACCCCAAGATCACCCCCAATAGCTGCGACGTCAGTTGGAAATAAGATGGCTTTTGCACCTGACATGATTTTGGGAACCGCACCCTGTTGATGCATTTGTTTCCAGGCTGTTGCAAAATCAGGCGGGATCATCATCGCAACAACGATATCGACATTGGCCTGTTTGAACTGGTTAATCATTGAGGTATAATCCTTAGTGTTTGGAGGAAAACGGCCCGGATCAACAAGTGTATATCCTCGTGCCCCAGCTTTTTTCTTTAACAGGTCTGACAGCGCTAGGCCATCAGGATCGTTTGGACACATGAGACCAACTTTTTTATTAGTTGCCAGCTGATCCCACATATCCATATATACGTCCACAAGTGAATCAAACTTCCAGAATGCGTGGAAAGACCAAGTATACGGCCCACCTGACAACCAGGCTTCGACTGGTTCATCTACTGAAATGGAGGGTATTTTGTGCCGCTCCGCAGCAGCCGATACGGGATTAACTGTATCTGGAGTATGGGCTGCCATCAGTAAGTCTACTTTATCCTGAAGCACTAGCTTATTTGCAGCTTCAGCTGCCTTAGTGGGACTGCTTTCAGAATCAGCAACAATAATCTTAATAGGAAGCTTCTTGCCGTATTCGGCAATATAGATGCCACCTTCCTTATTGATGGCCTCAATTGCTTTCTCTTCAACAGACGGAGTACCTACACCAAAAGACGCCAATGGTCCAGTCGTCGGATTTACACGACCAATTAAGATATAATCCTTTTGAGCTTTTACAGGCTCTGCGCTCTTGCCGCAGCCTGCCATCAAGATGAGTGATCCTATCAATAGAATAATAAGCCCGAGCGATGTTACCTTACTTATTTTTTGGTTACCCATTTAATTTGCCTCCTTATTTTCTTTCTTACCCCTGTTGGTTAAACAATTACAATCAGCCGCCCCCCTCATTGTGATTTCATAATATTTTCTTATTATATTATTATTTTTTCTTCTATTAGATGCATATTAAGATGAATAGCTTTGTATTTATACGCATAAACACACTATTCGTCAAAAAACTATTCGATAGTATTTTTATAAGATTTTCTTTATGTTTTATTACTTTTTCTTTAATTATAAGCAAAAAGCAACATCACATGCAATACTTTTCAGAAAATTTTTTTTATAATAATACATCATTTTTTCACGTTATTCATTTATTACCCCTATCGCTATCGCCAACCCTTCCTCCCTATGCAAAATTATCCATATATTTCCTTATTTCTTCCACAATGCCTTCACTATCGTCAATATGATAGCAAGGTACACCAATATTCCATGGAATATCGCTAGCTAAGGCGATTAGTTCACTGGCATCACAAACTAATTCTTTATGAGCCGCAGATCGAAACACTTCGATCTTGGGCTTTCCGCCAAGCTTAAAACCTTCTGTAATGATAAGATCGACATTCGAAATCAGTTTGATAATATCATCGAGCTTCTTTTCTTGCTCAACCCTTT
>Ga0366770_1061_pt1 | contig 12934 bp, 13 predicted proteins | sample BONcelHN113001C9_FD_207086 | JGI IMG/M metagenome (GOLD analysis project Ga0366770, IMG submission 207086) | Enriched cells from coal bed in the Powder River Basin, Montana, United States - BONCAT cells N11 rep2 HSBNCT.N11.300.1.C9 ...
TAGGTAATAGCCATCGTAACTCTCTCGTTAGGAGCCGGATTTTTGGTTTGCACCTGTACCATTATACTATTGCCAGTTATGGTGACTTTTTCAATACCGATGCCATAACCGCCAGATGGGGCAGTTCCCAGGTAAGCCATCAGGACTGCCTTCTTACTATAGTCAACATCTTTTACACGCTCAAGAACAGCCTCAGGAATACGCTTATCCTGCTTTAAGTGGGCCTCATAATCCACGATAGTCGCAAACGCTATATCGTTAGGATATTGACCTTGCCCTTTGTACCATTTCCAGCCAGCGTACTTGTCTGTCTCATATAAAACCTTTGTGGGCAGCGTCTGGTCTGGCTTGGTGACGCCGCTTACGCTATACACTGTCCAGATAGCTCCGTCATCCGAACCAAACGGTCTGACCAAAATCATGGTATAGGTTTTGCCGCTTTGCCGGACCTCAACATTAATCTGACCATGGCGGGCAATTGTACTGCTGCTTATCCGTTTAGTAACAGTGAACTCTGCCTTATCGCTAAAGCCATATGCTTTGCCTTCATTACGGGCAACCTGCAGAGGATCCAACCGCCAAAGTTCACGGCCCTCATCCACATTCTGCTGCCATTTGATGACCTTGCTGTAATCCAGCCCCTCCACACCAGGACCGACATCCGGGCGATTAGGTGACTTTTTGATCACTTTGACTTCCCCGATACCGGACACCACCCAAATATGGTTGGAGCCTGCCTCGTTTGGCTGCACCAGATAGACGCGGTAGTATTTGTCACCATGTTCCACTAGCACCTGCGCTTCGCCGCGTCCCGAACTGCCCTTATACGTTTTTGAGAGCAGTGTGAAACGATCGTTAGCATCAAACCCGTATTTATCAGCATTATGGCGGACTACCTCCAGCGGATTTAACATCCAGGCATATTGTCCTTTTTCTACCTGACTCTGCATTTCCTGGGCGATTTTCTGGTCCACCGCGACTGTTACAGCCTGCTTTGTCTCCGCTTCGACAATTTGAACTTTCTCCGTCACTCCCTCTTCTGTTTGAATGACTGCCTCATCTACGTCAGCTTGTTGAGAGGGTTCCTGAATAGATTCCTCCACCTTGTCCACTATGCCGGCGGCAGCATCTGTCTGGACGCTAACTGCCTTTTTCCAGGAAAACCACTTGGCTGCCGCCGTACTCGGCATAAGCAGCGGCACTGCCGCCGCAGCCATGACAGTAAGAGCCATGATGGCTGCTATCACTTTTTTATGTTTAATTTGCATAATATATCCCCTTTCATAATGACTGGCTATCACCAGCGCAGCACCGCTTTAGGAGCGCTACTGCAGTAAACAACGCTTGCTGCGGCAAAAAAGTAACGGGGCCGTTTATGGTAATATGAGGATATTACCGAACGCCCCGTTTATTCTTTAACTACTGTTGATGCTATTTTCTTGAGCTCTTCCTCGGATTGCTCGCCTTCCAAAGTAGCTTCGACGCCATCTACCGTAACAGTAACCTTATTAATTTTTGAAGCTCTTTTTTCAGCGGTTTTTTCTGTAGAAGGCTTCTTATCTGCTTCCTTGTCAGCTTCCTTGCCTGCAGCTATCCCGCTGCTGCGCATCGTTACGGCCGCCTTTGGAGCCGCTGTTTCAGCTTCCCCGGCAGATCTGGCTTTGCTACCCTGCACTAACGTAATTTCTCCCGCTTCGGTAGTATAGGCCTGGCGAATTTCGCCGGTTGAGGCGTCGACCATTTTTGACCGGGCAGTTCGTCCTGCAAGCGATAGCATCTTCTCAGTCTGCGCTTTAGCCGCCTTATCTGCCGCAGTTGACTGGTCGTTAACCGCCACCTTTATATCTGTCGCCGGTTTTTGATCTTGAACCGGCGCTGCAGGTGTTTCCCGTTTGGCTTTGCTTGGCTCAGCTGCCCTGTCTACAGTCCGGTCAGCACCGGCAATCGGTTGCTTTTCGGCAGTTGCCGGATTCGTTGGGGGCAAGCTGGTTATCGGGTCTGCTTGTTCCCGTTGGATCTGCACAATATTAGCTAAGTCACCGCTGTTTTGCGTATATGTGCGCCCTGGCTCTTCCGTCATAAACAAGCCGGCATTCAGCGTAACCAGCATCCAGGCTGCAGCAATAACGCCCGCCACGCCGGAAAAAACCCAGGATCTGCGGCGTTTGCGGCTGCGCGCTCCCAATTCGGAGGCTAGCCGTTCTACCGTATCAGCCATCATCTGAGAGGAGGCCTTATCAGCTGCTCCGCTTCGTTTTACCAATTGAGCCACTTGAATCAGTTCTGCTGTTTCACAGTCACTAGGATACGAGCGGTCGCTATTTAAGGCGTCAATCGCCCTGGATAACTGCTCTTGTTTCTTATCTTGCTCTTTCATAATCATCACGGTTCACCTCCTATTCTTTAATACCGCGTTCTACAAACATTTTTTTCAAATTTTTCAACGCGCGCTGCTGCAGCATTTTAAGCGCAGGTTCGGTTTTTCCCATGATACGGGCAACCTCGCGCACCGATAATCCGGCAATGATCCGCATTTCAACCGCTTGCCGCTGTTCATCTGGCAGCAATTGGACAAGCCGCGCGATCTCCTGCTGCTGTTCGGTCTTAATAGCCGCGTCTTCCGGCTTTATACCGGCATCGACAAGCGGGTCCTGGTATTCGGCAATATCAATAACCTGCGGTGAGCGGCCTTTTTTTCGCCAGAAATCATTAACTAAATTCAGGGCGATTCTACCGAGATATGTTTTAAAGGATGCATCTCCCTGCTGATAGCGCGGCAGCGACCGGAACGCCTTGAGAAAAGTTTCCTGCGTAAGCTCCTGAGCATCTTCCACATGCCCGATTTTATAATAAATCAAGCGGTACACCGGTTGCCAATACAGGCTGACAAGTGTATTCAGCGCCTGTTTTTCTCCCTGTTGGGCTTTAGCAATCAAGTCGTGTTCATCTGTCACTAGTTTCACCAACCTCCCCCTGCTGGCCCGAAAGCTGATGCGTAATAATAAACGTCACAGGCTGAAAAAAGTAACGCTGCATGATCTCAATTTCTCCAGCTTACCCTAAAATCATTCTTCACCCGATAATAAATTCCGGCATTGCCCAAATCGTGATTTGCGCAATGCCGGTACTCGCAGTACAATTGAGATATAATTCTGGTTTGGGAGTTATGAGTATGAACTCACTTAGCCTTATTATTCAATTTGTCCTGAAAGCTTTTCCTGCCGTAAAAAAGGAACTGGCCTGCTGGCACTCGTATGCCTGCCAGCATGGGGAAGAAGAACTTTCCCGTCAGGCGCTGGCCAGTATTGAGCACAAAACCTTCCACTGTCTGGGCGGCAGCATCTATAGCCTCTATCCGGGTGTATCTGCTCAGCAGCTTATCCGGCTGATTGTTGCGCTGCAAACCATCAGCGACTATCTGGACAACCTTTGCGACCGGGCAGGCATTACTGATGAACAGGCGTTCCGCCAGCTGCATCTCGCCATGACTGACGCGCTTTCTCCCCATAATGAACTTCATGATTACTATAAATATTACCCATATCAAAACGATGGCGGTTATTTAAACGCACTTGTCCGTACCTGTCAGCAGCAAATCAGCCTGCTTCCGGCTTACCATCTTGTCGAGCCCTATACGAAAGAGCTTGCGGAACTCTACAGCAAGCTGCAGACCTATAAACATATCGATATATCGATACGCGAGCAGCGCATGCTGACATGGGCCCAGCCATACCGGTTTCCCTACCCGGGTATTAATCCCTGGGAGTTTTCCGCCGCTACTGGCTCTACTCTCGGCATGTTTATGCTCTGCGCTCTGGCCTCTGATCCAAAACTTACTCAAAAGCAGGCTGATCAGATTTTTGCCGCCTACTTTCCCTGGATCTGCGGCCTGCACATTCTGCTCGATTATTTCATTGACCGTGCCGAAGATCAAGCCGGCGGCGATCTTAACTTCGTGTCCTACTATCAATCGGAAGAACAGGTGCTGGAGCGGCTTACGCTCTTCTGGCACAAAGCCCTGGAACAGGCAGATACGCTGACAGAAAAGCGTTTCCATAAAACCGTTATTCAGGGCTTATTTGCGATGTACCTGTCTGATCCCAAGACAGATAACCCGCCGGAAAAGGCCATTAGAGATGCGCTGCTCCGGTCGGCCGGCCCCTACACCCGGCTGTTGTATGGGCTATGTAAGCTGCTTCGCCGCCGGGGAATACTATAAAAGAATAAGAAAATCGGCTAGCGCGGGCTTCGTGTCTGGTTTCTTAGTGCATTGAATGGAGGATGTAGAAAGCGCCTTTGCATAAACGTAGGTTAAGCGCCAGCGTCGGAGTGTTGCGGAGGCGCTTTCTACACCAGATTTGTCCGGAGGCCTTCAAACTGTAACCACGGAAGAGATCGCCACGCTTACGCTCGCGATGACACAAAACTTATACTTTCCTATATAAAAAATAAGCTGTCAGCATTTGCTGACAGCTTTGTTATTATGCAACTTTATTAACTTTTATCAACTCTCTAAACTCAGCACCAGAGATTGTCTCCCGCTCTAAGAGTACGCCAACTACGTGCTGCAGTGTGCCGAACTGCTCGTTAAGCACTGCCCGGACACCGGCCTCCACATCCTGCAGAATAGCAGTGATCTGTTTGTGGAGAAGGTCTTTGGGTACGTCTTCCGGCGAAACAATGCCAAGTTCAGACATGCCATTGAAGATAATCTGTTTAGCCAGTGAGGTAGCCTGTTGAAAGTCATTGGATGCACCTGTGCTCCGGTTGCCGAAAGCAAGTTCTTCGGCTACCGCGCCGCCTAGAGCAACTGCAATGCGACCCCTCATATAATCAACTGTGTAAAGGTAGATATCTTCTTCCTGGGTTTGCCGTACATAACCCAGCGCGTTGCCGCGTGCGGCTACGTTAACACTGGCGACCGAACCCGGTTTTACGAATTCGCTGACAACAGCATGACCGGCCTCATGAATAGCAATGCGTTTTTTCTCAGCCTCATTTGGCACCCGGTCAAGTTTTTCGCCCATAATCACTTTGTCAATGGCACTCCGAAAATGCTTATGACTGATCACTGTGGCAGCTTCCCGCAGCGCCATGATAGCAGCCTCATTGGCAACGCTTTCCAGATGGGCGCCCGAGAAACCGAAAGTATCGGTTGCAATCTCATCAAGAGAAACTTCTGGCGAAAGCGGTTTGTTACGCGTATGCAAAGCCAATATATGCAATCTGCCGTTTTTATCAGGCAGGTCCACTTTAACCTGGCGGTCAAAACGGCCTGGGCGCAGCAGCGCCGAATCCAGTATATCAACACGATTGGTCGCGGCAATGACCAGTATGCGAACCTTGTCACCGCTCGACATGCCATCCATCTGCACTAAGAGTTCATTCAGTGTCTGATCATATTCTACGTTGCTGGAGTTCTGTCCACGCTTGCCGCCAATGACTTCGATTTCATCAATAAAAACAACTGCACTCTCGCGGTTCTGCTTAGCGGCCTGTTCCTTGGCCTGTTTAAACATTTGGCGCACCCGCTGCGCTCCCACACCCACATACATTTCCACAAATTCAGATCCGCTCGCTGCGACGAACGCTGAATTGGTATAGCGGGCCGCCGCCTTAGCCAGCAGCGTTTTGCCTGTGCCCGGGGGGCCATTGAGTAAAATGCCCTTTAGCGGACGAATGCCAAGCGCCTGGACACGTTCCATATCTCTTACAAATTCGAGCGCTTCGCAAAGTTCCTTTTTAGCCATTTCCTGACCGCCGATATCATCAAATGTAATGAGCGGCTGCTCAGCACTTTTACCACCAACGACTGCAAACGATTTGCTGCCCATGTGAGTGCTGCTGAAATACAAGATAGCGCCAATCATGATGACCGCGGTGATCAGCGGAATAACGTCAACGCCCTGCGTATACAAAAATAGCAGCCCTCCGGCTAAAATGCCGATACCTATTTCAAAGCGGTACATCACTTCACCTCCTTGCTATCCGGGTACCGCGCTGCGATGTGGTAAAGCTCAGCACCGTCTTTGCTCATTTGAAGGTAAATATTGCGATTGTCAATAAATACTTGTATACCTATCCCTTTAGCAGCTGCCAGTTCATAAATTTTATTGACCATTTGGGTAAAAGCTCCCGTTGCCATTGCCTCCTGAATATGAGGCTGGATCTGATAATTAAACTGTTCAAGCTCAGGCGACCGCGAATCGGCTATAGCGATTTTAAACCGCTTGCCGCCCAGAATGCTTGCACTGCCGTCCATAATCTCTGTATAGGTTTTCTGCAGATTCGCAGTATTTTTTAAGGTCACATTTATTTTAACAGCATCCTCTTTCTTGCTGCCGTTTTCGCGAACGACTTTCTCAACACCGTTAATATCCTGCAGTGCAGTGTCTAACGGCCTCGCCACGGCAAAATTCTGCCACAGCATCTGCCCGCCCCCCAAAACAGCAAAAGTAACTATCACAATGGTAATGATCATTACCCAATTTCTTGCTTTAAAATCCATACCTCGACCTCCTCTCAGCAATGCCCATTAGTTAACATAATAAATTATACTCACACTAGTTGTTTTTAGCAAGCGATCGCATGGCGTATATCACTTTACTATTGATAGTGATATACGCCATGCTCGTATTACATAAAAAAGCCGCACATTTGCGCGGCTTTTTAATATTTTGCTATTTTTTCATGCCAGCAATCTTGCTAAGGATCGCCACCATGAATTCAGACATTTTATACAGATCTTGCTCTTTAATAAACTCCTCATTAGTATGAACCTTGCTCATACCGACACCAAGCACTGCTGATGGCACGCCATAATTATTGAAGAAATTTGCGTCACTGCCGCCGCCTGTTCCTTCAAATTTAGGAGCAATATCCACACTTTCCGCCGCCTCTTTCGCAACAGCCAGCACCAAAGCATCCTCAGCGTGAACATACGGGTCATAAGCTTTCGATACGGTAATATCGACCTTGCCGCCGTTGGCAGTCACGATTTTCTCAAACGTTTCACACATGAGCTTGGTCTGGGCTTCCATCTTCGCTGTATTGCGGCTGCGCGCCTCGCAGGTGATCTCTACACGGTCCGGCACAATATTGGTAGCCTGGCCGCCTTTGATAATGCCCACATTCGCCGTCGTCTCTTCGTCAATGCGCCCTTCCTTAATCTCTGCCAGCGCTTTGCCGGCCAGAACAATGGCATTGATGCCCTCCTCGGGTGCCAGTCCGGCATGCGCAGTTTTGCCGTGAACGACCACTTTGATCTTATTCTGTCCTGGAGCCATAGTTATAATTTTGCCGGGAGCGCCGCTGGAATCAAGGATGAAACCTAAATCTGCCTTGAGCAGAGCCGGATCCATATTCTTTGAACCGTTCACACCGCCCTCTTCTGCGACGGTAAACACAACTTGAACATCGCCGTGCGGCAAATTCTGCTCTTTAACCACCCGCAACGCTTCCAAAATGGGAACAATGCCGGCTTTGTCATCTGACCCCAGGATGGTATCGCCGCTTGACTTGATAATACCATTTTCAATTACCGGCTTAATGCAGCTGCAGGGCTCCACACAGTCCATATGAGCACTGAGCAGCACACGGGGCACACCCTGGACATTTCCAGGTAAATAGCCGTACACATTACCAGCTGTTCCGCCCAGCTTCTCGCCTACGTTATCTTCAGTTACATCCATGCCCAGAGCAGCTAACTTCCCCTTGAGCAGGTCAGCAATTTCTCTTTCCTGCAGCGTGGAGCAGCGGATTTGGATCATTTCCAGAAATTCATTCAGCACCCTTTCTTCATTAATCATGTTTGATCCCCCTATTGATTTGCATTCTTTTATATAGTTGCATCGGAAAGCTGCTTTTCCTGCTATTTCAGGGATAATTTATATGCACGCCGGACATACTTACAAATAAAATATTGCAAGGGAAGAAGATTTATGCCGAAAACCATTGCCCTCCAGTCAGGTATGAGCGAAGTTGCTTCCATGCTGCGTGATAAGGGATACCAGGTCATTGATATCTACGAAGCGAAACGGCCTGGCGCTAAGGTAGACGCTTACTTATACACCAGCTATCACCCTGATGCCTTCAACAGCAGCCTTGGAGCCCTAGAATATGCCGATGTCATGGTCGGCTATACCAGCATGAGCTATGACCATCAGACATCTCCGATGATGATGAACATCACCGGTATGAGCCCCCAGCAGACGGTAAGCACGTTAGAACAGCGCCTGGGCTACAAAGACCGTCACTGATTCTAATCAATGTCTTCCGGTTTAAGCAGCCCGCCCCGTTTGACTACACCCTCACCAAAACGAGCCTTTAGCTGGTCAATTGCACTATACACCGCTTTGCGCTTATTGGCGTTTTCTTCTTCAAATAAAGATGTCTGGCTGGTTTCTGATCCCAGTTGCGAAACGGTAACCCCTAATAGCCTTACCCCCTCAGGTAAGGCTATTTTATTGAAGATATCGCGGCACGTTTCATAAATAACTTCATCTGCGCATACCGGCTCAGACACAGTACGGCTTCTGGTGATGGTTTTAAAGGAAGCAAACCGGACTTTGAGCGTTATGGTTCGCCCCGACAGGCCGGCCAGCCGCAGCCGCCAGCCCACTTTTTCGGATAAAGCCAGGATATATGCTAACATTTCTTCCCGTTTGTCAAGATCGTGTTCAAAGGTTAGCTCTTTGCCAATCGATTTAGGATCGCCTTCCGGTATTACCGGCCGCTCATCCCGGCCATTAGCAAGCTGATATATCTCGTAGGCCATTTTGCCTAAATGTTTTTCGAGAGCTTCCGGCTGGGTGATTGCAAGCTGCCCAATTGTCTCAATGCGCAGCTGCTTTAAGATAGCAGCGGTCGCTTCCCCTACACCCCATAGTCGTTTTACCGGCAGATCCTTAATAGCTGACGTTTCTTCACCTGGGCGGATAACAAACAGTCCGTCCGGTTTGCCGAGATCAGAGGCCAGCTTAGCTAAAAACTTATTTGGCGCAACACCTGCCGAAGCCGTAAGCTGCAGATCCTTTTGAATGCGCTGCTTAATCTTGCGGGCGATCTCCACAGGATCTGCTTCTAAAAGTCCCATCCCGGTTACATCCAAAAAAGCTTCATCGAGCGACAACGGCTCGACAAGAGGCGAGAACTCGGCCAAGATTGCCTGTATCTGCAAGGAAACACGGGCGTATTTACCATGATCCGGATAAAGATAAATACCGTGTGGACACAGTCGTTTGGCCTGCATGACCGGCATCGCAGACCTCACTCCAAACCGCCTTGCCTCGTAGGAAGCTGTCGAAACAACACCCCGCACGCTGCTGCCGCCAATAATAACCGGCTTTCCTTTGAGTTCTGGAGCATCACGCTGCTCGACCGCCGCATAAAACGCATCCATATCTACATGGATAATCCACCGCTGCATGTCATCACCTTCTAAGTTATATCTTAAGATAGATGTTTGTTGTCTGTAAACAGAAAAAACCGCGCGCGGCCGGACAAAACTTATACTTTCTAATAGAAAAAAAGCCTGCCGGTTAGCAGGCCTTCATGCCAATATATGAATATTATTGCTGCGTTGGCTGTGTTCCTTTGCCGCCCAAGGTTGAAGTAACGACCACCACCGGTTCCAGCGGCTGAAACCGGGTCGCTTCCAGTGTCTGCAGGTCTCCTCTGAGTTTGCTGAGCTGTTCTTTTAGCACGGTTTGGGCATAGCCGTATTCCACAAGCTGCGCCATGGCACTTTCTATCTCACCGATTTTTTCCTGTATCCCGTTATGCAGGCGAACAATTTCAATTCCTGTTTTTACTTTCACATTGTACACCTCTCTGCGCTCGACTCAATACCATTATGCCCGAATTTTTATATAACATGATTAACCTCATTCCGACACGAAAATTTTAGCATCTTGATAAAGAAAAAACCCAAGGCAGGAAATCTCCTGCCTTGGGTCAAATCGTTAAAAACAGATCGGCTAATCTGCTGGCAGTCTGCGAAAAATAGGGATTGCCAGCAGCACTGCTTATCAACGCCTACCGTAATCCTTTTTGAAAAAGTACATGAAACGCTTCTTGCCTTGAAACACTAAATAAGCGAAAGTAATTATGCAAAAAGGTGACAAGTGCGAACTGGTCCCTTTGTCGCAAAAAACAGGGAGGTGCTGTATGACGAAAGATGCTGATCGTCTGATCGAACTTTGCAAGCTATACATTGCCGGGCAGTTAAGCGCCAGTGAATATGTTGATTCCTTTGAACAGGCCTTTTGGGATATTCAAGACAGCCTGGAGCCTGAAGAACTGGAAATGCTTGATCAGATCAGCCTGGAAAATGAATTATTTGAACCCGATGTAGACGCCCGCTCAGAAGAAGATGATCTCATTGATGAGCCCGAACTTCGCCGCCGTGTGCTAGAGCATATCAACAGACTTATGGACGGGCATGAAGCATGAGGACTGCAGTATAATGCAATATGGTTTATTTAGGGGAGTCTGTCATATCAGGCTCTTCTTTATTTTATGAGATAATCACTTGCATAGCCCACGATTATATTGCATCTTTGACTGCCTTGAGCTTTCCAACAGCCTTTGTAAAGTTCAGCCGTACGTAGAAATCAAGGAACGTCCATTTGGACTTAAATATCGGTATTCTCTCCAATGCCAAAAGCTCGCTGTCCTTCTGAACCCTGCCGAACTTGACAGAAAAGGCCGCTCTATAATTTGCCTGTTCAAGCAATTTCTTAATGTGCAGATTATACGCGCCGCCAGGATAGGCAAAATATTTAACCTGAGTATCGAGCCTCCATTCAATCCCTTCACGGGACTTAACAAGCTGCAGCTCGGCTTCTTCAGGCGAAACCTGCGTAAGGTCGACATGGCTTAAGGTATGAGAGCCGAATTGAAAACCTTGCTTCTGCATTTCTCTTACCTGATCCCAATTCATATACCACGGATTCTGTCCAATCACATCCGATATTAAAAAAATGCTGGCAGTGAAACCATACTTTTTCAATATCGGATAAGCATTGGTATAGTTGTTGGCATATCCATCGTCAAAGGTGATTAACACTGGCTTTGCAGGGAGCCTGGCCCCGCTGATTAGATAGTCGAATAACTGGTCAGATGTTATCGCCGTGTAACCCCTGCTGTATAAATAAGCCATTTGGTTATCAAAGTCCTGGATGCTTAAGGCCAGAGGATTATTTTTATGATCTTCTATTTCATGGTAATTCAGCACAGGAATTCCGGCTGACAGATCGTCGGCTTCTCCATAGAAATAGATAGCGATAATACCGCAAGTAATAATGCTGCAAACCATAATCACCTTATAGAATGTCCGTTTCAAAGCACCACCCCCTTGATATGCCTTTAGCTGCTACAAAAAATGTCTGAAGTATTTCCATATAAGCACAAACTAAGAAGTACCACAAACCATATTAGAGCCTCCTGCATTTTTCGTCAATAGCATTACGCTCTATTTATCTTTTTGCCCAGATACAGCAGCAGCCAAAAAACTTACTATCATCAGTAGCATTTTCCGCTGCTTTCCATATCATATAACAGAGAGTTGAAAATTTGATGTTAGCTTACGCTAACCGTTTTTTTCAATCATGTGTTAGCTGCCGCTAACCTTTTATTTATCCCCCGGTGTTAGTCAAAGCTAACCTTTATTTCAAAAACAGAACTCACCGTATCAATCACAAGGAGGTTTATTGTATGCATATCCCTGGAAAATTATCCTCGCTGGCCGATCTTTCGGTGGGCAGAACCGGTACGATATCGTCTGTAGAACTTAACGGCTTACTCAGAAGACGGGTTTTGGACTTAGGTATGCTTCCCGGAACTCAGGTACAGTGCATCCGCAGAAGTCCAGCCGGTGACCCCATCGCGTTTAGGGTGCGCAACACTACCATAGCTTTGCGCAGCGATGACGCCAGCTTGATTAAAATATCCCTTATGTAATAAACGGAGGCGAATAACATTGAGCATGCAAGTGGAAAACCGCAGCCGGGTGCTGCGCGAGCATTTTGGCATAGCCCCTGATCCAGGGCAATACGTGATTGCCCTGGCCGGAAACCCCAATGTCGGCAAAAGCACCGTATTTAATGCATTAACAGGTCTGCGCCAGCATACCGGCAACTGGCCTGGCAAAACGGTAGATAACGCGCAAGGCACTTTTACCTATCGTAAAAAGCCCTTTTTGCTGGTCGATCTGCCAGGCACTTATTCCATACTCGCACACACTGTGGAGGAACAAGTGGCCCGTGATTTTATCTGCTTTGGTCAGCCGGATGCCACTCTTGTGGTATTGGATGCCACCTGCCTGGAGAGAAACTTAAATCTTGCCCTTCAGATTATAGAGATTACGCCCAATATTGTTGTTTGCGTTAATCTGATGGATGAGGCCCGCAAAAAAAACATCATGATTGATATCCCTGCTCTGGAAAAAGAACTGGGTGTACCCGTCGCAGCCGCTGCGGCGCGAAACGGCGAAGGATTAGAAACACTCCGGGAAACACTGTATCAGGTTAGCAGCGGCGCACGTATAAGCAGGCCGCGGCAGCTCGTTTATTCACCAGAAGTGGAAGCAGCGGTTCAGCAACTGCTGCCGAACATCCAGCGCCTCGTTGATCATAAATTAAGCCCCCGCTGGGTTGCCCTCCGGTTATTAGACGGAGATAGGGCCTTTATCAACAGCATCAGCCGCCACTTAGATTTGCAGCTAGCATTGGAAGGATTGCAGGAGGTTGCAGCAATATGAGTGGCATTGTAAAACCCATGACTACGTTGGCAGACGTCTGTGCAGAGGCGGATATCATTCGCCTCAATTCCAACAACACACTCGGAGATAAAATCATAGCCGATATTTATGCAAACACCGAGCAGATAGTGGGCAAATCCGTTATTCAGAAAGCGCAAGGCAAGTCCACCTGGG
>Ga0366770_1045_pt2 | contig 12781 bp, 12 predicted proteins | sample BONcelHN113001C9_FD_207086 | JGI IMG/M metagenome (GOLD analysis project Ga0366770, IMG submission 207086) | Enriched cells from coal bed in the Powder River Basin, Montana, United States - BONCAT cells N11 rep2 HSBNCT.N11.300.1.C9 ...
GGCTACTTGCAAGAGCCGGTAGCGCCAGGTGCTTTTGCGCAATTGCTCAGCCAGTTGGTCTGCAAACAGCCTGCCTTCCACTGTGGGGGCAAAGCCCACCAAAACAGAGACTCCACCATTTACCCGGCTCTTGTCGATTCGGTAAAGGCCATCGGCGTACTTCTGGTCGATCAGTTCCTTTGCGGCCCAGTACTCGGCCTTCTCCGGGTTTCCATGTGTCAGCAACTTGAGGTACGTCGTTTTGAAATTCTTTGATTGGGTCATCGCCGTCTTGTTTGTTCTGGGATTCTTTTGTGGGACTGCTTGGACCAAAGGCCATTTGGATCCGCGTCTTTTTCCTGCTCAGATGGGCGCTGCCGCGTTTGCATCGGCCGATATCGGCAGCACAGGGCAGGGAGCGGCCTATGCCTGAACGCTTCCCCGATATCGCCGCGCTCGACTGCGCTTTCGGCGGCATCAGTTCCCGCGTCAATTTCTTCATGGTCAGCCTGTTTTTTGCTCCCGCTGAAAACGTTCTTGCCGCGCTGATATCGCGCCTGACCATCGTGCCCAAAGGTCCGGTTCCTGCATGTTCGCTGGCAGGCGCTGTGCAAGCCGGTCGCAGCCTGCCTCGTATTCCTCCAGCAGGGCCGGCAGCACCGCCTGAGGAACCTGAGCCAGCATGGCCTCCATCATCGCCTCGATCGCCAGCTGGCGGTTCAGGCTGCTCTTGTTTGCTGCCATGAGGTCTTTGAGGATGCCTGTTACCCGCTTCTCGAAGTTCGGCGTCTTGCTGGGCTTGTCGTTTTCCATGGGTGTCCTTGTGGCTGGTTGTGGTGGCACGGATTTCTTTTCTCTTGAATGAGGCGTTTTTCATGAAAGCAACTATCTCAATTCCGGTCGGCGTTGCCTATGGCGAAAATGAGGCGCTTCCGGCCAACCCCGAGGCCAGCGATATCCGCGTGGCCATTGCCAACCTGGTCCATTCCTTTCCCGGCGGTGTCGCTGCCCTGGCCAAGCGCTCGGGCGTCTCAGCCAATACGCTGCAGCATAAAGCCAACCTCAACAACGACACGCACCACCTGCGCGTGGATGAGCTGCAGTTGCTGCAGCGGGCCACGGGTGATATCGGCCCGACCCACGTGCTGGCCGCTGCCGAAGGCTACGTGTGCATTCGAGTCAACCCGGTGACGCCGACCAGCCTGCTCGATGGCCATGCGCGGGTGATTTCCGCCTTGGCCGACATGACCCAGGCGGTGCGCGATGCAACCGAGTCAGGGCTGCCAGTAACGCGCAGCCAGAACAACCGCGTCGAGTTTCACCAGGGCGAATTGATCGGCGCCATCAATGCTTTGGGCGCCATGGTGCGCGCCCGCATGCCTGGCAATCAAGGGAAGCCACAGTGATATCTAACGTTTCCCAAACCTCCCGCGAGGCCCTGGCCAGCGTGTCCAAAGAGGGCAAGAACACCCAGGGCGATGACGTTCTGTGGGTGATATCTAACGCCCACGCGGCGGGGCGCAAAGACCTGAGCCTGCGCGAGATCAAGCACCTCTACCAGGACAGGTTTTCCCGTGATATCGACGTGTCCACGGTGTCGGCACGGGTCAATGCGCTGGTGAAGGCCGAGCGCCTGGTGCGCGCTTGTGTGGCCCGGCCGTGCTCCTTGAGCGGCAAGTCCGTGATGCCGGTGCGCGTGGCGCCAGTGCAGGCCCGACTGACGGCGTGATATCCAAATGACAAGTTTTCGCACGGATAGGGGCGGATTAGCTCCCCAAACCAAAAAGCAGCTTCACCCACTGCCTGCCGCTGCGTCTTATTTTCTGGGTGGTGAAGGGGTGATCATGAAAGCAAAGGCATCGTAATGTCGAACCAATGGCTCCGGTTGTGGCACGACATGCCCAACGACCCGAAGTTCCGCACGGTGGCGCGGATATCCAAGCAGCGCATTGGCGATGTGCAGGCGGTGTACCTGCACCTGCTCGTGTCAGCGTCACAGCATGTCACGCGCGGTCACGCTAGCGTCACGGTGGAGGACCTTGCCAGTGCGCTCGACATGCTGGACGAGGATGTCCAGTCGATCTGCACCGCGATGCAGGGCCGCATGCTCGATGGCGCGCGACTCACAGGCTGGGAAAAGCGCCAGCCCAAGCGTGAGGATGCGGGCGATGAAGCGTCCGGCGCCAAGTCGGCTGCAGAGCGCAAGCGGGAGGAGCGGGCGCGCAAGCGTGCCGAAGCGGGAAATGTCACGAATGTCACGACTGTCACGGGAAACGTGACATGTCACGAAAAAGGCGCCAAAGGTCACGAAAGCGCCGGAAATGGTCACGATGCCAGCGTGACACAAGATGCTCAAAATGCCGCTGAATCAGCCCTGCAAGGCGATACACCAAGCGCGCAAGTCATTGATTTAAAAGGGAAAGATTTTTTGGTCACGCCATGTCACGCTGAGTCACGCAATGTCACGCTAGATAAAGATACAGAGAAAGATACAGAGAAAGAAAACACACACACCGCGGCGGCTGATCAAGGCGCGGGAGAGCCTGGCGGCTCGGTGTGTGTGTCAATTTGCAATGCAATGCGGGAGGCAGGGATCGCAGACACGGATTCGGCAAGTGCAAAGCTGGCTGTTCTGGTCGGCAAAGGGGCGAATGTGGGGATGTTTGTCGCGGCGGCAGCGGTGGCGCTGGGCCAGACGCCGCCCAAGGGGTTTGATTACGCGCTCGGTGTCGTCGTCAAAAAAATGATGGATGCGGCAAAGCTGGCCGGCACGGGGATGGCAGTTCCTGCTGCCCGGCCTGCGGTGGTGGACGTTGCCCGAACGACTGTGCCAACCAATCCCAACGCTGATGCTGAGCTGCTGCGCCTGACGGCTGATAGCGAAAAACGCACAAAGCGCCCGGATTTTGTGAAGAAGTATCGGGAGCAGCTTCGCACTGGCGAAGCTGGGGCAGTGGCTGAGGCTGTTGCTGAGGCGGTGGCTTGACATGCGGGTAGCTAGCACTTATGGCGCCCAGCAAGGCGAGGTCTAAGCCATGGACGTTTCCCTCAAGATCGAGAACCTGGGCGCGGTGCGCGACGTGCTGGCCCAGCTGGGCGGCGAGCAGGCGCGCGGCGCGTATGCCAAGGCGATCAACGACACGGCGTTTCAGGTGCGGCGGGCGCTGCAAAACGAGATGCGCTCGGTGTTTGACCGGCCTACGCCCTACATCGTCAGCAGCCCGCGCGTGGTGCTTGCCACACCAGGCAAGCTGACGGCCAGCATTGCGCCGGCCTACCGGGGCGGCAAGGGGATTGACCCGCAAAAGATTTTGCAGGCGCAGGAATTCGGCGGCGCCCGGCGCGACAAGCGCAGCGAGGTGGCGCTGCGGCGCGCTGGCATCCTGCCGGCCGGCTACTACACGGCGATCCCCGAAACGCCCTATCCGGGCAGCGATGACGGGCGCGGCAACGTGCGCGGGCCGTTCCTGGTGCAGCTCATCACGTACTTCCAGGCTTCGGGCGATCAAGGGTTCAAGGCGAACATGACCGACAAGCGCAAGCGCGCCATTCACAAGGGCACGGCAAAGACAGCAGGGCGGCGCTACTTCGTGTCCTATGGCCGGCTGCGCAGCGGCAAGACGCAGCACTTGGCGCCCGGCATATGGGCGGCCTCTGGCCCTTACGGCGTGGATGTGCGGCCGGTGCTCATGTTCGTGCGCGTGCCCAGCTATGCGCCGCGCATGAGTATGGAGCGCGTGGCAAAGGTTGTCGATGTGCAGGAGTATTTGGACAAGCGGCTGCGTTTTCGCATCCGGGAGGCGGCCGGCGTATGACCGTGATCTTCAACCGTCCGACTGCCAGCGCGCACCGCCAAAAAGTCCCGGGTCCTTACGGGAAGGGTGCCTGTACGGGTAATTCGAACCCCATTTTTTTTCTAGTTCTGCGGTTTCTCAAGGGGTAAGTAAGCATGCGCATCAAGGGTCAGGAGCAGGTCGCATCGGTCTTTGGGGTCGCCCCCAAGACGATCACCGAGTGGCAGGTGCTGGGTTTTCCCGTGGCTGTCCAGGACGGCCCGGGCGTGGCCAGCGAATACGACACGCCCGCCTGCGTGCAATGGCTCATTGACCGCGAGATCCGCAAGGTGCGCGTCGAGTCGCCAAAGGACCGGGTGTTCCGGCTGCAGGGCGACAAGCTGGAGCGCGAAGAAATGAAGGAAGCGCGCCTCCTGATCCTGGCCAGCGAAGTCGAGCCGCTGTGGAGCAGCGCCGTGCTGGGCGCGCGCGAGTTCCTGGCGGGCGAGCCGCCCCGGCTGGCTTCGCTGGCGATGGGCCTCGCCAAACCCGCCCTCGAAGCCTTGCTGCGCGAAACCTTCGAGCAGTTCCTGGGGCGCCTGTCGAACTGGCAGGCGGCCGACGACGATCTGGACGAAGCCGAAGACCAGGGCGATCCCGACAATGATGCTGACGAGGAGGCGCCCGAGTGAACTACGCCGACTCGGACTCTGACCACAAGGGCAGGGCGCAAAGCGCGCTGAGTGCCATGTTTCGCCGCGCCTGGAAAAAGCTCCAGCCGCCGCCCCGGCTGTCGATTGCCGACTGGACGGTGAAATACCGCGTGCTGAGCAATGAGGAGTCGTCGATGCGCGGGCGCTTTGACTGGAATGTGTCGCCCGCGCTGCGCGGCATCGCCGAGGTGGCCAACCACTACGCCACGCGCAAGGTGGTCGTGCAAAAAAGCGCCCAGGTCGGCTACACCGCCGGCATCGTCTGCAACGTGATCGGGTATCACATCCACTACAAGCCCAGCGTGATCGTCGCGGCCTTCCCGCGCGCCCAGGCGGCCAAGGACTTTGCCAGCGAAAAGCTCGACCCGATGATCCGGGCGTGCGCCGTGCTGCGCAGCCGCATCAACCTCAAGAGCCGCGCGGACGGCAACAGCATGCTGCGCAAGCGCTTTCCGGGCGGCCTGGCCAAGCTGGTGGGCACCAACAGCCCGAGCGACGTCAAGTCCACCAGCGCCCGGGTCGTGATCGTCGAGGAGCCCGACGACGCCGCCACCGACGTGCGCGGCCAGGGCAACTCCATCAAGCTGCTCGAAGAGCGCGTCAAGACCTACGCCGACCACCTGATCCTGATCGGCGGCACGCCCACGGCCAAGGGCGCCAGCGCCGTCGAGGCCGAGATGCGCAAGACCGACCAGCGCTACTTCCATGTGCCGTGCCACGCCTGCGGCGAGACCCACGTGCTGGCCTGGGAAAACGTCACCATTCCCGAGCCCGAAGACGCCGCGCCGCGCGAGATCTACGGCCGCCACCAGCACGAACAGGCGTTCTACACCTGCCCGCACTGCGCGGTGGTCTGGACTGATGATGAGCGCATTGCCAACCTGCGCCGGGCCGAGGGCTGCGGAGGCGGCTGGGTCGCCACCGCCGACAGCGCCATTCCGGGTTTTTACCTCAACGAGCTGCTGAGCACCTTTGACGAGTCGCGCGTACCCGTGCTGGCGCGCAAGTACCTGGAGGCCAAGGACAAGCTCGACCGGGGCGACCCGACCGACATGATCGCGTTCTGGAATTCCACGCTGGGCATCACCTGGGAATACCGGGGCGAGCTGCCCGAGGAGGACGTGCTGCGTGCCAGGGCTGACAAATACGCTGAGTGGACCTGCCCGATGGGCGGTTTAGAAGTGTATGCCACGGTAGACGTGCAGCACAACCGCCTGGCCGTGACGGTGTGGGCCTTCGGGCGCGGCGAGGAAATGTGGCTTGTTTATTGGGATGAGTTGCATGACCCGGCCGTCGTGGCCCATGCCGGCGCTTGGGTGCAGCTAGAGCAACTGCTCGACAAGCGCATCCGCCACGCCACCGGCGCCGCGCTGCGCATCAAGGCCGTGGGCATCGACTGCTCGGACGGCCAGACCAGCGACGCCACGTATGCCTTCGTGCGCAAGCACCACAAGGCAGACCGGCCCGTATTTGCCATCAAGGGTGCATCGGATGCCGTCGGCAAGGTCGAAATCTGGACGCCGCCCAAGAAGGTGGACCCGAACAACCGCTCGACCAAGGCTGCGCGCTACGGCGTTTCCGTCAGCATCGTCGGCACCGCCAAGGCCAAGGACCTGATCCTGGGCTGGTCAGAAAACGCCGGCCGCGTGCGACTCGAAGGCAATGGTCCGGGCCGCATGCACTGGTACGAAGGCGTGCGCGATGACTTCTACGAGCAGCTGCTGAGCGAAATCAAGATCCCGAGCCGCAACAACCCGGCCCGGCGCGAGTGGAAGCCGCGCACCGACCGGCGCAACGAGGCGCTGGACTGCACCGTGTACGCCGTCTATCTGTACCGCGCCATGCGCTTGCACCTGCGCCGGCCCGCCCAGTGGGACTTGGCCGAGCATGCGGTGCGCCAGGCGCCACTGCTGCTGGAGGAGGGCGAGGACGCCGTGTTTGCGCCGCCAGCGCCCGCCGCGCCCGTGCAGACGTCTGCACTGCCGATTTCCGAGGCGCCGGTGAAGAAGCCGGCACTATCAGCACCGCCTACTCCGAGCACCGACAGCAGCCAGGACGACGACGAACTGTTTGCCCCCATCCGTTTTTACTGAGCCACCACGACCCACCCATATGAACACAGCCTTTGAAGACCCGCTCGACATTCTGGAGGAAGAGGCACGCGCCATGGCGCTGTGCTTTGGCACGGTTGACGGCGAGGCGATGGCCAGCGCCCTGGTGAAACGCATCATCACGCGCATGGCTGGCACTAATTTTTATGTGCCGAGTATCAGCGCCCGCCAGCGGCAGCAGGATCACGCCGCGATTCGCCAAAAGTTCACGGGCGCCAATGTGCAGCAACTGGCGAAAGAGTACGGGATGAGCGCACGCCATGTGCGGCGCATTGTTTCGTAAGCTTGAGGCAAATTAATTCGATACAGCCTGAGTGACTGGATAAAACTGACTGCGGCCATACGCCTGTCGGAGCTGCTGGCTCTAAACCCGACAGACGGTTCATTGCGAGCGCAGCGCGCGCTTTCCGTGCGACAACAAAAATCCAGCCTCGCTTGGTCCTCATGTCACCATCGGCACGAGGCTCGCCAATATCTTCTCTATATCGTCAAAGTCGGCGGGCTTGGTCAGGTGGTAATCGAAACCCGCATCGTGCGAACGCTGGCGGTCTGCGTCCTGGCCATAGCCCGTCAGTGCGACCAGCATGACGCCTTTGAGCGCGGCTTGCTGGCGAATGTGCTCCGCTACCTCGTAACCATCGAGCCCCGGCAAGCCGATGTCCAGCAGGACCACATCGGGCCGGTAATCTGTCGCCGCCTGCACTGCACTCGGGCCGTCGTAAGCCAGCCGGGTCTTATGGCCGATCATTTCAAGCAGCCTGGCCAGGGTCTGGGCCGCATCGACATTGTCATCGACGACCAGCACCCGGCAGGCGGTTGATTCATTGCCAGCGCGCTGCGGCGTCTGGCTGGCTGCCACGGGCGCCGGCGGCATGGCAGGCAAGCGCACAATAAACTCGCTGCCCTGGCCGAGCACGCTGTCAGCCGTCACGGTTCCGCCGTGCAGTTCCACCAGTTGCTGCACCAGGCACAAACCCAGGCCCAGCCCGCCTTGCGAGCGGTCCAGCGAGCGTTCGGCCTGCGTGAACAGCTCAAAAATGTGCGGCAGCAACTCGGGCGCCATGCCTATGCCGTTGTCGCGCACCTTGATCACCATGACGCTATCGCCCTCGGATTCAACGCTCAGCCCGATGCGCCCGCCGTCCTCGGTGTACTTGGCGGAGTTGGTCAGCAGATTCACCAGCACTTGCTCCAGCCGGGCGGCGTCGGCCTGTAAAAACAGCGCCTGGGGCGGCAACGACAGCGCCAGCGCATGCCGGTGCCGGACGATCAGTGGCTGAACGGTTTCGACCGCTCGCTGCACGACGCTGCCGATGCTGGTGGGCTCCTTGCGCAACCGCACGCTGCCGCTGGTGATGCGCGAGACTTCAAGCAGGTCATCAACCAGATGACTGAGCTGGCCGACCTGACGCTCTATCACCTGGCGGGCCTGCTGCTGTAGGGGCGTTTCGCTTTGCTGGAGCCGCAGCAAGTGCACGGCGTTGCCGATGGCAGCCAGCGGGTTGCGCAGCTCGTGGCCCAGCATCGCCAGAAACTCGTCCTTGCGGCGATCCAGAGCCACCAGGATCTGCGCATGCGCCTGCGTTTCTTGCTCAAGCCGGCTGCGCTCGGTGATGTCCAGGTTGGTTCCGACGACCCATTCGGGGTTGCCGTCGGCATCGTTGCGAACGGTTTCGCTGGCCTCGATGTGGCGCAGGGCGGCGTCGCTGGCGCGGCGGATTCGAAACTCGCGCTTGCTGTTCTCGCCGCTGCGGATGGTAGCCTGCAGCAGCGCTTCCTGGCGTGGCAGGTCTTCGGGCAGCACGCAGTCGCTCCAGGCGCTGTAGGGCACCAGCCCGTCGGGCGTGGGCGCCAGGCCATAAATGTGGAACATCTGCGCGTCCCACTTGATCGTGTCGTCATGCAGATTCCACTCCCAGATGCCAACTCCCGTCGCCTGAGTCGCCATTTGCGTGCGCTCGTTGCTGGCGTGCAGTTCGTCTTCGGCCCGCTTGCGCTCGGTGATGTCGCGGCCTATGCACGAGACGCCGACGACTTTGCCGTTGATGATGGCCGGCGCGCCGCTGATGAATATCTCGCGGCGCGTGCCGTCGGCGGTGACCAGCGCCGTCTCCAACGTCAGGCACTCGCGGCAGAAGGCGGCGCGAAAGGCGTGGGCGGCGCTCTCGCGCTGGTCGGGCGCGCACAGGTCGAGAAAATGCAAATCCTGTACTTGCTCCAGTGTCTTGCCCACCAGTTGCAAGCCGGCCGGATTGGCGGTCACGAAGCGCCCGTCGGCGCCGAGCGAAAAGATCGCGTCCAGGCTGCCGTCGAACAGCGAACGGTAGCGCTCCTCGCTCATGCGCACGGCATCCTCGGCGCGCCTGCGCTCGGTGACGTCAACCAGCACAACGATCACGCAAGGCCCCTGGGCGGTGTCTATCGGCCGGTCGTAGCTGACGGCAAGGAAGCGCTCGCTTGCCCCTGGCGTGCGGGGCGGCTGTGTGAGTTCGTAGGCGACGCGCTCGCCGCCAAAGGCGCGGTCCAGCCGGGGGCGGATCTGGCTGCCATAGACCGGCGCCAGCACGTCCGCCACGCGCTGGCCGACGATGTCCGCGCTGGGCAAGCCCAGCAAGCGGGCGTAGGCGGCATTGGCAAAGGCGTAGCGGTGCTCGGCCGTCACCATCACCATGCCGACCTCGGCGTGGTCGGTGAGCGTGCGCAGCAGTGCCTCGCGCTCGCGCAGCGCATGCTCGGCCTGCTGGCGCGCGCTAATGTCGATGATGCTGGCCAGCACCGATGGCCCTTGGGGCGTCTGGAGAGCGCGCAGGCCGATCTCCAGCGGGAACTCGCTGCCGTCCTTACGCTGGCCGCACAGGTGACGGCCGGCGCCCATGGCGCGCGTCTGGGGATCGGCCAGGAACCCGTCGCGTTGCTGCAGATGCGGTGTGCGCAAATGCTGCGGGATGAACATCTCGACCGTTTGCCCGAGCATCTCCTGATTCGTGTAGCCGAACAGACGCTCCATGGTGCCGTTGGCAAACGTGATGATCCCGCGAGCATCGACCAGCATCAAGCCGTTGGGAGCAGCCTCCACCACCGAGCGTTGCAACGCCTCGGCCACCAGGCGCTTGGCATCGCTGCTCTCGAGTTGCAGCGCGCTGCGCCAGGAAAACGCCAGCAGCACCAGCACCATGGTTGCCGCAAACACCGATGTCTTTTGCCGGGAGTCGAACAGCCCGGCCTTCTCGCCTTGAAGAATCAGCCAGCCGACCAGCAAGGGCGTGAAAAACACCAGCGGCAGGATGCGGCGTGCAAGCTGCCCGCCCTGGCCGTCGCTGGCGAAGACGCCGGCCAGCCCGTCGGGCCGCGCGCAGAGCGTGCCAATTCCAAGCAGCGCGAAGGCCAGCGCCGTGTGCAGCGCCATGCTGCCAAAGCCCGGCAGGGCGTAGAGCGCCTCTGCACTGTAGGTGTAGCCAATCATCCCCAGCATGGCCAGCGCGAGCGCGAGCAGCGCCAGCGCTTCGAGCGCCCGACGCAGCGCCGCCCGGCGGCTGCCCAGCAGCGCCAGTGCGCCGCCCAGCAGCATGAAGCAGGTGGCGGTGATGGGCGACATGCGTCCGGGATGGGCCATCTGTGCCGCACCGGCAAGGTCGCGAAACAACAGCTCGTCGGTCCCAAAGCTGGCCCCGCTGAAGTCCTGCGCCAGCGACAAGCCACCCAGCAGCATGACCGCCAGCGCGCAGCCCGACCGCAGGGCGCTGTGCTGGCGTAGGCCGAGCGCGATGCCGGCGAGCACGAAGGCCAGCGCAGTGTTGGGCTTCATGGTGGCCAAGCCCGTCAGTATGCTCTTGAGCGCCTCAATCTGAAGCGCCCAGCCCGCCAGAACCAACAGGCCGATCAGCAGCACGCTGATCGCGCACCAGCGCGCCAGCCGGTTCAGCATGGCGACGCAGTCGCCGGCAAGGCCGGAGCCCGAGCTGCAGGGATTGCGCTGGAAGCGACAGGGAGCAGCGACAGCGGTTTCATGGGCGTTAATGGTAGGCCGATGTGAGGACGTGGCAGCGTCGCCTGATAACTGCAAGCCGCGATAAATTAGGCATGCGGGCAAGCTGGCTTAAAAAGCCGGAAGCAAAGACGATGCGGCGCTGGAATCTACAGTCGCGCCGATTGTAGGCTTGGCGAGTCAATACCAACTGAGGGTGAGTTCCACCACGTCGCTCAAACCGGTTTGCGACGCGAAGGCCGGGTTGGCCTGGAGATGGCGAAAACCCAGCAGTTTCCCGATGTACTCACGTCATGCCGGGCTTGACCCGGCATCCATGAATTGGTCTCGCTCAAATCATCTGCATTGACATTCACCGGCGGTCGACTGCGTCAGCCTCCGCTTCCGGCCATAGGCGCGGGAACAGAAAGCGCAAGGCATGCTGTGGCAGACCAAAGCGCACCTTGCCTTGCGGCGAGTCGGACTTGAGCAGCCCGCGCTTGACCAGCGCGCCCAGCGCGTCGGTCGCGCCCCGGTCGCTCATCCCCAGCATGGCCTTGAAATCGCCCCGCGCCATTTCCTCGCCGCTGAGAAAAAGGTAGTGCAGGCCGTGCAAAGACTCCTGCCGCACGCCCTGCTTGACCACCGTGGCTTCAAACACCAGGCAGGCTTCAATGCGCGCTTTCATGGTGTCAAAGTCGAGCATGCCTGCCATGAAGGTGACCTGATCCAGGCAGGTGTCCAGCACATAGTCAATCCAGGCGATCAGCGCCTGTTCGCTCAGGTTGCCGCGCCCGTCCAGGTCGCCCCGGCGCTGGCTGTCGGCGTCGGCCAGCAGCGCGTAATAGCGATCTGTGCTGCGGGCAAAGCCACGCAAAGGCGACCACAGCCCTGCGGTGTAACCCAAGGCGCTGAGCAGCGTATGCGTGTGCAGCCGCATCACCCGCCCGTTGCCGTCAATGAACGGGTGAATCCAGCCTAGGCGCTGATGGGCTGCGGCCATGGCCACCAGCGCCGCCTCGCCGCGCCGCACCTGGCCGTAAAAGCCGGCCCAGCGCTGAAGGAAAAGGGGCACGCTGGCATGGGCCGGCGCCACATGCTGGCCCACCTGGACCTCGCGCAAGCGGAACTGCCCGGGCACGATGGCTTCGTTTTCCGGAGTGAACAGGTCTGAAGCAGGCAGCCGCCCAAACAGCTCGCGGTGCATGTCCTGCACCGCGTCCACCGAGTACAGGGCGAGCGCGCCTTGTGGTCCGCTGTAGCGCTGCTCCAGTGCTGCCTCGGCCTCGATGTGGGCCACGGCCAGGCGCTGTTTGGCGGCCAGCGCGGCATCGCTGGAAAAATCCCGGCGCAAGGCCTGCTCGATTTCATGCGGCCGTGTGTGCTGCCCCTCGATACGGTTGGTGTAGTACGAATTCATGCTGCGCAACAAGCTGCGCAGTTCAAGCGGCACGCGGGTGCCCGAAAGCAGCGTGGCTAAACGCGAGAGGTCGTGGGCCTTGGTCAGCAGGGGTGCGATGCGTGCATCGGAGGGCAGCAAGGGCTCAAACTGGTGAGGCTCTGTGTACATGCATGCATTTTGCCAAGTTTTAATTAAGCATAACTATTTGATTTATTTAGTTTTTTCTATAGTTTTGCCAAATATTTTGCCAACCTTACGTACCGAACGGCAGCACTCTACACTTTTACCGCGTTCTGGATGACTTCACGGATGTGGATACCTGCATGGCAGGCATCCTTGCCTGGGCTCGGCACCAAAGCTACAAAGTCCGGCGGCGAGCGCGGATTGCCGCACTGGACATCATCACGTTGCAGAAATGAACCACGTCGCTGTAGTTGCGCAAAGAATATACGCCTCTGCCATATTTGCCAGTGCTCGCACTATCCCCGCCTTCCCATTGATGAACTTGTATATAACCTGACGAAGAATTTGCCAAAACCTCAAAAGCAACGGCATTGTGATTGTCGATATAAACCTGAAATTTCCTGTCGCCAGCGCTTATTTCGTAATTCTGTTCGATGGCTACTTGTTTGATGATTTCAACTAGTTTTTCAAAGTCCATATGTTTCTTTTAGTGGTTTTTGAAAGTTGGGTAGTGAATTTTTGCGTGTAGGTCTCTAAAGCCCGGTAGAACCGAGCTCAGAGCAAATTTAACTTGCGATCTGCTTGAATTTTGGATCGCGAACAATGTCCTCGATCAGCTTCTGGACGGCTGGGCTGAAGGCTTGGGCAACTTCCTG
>Ga0366770_1065_pt1 | contig 12469 bp, 8 predicted proteins | sample BONcelHN113001C9_FD_207086 | JGI IMG/M metagenome (GOLD analysis project Ga0366770, IMG submission 207086) | Enriched cells from coal bed in the Powder River Basin, Montana, United States - BONCAT cells N11 rep2 HSBNCT.N11.300.1.C9 ...
GCATCTTGTTGATAGGCACCGCGCAAACCGCGATACGCAAACCTTTAGCAAGCGGTACGGCAAAAATATTACTTTGAGACAGCAGCTTACTAACGGCTGCCGGATCTGAAACCGGTACTGTGATAAAGAAACCACCGCAATAGGGTAAAAACTCCAATTGAGCAGCTTTGGCCTCTTCCACAAAAACAGCCGCCCTTTGTTGCACTAACTCTACATACTGGTTCCGTTCACGCTGAACCTGGGCCAGCAGAGCCGGCTCTTTGTATATCTCAGCCAGTGTCCGCATAGCCGCGCGGCTTAAGTTTGACCAGCGTGTCCGGCAGGTAATCACCGTTGCATTAACAAATTCATCAATAGCAGCTTTATCACTCGATACGCCGATAAGCGCGCCCATTCTCTGCCCGTACAGCGTAAATCCCTTCGACATACTGAAGGCAAATGCCGCAAATACATTAGCGGGTAAGCCGCCAAACTTTTTCATAAAGGCTCTGGCCGCTGCCGGATCAGCCGCATAATCGATATAGGCGATGTCGACAAGGATGGTAATTGTTTTATCCCCTGTCGCCGCTTGGCTGACTATAGTCAGAACCTGATCCCATTCCCCGTCAGTCAGCGAGTATCCGGTAGGATTATGGTTAGGTGTATTAAGAATAATAACCAAATTGTCCTGTTTGCTGATTAGCTCCTCTACTTTCGCCTGAAAAGAACGGGTATTCAATCGTTGCTGCTCATCGAAGAATGTAAACGTCTCCAGCCTGCGCAGAATATCACTGCACAATACCGAGTACGGCTGCCAATGCCAGTCATGTGTCAAAACAGCATCGCCTATATTTGAGTAATTCCAAAGCAAATTATGTATTGCTCCGCCGCCGCCAGCCGTAGCTACCGCTTCCACATAAGCATCAGGCTTATAATCGCCGAATGTCTGCCCAATAGCAGCCGCCAAATACTCAGGCAAACCTCTTACACTGGCATAAGCGGCGATATCATCGCTGGATAGTCCGCGAAAAACCTTTTCTACCGATGGCAATAGCACCAGTTTGCCTTGTTCATCACATAAAGCTCCAATAGTGGCATTCAGCACATTGTCCTTGCCGTATTTAGCGGTTGCCTGCCCAACGGCAGCGACCGCCTCAAACACTTCATCCACGAATACTTTGCCTTGCGCATGCCGTGCTAGCCTGCTCGCCATATCAATTCCTCCTCCACTTTGATCGACAGATAATTATTATGTTACTTTGTATACATTATACGTGTATACAATCTGACAATTCTAATAATAACGTATCTGCGAATGAGTTTCAATATTTTTTTATGAAAAGAAATAAGGACAGGTCACTTTTTTCTCCAAAAGTAACCTGTCCTCATTTTCCGCTGCCTGTTGCTTCAAGTACTGTCTCTACGACGCTGCCGCCGCTTTACAATCGGTTAGTCGATCCCGTATTTTAATAAACTCCTGTAAATTTGCCATAAAGATTTCTACCAGGACAGGATCAAAGTGCTTGCCCTTCTCACTTTCAAAGTATGTCAGAATTTGTTCCAATGGCCAAGCCTTCTTATAAACCCGGTCACTGCCTAGCGCGTCAAAAACATCGGCGATCGCGGTGATTCTGCCGAAGATGTGAATCTCCTCACCCTTGAGTCGCTGCGGATAGCCTTCACCATCATACTTTTCATGATGCTGAAGTGCAATAAGCGCACCTGCCTGCATAATCTTGCGGCTCGAGTTCTTAAGAATTTCATAGCCAAGCGTCCCGTGAGACTTGATAATTTCAAATTCTTCAACGCTCAGGCGGCCTGGTTTATTGAGAATAGTATCTGTGATGCCCAGCTTACCTACGTCATGCATCGGTGAAGCAAGGCGAAGCAGCTCTGCTTCTTCCTCTGGAAGCCCTGATTGCAGGGCAAGCAGTTTGGAATACTCGGCAACCCGCTTAACATGATTGCTGGTTTCTCTTGAACGGGCCTCCGAAAACTCTCCCAGTGTAAAAATGATTTCCTTTTGCGTTTCCTCTATTTCTTTATTCAGATATAGATTATCGATTGCGATTGAAACATTCATCATAAGGATCTTGAGTAGTTTATCTTCCCATTCGTCAATGGTCTGAACGCCATTAAGATAGATAAAACTCTCGTGCCCGTGCTTACTGTAGAAGAACTTGCTATACTCGTTATTGCCGATATGCCCCCTACGGAAAATATCGAGCGTACAAGCCGAAAATAACTGGCTGATGGTCTGATTAAGCACTTCGCTGTAATCGTCCGTGGCTGCCAGTACGAAGTAATCCCCATTAGTATCCTTAGTCGCAATGAGTCCGGAGATATTGTCCCGCTCCCGGATACTATTCAACTTGAGAATAGCCAGCACTTCATTCAATACCCGGCCTGATAATTTATGCATGGTCTGTGCTTCCAGCAGTGTGGAGGAAGATGACAGTATCCTTTCCAGCGCGCGTTTATTACTCTCTATGAGCATCATGTCCCGGTAGGAGCGCAAAGCCGCCGTAAGAATGGTTTGCAGCTTGTATGCCGTGATTTCTGTCTTTTCCCGGTAATCGTTAATATCATATTCACGTATAACCATGTGCTCTGGCGCTTCCTGTGGCTGACCGGTACGCAGAACAATACGGGAAAATGAGTTCTTAAGCTCCTTACGTATGTACGAGACCATCTCCAATCCGGCTTTCTCGCCATTCATCATGACATCAAGTAAAATGGTCGCGGTATCGGGATGCTTGCGTATCATTGCCTTAGCATCTTCCTTTGTATACGCATGGATAAACTGCAGTCGTCTGCCTTCAAAGCTAAAATCCCGCAACGCGTTTCGGGTCGCCTTATGGATGCTTTTTTCATCATCGACGATCATTATTTTCCAGGTTCTTCCGGGCGTATTCTCATCAGCAAATTGAAGACTGTCATCCTCCTCCTGCTCATCATCCTGATCCCAAAGAAATTGCTCTGTCTCCACCTGAATTAGCTCCCTTCAATCGGAATTTGGAGGGTAAAGGTTGTGCCATGGCCAACCATGCTGCTGCATTCAATAGACCCTCCGAGATGCTGGGTAACCAGCGAATGAACGATATATAAACCCAGTCCGGTATTTCCGGCGCCGGCGTTAGTTGTAAAGTAGGGTTCAAATATTTTATCAAGCATTTTTTTGTCAATACCTCTACCGTCATCTCGATAAGTTACCGTCATCTTATTTTGGCTCGCCAAAACTTCCACAGTCAGATTGCCTGAAACTCCAGGAGCATAGGCATGCGTAAGCGAGTTGATGATGAGATTGCTGATAATCTGCGAGAAGATAACGGGATCGGAATTGACCAGGAGGTTCTCCGGACACGCATAATGTAATTGATGCCCGGCCTCTTTGATCCGCGGAGTTAATGCTGTAAGTATTTTAACAAGATGATTATTGATATTGAAGCGCTGGCGGTTCATCTTAGGCGCTTCCGCTGTTTCATTCCTAAAGGACCGGACCAATCCTGCGGCGGTTTCCAGATTGGTTATAATCATGCCGGAGGCTTCTTTATAGGAAAGCAAACCTTTTTCCAAGTCCGATTTTTTTAGCGAATTATTCTGAAAAAGTTCATATAGTTCGCCGACTTCATCCTGCAGATGAGTAGCAGTCAGCAGCCCGGTTGAAAGCGGTGTATTGATTTCATGCGCGAAACTGGAGATTTTGTTTTTCCATTCCGCTGGTTTGTTTCCTTGCTCAGTGGGAGCGCTTTCCAGGGAGGAAAGCTTTGCTTCTGTTATGACTGAGGAAAGATGGTCCAGAGGAGGCTTGGGCAGCTTCAGAACACTGATGAAACTTCCCAGCATCGCCAGCAGTCCCCACAAAACCGGGCAAGAGAGCGGCAAATTAAAACCGAATGACTGCGCAAGAGTTGAGGCAAGGCCGAAACCGGGGATTGCCAGGATACCCAGCAGCAGTATTTCTGCGTGGCGTTTGCCGGTGCGAAGCGCCCGAATCAGCAGTACAATCGCCGCTATAAAGGCAACTGCCAGTAAGACAGCAAATAGCTTAATAAAAAAAGAAAACCCGGCAATATTCGCAGCGACGCCCATCAGCGAAGCAGCGGCGAAAAGTTTATATCCGCCTTCAGCATACTGAAAAAAGCATGCGGGAGCACTGGCAGGAAAAATTTCTCTCAAGCATGCACAGACACCTGCCGGTATTAGCCAAAGAAAAAACATCGAGATGTACTGCCAATGCACATCAGAGCTGAGCAAAGCAGTTCCGAGACCCGATAAAGTCAACGCATAAACCGCTGCCGACAAAGCTGTCAGGCTCAAACGGTCATAAAGAGGACTCCTGACGCCGGTAATGAACGAACAGATAGGGAGTGCAACTGCTAACGAAAAAAATAATAGTACGAGAGCGGCGCCTTCCAGCACATACGTATCCGGACCCAGGATCCGGGATACATTGTCCGCAAGAGGCTGGCCCCAGCAGATACTAGGTTCGGAGCCTAGATAGGTCAGGGCGGCAAGCAATGCTATTTTATTCGAATGGCCTCGGACAGAACGGTGCCCCATGACATAACCTACCTAAACCACATTATCAAGTTTGTAGTTCGACCAAATTATGCATAATCCTCTATTATTTTACAGTTAGGCTTGCGAAAAGGGACTTATCAATGAAAGAAAACAAAAGTAGTCACCACAGAATTTTTCTGCAGTGACTACTTGGCGCTCTTTTATTGCAGCATATTCGTAATGGCTTCTACCTGTCTTTGTCTTAACCACTCACTAATTTCCCTGCCCTTTAAATCTTTGGGAACGACAATGTCAGCCATAGCTGTTTTGAGCGGCTGCAGGGCCGGAATACCCAGGCCTGCTGCTTGGCTGATAACATCGAACTCTTCGACCCTAAGCGAACCACGTCTTAGTATGTTGATCGCATCTGCAATCGCCTCAGAAGAGGTGGGCTTCTTCAGCAATTTCATGACCGTTCCGGCTGTAATAGCCGAGTTTAGCCACTCACCCGGCAGCGTCATCCTGCGGTTCCACAGAGACATTCCCGCCTGATCCAGGCTGAAGCCCAAGACTGCAAAACGCAAGGCGGGGTCTTGCACAGCTTCTGCCACTGCATCCAGTCTGTCCATCGCTGTTCGAAGATCAGCCTCAGATAATGCTGCCAGTTCAGGAAATGTAATCTGCAGCAACTTGGCCGCTGTCAGCACTTTAAAAAATCGTGACGGCTCCTTTGCTTCCGTTAAAACTTTAGTCAGTTCAGACAATGTTCTCTCAACCGGTTCATCCGTCAACTCTGCGCCCACGGCACTGGCAAGCAGCAGCGTTTCTCCGTCTATCTGAAAGCCCAGTCGGGCTGACTGTCCGGCTAGCCTTAAAGCACGCATCGGATCATCCGAAAAATGTTTGCTGGTTGCCCGGAGTATGCGTGCCTGAAGATCCTGTCTCCCATTGAAGGGATCAATGATTTTACCGCTTAAACTGTCGACAGCCATAGAATTCACGGTCGTATCCCGCCGGAAAAGATCCTCTTCGATCGTAACTTTGGGGTTGGAAGCTACTTTAAAACCTTTGTACCCGCTGCCAACCTTACGCTCAGTTCTGGCAAAGGCAACTTCGCATTTTCTTCCGTCTACCAGCAACTGAAAAACAGGAAAAGACTTACCGTATTCTTCAGCATCAGGAAAAAGCGCTTTGAAGTTCTTCTTAACCATGCCTACTACACAGAAATCAATGTCTTTCGGTGTAACTCCCATAAATGCATCCCGGACGCAGCCGCCGACCCGGTAAAGGCGTCCACCGCTCTCCGCGATGATTTCAGCAAAAATCTGTTCGGTTAACGCAGCACTCATAATATATCCCTCCCCCTATATCGAATAGTTACAACCTGCCACTCGGGTATATTATGAGTAGAATTATAACATAAATGAGGATATTTACTGATATTTAATTGGCTAGTATTGTTCACAGAATGCAAAATCACGGAGAGGAAGCTTATTGAAAATAAGCTTCCTCTCCGTTACCGTTTTTTATTTCTCAGTGCGTTTTACTTCAATCTGGGCCATTTTCTCATAGTAGCGAACCAGAGCACCATGGTCCAAATCGCCCATGCCGTCTACCCTCAGCGCCTGCATCATCTCCATCACAGCCGCCGTAAGCGGCAGCGGCACGCCCATTTCATGGGAAGTCTCCAACACATTATTCAAATCCTTTATGTGGAGATTGATTCTAAAACCCGGATTGAATTTCCGGTCCATTACCAGCGGCGCTTTGGCGTTTAGTACCGTACTGCCGGCCAGTCCGCCTCTAATTGCATCGTAAACCAGTTCAGGATCGACGCCGGCTTTAGTAGCCAGTACCAAGGCCTCGGACATAGCGGCGATATTCAAGGCAACAATAATCTGGTTAGCTAATTTTGTAACATTGCCGGCCCCCACATCACCAGTCAGAACAACCGAACCAGCCATCGCTTTCATGAGGTCATAGCATTGCTCAAATACTTCTTTCTTGCCGCCAACCATCACCGATAGAGTGCCGTCAATGGCTTTGGGCTCACCGCCGCTTACCGGCGCGTCCAGCATTTCGATGCCCTTTTCCGTCAGCTTCTGCGCCAGCTCGCGGCTGACCAGCGGCGCAATGGAACTCATATCGATTACAACTGTTCCCCGTTTTGCGCCTTCGATAATACCGTTTTCACCAAGCACTACCTCTCTCACGTGCGGGGAATTGGGAAGCATGGTAATAATGACGTCCACTTGCTCCGCCACCGCCTTGGGAGTATCAGCAGCCTTTGCGCCAGCAGTTACTACTTCTTCCACCGCCGCCTGGTTCTTGTCCATAACGACAAGCTCGTATCCTGCTTTAAGCAGATTTTTGCTCATAGGCTTACCCATTATACCAAGGCCAATAAATCCAATTTTCATATTCAACACTCCTCATTTTTTTATTGCTTATTCTATATCCGGCCCCATACGTAGGCAAATACTATGCCTTCTATGAAGAACACCGAACAAAATCGCCAATTCCAGCGAAAGGCAATATCCCGGGTTGTGCAATTCACGTACTTCGCCAAGGTAAGTATAACCCCGGCAAACGGGGATGCCATATAGGAAATGGATCCGCCGAGCGCCAGGCATAAAGCGGTCGTCACCGGCGCCACCGGCAGCTGCAGTGAAGTCAGAACCTGCCCCACCAATAGAATGGAAATAAACGGGTGGATGCCAATTAAAGACGCTATAATAACCAGCAAAGGCAACAAAACAACTGAGAAAACGCCGAGAACATTGGCGATGCTCTGAAGCTGAAACTGAACAGCACCCAGAAAACCTGACTTTGCAATAGCAGTAGAGAATACCCCCATGGCTATAAATAAAATAGAGACATCCATGGATTTTAAGACCCCGCTACGCCAGTATTCAGCCATAACCATTGAGAAACCTGGCTGCTTTCGGACACTGCAAATCCAGACTGCGCCGACAACTGCGCCCGCCAGCGCAATCCGGTCAGAGGAAGCACCCAGATTCAGTTTTTCGAAAGCAACAGTTAGAACCAGCAGACTGATAATCGCCAGGCCGATAATCCAGGCCTTTCGGCGCGCTGCTTCCTCAGCCAGCTGCTCCCGGAGATCTGCCTTTGCTTCTTGAAAAAATGCCTGAGCCATCGTTTGCCTTATTTCCAAAAGATAAGAGGTTGTAATACCTATCATCGCTAACAGAAAGCCCGGAATAACCAGATCCAGCCACCTTGCTCCGGTAGCCTGAGCGACCAAAAGCAGGTTAATGGCTCCGGGAGCCCATAGAGAAGCCAGTACATAGCCGCGTGATGCAGTTACCGAGATAAAGCGCCGATAGTTGGCAACAGACTTTTCCAGCATGCCGCTTAGCATGGAAACCATAACCGGTATGGAGCCGAACATCAGAAAACTGGCAAGTAAATGCGTCACGACTGTGGTTACGAGAAACAGGGCAGCCGCGCTTGTAACCGATTTTTGCAGCCAGTATTGAACTGCCAGGTTATAGCGTCCAGCTTCCATCGGCACAGAGAACAATTGCATGATGACTAGTATAGCAATCACGCTCGTCATGCTGTTAAAAGCCAAAGCCCAGGAAGATAGCGGGTGACCGCCGTGCAGCAGCACAGCGGAGCCGGCAATACCCAAAAATGCGGTTATATTGCGGAAGCCGGAACCCATTAGCGGCAGGCCGGTTATTAAAATGATCAGAACGACCGCGAACATCAATAAACTGAGGTCATATTTTACAAGCAAACTAACGAGTTTTAACAGCGCCAGCAGCATGATAGCAACTCTGCAAATTGAATTCACCGCTTAATCTCCTCATGATTGAGCCTCTCAGCCCGAAAACAGCTTCTAATGCTACAGACGGTCTGCCAGCCGGTCAACCCGCCGTATGGCGTCAATTACCATGTCTGCAGTAACGGCAAAAGGCATACACCCCATTGCCGCCGCCTTTGCGGAAGCTTCAGCCGCAGTATGTAATTCCGCTTCCGACATGCTGGCGATCTGGCTTAGCTTGGTTGGAATGCCGCAACTGCCGGCAAGCCTGATCTCGCCGGTAATTTCTTCATCAGAACGTCCTTCCAGCGCCAATAGGCACAGATTCCCATAACCAACGATTAGGCCATGCGCAACCTCATGCGTGGCAGGTATCTTTGTAAACCCGTTATAGATAGCATGAGCAGCAGCATTTCGCAGCTTATCACCGCCAAAAATAGACGATAAGCCGGCAAATAGAATAATGGCATCTACCGTTGAATCGAATTGGCTGCTGGTTATTTGGTTTTGAACTGATTTTCGCGCTTCGCTGCCAAAGCGCCTGATAATATCATAACAAATCTCACCATTAATCACAGCCGATATGGTAAGGCTGGTGGGCATCATGCGTGACGCAGCCGCACGCAGTTCATACATTTTGGCCAGGGTATCACCCATTCCCGCCTCTAGCCAGGTCACCGGCGCATCGAGAAGAACTGTTGTATCGATAACAGTTGCTGCCGGACAATCTTCTAAAAAGAGGTTGCCCGCAAACTCACCCTTATCATTATATAGCACCGCAAGAGGCGTTACTGCCGCACATGTTGCCGCGATTGTCGGCACCGTGATAATTGGCAGATGACATTCAGCAGCAGTTGCTTTGCCTGTGTCTAATGCCTTGCCGCCGCCTACGGCAAGGATAAAATCCGCCTTGTTTTTAACTGCCTGTTCCGCCAGGTGATGAATGTTCTCCCGCGTCACCTCACCGCCATACCATTCGCTGGCAGTAACTTCGATGCCAGCCTGCGCCAGTGCACCGTGAATTTTCTCCTCGGTCTTAGCCAAGGCAGTTTTTCCACCCAGGATGAACGCCCTGTTTCCTTGCGTCCTGCATACATCTCCTAGCTGGCTTAGCGCGCCTGACCCCCGGATTATCTTTGCCGGAAAAGGCAGCCGGTCCATATTTATCCCCATGATATTACTCCTCCCTGTGATTAAAACCTAGATCACTGAAATTTCCTGCCTCATCAAATACCAGCTCCGCAGGCTGAGTCAGAATCGTACTATCCTTGCAGAGCTCAGCTTCGGCCAGCATAGCTTCCGAAATATAGATCTCTCCCAGATGCAAAGAATTAGGAATGCGCACCATTCGGATACGGCTCATATCAGGCGCGTTGCAGGTTTTGACCGCCCCCTGAATAGCCAAACGGTCTGATTCCATGATTAAAGGTATCCGCCCGGATGGAATGGCAGTCGACGTCAGGATATTGGCGTATGTAAAATCAAAATCTATCTTATTAAAGAGCCGGCGGGTCGAGAAATCAGCTAAGCCCATCCCACAGGCATTGCCATGACTGCGGTCGGTGACATCAAGCACTACCAGTCTGGCCGGCGGCTGAGCGGCCGGAGAAACACAAGTTGTCGACGCCCGCCCCACCGTATGCGAGTCCATCCCTCCTCCGGAGAACTCTTTCCCTAATTGGTCAACAATAAGCACATCAATATCTTTAAATAGGATTTGGGATAAATTTGCTTTTGCCTCTATAAGCAGTTTCCTATCGGTCTCGATAATCCCCTCAGGCAAAGCAACAACGATTCTGGCGATCCGGTCATAAGCATTCTCTACCGTACCAACGCCAAATAAGAACGGCGCCTTTTCTAATTTAATTTTGGTCATTTCCAGGATATGTTCCGCCATGCGGTGGAAGCCGAACATATGACAGGAATCCGCGCCTTTTTGCTTTCCTAAGCCAATCGTAATCATCTTGGCGAGACCGCTCTCAATCGGTCCAGTAAAGGCATTGTGGGCTTTAATGCGGTTGATAACGACTATCCCGTCAGCTTCATAAGCATGTTTATCAATCAGGACCGGCAGACCGTTGGCCAGTGCACCTAATTCTACAACATCCATCGACGATATAACCGGACATCCTGCGCTGCTTTCAGTGATACCAAGATTAGCCAGAACCTCTATCTGGCCCGCGGCGGTAGCGCCGCCATGGCTGCCCATTGCCGGGACGATAAACGGACTGGCCCCAAGCTTGTTCAATTCCTCAACCACAACGCGGACAATCGTCGGAAGTTCAGCCATACCCCGGCTTCCAACCGCGACAGCCACCCGCATCCCTTTTTGAATCCGGCCTGTGATTTCCGTCCTGCGGATTTGACCCCGCAACGCTTCCGTTACATCATGAATTTCGCTCGAATCAAACTGCTGTCTAACCCGGACCATTTTAGGCAGCGGTACGTTCTGAAGCAATTCTGCGATTATCCCCATTTTCACTCTGGCCACCTTTACAATAAGATCGACTGTTAAAAAGATAAAGACCGCTGCCTGCCGGCTCTGGTAGCCTAAGGGTAAGCGATCTTATTATCGGCCATATCTGCCAGATTTTTTTACTTAAGCAGCCCCATCCCAACTAGAACCTGGCGTAGTTTTTCCCGCTCTTCAGATATCATGGGTCCTACCGGGTCCAGGCAAGGACCAACATCGATCCCCTGAAGAGCAAGCGCTTCCTTAATAACTGCCGGGAAAGTACCGATCGTGAAAGCTATGCGAAGCGGCGCCAGCATAAACTGCGCTTCCAGAGAGCCCTTTAGATCGCCGGCCATGTATTTATCATAAATATCAGCACACAGTCTTGGTGCTACATTGGCGCAGGAAGCTATCGACCCGGCAGCGCCATAGCAGAGCGCCCCATAGATCAGCGTGTCCCGTCCCATAAGCACATTAAAGTCATCACAGCCACGTGTTAAACGGATATATTCGGCAGTCAAGGTTAAGTCCCCGCTTGAGTCCTTAATGCTCACAATGTTCGGAACTTCTGCCAATTTGGCTACTGTAGGCGCAGCAAGATTGACGCCCGTCTTGGCAGGGTTATTGTATAGCAGGACAGGCAGTGACGTGCTGGCAGCAATTGTTTTATAGTGCTCAATTAGCTGTTCCTGGCTAGGAGTAATGAACATCGGCGTCAGGATTGACACAGCGTCAATACCGCAGTCTTCGGCCAGTTGAGTAAGCAGTACACTCTCACGCGTGGTAATTCCGTTAGTCCCGGCATAAACCGGCACCCTGGCTTTGGTTTCATCTAATGTGACTTCAAAAATTTCCCGCTTCTCTTCCGGCGTAAAACCATAAAACTCACCGGTGGTTCCGGTAATAAACAGGCCGTGCACGCCGCCATCAATTAAATGGTTAATCAGTTTGCGCATAGCCTTCTCATTGAATTTCCCCTCTGGTGTAAGTGGAGTTACCACTGCCGGAAGTATTCCGTAGGGTTTCGCTCCTACCTTGACCTTTCCCATCCCTGTGCTCACGACATACTCTCCTTTTATCGGTGAATTAGCTTAATCTCATTATGTAATTTCATATACTGAAATTACATTTTATTATTTTATATTATTCTTTCATATTATAACTATTCCTTCTGTTTTTTTAAATTTTTTAGAATTTTGCACTTATCCATGTATATCGCAAAGTCATCCCCCGCAGATATTTCGCAAGAACTATGCCAACTATGTTCCCAGTACATGTAGCACACTTTGCGGGACATTGGCAGCCAGTAACACCAGCCTGTCAGCAACAAATGTCGCACCAATACATCATATGTTGTTTGCCAGCCCGCTGATAAGGTACAATAGAAGTGAAGGAAGTGGTTGATTTGTCCAAAATCGCTTTTATTGCACCGGATAAGCAATTATTTTTACAAGGGAAAAAGATCGCGCAGGAACTAGGCCTGAGCGGAGAAGTCTTTGTTTATTTGGCCAGATTAAAACGGGCGGTCCGCCTGGCCGAACGGCTTCAGCATGACGGAACTGATGTTATCATCTCCCGGGGCGGTACTGCGAAGCTGATCATAGAAGCAAAAGTTAAGATACCTGTTGTTGAAATTGTCATCACCGGCCAAGATCTGGCGCAGGCATTAGGTCAAGTAAAGAAGATAACCGGTCTTGCTCATCCAAATGTGCTGATTCTCGGCTTTAGTAATATGATGCAAG
>Ga0366770_1067_pt1 | contig 12286 bp, 11 predicted proteins | sample BONcelHN113001C9_FD_207086 | JGI IMG/M metagenome (GOLD analysis project Ga0366770, IMG submission 207086) | Enriched cells from coal bed in the Powder River Basin, Montana, United States - BONCAT cells N11 rep2 HSBNCT.N11.300.1.C9 ...
CATGAACTGTTCTGTTTTCTGGTAAATTATCATGCTTTGACTTCTGTAACTGATCCTAATCTACTGCGTGAGAAGACGATGGAGGCTGCCACGGATTTTCTGGCTCTGGGGCTGGATCCTCAGAAGTCAATTTTTTGGGTACAGTCTGATATGCCTGAAGTCCACGAATTAGCATGGCTGCTTTCCAATGTGACCGGTATGGGTTTGCTGGAACGCTGCCATGCCTATAAAGATAAAATCGCCAAGGGAATGGCTGCCAATCATGGACTATTCGCGTATCCTGTATTGATGGCTGCTGACATTTTAATTTGCGGCGCTAATAAGGTTCCCGTCGGGAAAGACCAAAAACAGCATGTTGAGGTAGCCAGGGATGTTGCGCAGCGGTTTAATGTGACATATGGTGAAACCTTCGTTCTGCCAGAGGCGGATATTGAGGACGATCTGGCAACAGTGCCGGGTACTGACGGACAGAAAATGTCCAAGTCCTACGGTAATATCATTAATATTTTTGCCGATGAGGCAGCACTGAAGCAACAGGTAATGGCGATCAAGACTGATTCCACTCCTGTGGATCAGCCTAAACCGATCGAAGGCAATGCCCTATTTGCTATTTACTCGCTTTTCCTGGATGGCAAGGAAAAGGAACAACTGAAGGAACGGTTTATTACGCCGGGCTTGAAGTATGGCGAAGTAAAAAAAGAGCTGCTTGGCGTTATCTGGGAGTTCTTTGCCCCTTACCGGGCAGAGAGAGCGCGGATAGCAGCCGATAAGGGCTATGTGGTTGATACGCTGAAAATGGGCGCCCGCAAGGCCCGTGGTGCGGCTGATGAGTTTCTTACTAAGGCCAGACGGAATACAGGTCTTAATTACTATGAATAAAGCTTGTTTTTGAACTCTTTTAAAATAACCATCATTTGATGGTTATTTTTTTTGCTCACTGTGACGCTGCTCACAGCGTGCAACCGGAAGTTTGCTTACAATAGAATTAAAAATAAGCATTGGTACAGGAGGAGACGTCATGAGCGCATATTTAGGCTTTATCCACTACTGGCTGTATAATAAAATCAAACTGGTGGCTGAACGTGAAGAATTAGTTTATCATAAGGCCATGGAAGTTTGCGGAGAGGCAGCCGAGGAACTAAGAGGGCAAGTATGGGGAACCTATGGGCAGCCACTACCAGATAGAGATTTGTCGGAGTTGATAGACCCAGGCAATATCCATGGCTGGCTGCAGCGGCAGATCAATGCCGCCGAAACCAGGGAAGCAGCTTTTGTTCACGGTCTTATCGAAACCTGTGGCGATAACGCCACAGCCGCTATAAAAGAAGTCTTTGCCCATCATGGCAGACTTTGCGGCAAGCATGCCAGCGAACAGGGCAAATATGAGGCAGCCAGTGCAGAGGGTATTTACAAAGCGTTTACTGACTACTTTCTGAATGGGATGCCTTGTGATCAGAATACGGCACTGGTAGCGAGCACATCTGAGCAGGTTATCTGGGAAGGGGCAGGCTGCTCAAAACAAAAGAATTGGTCGCGCGCCGGCATTGCCGTTCCCCTTATGAGAAGCTTTTACCTGGAATGGATGAAGGGGTTTGTCGAGGGCCTCAATCCCGCATTCACACACAGACTTATTGCTGATACTTTTACCGGAAACGCAGCCAACAGACATGAAATAGCCAAAATATAAATAAACTAGTTCAGGAAGCTTATTGCAACCTGGACTAGTTTATTTTTTAGCAGGAAAAAAGAAGTATTCTCAGGAATTTCTAACTAGGAGATAGAATTGGAGGTCTTACTATTAACTTCAAAGATGTTACGATAGAGGATAAAGTACTGATTGATCCGTTTTTCCGTGCCCGCAGCTATGAAACCTCGGAATGTACGTTCACAAATCTTTATATTTGGCGGCAGGCTTACCAGGTACAGTGGAGGATAGCCGGAAATATGCTGTGCGTCAAAATGTCCTGGGAAGGACAAACCTTCTTCCTGCCTCCTTATGGTGATAGCACCGGTTTAGGGGAAGCCCTGCAGGCAATGACGGATTATGCACAAGCCAGGAATGTCCCGGTTCTAATCAAGGGGGCGACGGCGGATGCCATTCAAATGATAGAAACCACTGTACCGGGGCGGTATCTTTTTGAACGTGATCCTGATAACGACGACTATATTCATAGCACTCGTGAATTGATTGATTTACCGGGGCGAAATTTCAGTGCCAAGAGAAATCACATTCACTATTTCCATAACACATATCCCGATTATCGATTTGTTCATCTGACACCCGAAACAGCAACCGATTGCGTGAGTATAGCTTACGAATGGTTTCAGAAAAAGCAGGATCGAGATAGTGTTCTGGCATATGAATTTGGCACGGTTAAGGATGCGCTTGAGCAGTTTAGCGTGCTTGGGCTGCGGGGCGGCGCTATCCTGATTAACAACCGGATTGTGGCGTTCTCGCTGGGCGAACCGCTTAATCACGAAATGGCAGTTATTCATGTCGAGAAAGCAAATGATGACATACGCGGCGCGTATCAGGTTATTAACCAGGACTGCTGCCGGTATTGCTGGCCGGAATTTGTCTATGTTAACAGAGAAGAAGATATGGGGATTCCCGGATTGCGTAAAGCTAAACAGTCTTACCATCCGACAAAAATGTTAGAGAAATATGATGTTACACTCCGGTAGGCGGTGATATGTTGGAAATTCGGCAGCCAAACCATCAAGACTTAGAAGCGGTGAAACGGTTATGGTCTAGTTGCTTTGAAAAAGAAGAAGAACCTTTCTTTCAATGGTTCTTCTCTAATCGATACCGTGCGGAGAATGCGCTGGGGGCGTTTGACGACGACCGGCTCCTCTCTGCGCTGCATATAGCTCCCTATACAGTGCGCCTGCGCGGCAGTGATATGTCAGCAGGCTATCTTATGGGAGTTGGTACCTTTGCCAAGTACCGTCAGCGAGGATGCATGACGGCGCTGTTAACGGCAGCTTTGTCAGAGATGCGGCGGCGGGGAGAGTGGGTCAGCATACTGCTGCCGAGACTGCCCAGCATTTATCTACGTCATGGCTGGGAAATCTGTTACTATACGTTTAGGTACAGTTTGTCGCCTCGATCCTTGGCGGCTGGCAGTGGCGTGGACGGCTGGCGACCGGTTCAGTCAGGTGCAACGGATATAGCGCAGCTAGACAGTATTTACTGCCAATACATGCAGTCTTATCACGGGTATGTGAGGCGAAACCCTGGCAACTGGCAAGACTTGGTAACCGAAAATTACAGCGAAGGCGGACAAATCTACCTGCTTGAACTCTCAGAGATGCCTGCCGGCTATGTCATGTTTGCAGCAGCAGGAGACAGGCTTTTTGTCAAAGAAATGGCATACACCAGTGGGCAAGCGAAGAATTTGATATTGGAATTTATCGGCCGGCAGGCCAATGGATGCGCGGGCGTTGACTGGCACCTGCCGATTGGCGATCCTTCCTATCTGGAGTTTGCGGATGAGAGATCAGGCATTACACTATATCCATTTACTTCCGGCCGCATCGTTGATGTAATGCAAGCGTTGTCGCAATATAAGGCGCCAACCGATCTTCAAGGGTCAGTTGCAATTGGGATTACCGATACTATGGCTCCTTGGAATCAGGGAGTATTCTCTTTGGCAATGGAAGGCTCATCACTTAAGGTGACCCAAGGGGCAGCGCCTGATGTTGAAATGACTATCGGCAACTTCAGCCAGCTGTTCTTCGGCGGTGTTGATGCGGCTGCGCTGGTATCGAATGGGCGGGTAACGGTCAATAACCCTGCCGGTTTTTTCTTGCTTCAACAATTATTTCCTCGACAGAATAATGTAATATTTGAGAATTTCTAGCATCAATGAATAGTGAGTTTGCAGGTATACAGTGGATATCGGCGAATATTAGTCGTACTTAGTCGACATGGAGGCGATAGTATGGCACAGAGAACCGGAGAAGAAATTCTGCAAATGTTTGCAGAGCTGGCCCCCTATTTTAATGATATGATTGCTGGTGATGTCGGTGTCTCGGTTATTATGCACGGGAAATATATCGCTTATATTCCGGCTGCCTCACTGGACATGGGCAACAAAGTCGGCGATCCGGTAAAAGGCAAGGTCAGCCAGCATTGTCTTAGCACAGGTGAAAACATTACTATGGTAGTCACACGCGACAAATCAGCGTATGGCATTGGCTATGTTGCCTGCGCTCAGCCTATTAAAGAGGCAGGTCAGGTAATTGGCTGCGTTACCACATTTCAACCCATCGAAAATCAAGAGAAGATTACTTCTGTAGCCAATGACCTGGCAGCGTCTTCTGAGGAGCTTACAGCGGGCATGGAAGAAGTCAGCGCGAAGGCAACTCTGCTGACAACAACCACACAGGAGCTCAGTAAACTGAGTCAGGAACTCGGTGAGGCAACACGCAAGACGGATGAGATAGTAGCCTTTATCCGTAATGTGGCTGCACAAACCAACCTGCTTGGTCTCAATGCCGCAATCGAGGCGGCCCGGGTCGGCGAGATGGGCCGCGGTTTCGGCGTAGTGGCCGAAGAAGTGCGTAAATTGGCGACAGCCAGCGCCGAATCGGTGAAAGATATTAGCGATTCTATTCGAAAGATACAGGATACCATCGGTAATTTGAGCAAGCGGGTAAGCGCGATCGACCAGACGGTAGGTGATCAAGCATCCGCTATCCGTGAAATTGCCGCTGCTTCCCAAAACCTTGCCATTATGGCTTCAGACCTTTCGGCCGTAGCTGAGAAGATGTTTGATGACTAATACAAAAGTACCTTGCGCTGCAGGGTACTTTCTTTTTCTCTGTCTTATATATTATTCAATGCATATTGCATAGAAAAGTGTATACCCTGAAATATAGACAGCAGGAGTTTTGTTTTCTGAAAAGAATTAATTATGAATGCACAAACGAGGATACACACGGTAGGACAAGGAGAAGATGATGGACGTAAAATCCTTAAAAAAACTCAAGCTTTATGGCTTTAATAACCTAACAAAAAGCTTAAGCTTTAATATGTACGATATATGTTATGCTAAAACGCCGCAGCACAGGCAGGAGTACATAGAATATATTGATGAAGAATATAACGCGGACCGGTTGACAGCTATCTTGACTGAAGTCGCCCGCATCGTCGGGGCTAATATACTTAATATTGCCAAGCAGGACTATGATCCACAGGGCGCTAGTGTTACTATGCTTATTTCTGAGGAAAAGGTTCAGCCCTGCGAGGAAGGCATGGAAGGCTGTATCGAGGGTAACACGCCGGAAATTGTACTGGCGCATTTAGATAAAAGCCATATTACCGTTCATACCTACCCGGAAAGTCATCCTGACAAGGGGATTAGCACATTCCGGGCTGATATCGATGTATCCACCTGCGGCCATATCTCGCCGCTCAAGGCGCTTAACTACCTGATTAACAGTTTCTGCTCTGATATTGTGATTATGGATTACCGGGTGAGAGGCTTTACCCGTGATGTGACCGGCAAGAAATTCTTTATTGATCACAAAATCAATTCGATTCAGAACTATATAGCCGATGATATTAAGGATCTCTATAATATGATTGATGTGAACATCTATCAGGAGAACATCTTCCACACCAAGATGATTCTAAAGGAATTTGATCTTGACAACTATTTGTTTGGCACCGCCAAAAAAGAACTGCTGTCAGGAGAAAAACGAAAAATTAAACAGCGGCTAAAACGCGAAATGGCCGAGATCTTTGCAGGCAAGAATATTCCCAAAGTATAATAAAACGCCGCAGCATGCGCTGCGGCGTTTTACTACAGGCCGTTGATAAAGCCCCACCTGCGTTGTTGGGCCTCCGGGAGTTCGCTTGTCGTACCTTCGAGTGTACTGTCTGCGCTCACTTCCTCGGCCCTGCCTAGCATCTGGCACTTTCTGAACGGCCTGAAAAATAGGTTTCTCAACAATCTGAATAAAACGCCGCAGCATTCGCTGCGGCGTTTTATTATACTAAGCAAGTTTTTTCTGGAATTTAATAATGCTGACCGAAAGCACGGCAATAATAAAAGCGATTAAGGCCATAACCTGGGGCCATAGAAAGTTAATACCAATGCCTTTGAGGATAATTCCACGCATAATTTCCAGGTAATAAGTGAGAGGCAGCAGATTGCCGAGTAATTGGAAAAACTCTGGCATCGCATCGCGCGGAAACATGAAGCCCGAGAGCAGGATGCTGGGAAGAAAAATGAAAAACGAAAGCTGCATAGCTTGCATCTGCGTTTTGGTTATCGTGGAAATCAGGATGCCCAGTGCCAGAGAGGCAATAATAAACAGGGATGTCAGGCTGTAGAGCAGTGGCAGACTGCCTTGCATAGGAAGATCAAATACAACAATGCCCACACATAGTGCCAGCGTTACCTGTACATAGCCGACAAAAATATATGGAATAATTTTACCCAGTATCAGCTCATACGTCTTAAGCGGAGTGACAATCAGCTGTTCCAAGGTTCCCCGCTCCCGTTCGCGTACAATGGCCATCGAGGTAATCATGACCATTGTCATGGTAAGAACAACACCCAAAATACCGGGGACCATATAGAACGCCGAAACAAAGTCAGGGTTATACCAGGGTCGAATTCGGATGTCATAGGGACGACTCGGTTTTTGGCTGCCAGCAGCCTGGAGGCGTTGCACTAGAATTTCCTCAGACTTGAGCTGTCCGATCAGTTGCGCTGTGCTTATGGCTGAAGATGCCGCCATCGAATCAGACGCATCGACAATCACCTGTACCGACGCACTGCGGCCGTGCTTGATATTATCGCTGAAATCCGGCGGAATGATAATGCCTACTTTCGCCTTTCCCTGTTCGATATAGTCATTGACCTGCTGGTAGCTGCCAGCTGTATATTTAATATCGAAATAATCACTGGCCGTAAAAGCTGACAGGAGATCCCGGCCTTCCTGCTGCAGCGATTGGTCAAACACCACTGTGCTTAGGTGCTTAACGTCAGTATTGATGGCAAAACCGAAGACTAAAAGCTGGATAATTGGCAGGCCGACCATCATGGCAAAGGTCAATCGGTCCCGCTTCATTTGAATAAACTCTTTGATTAAAAGTGCCCGGAGTCGCCTCATGGTCTCAACTCCTTTCGCTGCGTCTTGACATAATGAACAAATACGTCTTCTAGTGAAGGCGTTATGATCTGATGGGGATAGGCGTTAAAGTAATGCTGATTTTGCTGCGTTACCAGTACGTGCACTGAAGTGCCGAAGGGATAGCTGTCCAAGACAGGCGTGTTGCTCTTCGCCAGCTCTTCCAGCAGTGAAATTGGCTGAGCGTGAGGAATTTCGAGTACGATTCCGGGAATACTTTGTTTTAAATTAGCAGGATGGTCATCGGCAATTAAACTGCCTTCGAAGATAAAGCCAATCGCATCACAGTGTTCAGCTTCGTCCATGAAGTGGGTAGTTACCATAATCGTCGTTCCTTTAGCAGCTAAGTTATAAATAATATCCCAAAACATGCGTCTGGATTTGGGGTCAACGCCACCGGTCGGCTCATCCAGAAACAGAATAGGCGGGTCATGCAGGATAGAGCAGCCTAATGCCAGGCGTTGTTTCCAGCCTCCGGATAAATTGGCGGCCAGCTCGCCGCGCCTGTCCTCCAGGCCGGACATTGCCAGCATTTCGTCAATGCGCACTTTAGACTGCTGCCTGGACAGACTGTACATACCTGCGTAGAAATCTAAATTTTCTTTGACGGTAAGATCGTCATACAGACTGAACTTTTGGGACATGTAGCCGATGTGTTTCTTTATCTCTTCCGCATCGTGCTTAATGTCCAGACCAAGGATGGAGCCGGAACCTCCGGTCGGTTCCAGGATGCCGCACAGCATGCGGATGGTAGTTGATTTACCCGAGCCGTTAGGGCCTAAAAAACCATAGATGGAACCTTTTTCAATACGTAGATTGACAGCGTTAACAGCCGTAAAATCACCGAATTTGCAGGTTAGGTCATGTGTTTCAACAGCAATCATCGTTTCACCCGCCTGCCAGCGCAACAAAGACATCTTCGAGCGTTGGCGCTATTTCATGCAGTGATATTACTTCAATGCCGGCTGTCTGTAGGCGTTGTTTAATTAAAGGGATTTTTTCATCACAGCTATCTACCACGAGATGAAATTTACTGCCAAAAGCATTGATATCCAGTGCAAGATCTTCGATATACGGTTTTACTCTTTTTACCGGAGTGTATAACTCCAGTACTTTATGGGGATATGCATGCTTAAGCTCGGCGGGAGAACCGCAGGCCGTCACCCGGCCGTTATGCATAAAAGCCACCTCTGTGCACAATTCAGCTTCGTCCATGTAGGGGGTGGAGACTACGATGGTCGTCCCCTCCTTATTGAGGCGATAAAGCATCTGCCAGAATTCACGCCGCGACACCGGATCAACGCCGGTGGTCGGTTCATCAAGAAAAAAGAGTCTGGGCCTGTGCATCAGGCCTGCCGCGAGGGCCAGTTTTTGTTTCATGCCGCCGGATAGGTGATCAGCCAGCCTGTCTTTAAATAGCAAAAGTTTGGTAAAGGACAGTATTTCTTCTGCCCGCGCTTTAATTTGCGCGTCTGACTGTCCGTATAAAGCACCAATCACTCGTATGTTCTCAAAAACAGTAAGATCGCCATAGAGGCTGAATTTTTGCGGAACATAGCCGATATCACTCTTGATGGTCTCAATATCCTCGCTGCCAAGCACATGAACGCGGCCCGCATCAGCACGAACAACACCGGTTAATATGCGGATGACAGTTGTTTTACCGGCACCGTCAGGTCCCACTAAACCAAATATTTTCCCCGGCGTTACAGCCAGGGAAACGCTGTCAAGAGCCATGCGAGGGCCAAACTTCTTGGATACACTGTTTATCGTGATCATTGCAAAACCACATCAGCAGGCATGCCTGGCTTGAGCAGATTTTCCGGGTTATCAATTTTGACTTTTACCGCGAACACAAGATTGGCCCGCTCTCTCTGGGTAATGCTCTGCCTGGGAGTAAATTCGGCATTTTGGCTGATTTCCTTAATTCGCCCGCTGAATATGCGGTCAGGGTAGGAATCAATTTTGACAGCCGCTGCCTGGCCAATCGAAAGGAGGCCTAATTGGCTGGAAGAGACGTAAATTTTTACCCAGCAATCGGTAAGGTCAGCTACGGTAGCAATCGGGGAACCTGGATTGACATATTCTCCATTCTCAAAGTTTTTGCTGACAATTAAGCCTGACAGAGGGCTTGCGACCTGGGTATCGGCAAGAGCCGATCTGGCGGCGTCTAAAATAGCCTTGGAACGTGTTACCTCCAGCCGTTGTGCCTCAATCGTGTCCGGCCGGTAGCCTTCTTCGGCAAGGCTCTGTCTTGCCTGAGCAGCCGTCAGAGCGCTGCGCGCCACGTCAAAAGCCGAACGAATAGCTTCTAACTGCTGGGCTGATATAGCGCCGCTGGCATAGAGCGAAGTGTAACGGTTAAGGTCAGCGCTTGCCTTGCTATAAACAGACTGGGCGGAGTCCAGGTTGGCGCTCGCTTCTTGGCGCTCTTGGCTGCGCGATCCTTTTTCCAGATCACTCAGCTGTACCTGAGCCTTGATTAGAGCCGCTTCATCCCGTAGTGCCTGCGCTTCCAAATCCGGCCGCGAAATACGGGTGACCAGATCGCCGGCTTTAATAGTGTCACCTGCTTTAATATTTAGATTGGTAAGGTAGCCGCCAACCTTAGGCGTGATGTCAGCTCTGGTGCTTTCAATCGTACCGGTAGCAGTGATGCCCGTTTCCTTGGCGGAGAGCATTTTATATGCTGCTGCACAGACCAGTAAAACAAGCAGCATTGCCGCAGCTATGATTTTTTTATTCACTGCCATTCCTCCTAATCCCATTCAGATAAATTTGGATTGCCTGCTTGCCGTACTCGCTGTCGCTATCGGAATTCATGGTTACAAATTGTTGTTCCAGCGGTTTAGCCAGGAAATAGAAATTTATGATGCCGGCGAGAGCTAAAGCGGCGTACTCCGGTTGGATTTCTTTCTTAATCTCGCCAACCTCAATTCCTTCTCTAATTGCTTGGCATATAAACTCAAAATTTCGGCCAATGTATAGTTTGACTACTTCCTTAAAGCTGGGAGTCGGGGTGGACAACTCGGCATTGACCAGTCGAAGCAGATAGGGATTGGTTTGGTGCAGGTTAATAATCGCCCAGGCGAATGTGGCAATGCGATCTAAAGGGCGCTCGTTCTGCGTACTGACAGACAGCAGTGCCCGGCCAACCTCGGCAAATTGCTGCTCCAGAACAGCCCGGTATAAGCCTTCTTTACCGCCAAAGTGATAGGAAATCAAGGCGCTGTTGGCAGAGGAGGCCTCTGCAACTTCACGAATCGTTACGGTGGAGAACCCTTTTTTAGCGAAGAGAATAACCGCTGCGTCAATGAGTTTGGCAGGTGTATCTTTAGACATAGTTAAACCTCGCTTAATTAATCAATTGATTAAATGATAACATAGAAGCAAAGGTTATGTCGAGTTTATATTCTGAAAATAAAGGCAATATTAGAGGCTATATTCCCGATGAGCAGGGTTACCCTAAAAAATAAAGAATAAATAAGATAATACAAGCGTATAATCGGCTGAGCTTATATCTTTTTTAGTTAATAATAAATACTAAGTACAGAGGAGTGATGGCGATGACCATGAGAAAGCAATACTTGGCTGATCTTGAAAAAATTCGCAGTGAAATTACCGAAATGGGTCACAAAACGGTACAGTCGGTTGAGGCCGCCGTTAAATCTTTGGTTACACTGAATTTAGATGAAGCAGAGGCGTCCAGGCAGTACGAGAAGACAGTTGACGCTATGAACGCGGTCATTGATAAGGATTGTATTATTACAATTGCTACGCAATCCCCGGCAGCCAGTGATGTCCGTTTTATTGTGGCCAGCTTAAAGATCGCCTCTGAGATAGAGCGAGTGGCAGACTATGCCAATAATATCGCTAAGACGGTTCAGAAGAGATTGTCTGCCGACAGTTTAAAGCCTGTAGCCGGACTGATGGACGGTATAGAAACTCTGGGAATGCAAGCGGCAGCAATGCTGGACGAGGCAGTGACCGCCTTCCTGAATAATGACGCTGATCTGGCAAGCTCTGTCAGGGCTAAGGATGCAGAGGTTAATAAAATATACAAGTCAATTCAGGCAAGGCTGCCCTATATAGCTTTGCATAGCCCCGAGGAACAGGCTGCTTTGCTGGAGATCAACAATTGTATCCGGTACTTAGAGCGTGTGGCTGACAGAGCCACCAATGTAGCTGAATGGGTTTTTTACATTGCAACCGGGTTTCCTGCGGCAAAGGATAAAATAGGTGCTGAACGTGCATAGAGATGCGGCTGGCTTTACGCAGCTTTGCGTTAATACAATCCGCTGCCTGGCAATCGATATGGTGGAACAGGCGAAATCCGGGCATCCCGGTATGCCAATGGGCTGCGCGCCGATGGCGTATGTACTGTGGACGCGCATCTTGCGGCATAATCCCAATAATCCGGAATGGACAGGGCGGGATAGATTTGTCCTTTCGGCAGGACATGGTTCTGCTTTGCTGTATGCTATGCTTTATCTTACCGGGTATGATATGCCGCTCAGCGAACTCAAACGCTTCCGGCAGTGGGGAAGCAAGGCGGCCGGGCATCCGGAGTTCAGGCTGGCACCGGGAATCGAAACAACTACCGGACCCTTAGGTCAAGGCTTGGCCAACGCGGTGGGGATGGCCATTGCCGAACGGCACCAAGCCGCTTATTTTAACCGCCCTGGTTACAATGTTGTCGATAACTATACCTATGTACAGGCAAGCGACGGTGATCTCATGGAGGGGATTTCACACGAAGCAGCCTCTCTCGCAGGTCATCTCGGACTTGGCCGGCTGATCTGTTTATGGGATGATAATGGTATATCGATAGAAGGCGGCACCCGGCTAACGTTTACCGAAGATGTCATGCATCGGTTTGCCGCTTACGGCTGGCATGTTCAACGAGTCGAGGCCGGCAACTCTGTCGATGAGTTGGAGAAGACCATTGCTTTGGCACAGGCTGAAATTAACAAACCAAGTCTGATTGCGGTTCGTACCACAATCGGTTTCGGCAGTCCCCATAAGGCGGGAACCGCCGGCGCTCACGGCGAACCGCTCGGGCCGCAGGAAGCCAAGCTTGCTAAGGAAAACCTGGGATGGCAGCATGAAGAGCCCTTCTTCGTTCCAACTGCGGCGCTCG
>Ga0366770_1068_pt1 | contig 12284 bp, 11 predicted proteins | sample BONcelHN113001C9_FD_207086 | JGI IMG/M metagenome (GOLD analysis project Ga0366770, IMG submission 207086) | Enriched cells from coal bed in the Powder River Basin, Montana, United States - BONCAT cells N11 rep2 HSBNCT.N11.300.1.C9 ...
AAACTCTTCTACCTCTACACGAAAATAGGGAGAGTCGACTTCATAACTAATAATAGTAGCGCGGTGAAGCCCTTCTACTAGTACCCGGATAGTGCCGCCCGGCAGTTTTAGCAGTTGTTTAACTTCTGCAATAGTTCCGACATTAAAAATATCTTCAGGATCTGGCTTATCATTCTGCGCGTCTTTTTGTGAAGCGAGCATAATTAAGCGATCCTGCACCATAGACTCTTCCAGTGCGCTGATTGATTTTTCCCGGCCAACATCCAAATGAATAATCATATATGGAAAAACCAGAATTCCTCTAAGCGGCAGCAGTGGTATCAGCCGTGTCTTTGCAGCCATAGAATTGCCTCCCGTCGTCCGATTCTCTCTTAGTTTAACGCGCTTATTATTAAATATTCTTACCGCTCCTGATAAAATCCTTTTCTAAAAAATAACAGCCGGGGATTATCCCCCCGGCTAGTCACAATTTATCGATAGTTTTTACATTGTTACTCCGGCTGCTGTCATCAATTCGGTATTCAAAGGCACAATTTCAAGCCGGACGCTATCACTAGATTTAACCAATGCGTGTTTAAATACTTCATCAATGGTTTCTACGCCGATGACTTCGAGATCCATCCGTTCAAAAATTTCCTGCCAATTGTCTTTGGGAATGATGACTTTTTTTGCTCCCGCTAATTTGGCAGCCATTACTTTAGCGCTTACACCGCCTACAGGCTTAACCAAACCGCGAATAGAAATTTCACCGGTCATGGCCACTGTGTTATCAACAGGAATACCTTTGACTGCGGAATAAATAGCTGTTGCTGCGGTAATTCCCGCTGATGGGCCATCAACAGGCCCCCCGCCGGGGAAATTAATATGAATATCGTATTTGCTGGGATCAACTTTATAGTTATTAGACAGGATGGTCATAACATTTTCCATTGATCCTTTGGCCATACTCTTACGGCGCATCGTACGCCCAGGTGCTCCGATTTCTTCTTCCTCGACCACGCCGGTAATTGTCATTTTACCTGTGCCCTGCAGGTTGGGAACTGCGGAAACCTCAATTTCCATCACTGCCCCAACATTGGGTCCATAAACTGCCAAGCCATTGACAAAGCCGACCTGTGGCTTATCCGGCACTTTTCTTTCCGGACGCGGCGCATATTGCCCGAAATTAATAACCCATTCCACATCGGCTTTCGTAATTTTATGGCTGCCATCATTTAGCGCTATCCCCGCGGAAATTTGAACAATATTTACTGCCTCCCGGCCATTGGTAGCGTATTTTTTAATTACATCAACTGCGCTGTCTTCAATCGCAAAGTCAGCTTTTTTCGCAGCATTGTATGTAATTCTGGCAACCTCGTCTGACGCTAACGGCCGGAAAAAAATTTCCACGCAACGTGACCGGATGGCCGGCGGAATATCCTGCGGCAATTTAGTGGTAGCTCCCACCAGACGAAAGTCGGCTGGCAGCCCGTTTTGAAATATATCATGGATATGAGTCGGAATATTGGTATCCTCACTATTATAATACGAACTCTCCAGAAAAACCTTTCTGTCTTCCAGAACCTTAAGCAGTTTATTCATTTGTATGTGGTGAAGTTCACCAATTTCATCAATAAAGAGCAGCCCGCCATGAGCTTTAGTAACAGCTCCAGCTTTGGGCTGGGGAATGCCGGCAACTCCCATCGCGCCTGCACCTTGGTAAATCGGATCATGCACTGTGCCAATGAGCGGGTCGGCAATCCCTCTTTCATCAAAACGTGCTGTTGTAGCATCCATTTCAATGAACTTAGCCGCCGCCGCGAACGGCGAAACCGGATTTCTTCTCGCCTCGTCGAGGATCAGTCTGGCTGCCGCAGTCTTGCCTACTCCCGGCGGGCCATAAACGAGCACATGCTGAGGATTAGGTCCGCACAAGGCAGCTCTCAGCGCCTTTAAACCATCATCCTGCCCCACGATTTCACTAAAGTTACTGGGACGGGTTTTCTCTGACAACGGTTCAGTCAGCGAAACTTCACGCAGCCTCTGGAGTTTATCCATTTCCTTCTTCGATTCCCGCTCAACAGCTACCCGGTTTCCCTGCTGAGATTTGAGCAAATTCAAGAAATACAAGCCAATCACAATCGCAAAAAAGAACTGGATCAAACTGATGGCATTAACAGCATAATCCACGTGCCAAAAACCTCCTTTCTGCAGTAAAGCTTACGATAGATAGTATGGACACAAAAAACATTTTCTCTCCTGGCAAAAAACGGCGAAAAGGATTTTAGGGCAAAAAACAAAAACCGGGCACTCGCCAATTGGCGCGCCCGGCACTGTTTTTATGCAGATTCTTCTTTTTTCTTGCTTTTGCGTTCAACGGTGACCAGAATAGGTTCTTCTTTATTCAGAACAACCTCTTTGGTGACAATGCATTTGGCAACATCACTGCGGGAAGGTACCTCGTACATGACATTGCGCATGATTGTCTCAATAATCGCCCTCAGACCGCGCGCACCTGTCTTGCGTTTGAGAGCCTCATCGGCGATAGCCCTGAGCGCATCTTCCTTAAACTCAAGCTGAACATTATCCATCTCGAGGAATTTCTGATACTGTTTGACCAGCGCATTCTTGGGTTCACCCAGAATACGGATCAGGGCATCCTGGTCCAGCATATCAAGTGTCACAATGACCGGCAGACGTCCGACGAATTCAGGAATAAGCCCGAATTTGAGCAAGTCTTCCGGCAATATCTGCCTGAGCAGTTCACCGACACTTTTGTTTTCTTTGCTCTTGACATCTGCGCCAAACCCCAGCGTTTTCTTGCCGGTGCGGGCATTGATAATCTTGTCAATACCATCAAAGGCGCCGCCGCAGATAAAGAGAATGTTGGTGGTGTCAATTTGAATGAACTCCTGATGCGGGTGTTTGCGTCCGCCTTGCGGAGGTACGCTTGCCACCGTACCCTCTAAGATTTTCAGCAGCGCCTGCTGCACGCCTTCGCCGGAAACATCGCGGGTAATCGATGGATTCTCCGACTTACGCGCAATCTTATCGATTTCATCGATATAGACAATACCCTTTTCAGCTTTCTCCACATCATAGTCAGCAGACTGGATCAGTTTAAGCAGAATGTTTTCCACATCCTCGCCCACATAGCCAGCTTCCGTCAGGGAAGTGGCATCAGCAATGGCAAACGGCACATTCAAAATTTTAGCCAGTGTCTGCGCCAGGAGCGTCTTGCCGCTGCCGGTAGGTCCCAGCATCACAATGTTGGACTTTTGCAGTTCAACATCTTCTACTTTTGAACCAATATTAATCCGCTTGTAGTGATTGTAAACGGCAACTGCAAGGGATTTTTTTGCATCCTCCTGACCAATGACATATTGATCGAGGATGTTGACAATTTCCTTGGGCTTGGGAATATCGCGAAGTTCTACATCCAAATCTTCGCTAAGCTCTTCTTCAATAATTTCGTTGCATAGTTCGATACACTCATCGCAAATATAAACACCAGGGCCGGCTACCAGTTTTTTCACCTGCTCCTGCAGTTTACCACAGAACGAACACTTCAGCTGACCTCTGTCGTCCCCAAACTTTAACATCTTAACACCTCGCTATTTGGGAATTTCTTTGCGTCTTTCACCCCGAACTATTACATGGTCGATAATGCCATATTCTTTGGCCTGCTCACTGGACATGAAGAAATCCCGCTCGGTATCCTGCTGAATCCGTTCCACCGGCTGCCCGGTATGACGAACCAGAATTTCATTGCCAATCTCCCTGAGCTTCAGAATTTCACGGGCCTGGATTTCAATGTCGGTAGCCTGCCCGCGTGCGCCGCCTAGCGGCTGATGGATCATGATCCGCGAGTATGGCAGGGTATAACGCTTGCCGGCTGCACCGGCTGCCAGCAGCAATGCTCCCATGCTGGCGGCCAATCCTAAACAGATAGTGGAGACATCAGGTTTAATATACTGCATCGTGTCATAGATGGCTAAACCTGCTGTTACCACGCCGCCAGGACTGTTAATATAAATTTGAATATCCTTGTCAGGATCCTCAGATTCAAGAAACAAGAGCTGAGCAATAATCAGATTGGCCATGTGATCGTCAATCGGACCGCCGATAAATACAATGCGGTCTTTCAGGAGCCGCGAATAAATGTCATACGCACGCTCACCACGGTTAGACTGTTCAACTACTATAGGTACAAAACTCATATTCAAGCACCTCAGATTCAGTGTCGCTATTCTTTTTTCACGCTGTCGATAATAACTTGAGCCGCTTTTTTACGCAGCACAGATTCTGCAAGCGAATTGATATGTCCCTGTTCAACAATGACTTTGCGGACTTCTTCCACCGGACGCTGGTATCCATGCGCCATAATAGCGATTTCGGTTTCCAGGTCTTCGGATTTAACTTCAACACTTTCCGCCTTTGCCACTGCTTCCAGAACAAGATCGGTTTTAACGCTTTGCTGCGCAGATTCGCGATAGCTGTCACGCATCGTATTCAGATCAGTTTTTGCATACTCCAAATACTTATCCAAACTCAGCCCGCGGTTCTGCAGGTTAACGTCAAAATCTTCGATCATATTGTCAATGCGCTTTTCAATCATGATGTCAGGAATATCAACGGTTGCGTTATCAACGGCCGTCTTCACGATATTGTTTTTATAGTCGCGGTCAGCCTTCTGTTTAGCAGCCTGCTCTAATTTATTCTTGGTGTCTGCCTTTAATTCCTCTAAAGAGGTAAACTCGCTGACTTCTTTGGCAAAATCATCATCAAGCTCAGGCAGTTCCTTGCGTTTCACATCATTGATCTTTACTTTGAAATTAGCTTCTTTGCCAGCCAGTTCCGGCACGAAGTAATCTGCTGGAAAACCGACCTTAACCTCGCGTGCATCACCGGCCTTCGCGCCAATCAGCTGTTCTTCAAAACCTGGAATGAAACTGCCTGAACCAACCTCTAACGGATACCCTTCGGCATCGCCGCCTTTAAACGGCTGTCCATCAATGAATCCGGCAAAATCAATAATCGCGAAATCGCCATTTTGCAAAGCTGCGTCCTCGGCAACTACCATCTTAGCATGACGGGTGCGTTGGCTCTCCAGCTGTTTATTGACTTCCTCATCGCTAACTTCTGCAGCAGGCTGCTCGACTTGCAACTCCTTATACTGCCCAAGTGTCACGTCTGGCTTGGCTATAACAACAGCCTTAAAGACCAGCGGCTGATCTTCCTGCAGGGTCACCACTTCAATCTCAGGCCTGGCTACCGGATCAATGCTCTGCTCCTGCAGCGCTTTTGAGTAGGCAGGGCCGGCCATAATTTCAAAAGCCTCATCTAAGAGAGCCTCTTTGCCGATGCGCATTTCAAGCACCTTACGAGGAACCTTGCCTTTTCGGAAACCCGGAATGTTGACTTTATTGGCTAGCTTTTGATAAGCCTTATCCACCGCTTTGGCAACTTCAGGCTGAGGTAGTTCTATCTCCAGCCGTACTTTATGATTGTCTAGTCTCTCCGCGGAAACCTTCATTTATTCTGAATCCTCCTTATTTAGTTACCCCCAGGGGTCTGGGTGCAATATTACCACAATATGTGATGCCTGTAGCATCACATGGAATCCATAATACCATAATTGTACAACAAAAACAAGGAAAACGCAAAAAGGCCCAACTGCTTCAGTTAGGCCTTTTCAGTATGGAGCGGAAAACGAGATTCGAACTCGCGACCCTCGCCTTGGCAAGGCGATGCTCTACCGCTGAGCTACTTCCGCAAGGTGCTTGTCATAATGACAAAATTGATTATATATCACATTTAGTCATATGTCAACATAACATTTGAGAACTTGCGTTATTTACCTATAACTTTGTTACCGGAGCACCTCAAGGAAACCATATTCATATTATGTAATAAACAGGGGTGGATAAAGGGGGTCATTTTTTGTTTTTTCGGCTGCATAACCACTGCGCACTGGTTGAGGGCGCAAAAAAAGGAGCCGTTTATAATTTCCAGAGCGGCAAGGTTCATCCCATTAATAGCAGCGCCCTTTCGCTGCTGAAAGAATGTCAGATCCAGCCAGTCACTTCTTTAATTGACATAGAAGACAGCGAAAACAAGCCGCTGGTCGATTTTTTGCAAAAGCTAACCGAGTTAGGACTAGGCTCTGTCTATTTCCTCGAACCTAAAACCGGTCAGCCTGCACTGCCGGAAGCCGAGAAACCGAAACTGGAATTTCTTTGGCTTGAACTTACATCTCAATGTAACAATCGCTGCCTGCATTGTTATGCTACCTGCGCGCCTGATGCGGTCGATAGCGGCCGCATGCCTCACGAACGCTGGCTCAGTATCATTTCTGAGGCCCGTCAGGCAGGAGCGACAGCCATTCAGTTAATTGGCGGAGAGCCACTGCTATATCCTAATTGGAGGGAACTGGTAATAAAAGCACAAAGTGAAGGCTACGAGTTTATCGAGGTCTTTACCAATGCCACCTTGATTGATGATGATTGTATTGATTTCTTCAAGCAGCATAACGTTAATGTTGCTACCACTATATATGCCGATAACGCTGAAACCCACGATAAAGTAACCCAGAACCCGGGTAGTTTCGAACAAACCTATGCGGCTGTAAAGAAAATACGGGCGGAGAACATACCACTCAGAATTGCCTCGATCATCATGAAAGCCAACGAACAAGAAATAGAAAACATCATGAAACTGTGCGAGCAGCTTGGCGTAGAGTCTGAACTGCCTGATGTCATAAGGCCTACCGGGCGAGGCGATGACCAAGACCTGCTTCCCGCTAATTACGTCAAACCGCCCATCAAACCACCATTTTATACTGACGCCGTCACCTTCAGCAAGGCACATCAGTACCATAGTTGTTTGGCTGGCAAAATTGCTGTTACACCTAACGGAGATGTCATCCCCTGTATCTTCGCGCGGCACCAAATTTGCGGCAATGTACTGTCAGCGCCGCTGGCCGAAGTGCTCTCTGCCAAGCCTCTGACAGCATGCTGGTGTACCACGAAAGATCAGGTTGAAAAATGCAAAGACTGTGAATTCCGATATGCCTGCTCAGACTGCCGGCCGCTCGCCCAGGGCAGCGATGCTCAAAAACGCTGGCTAGCCTGCTCGACAGGCTGCTCATATAATCCTTATACTGGAAAATGGGAGGAGTAGAATATACATGTCTGATAGTGAATGGAAACGCCCGAAATGGCATCAGCCTGAAATTGAAGATTGGTATGATGATGACGACGATGACGACGATACACTTCGCCCCAATGGGATTGGCTGCATGCCTACCGCAACACCCTGTTATCCCAATAGCGGCGTAGGCTGCATGCCTACTGCAACACCCTGTGCGCCTAATAAGCCGATTGGCTGCATGCCTACTGCAACGCCCTGCGCGCCTAATAAACCGATTGGCTGCGTGCCTACCGGAACACCTTGTTATCCCAATTGCCGGCCTCGCTGTAATCCGGTATGCGCACCGCCCGGCTGCCAGCCAAACTGCCGCCCGCTCTGCAATCCGACTCAATGTTTCCCTGTCTGCCGCCCGCGGCAATGTTATCCGAATTCTTGCCGTCCGCGCTGCCGCCCTTTCTGTTTCCCTACTGCCTGCTCCCCCGTCTAACGCTGCTATTGCCACCCTAAAGTCAAAAAGCGCCAGCTTTGCTGGCGCTTTTTATTACCGAACTAAATATTGTATTCGAGGCGATCCATCATCCATTAAGTCAAGAACTTCTCCATTCTCCATCTGGACCATGGAGCGGGAAGGCCACTCTTTATTAATACAAACAACCCGCCCCTGTCGCTTATCGCTCAGGGCGACCATGTTGCCGGAAAGGAAATTGGTCATATTATCCATAAAAGTAACACAGCCTTTGGCGTCAAAACGGCGAACTTCATCCCATACCTTTTCCAGGCTGGTGTATGGACTAACGACAACTTCCGGATTTAAATTAATAGTTAATTCTTCATCATACCGGTCAGCAATTGCAATAATTTTGGCATATGGGTGAATATCTTCGGCTCGCAGCCGCGCCGGATATCCGCTGCCGTCACACCTCTCGTGATGTTCAAGCACGCCGGCGATAACACTCTCTCCAATATCCGGGCGGCCTTTTAAAAGTTCGGCTCCCAGGGAAGTATGCTCTTTATAGAGCTCATATTTTGCCGGTGGCAGTCTGAAGGGTTTATGTAACAGTTCGGACGGCAGTTTTGACTTGCCAATATCATGCATTAGACCTGCCAAAGAAATGGCATTGATAATGTCGGCCGGATATTTCAGCCACATGGCGATCATGGCTGACACTACACTTACATTAACACAATGGCGGAACGTGTAATCGTCGCAGGGCGGCAAATTATATAACTGATCCACTGCGTTGCCGGTACTCAAGACATCTTCCGTAATACGGTCCGCTGCTGCTTCAAATGTTTGTAACGGAACCTCGCCGTCCGCCCGGATCATGTCAAAGGCTCGTTCCACAGCATGAACAGACGTTTGATAGTTGTGCATGAATTGTCTGATTTTGGGATCCTGCAACGGACTGGCGCCTGCTTCAACCAAAACAGGAACCTTAGCTACTGCCCACTTATTCAGTTTCTCAATCGTCTGCCGATTAAGAACTGCCCCTGCTGAAACAAGTACTGTTCCATCTCCTGCATAAACATCTTTGGCGGTTACCATGCCAGATACTAAGTGGGCCGCATAGTGTTCCACTACCCGCCGATTTTGTAAGGGTGTTTGTTCCAAATCGCGCATCTTTTCACCACTTAATTCTTTGTCTACATGAATATTCGTGCTGTCTTTGGAAAATCCTCCCTTCAATTGTATAATTCTCCCTATAAAGCATGCTCTTTACGAAAATGTTTCCAAACCCTGAGACCTACTATTTCCGATACCGACCGACCAACTCCGTCAATTCCCGGAAATAGCGTTTTAGCTGTAATGTTCATGGTATGCAGACGTGCCAGAATATCCTGCTTGCAACAGGCTGGGATAATGATCTTGGTAAGCCCCTCATACTGCGGCCTGCCGGCTAAAGCTCCACCAATGACCACCCCATGGTCGGCGAGAATGTATGTAGCTACAGTAAAAACCCCCTGTTGGGCGGCCGACCGCTCGGTGTGCTGAAAGCCGAGCACCGGATATACACCCTTGCACTTCGCAGTTGCCAGTGAAAATTCACCCGGCCTGTCGTATTGTATCGCTCCGTATCGCTCAAGCATGACCGATTCAAGCGCAGGCGCGGCAAACAGCCAGATGGCCCCATCCCGGTCACACTGCTGATCAACCGCGAAATAAGCGGCGACATATGGCGAGCGTGTCCAATCCAGCAGCCGGGTCGGGCACGAATAGTGCTGCATAAGCGACCACCATGCAATGCACGCCCAGGAATTACGATCAATAAGATCGGGTTTGAGATATAAATGAGCCTGCGATTGGAATAACCGGAGTGCTAAATCCTCGATTTCCAAAGCCAATTGTGCATTGGGACGGTCGTCGCCAATAATTCGCAGGAGCGAAGGCCTTAGCTGCCAGGTGGCGTCCGATTGACCTCGCAGAAACCATACCAGCGAATTTTTATATACTTCGAGTTCATCTATTTTATCTGTCAACTCACGCCAGCTATGTATTGTCACAGTATAGTAGCTCACTGCATCACCTTCTGCTTACATCAAAGCGGCTGCCTGGCGGCAGCCGCTGGTCTACATCGGCCAATAAATGCGAAAAACGTAATATGCGATATAAGCAACTGAGAATGTTACTGCCAGTTTCAAAATGGTAGACACAAAACTTGTACCTCTCATATTGATTACCTCCAACTTACGTTCATTTGTATTATATGCAATACCAGTTCATTCATACAGAACAAGTCCTCTTGGTTTATGACACTTTACATGTCAGGGCGCCGCCATCCATATATTTTCAGCAAGAAACACCGTGCAGGAGGGAATGCTAAATAAAAAAAAGGGTAGATTACCTGAAAGAAAGCTCAATTTTACGGCGACCCCACACACATATTGTAAAAAAACAAAGGGGAACACTATGCTGAGGATTAAACCAGTCTCTTTCGACGACTTGGTTTCACCTTTATCCCGGGAAAAAATCTTTATTTTACTTGAAGTGCTGGATCCCTTGCGCTGCGAAAATCTGGACTGTGCACTCCCTATTTCGGCCTATCTAAACATAAAAGTCGATAAACTGCCGAACGACTATGAGGCATTTATCAGCTCCGGTTTTATGACAATTGAGCGTACTATATCGGAAGCTAACCGGATATGGTCTGAAGCTGCGCTCGATTTTTTTCGTCAAAAAAAAGTCCGTGATGCCGTAAAAGCCTACCTGTTTATAAATGAAGAGTTTATCGGCCACTCGCAGGATGGGCACACATCGGTTTTTGACATACTCAGCGATATTCAACCGCCGCTGATGACAGCGGCAACCCGTTAGTGGCTGTAGAAAAGGGGCTGGAGTCATGCAAATCACAATAACTAATCCTGAATGGTTGCTTGCATCGCTGTTTGCTCTTGCTGCCATGCTTGCACTGCTGCTTCTGGTGGCACAACCGCTGCTTAGATATGTCATTGCAAAAGTATTTAATGATGCTGTGTCTAAACTGCTCACCGAGAAGTATACTCAGAATGTAGCCGAACTTTTACCATCCCTCAAACGTTTTTCGGTTTTGAATGCTATTGAACTAAGTCTGCGTGCGGAAAATGGGACAACTGTCGGCCGGCCTCTGGGATCGCCTAAACACTATTTGGGCTTTGAAAACCTAATGTTTACTCCCTGCCAGATGAAACAGGTATCACTCTTCGCCGATGCTCCTGTAGACGTTAGCGTGATCATCGGTCGCACGGCTAAAAAGCCTTTAAAGCTAGAGATGCCTCTAATGATTGGCGCTATGGCTTACGGCCTTGCGCTCAGTGAACAGGCAAAGGTGGCTTTAGCCAAAGCGTCCCGGACTCTTGGTACTGCATTATGCTCCGGCGAAGGACCTATCTTACCGGAAGAAGGACAAGCAGCCGGTAAATATATCCTGCAAATCAGTCGCTGGTGTTGGGGCCTGAGGACTGATGAGCAGATCGCATCCGCTGATATGCTGGAAGTACAGATGGGACAAGGCGCCGACACCGGGTCCGCCTGGCTGGAAGCTGCCGAACTCGCAGGGCGCCCAGCAAACCTGGCAGGGCTGAAGCCTGGAGAGCCTGCACAATCATTGCCTGCACCACCAGGCATAGAAAGGGCGGAAGACTGGCCGGACTTTATGCAACGGCTGCGTGAGCGGGCCAACGGTATTCCTATCGCTTTAAAACTCATGGCCTCCGATAGCCTCGAAGCAGATATAGCCATAGCGATAGAACTTGGCTTTGATGCTATCATTTTAGACGGCGCACAAGGCGGTTCCCACGCATCTCCCATCATTAAACAGGATGACTTTGGGATACCGACGTTGCATGCTCTAATCCGCGCCAAACGTTACCTGGCAGACTCACCAATCAGTCTGATTATTGCTGGCGGACTTTTCACTCCCGGTCAATGCCTCAAAGCCTTGGCTTTAGGCGCTGATGCCATCTACCTCGCAACAGTGCCGCTGTTTGCTTTAGCACATAAGCAGGCAGAAAAAGTAACACCTTGGGAACCGCTCACTACGCTGGTCTTTTACGACTCCCCCACTCATACGCAGCTTGATATCGACCTTGCCGCCACCGGTGTGGTAAATACGTTTAAATCAATGATTTTAGAAATGCAGGAAGCGCTGCGTGCTATGGGCAAGTCTTCTTTATCCCAGCTCAGCCCTGATGACCTGGTAGCGCTGGATACCGACACGGCTGGGGTTACCGGCGTCAAATATGTGTGTAATCCTATTAAAGTGCCTCCCAAAAAGGCTTTTTCCCGATATGAAAAATTGAGGGTTAAAAAAATACGGATACGTTCGGTATGACAAAAGGCTTTCCATCACTAGGGAAAGCCTTTTTGGTTTTCAATGCTGCGATAGTTACAGCAACATTCTTATTGCCGCTTATACCGCTGCATATCTCAGCCGTTCATATAGATTAAGCAGTTCATCCAATTCCTGACTCGCAGCCAGCATTTCTTCAGATGTAAAAGCGTGTATATGGGCCATGGAGTATAGCAGGCTGCGCCTTTCTTCGATTTTCTCCGCCACTTCTTCCATCTGAACCACAGTCTCCCTCCATGTATATGACATACCTTATTTTTACCCGCAAAATAGCTTGTGTTATTCCCCTCTTCGCTGCGCAAATTCCGCTATTTTATTCCCGAAACA
>Ga0366770_1064_pt2 | contig 12257 bp, 13 predicted proteins | sample BONcelHN113001C9_FD_207086 | JGI IMG/M metagenome (GOLD analysis project Ga0366770, IMG submission 207086) | Enriched cells from coal bed in the Powder River Basin, Montana, United States - BONCAT cells N11 rep2 HSBNCT.N11.300.1.C9 ...
TGGGGTGATGACACATGGAATTTGTATCGATGCCCTGTTTGCAATAAAGTTACCCTCGAATATATTTCCGCTTTCAGCGAAGACTTGGATCACGAATATGATCACCTAACCGGAGAGCCCGTTATTGTTCCTCGTACCACGATCCTGTATCCTACAGAATCATCAAACTCAATTCCTGAGCCACATGAAGACTTACCGCAAGAATTAATAGCAGACTATAATGAGGCGCGATCTATTGCTCACCTTTCTCCCCGTGGAGCAGCCGCATTACTACGGTTATTAGTTCAAAAACTTTGTAAACACCTTGGTGCTAGCGGAAGTAATATTAACGATGACATTGCCTATCTGGTTAAGATAGGTATTCCAATAGACGTTCAAAAGGCTTTTGATATTGTTAGAATAATTGGCAATGAGGCTGTTCATCCTGGAACTATTGATATCCGCGACGATAAAGAAACGGTACATCAGCTATTCATCTTATTAAATTTTATTGTTCAAAACCAAATTACCCAACCGCGACTTATCAATGATCTATTCTCAAAATTACCATCATCGAAAATAGAGGCCATTATTAAAAGAGATGAAAAATAGCAAAATACCTTTCTTAAAGACTTAAGAAAGGCTTCTTTTCTCATATATATAAAAATCCACTATCTAAGGTGCCACGAATCCTGATTATATCCTTTCAAGCTATGAGGTGTTCATCAAGGAGGGTAACCCATGCGTTTTACATTAAATACTGATAACTTATTAGACATAATTAATTTGTCTCCAGCGGACTCTGTTCAGTCAGTATGTGATGCCCTAGACGAATTTTTAAAAGAAAATCAGCTTCCTTGTGATGTGTGCCCAGATAGCTGTTGCAGGCTTTTTCCCATACGTCCTGATAATGTATTTGTTAGACACATTTCCTCAACAAACGACATGCGGTATGGTTTAGGCTTTATGGATAGACAATATACTATGCCATTTATAAAAGATGCTAAAGGCTCACTCTGTGAGTATAATCAAAATGGAAAATGTTCTATTTATTCATTACGCCCCGTCCTATGTAAATTATATACATGTTTACCTGCAACTAAAAAATGGTCATCTTTATTAGATATTATTGTTCAATCATACAAGAACGCTCTTGAGTATGAAATCATGGAGCAAATAGTCAAGTCATATGGGAACCGAGCAAAACAGCCCACACATTCCGCAAAAAGCGTAAACCTAACTTTGTACGCTGTCGATTATTCACTTCAAATAGGAAATTTGTTATCTTGGGCAAAAGAAAATAAATGGACTGACATTAACTTTTGGGAATAAATTTGAAATACTCAATTCCAGGTTATTTCCCCAGAAAACGAACTGCATCGAATAAAAGCTGTGAAATAATTTATATAAACAAAAATAAGCCAGTGTACAAACCTCCTAAGAGGCCATACACTGGCTTTTGCTATTTATGTATGTTTCTGCTCATACTTCTTGCATAGGCGATTGCCCCTTGGCAATCCGGTGATTGTTCTGCTTGTTAAGCACATCATTCATATTTACAACAATATACTCTTCCGAATACCCAGCATTCCCCCTACGGCAGCTGCATAAATGATCGCTTCTTCCAAGGTATAGCCCACCTCATAAATTCCTGGGATTATTTCATTGTCTAATGACTCGGGAAATATTTTCGTGTCACCGTGAAAAGTGAATATCACGCTGAAATTGCCCATTTCCCGGCCAACAACCTCCATGCGCGCATCCTTAAAAAACATTGTATTCTTCATTGTTTCTTCTCTCGCTTTTGCAGTTGTTCCCACCGCTTGGATACATCCTGCTGCTGCGCAACAATACCCCGGTATTTCTGAATGAGCTCATCCACTTGCGGCTTCCTTTCCTCCAAAGAAAGGGATTTGTCCTTTTGCAGCCTCGTTATCTCACCGCGTACTGCCAGGCGATCTGCTTCTAATTTTTTCATCTTGCCCTGAACAGCTTCTTCCATATTTACCGGTATAGTACGCAGTCCTAACACAGTCTGAGCAAAGGCTTCCGGCAACCTGGGCAACCGCCCTTTGGTATCCGGCGTATCTGTTATAGCATCCTGCATGCGCTTAAACGAATAGCCACCCTCGGACACCCCGGGCACTGCCGGTGCAAAACTTGGCACAGCCATCTTATACAAATAATCGGTTACCGCTTCCCGCTTTTGGCTGTCACTCATTCCCTGTCGGATAATCTCCTGATCGGTGAATGGATCCTTGTTAGCATAGAGCGCTGATATTAAATCAATCATCGGGCCGGCAGAAGCTTCCGAGGCAAACGGATAAATATATTTTAGATCTAAATAGTTTTTCACATCCTGCGATTTACCATCCACCATACGTTTCGTACGATCAAAGCCAAACGCCTGCAGAATATTATCCACAGCGGCGACATGATGAGGATCAAGATAACCGGGGAGAAGTTTCTGCTCATCCTTGTCCTGCGTGCCTTGTGCCATCTTGTAGTATTTTGCTACTTGGGCCGGCCGTTCATATAACGCTTCCGCTGTAGCTTTTGATGCAAAGTAAGGAAAGGAGGCAAAGGGAAATACCCCGCTGCGCCGCATCCAGTCAACAACAGGCGGAACTTTACTGTAATCAAACAGTGCTTTATCGGCAAACCTGGCTGCCTCCGCCGGCGTTTGACCGTGATCTTTGGCATACAGATAGGCCGCCATCTTCCCTAATTGCTCATTTCCCTGATACAGATCAGCCGCTTTTTGTATTCCTTTGCCGATAATGCCGGTCTTCTCCGGTTTCAAGCTTCTCGCCAACTCATTCTCCGTATAGGTATTCAACAGAAAATTACCGGCCTTGCGCGCTTCTGCAAAAACCTCATCTTTGTTTTTCAGGGTAGATGCTGCCTTGGCCAGATAGCTGGGGACATCCTGTGCCGGTACGCCGCCAATATTAAGCAGAATTAAGTTGGACATAAAATTCCGGGCATGGGTTGCCGGGTTTAAAATAGTCTTGCCGATCTTCCACCATGACACCGCCTGCCGCCACCAAGTTTCCGGTTCGGTGAGGCGCTTGGTAATAGCATTGACTTCATTGTAAATTTCACGAGGAACATGCAGGTTTTCCAGGGGACCAAAGTTTTTACCTTCCAGCTTATACAATCCGGCGCCGGCTTTTGTTTTTCCATATTTGTCGGCAACCGACTTTAGGAAATCATATTTGGTAACCAGGTCAGCGCTAATCTGACCACCCTTTGCCAATGGATGCGTAGCGTCAAAAATACGCCCTAACCGTTCCTGAATATCTTGGGGTAGATCTTCTCTACGTGATATGGATTTCAAATCAAGCTTATAACTCCTTCGATCAGCATAGCGCTGAAGCTTGTCCATTTCCTGGGTAAACTGGTGGGCTGCTGCGGTTTGTCCTGTTTCCTCCAAGATACGGAGATGTTCCTCCGGATCAACATGTTTTAGGTACTCGCGGCGAATATGACGGCCACCGGCGAATTTCGCAGCTGTTTCCGAGGAAATTAGGCCCCTATTCTTTAGCTCAGTAGTATAGAAATCTGCAAGGCCTGCCGCTTTTTCTCCCAAATCATGTATCTGGCTAACTAGACTTTCATCCATGCCGGCTTCTCTGGCCTTAGCCAATACTTCCGACCGGGTAAGGGTAGATATGGGGTCATAAGTCTCTGCCGCTTTACGGGCTTCCTGTGCGGTTTTAGCGACTTTATCCGCAGCGTTGAGCGCATCTGCCTTCTGCTGAATGGTTCTCATTTCGTCAGCCGTTTTACCGATAGGTTGATACATATCGCTATAGAGTTGGACTTGCTGTTCCGGGGTTAGACTATCAAGATCACCGGCGATTTGTTTCTTTACCGACTTTTGCGCTACCAGAGCTGCTTGCTCCCCTTCATCCAGCGGCACAGCCATACGCGCTAATTCATCGGCTTTAGCCGTTGCCACATCTGCCGCTTCATTGGCCGCCACTCTTCCTTGTTTCCAAGCCGCAACTTCTTTTGCTGGTCTCGCAAACTGACCGTTGTCGGGAAACGCTTCGGTATATTGAGTGACTATTTTTCTTACTTCTTCCGGCGCCTCAGATACTTCCTTTGCTACAGCGGAAATTTTCTCACTATGTTCTGCCTGCGCCCGGGCCAGTGCATCCTTTTCCGTATCCAGGGGACCATGATCTGACAGCCAGCGTTTAACGGTCAATCCGCCGATTTCTTTATTCCCAATATCATCGGCAAATTCGAGAATCTTCCGGCCACCAGGAACCGCATCCATAGCTTTGATAACGGTTTCCGCGCCTCTGCCGGCAAGGCCTGCCGCCCTGCCTATTTTTGCTGGCGTTGCAAACCAAAGCGGATCTGCCAAGATGGTGCCGGCAATGTTTAAAACTTCCGCGCCAAGAGGATGTTCTTTGTTAAAGTCCGGCAGTTTTTCTTTAATGACCCGTTTGTAATCGGTATTTTCCTGCCAGCCTCGCTTTGCTGCAGCAGCGACATTATCATCATTGGATACACCTGTCAAATGTTCAACGGCACCGGCAACTGCAGAGGCAGGTTTACCTAAATACTCCAATGCCTTGCTAATAATCCCTTGTTCATCCCCATTTGTAGGGGAAGGAACAGGTTGCGTTTGGGAAGGGTCGTCCGGAAATAAAAAACTGCCTCTGGGTTTATCTCGAGAAAGGGAAGAGGGTGCGGCATTTTCCGCACCCGTATCATTAAACAAAAATCCCATGTTAAATTCCCCCTTAGTCCGTGCCCAAATAGCCGTTTGACGGTAAAACCGAACTAACAGCAGTCGGTTTTGCGTTTTTCGCCGTATCCGGCCAATCAATACTGGCAATTAATTCTCCGGGATCAATCCCGTTGGCTTCCAGTTCATTTGCTTTACTCAATATAGCCGCCTCAATTTGTTCCCGTGTTCTACCGTTTTGAATTTCCTGATCAATTTCAGCACGCAGGGACTGACTGAAATCACCGCTTTGTGAAGAGGCCTGTCTGGGAATATTCTCCGCCCCTAATTGATAATATTCATCTAAAATACTTTGAAACTGCTGTGCCCGCTGCGGGTCCTTCATCCGGTTTTCCACAATCGGCTTGCCTAATGCGTCTGTTTTACCGCTGTCAACTTTAATCATACGGCTTGCATCATTATAGGCTCGTTGAACCTGGCGAATATCATGACCTTTAAACATATATTGATCGCTACTCTTACCGCTGCGCTGTGCGCTGTTGTCAGTCGTATATTTCGTAGCAGGTGGAACGCCTTTCGGAATTTCTGATACCAATTGCGGCTCTCCCCGTCCGTCTTTTCTAACAGAATACAGGTGAATACTGTCGCCGGTATCTTTCCAGGTTAATTCACGGTCATCCGCATCTAAGGCCGCTTTAGCCAAATTGTAGTCAACCTCAGCCCCTGCTGCTTTCATTTTATAAATCGCTGCAACTGCATCTTTTTTGTTTGTTGCATTAAACAATAGCGGCATATTTTCATCAATGGCCTGCTGCATTTTCTGCTTGTCGATTGTTTTTGCTGTCTGATTAACCACTGCTGTTGCCATTGGCATCAGAGAGTTAGCCGTACTAGCCGGAATACCGGCCTTAACCATCTCTTTGTAAAATTTTATTTGTTCCATTGCCGGATTAAATTCATGATTTACTAGCGCTAGTGATTTAGCCCGGTTAACAATATCCATATTTTTTGAAAGATCATCATTGTTCACCTGATACTGGCTGTCCGACTGATGCATGGCATTTGCGGCTGCATCCGGAAGCAAGTTAAAATTATTCCGATCAATAGGTTGCTTTGGATTGAGTGTTTTAAAAGCAAATCCATTATTCAGGTTGCTATCCGTATTTTGCTGCCCATCTTGCCTCATTAATCCATTATAAAAACCCCGGTTACTTTTCAGTGTTGCAGCAACATCATTATTAGCCTCCAGGCCGGTAAGGTCTGCTCCTTTGTTCTGTAGCATACCGCGAATAAATTCCGACTTGGCATGCACTTGGTTTTGCCTGTTTTTTAAGGTTTCAATTTTACTGTCAAATGTCGTACGTTGTGTAGGGTCTGTAATGGAAGGCAACTGCTGGTTTAATAAATCAATTTCCTGCTGCGTTTTCTGCCACTCCGACTGATTGCCTGCCAGAATATCACGGGCATCCCCTGTTATGTTGCCGGCTGCCTGATTAAGATATGCAATATGGTCTGGAAGTAGTGTTTTAGCAATATTTTCAAAAACTCCTAAAGCTTTTTCCCGGTCCCGGGCCTCTCGTTTTTCCTGTTGCTTTTTTTCCAATCGTTGACCTATTGCATTGCCAAGCTGTTCTAAACCAGCATAGCGCGGATCTGATAAATAAATAGTCATATCTCTTTTCCCCCTGTTTTTTGTTTAAATAGGTACGCCAATTTTATTTAACTTCGCAAGTGGCTGCCCGGTGGGTATAGAGCGTCAATCAAATCCTGACGGAAGGTTTCTGGTTTCGCTAAGTACGGTACTATGCTTTCATCGGCTTCAAAATATTGAATAAATGCATCAAAGATTTCCTGCTCACTTCTGGTACCTTGCGGGTTGCTCAACTGCTGTAGGTAGTGGTTGTAAAACATTTCCCAGATTGTCCAAAGTTTTAATTCCGCCTTCATTTTTCCCTCGCTTGTTAGTGCAGACGGGTAAGCTAGCCAGAGAAACGTCAAATACAAATCACTCGAATGCAGTCTGACATCATTCAAATAAAATCGCCTCCTTTTGTGAGAGTTTTAAAGGTGATAGTCCTGACAAAATCATAAAGTGTCATGCATTCAGTATGCAGACTGAAGGTCATTTTGAAAGCTTCTATAAATGCCAAATTACTGCCATTTTCTATCATTAATAAGTTGATTTTATTCAACATTTTCAAAGCAAAAAGAATCCTGTCAGATTGGACATAGACTAGCTATCCTGCTTAATTAGGCTTTACTACGTTGAATTAAGTTGAATTTTTTTATTGAAAAAGAAGTGAAACACTTTCCTTGTGATAAAATGACAACGAAGTCATATCCCGCATGTCTTCAAAGCAATTATGAGAAATTGAAGAACGTTGAATTGTGTATCGTTTTGTCTCGTTATTTTCATCTTATAAACACTGTCGGCATTTTCAAATTATCTCGGTGCTTAAGAATATCTGCCTTAATCGCTTTCCGCCAATGAAAAACAGGCCCCGACAATGCAGCGCCCTGAATAACTAGTACCTTTGCAGTTTTCCATTTCCAAACTAAACTGAGCTCCTGGCACTCGCCGTTTTCATCAATGCCTGTTCCCTTTACATTACGCATCGCAAGGATCATTTCACTTTCACGCACCTGGAGAACTTCAAAGCCAGCAGAACACAGTTGCATAGTTAGGTAATTTATAAAGTCTCCTCGCTGCCTACTGTCCGGAATTGTAATAAAAACTGAATTTCGATCCCATGTACTGATAAACTGATTAACCCGATCAATAACCGCCTGTTCCGGTACACTGCGTTCCGTTGCTGTCAGTCCACTATTAATAATTCGCTGCTTTAACAAATACTGTTCTCGACATGCTGTAGTGTTATAACGAATTATTTCCCCATACAGGGAGAATTCCATATTGCAGCAAATGAAGCATTGCCTTACAGGAAACGGGCAGTCCTTTGGTTCTTTGATTTCCTTACCGCAAGGCTGATTCAAAAAGTTTCCTCCTTGCTACAGAATGTTTTCAAACTCATCAAGCAAAGTATACTGACCTTTAAGCCTTGGCAGATAATCGTCAAGATAAAACTGAAAGTGCATTTCGCTGCCGTGCTGGGTGCCGAGCTCCCGTTTACGTTTGTTGCTATTACGCAGATTAATTTGACCGATACGTCGCATAAGCTCTTTTGCTCGCTCTAAGACCAATTGCCGGTCTTCATAAGAAACAGATAGCCAGGCTTTAGGCTTCCACAGCGCATCCAATCCGGATATAGAGCCTAAGAAAATGAATTCAGTTATTATGACTTCCGGTCCACCGCAGTTTCGCAATTTTCCATAAAAGAAGTTAACTTCCTTCAGCACAGCAATTTCATTGGCCGGTATACCTTGGCAGAGCTCTTTAATTCTAATTTCTACACCTTTTCGCTTGTTTCTGGTTTTGATTTGATATGCTTGAAAAGCACCTAGTATATTAAGCAGTTCATGAATTTGAGCAGCAGGTATTGTATCTGGCATGTCATCCATCACGACCATTTGATCTGAATTAGTAACCTTCAATGCCAGCGCCTCACATTGCCATAATGGCATTTTAAGATTATGATCTTTTACCCAGGCTTCAAGTCTCGCAAATCCCGTATTTGATTTCGGCAATTTTTTTAGAAAAACTTTTCCGCACACCATCATTTTTGACAAACCAGTTTCCCCCCTTTCATTTCAATGTTTCGCAGGCGTTCATAGTCAGACACAAAGCCTTCAATTTGTGCGGATTTGTGCGGATTTTTTTATCCGACACTCTAAAAATCAGCTAAATCCACCGCTCCTTATATAACACGGCTTCACGGCACTTTTTTTAGATGTCAAAAGGCCTCAAAGTGTCAGATTTTGTAGGATTTTTTGAGGGTTAAATGGAACGTAAAAACCGTGGTTTCTATCTGCTTCCCTCTCATTGTTTCCACCATTGCTATCTCTTTGGCAGTATCCAAGGTAAGCTTGTACTCAATCCTCGGCCTACCGCCTTCGGGGGTTTTCCCCAATTTGGGGGAAAAGTCTTCACCATCAACGAACCCAAACTTTTCAAGCTTATCTTTAATCATTTTAAGTCGGGATGTGAATGCAGCAATAGTTTTAGAGAGCGCAATTTTGCGTTGACCTCTTGACCACGCGCATATGTCGCGGTCTTTTCTTGTATACCCGCCTCAATTCACCTGTTTGACCATCTTTCAGAAACATACGCCCTTTTTTGTCTGTATGTAGAGTTGATAGCGTAATGCCGTTTTGTTCTGCAAACTCTTCCATTAGTCCGGGTTCACCTTCAGCCCTCCTCAAATCACTGATAACTTCTAATTTCTCGACCATGAAGCCTTCAAGATTATGATTGGTATGATCCCACAATATATTAAAAACTTCATCGCCAATGATTTTATCCATACCATATTTCCGCAGCCTGTCCATGGTGTAAAAGTAATCCTTCTCTCCGTATTTTTTACCGTCATATTTTTTGATTACAGGAAATAGTTGAAGCAGTTCCGCTGGTGTAAGAGTTGCAATCAGTACACTAATTGCCTGAATGAAGAAAAATCGGCGTTGGATATCTTCATAATCACGTTTTTCATCGCTGGAAGACCCAATGTATTTTATACCTGCAAAGATGGTCTTTTTTATTAAATCAGGGTTTTTCGGGCTTAGGGCCCATCTTTGTGCAGCGTTGTGAAAAGCATTCAGGTATAGCAGCGAATAGTTCGGTTTCGGTCTTTTTTTGTCATTAATTAAAGTTAGTGCCGGCACTATTTTGCCCTCCGTGTTTGCGCTTTCCGCTCCCGCATCATCTTCTTGCCTCTAAAGATGGCTGCCCCCCAGATGTCAGGATGTGATTTCAACATTATTTGGAGTTCGTTCTGAGTGAGCGCCAAGATATAGCGCGGTAATTCTAAAATGTGCAAATTATCCACTCACAGTTCCCCCTTTGATTCCATCAACCCGGTAATCCCTGCCTTTCATTTCAACCTTTTGACACATCTCAGACAATCGACTGACTATGCGATGCCCGGGTAAACCATCCTCAATGTTACCGTTCCGATCACGGACGGCCATCCGGCTTATTAATTTAGATGGAGCATAATTCGTAGTAACAACTGTCTGCTTATTACGCATCAACCTGGCATTAATCACAGAAAAAAGCTGTTCACATACCCAAGCAGTTAAGCGCTCTGTTCCCAGATCATCCATTACAAGAAGATCAGCATTTTTTACGATTTCAAGAAGTTCGCTTGTTTCGCTGCCCCGACCGATGGTATCTCGAATATCAGCCATTAGTTCAGGAACAGTAACGAATACAGCGTGCAATCCCTTTTCAAGTCGTGAATTAACGATAGCTGCTGCCAAATGGGTTTTTCCTGTCCCCGGCGGACCGAATAATAGCAAACCTTTACTTTCGGGATCATTAGCAACCCTTTGTGCTGCGATAAAAGCTTCAGCATTATCTTTGCATTGGAAGGTACCGAATACCTTATCTCTAAAAAATTCCGGAAGTCTAGAAGAAGCAAGCATGCGTTCAATTTTCTTTGTTTCCATATCCCGTTCTTTATGGTGACAAATGAGATATGAGGGTGACAGCTTGCCATTCAATCCTCTTTCGAGAATAAACTGCATACCTATTGCATCCGCCTGGCACTCGGCAAGTCCTTTACACTCATTACATTGCTTTTCACTTTCTAATGCTTGCGCGATCATTTCACAACAATCAGAAATATCTTGATCAGCAGTTCCTAACCTCGTTCTAACTATATAATCAATCATGTCCTTACTGATCGTACTCGGTGAAAGATCGATCTGAACGCCCATTTCCAAAACCCGTTTCAAGAATTGACTTTCCATGTCGTTCCTCCCCTTGGGATTGATGCCGACGCATCTGTAGAAAAAGTTGATCATATTTTTCACGAAGTTTTTTGGTACTAAGAATATTTGTTTTCCAAAACGCGTCTTGCTGGCACCAAACAATCACCTTCTCAATATCTGCTTCCTGCCGACTGTCCCTTTCTATCATCAAGCGTATCTCATTGGCCCATTGCTCTAACTTAGAAGGTACTTTTGCATTTAGGTTGTTTTTTATAATTAAGTCACGCAATTTTTCTGCAAGAAGCATTTGCGACGAAGAATATGTATATATTCTATTATTTTTATCATTCTTACCATTCTTGTCTGTGTCCATTTGTTGTCCATCTGCTGTCGATTTGGTGGCGGATTTGATGGCGGTATTATTAGTGTGTGATTGATAAAGTTCCCAATTATCAATACTTACTAAACTGTATTTGTTGGCGGATTTGATGACGATACTTCCATTGTTCCGAAGTAGGTACATGTAATCACGCACAGTTGTCGGCGGCATTCCTAGTTCCTCCGCTGCAGCAAAACGCCCAAATATAAACTCCCCAGGCCGGAGCTCAACTTTTTGTCGCCCTACTATCTGAAAATGTTGCTTATGGCTTGCTTTAAGAAGGCACCAAATCCAAATTTTCAACAGTTTATCATTAGTAAATATAGGTTTTTCCAAAAGGGAACGATGCAATTTGACATATCCTTCAATAGTTGCCCGCCCCCCTTAGTCGATACGCCGGATTCCATTGGCAGATGGAACTTGCTGTGGTGCAAGCGCTGCCTCAATGTCAGAAATCCTAATCAAGAATCGGTTGCCTTCAATAATTGCAGGCACCTTGCCAGTAATTATAAGTCTGCGCAGAGTAGTGTAACTTTGAAAAAATTTTGACATGTCATTTTCTTTTGCGTACAAATTTGTTTCCCGAATAGTCCGTAATTCATTTTTCCTATCCATTCCTATATCCCCCATCTATTTGCATTTAATTGTTTCTGATAAAAAAACATTGAATCTGCTCACCAGAAAGCCGTAGTCCTTCCATACGCTTTAGCAGCGCAGCCCGCTTGTTGTCGGTGTCTTCCGGGTTAACCGCAAGACGCACTTTCTGATAGGCTGTTAATTTGTCAAGGTTCATCATTTCTGCTTAGGTTTTATTTGCCTTTATCTGCATTTTACGCTAAAATTAAAATAGACGTTATCAATACAATAACGCCTAAATAACGTATTTATTCGGAGAACGCATCTATGATCGACTTAACAAAACCTTTTAATCCATCCAACTGGATGGGAAAAAGAGCAAAGCGATATGATAAAGATTTTGCAGATATCATAAAAGCAGGATCAATATTTATGAATTTTGAAATACTCCCCCCTGAAACTTCAGCTTTCGAATATCGTTTGGAAACAGTTATAAGCAAAACTGGGCATGTCTCAACTCGAGCATTAGTTCCAGATAAACCAAAATCACCACTAGTAATATCAAACCCTAGCATGCTGACTACTTTTTTAAACTTACGTGATAAAGAAACTGAAATTCTTGCGTGGGTTAATCAGTTTGGCCCACTTAAAGGGCAATGGGAAGGTCGATGGGAAGAAAATCATCAACCAATTCATTTTTTCAATATTGCTTGGCAAGACCTACGAACGATTTACGAATTAAGCTATCAAGCAGCGCTTTTCGATATTAACAAAGTTACCTATTCGCTT
>Ga0366770_1071_pt1 | contig 11805 bp, 12 predicted proteins | sample BONcelHN113001C9_FD_207086 | JGI IMG/M metagenome (GOLD analysis project Ga0366770, IMG submission 207086) | Enriched cells from coal bed in the Powder River Basin, Montana, United States - BONCAT cells N11 rep2 HSBNCT.N11.300.1.C9 ...
TCGCCGGTGGCGGGGGCAAAATCGTGCGCGCCGAAGTGCCGCTGGCGGAAATGTTCGGCTACTCGACCTCGCTGCGCTCCCTGACGCAGGGACGGGCGACGTACACGATGGAGTTCAAACACTACGCACCGGTGCCCAAACACATCCTCGACCAAGTCGCCGTAAAGTGATGCGCATCATTGGCGCGACCTCCTGCAAGGCCTGCCGATGAGCGGCCTGCAGGCATGGTACGACCGCCATTTGCTGCCCTATCTGCTGGATGCGGCTTGCGGCATGGCGCCCATTTCGCAACAACGTGCGCTGGTCGTGCCGCATGCGCACGGCACGGTGCTGGAAATCGGCATCGGGACCGGCTTGAATCTGGCCTTCTATGATCGGCAAAAGGTGGTGCAGCTGATCGGCGTCGACCCTGCGCAGCAAATGCACCGGCTCGCGCATCGGCGCAGCCGCCGCAGCGGACTCCCGGTCGAACTGCTGCCGATCGCGGCGGAACGCCTGCCGCTTGCCGACGCCAGCGTGGACTGCGTGGTCTGCACCTACACGCTATGCTCGATTCCGGAACCGCTCACCACGCTGACCGAAATGCGCCGCGTGTTGCGCCCGGGCGGCAAGCTGCTGTATGCCGAACACGGTCTTGCGCCCGACCACGCGGTGGCGCAGCATCAGGCACGTCTGGAACCGTACTGGTCTAAAGTCGCGGGCGGCTGTCATCTCACGCGCAACGTGCCGGCGCTCTTGCAGCAGGCAGGTTTTGAAGTGAAGGGAAGCGCCGCGTATATCGCGTGGCCGCGTTCCCTTGCCTATAACTTCTGGGGCGAGGCGATCGCGCCCTGAACCCCGGGCCCTGCGGAAAGCGGAGAACGATCAGCACCTGAATGGCCGGCGCCAACGCGCAGCCCACGCTGCACACCGCGAACCGCAACAAGTCGACATACAGCGGCGGTTTGCGCCCGCCCATGTCGGATACCGGCGCCCATACGGCAGCTGACCGATTCCCAGCGAGACAAAAAAGCATCGGGCTCGCCTGTACCGCGCCCATCGGGGCGTCCAGGCCATGCCCGATCAAGGGTAACGCCGGCAGGTACGTATCGATGGCGAACGGCCCGATCGCGGACAGCCGTCCTAGCGCCAGCGCCTTTGAGGAAGGAAGAATTCTTGATATTGCCGTGCAAACGGCGCTCATTGCACGCAGCTAATTCTCCTCTAAGAATTGCATGCGATGCTGAACTGACAGTCTCCATACATACAATGACATGACAATTTCCACTCAACGGCGATCCAGCAAGGTTCCGGAAATCACGCTGATCTTCTGGATCATCAAAATCGCCGCCACCACGCTGGGCGAAACCGGCGGTGACGCGGTGTCGATGTCGATGCACCTCGGTTACCTGCTCGGCACCGCCATTTTTGCGGTGGTGTTTTTGCTCGCTGTCGCCGCCCAGATCAAGGCGACGCGCTTTCATCCCGCGCTGTACTGGCTGACCGTCATTGCCACCACGACCGTGGGCACGACACTTGCCGACCTTGCGGATCGTTCGCTCGGCATCGGCTATGCGGGCGGCGCGTCCTTGCTGGCATTGCTGCTCCTGCTGTCGCTTGGCATCTGGTACACGACCACCGGCTCGGTGGCCGTCGCGGACGTCGACTCGCCGCGTAGCGAACTGTTCTACTGGAGCACCATCATGTTTTCACAGACGCTCGGCACCGCACTCGGGGATTGGGCGGCGGATTCGGCCGGCCTCGGCTACGGTGGCGCCGCGCTGGTTTTCGGCGGCTTGCTGCTGTTGGTTGCGGTCGCGTATTTTCTCACCCGCTTATCGCGTACCGCGTTGTTCTGGGCGGCGTTTGTGCTGACCCGTCCCTTGGGCGCGGTGGTAGGCGACCTGCTTGATAAGCCACTGGACGCCGGCGGGCTGGCGCTGAGCCGATATGCCGCATCGATCGCGCTGCTCGTCTTCATCGCTGGCTGCATCCTGCTTTTCCGCCAGCGCCCGGCGCGGCGTGACGCGATTCGATTGCATGACTGAAGCCGGCGACAGTTTCTTCGGTCGATCATGAGGTCGGGCGCGGAATGCGTTTTGCTGTCGTGGCCGAACCAGACGCTCGGTGCCGGCTGAACATCAGCCGCGCAGCGGAAGCACTAGCGTGACGCACAGGCCGGTGACCTGCGCACCTTGCTGCATGTTGTCCAGCGTGATACGGCCGTGCATGCGGTCGACGATGGCGCGCACGATGGCCAGGCCCAGTCCGGAACCGGTATCCGATGATCCGATGACGCGGTAGAACGGATCGAATACCCGCTCCCGTTCGGCCGGTGCGATGCCCGGACCGCCGTCCTCGATACGAATCTTCAGTTCTCCACTGACCTGCTCCGCGCAACACATCACCGCGCCGCCGGGGGGCGTATAGCGAATCGCGTTGCCGATCAGGTTTTTCAACAAGGTTACGCCATCGATCTCATGCCCATTGAAGCACACGCCGTCACCGGCATCGACCTCGACCTCCACGTTCTTCGCCTGCGCGATAGGCATCAGGTCCTCCAGCGTTTTCCTGAAAAGATCCTGCATGCGTATCTCGACCGGGGGCAGGGTCGTGCCGGCCTGCGAGCGCGCCAGCGACAGCAATTGTTCGAGCAGCTGGCGCGAACGGACCAAGCCACTTTGCAAGGCAGCCAGGCGCAGTGCCGCTTCGCCCGACAGCGGTGTGCTGGCCAGGTTTTCCGCCTGCAGGGAAAGCGCGGTCAGGGGCGAACGTAACTCGTGCGCGGCGTCCGCGACGAAGCGGCGCTGGACCTCAACCGATTTATCCACTCTGGCCAGCAAGTTATTGATTGATATGGTAAACGGCTTGATCTCTCGCGGTACACCACTATCGTCGAGCTTGCGCAAATCGGTTTCGGCCCGGCGGTCCAGTTCGGCCGCAAGGCGGTTCACTGGCCGCAGCATCCGGTGGATCAGAAAATTGATCAGCAGAATCAGCAGCGGGATCAAAACGATCGACGGCAGCAGGGTGCCAAGCGCGCTTTCCCGCGCGATATCGTCGCGCACGTCGAGCCGCTGGCCGATCACCAGGCGGTCGCCCGAGGGAAGACGGCGCACAAAGAGGCGCCATTTGAATTTGGTCGCCTGGAAAGTCTGCAGGCCCTCGGGCAGGTCGACCGGCAGCAGGATTCGTTCGTGGTGCAGGGTGCGAATCTCCACCGGGGTAAAGTCAAGCACCTGCACGAAAACCTGCGACTCGGAGTCGGTGCCTTTCTCCGTCTCCTGCACGATGACCGTATCCGGTGGCAGGTCCTGGTGTTCCATCAGCCCTGCAACCTGGCGCAAGCCGTCATCCTGAAACTCGTTGGCTTCGCCGTATACCGATTTGAAAGACAGCACGCCGCCGCTGAGCGCGACCAGCAAAATGGTCAGTGAGAGCCACAGTGACAGCCGACCCTGCAACGAGGCCGTCAATTTTCCTTGGAAACCATCCATCCGAGCCCTCTGACGTTGGCGATGACTTTGTTGCCCAGCTTTCGTCGTATGGAGTGAATCAGGTATTCGACCACATTGCTTTCGATTTCCTCGTTCCAGCCATAGATGCGATCTTCCAGGTCCTGGCGCGACAGGATGGCGCCGGGCCGCAGCAACAGTGACTGCAGCAAGCTGAATTCGCGCGCCGACAAGCGGCAGCTCGTGCCTTCAAAACTGGCCTCGCGCGTGCTCGGGTTCAGGACGATGGCGCCATTTGTGAGTGCGGGATCACCCGAGCCGGCTTTGCGACGGATGACGGCGCGCATGCGCGCCAGCAGTTCCGCGGTGTCGAATGGCTTGATCAGGTAATCGTCCGCGCCCTCGTCCAGCCCGCGAATCCGGTCCTCCACCGCATCGCGCGCAGTGAGGATGATGACCGGGATGCCCATTTTTTTTCCACGCAGGTGGCGCAGCACCTCGAAGCCGGTCATCTTCGGCAGGCCGACGTCGAGCAGCACCACGTCGTAATGTTCGCTGCCCAGCGGCAGCAGCGCAGACTTGCCGTCATGCACCGCATCCACCGCATAGGCGGCGTCCTTCAAGGCTTGCGTGATTGCAGCGGCAATCATCAGGTCATCTTCTACCAGCAGCACGCGCATGGGATTCTTCTGTCTGAAATATCGTTTGGGCCGCACATGGCAGCGGGAAAACGCCGTCGGCACCGAATGAGCTAAGCCCTCACGGCATCGAGTTCGCCGCACAACGCGGCTTTCCACCCGACGACGCTCGTATTGTACTGACCCAGCATGTCCGCAAATGCGGCGCTGGAGAGAAACTGGTATTCGCGCAACCGGAAGCTGTCGGCGACCGAACCCCCGGCTACTGCAGGATGGCACATCGCCAGTGTCCCCTGTGGCGGCATGGAGGCCAGCCAGCCTCGCCAGAGCGGCGCCAGCGCAGCTGGTTTGCGGAGATCGTACACGCCGCAAAAATCATGATTGCTCAGGCACCCCGCCTTGCGTGCCTGTCGCGCCAGCGAGCGCGCACCAAGCATGCCGATGATGGCGGCTTTGGTGCCGCGCCAGCGCGATGCAAGCGTGCTGCGGATAAACGGCCGCTGCTGGGGGTGGTGCGCTCGGACGGCGTCGATCAATGCTTCGCGGATGACCGGCAGTTGATGGACGTGTTCGTGGCCGTCGATGAAAAGCGGCGGTCCGCCTGTTTTGTCATGAAACTGCTGCAACTGGTCATCCACGATGGCGCGCACCTGTCGTGCATCCAGACGCCGGCTGTATGCCATCGCAATGATGGTGCCGATGCGCTGCGAGGTACCGTAACGTCGCGCCGCCATGGCGCTGCTGACATCCAGGTGCAGCCCCAGCTCCACTCCCAGGTTGCGCAAGCCCCGCATGGCGTCCGGGTCGGGCTTGCCAAGCGCCATGACGCTGGCCGATCTGATCACGCCTGCCTCTGCCAGCCGCAACACGGCGCTATCGACAGCGGGATGCATGCCGACGTCGTCGGCATTCAGAATCAATGTTTTCCGCACTGTCATGTCAGGTGCTGAATGCCCATACCCTGCCAAGATGGTAGCTGGCGAAGGCGACCAGCGCCGTCACGCTCGCCAGCAACAGCACGTACCAGACCTGCGGAAAGAGGCGCAAGGCCAGCATGTACAGACCCTGGTTGAGAAGAAATCCGGCGACCGACACCTGCAGCCAGCGCCACCATCCGGGCGGTGCGTCGGTCTGGAACGTATGGCGGCTGTGGCCGGTGAAGCTGACCAGAAAGGCACACGCGAACGCCGGTATGTTGGCAAGTGCGGGACGCATGTCGCCGTACTGGACCAGCGCGAACGCCATTGCAAGGTGAACCGCCGCGGCGACACAGCCCACTGCGATGAACATCCGCGGCCGGCCTATGGTGCCCGTCGCCGTCACGACACCAGTTCCCTGGGCGCTTCGCGCGTCCCCAGCGCACTGTGGTCCATGGTCTGGTCGACAATATAAAGCGGGCGCTGCTTGGCTTCCTCGAACACTCGCCCGAGATATTCCGCAATGACGCCCAGGCAGACGAGCTGGATGCCGGACAGCAGCGTGATGCCGGAGGCCAGCGTGGCCCAGCCTGAAACGGGGTTGCCCACCAGCAGCGTCTCGATCAGCACATACAATCCATAGGCCAGCGACGCGATCGAGATCAGCACGCCGATCAGCGACACCATGCGCAGCGGTTTCATGGAAAAGGAGGTAATACCCATCGAAGCCAGTTCCACCAGTTGCCGGAACCGGAATTTACTCGCGCCTGCGGTGCGGTGCTCGGCATCGAACGGTTCGACCGCAGACCTGAAGCCGATCCACGCATACAGGCCTTTCATGAAGCGGGTGCGTTCGGGCAGTTGCAGCAAGGCCGTCACCACGCGGCGGTCCATCAGGCGAAAGTCCCCGGCATTGGCCGGAATGCTGAACCGCTCACCGCTTTGCAGGAAACCGTAAAAAGCTTTCTTGCACATGACGATCAGGCCGCTTTCGGAGCGTACGCGCTGCACGCCGACCACCATGTCGTAGCCTGCACGCCACTGCGCGATCATGCGCGCGATCATGTCTGGCGGATGCTGGCCGTCGCCATCCATGCAGATGACGGCGTCGCCCCGCGCAGCGTGCAGGCCGGCGGTCAGCGCCGCTTCCTTGCCAAAGTTGCGCGACAGTCTGACGAGCTGAACGTTGCAGCGCTGCTGCTCGAACTGCGCCACGATCTGTGCCAGATGGTCGGTGCCGCCATCGTCCACCACCACGATTTCCCAGTCGACGTGGCATTGCACCAGCACGTGCGCAATGCGGGGCAACAGGCTGGCAAGCGAGTCCGCCTCGTTCAGCACGGGCAGCACGACCGACACCGATTGCAGGCCGCTCCCTTGCAGGAACGCATGCCGAAGATTCATCATTTTTCCTCTATCAGGCTGTGCCGCGTACCGGTGAAGAGCGTACGCGCCGACGGTGCCGGTTGCCGTGGTAGCGTGCCGTTGGCAACAACCACAAAGCGCGGCACGTTCGACGCCATGGCGAAGGCGGGCGGTACGGGCTCATACCGCACCTGGCCCGGCGCGTAAAAGTGCGGCGAGTAAATGGGCGGTACGTGATAGACCAGTGGCGTACCGGCGGGGGCGGCCTGGTGAAAGACCGCGATCAGGTCGCGATCCGAATTGCCGCGGACATTGCGCGCAATGATCGGCGCGACGGCAACCGCTGCCAGCGACAACACCAGCAGTGCCGGCGCGGTGAGGCGGAAAGTGGTGCGAGAAGCATGCTCAAGCCAGCGGGCGACCAGAACCGAAAACGGCACCACGGCGGTCAGCCCGTACGTCCAGATAATGTTGTGCGCGAAGGTAAAAAACACCAACGGTGCCAGGGTGGCGCACCAGAGGAAACGCTCAAGCGACGGCGCCGACCGCACCCGCATCGCAAAGCGCGTGAACTCGGCGGCGAACACGCCGGTCCACGGCAATATCGCGGCAACCCAGAAGATCCAGATCATCCCAAGCGGCTGCCGGTGTGCGATACCGTAGCGGTCGCCTTTCCAGCCTGGCACCAGGAAGCGCGAAAAATGTTCGCCCACGATGAAGTAATGCAGGAATCCAGGGTAGAAATATTCTGCCGCTGCATACCACGGCGCACATATGCAGATGGCAATGCAGGCGCCGCGCCAGCTGAACAGACGCTTGAAAATCTGCAGCGGGCGGCCTTCCAGCAGCGCGTACGCCAGCAGCGGCAGGCCGATCAGTGCCCAGTCGGCCAGCCCTTTTGACAGCGCGCCAATGCCAACCGTGACCCAGAATGCCCGCTGCCAGCGGCGGCGAGCAGCCACACCCTGCGTCTGGTCCGCACCCAGTGCGCGCCAGGCGAAATACAGCGCCGCAGTCACGATGCACATCTGGACGGCATCGGTCATGACCGCGCCGGCGCTAATAAAGAAAAGCGGACACGTCGCCAGTACCGGCAGCACCAGCCAGCGCCGTTTCACACCCAGCGCGGAGGCGAATGCCATTGCGGTCCATGCTGTCGCCACGGAAGCCAGGAGCGAAGGCAGCCGCGCGGCGAATTCGTTGATCCCGAACAGTGACATTGACGCCGCCGCAATCCAGGTGGACAGCGGCGGCTTTGCAAAAAACGGCGTTTGCGGATCGATATGCGGCATCAGCCAGAAACCGTGCGTCACCGTCAGGCGCGCGATTTCGCCGTAGCGCGCCTCGGTGGTATCGGCGAGCGGCAGCATCCACATCAGAACGACTCGATACAGGAGGAGAATGAATACGAGTGCTCCCAGCAGGTAAAGGGAGTTCATCGCAGTCGCTGCGTTGCGTGACTTGTGTCCCGCGTCCGCATACAGCGAGGTTGCGGACAAATGAGATGTGTTCATGGATACGTAATGGAAGAAGGGAACGGCACGAACTAGCGGCGATGCGCCACGCCGACGCCAAACAGCAAGGCAAGCAGGCTGACCCAGCCGATCGACAGCACCCATCCGGCCAGGATATCGGTCGGATAATGCATGCCCAGATACAGCCGGCAGGCACCCACCAGGCAAACAAATACTGCGCTGCCGGCGAGCACATTCAGGCGCCACCGCGGCGGGACGATCAGCATCAGCGCAACCACGATTGCCATCGACTGCGTTGCATGGCCGCTTGGAAAACTGAAGGTCGCGTGGGAAGAAACCGTGGTCCACAACTCCGGGCGGTGCCGTTGCGCGGCCTTCTTTGCCAGACTGGCGAGAACGCCGACCCCGGCGGAGGAGCAAAACCAGAACAGGGCGATGCGCCACCACCGGCGGTAGAGCAGATACACAAGAATCAGCACGCTGCTGGTGACGACCAGCCGGGAAAGAAGCAGGGCGAGCGATTTGAGGGGAAGGGCGCGGTAGTCGCCTACCATGCGCAGGATGGCGATATCCAGCGTCAGGCTGTCACCGGACACCACCCAGATCGCCAGCCAGCAGAACAAGCCGGCGCCCGCAATCGCCAGCAACGCGAGCCAGCCGCTTCTCATATGCATGTGCCGCAACGGCGCACCGAGTGCGCTTGAAGCATGGAGGTGCGCAAAAACATCCTCGTCGAGCGTCTTTTCCAGCGCATCGTTCATCTTGGCTGCCTGCAATTTGATTTGGTGACCGCAGCTTAGAAGCGGAGACTTAGCGCATACTTAGGTTATCCATTGCGTGACCTCCGCCGCGCGCGCCAAGGCGGAATAGTAACGTTGATTCAGCGAGGTATCGCGTTTTGCCATGACAAATCCGGCAGTGTAAGGCGGACGTTATGGGCCAGCATGCGAAGGATTGATCGCCTTCGACTGCGCGGCTGAAGTGGAAACCACGGATTATTGCGCATAGTCAACATAACTGCTTCACACGCGATGGAGAAATATGGTGAGGTGTCGAACAGGCTGATGAACATATACGGCAGCGCCGTTCCGCGAGGCAGCGCGGCGTCTGGCCGATATCGATCGGCGCAAGATGTCTGCTGCCATACCAACCACCAGTAATTCGCATAATTTGTATTATGTAAAATAAACGTAGCGAGAAGAAAGTGTAATTTGCAGCGTCCGTCTGTTTGCACAAATCTGGTCCTACCCATCAACAGCCCCTGTTGCGCGCCGCATAAAACCTAGCCTCTCACAACCAATCGAAACGTCACTAAGCAACCAGCTCCCCATGCCGCCGGAGGCTCGAATCCTGCTGTCGCGCCGTTTCGGGTACTAAAACGTCTTGGTGTAATCGAAGACATCCTGCCTTGCATCTTCGCGGTTTAGATAGCGGTCTTTCGACGAATCCACTCTCGCTTGAGCAACTGAAAGAAGCGCTCTGCCACCGCGTTGCCATCACAATTTCCCCGTCGGCTCATACTCCGCTGCAGGTTTGCCCCCCACCCGCGCATCTGACGCATCAGATCACGGCATGCTCGTTGTAGCAGGCACCCGACACGGTGAAGATAGTAATAGGATTGATAACCATTATCATTTATAATTGCGCTTTCCATTCAGAAAACAGGAGGAATCTATGCAGAAAAAGATTGCACAAGGTTTGCTGGCAAGCGCACTTCTAACGATGTTGTTTACTGCACCGGCAAACGCGGAGGAAAGTCTGTTCAGTTATGTGTACACCACCGATTTGCTGCCACAGGGCCAAAAGGAGGTCGAACAATGGCTGACACAGCGCCACGCGAAATCACGTGGTTCTTATGACGTCTGGGAAGGCCGTACGGCAATCGAATACGGTGTGACCGATAAATTTCAGGTCGCGCTATATGCAAATTACGAAAAAGCGACGGCCAACAGGAACAATGTCGACGGGACAACCCTCGTCCCCGAGACCTTCGCTGATTACTCTTACGACGCCGGCAGCCGCTTCGACGAGTCGCGTTTCCAAGGATTTTCCTTCGAGGGCATCTACCGGATATTGAGCCCCTACACCGACCCGATCGGACTGGCGCTGTACGTCGAGCCGACGGTAGGCCCAAATCTGCGCGAACTCGAATCGAAGGCGATCGTGCAGAAAAACTTTCTGGATGACCGTTTGGTTTTCGCCGCCAACCTCACGCTTGCGCAAGAAATGCGCTGGATGAAAACGGACTTGAACGGCAGCGGCGAGCCGGCTTCGTGGGATCGCGAAACCGATCTCAACCTCGGCATCGGCGTTTCCTATCGCTTTGCGCCAAACTGGTCTGCCGGTATCGAACTCGAACATGAGCGCGAATACTCGAGCTTCCACTTATCCAAGAAGTACCGTACCAATGTGGCGACTTATCTCGGCCCGAACATCCACTATGGCGGCAAGGACTTTTTCGTGACGGCGACCTTTCTGACGCAAGTCGGCGGCGGCAAGGATTACGCCAGCGATGCCGGTTCGAGTTTTGTGGTCGGCGGCCGCAACTATGCCGACGATTTCGAAAAGGATCGCCTGCGTATCAAGGCAGGCTATTACTTCTGATGCAGGAGCGGCTATGAGCAACTTGAAATGGGTATGGCTGCCGGTCGCGGCAATTTCGACCTCCGTCTATGCGACAACCTACTTTAATGTGGAGCAGGCACAGCAGGCCATTTTCCCCGGCGCGAAGCTGACCAAGTCCTTTCTTGCCCTGAACGACAAGCAGGCAGATGACATCGGGAACCGCACCGATGTTAACGTGCGCAACAAGGAGGTCCGCATGTGGCGGGTTGACGGCGGCGGCTATTTCATAGTGGACGAGGTGGTGGGAAAGCATGAGTTCATCACCTACGCGGTCGGGTTGAATGCGGATGGAAGCGTCAAGCAAATCGAAATCATGCAGTACAACGAAAGCTACGGTTACCAGGTGCGCGATCCGAAATGGCTGGCGCAGTTCACCGGAAAGACCTCGGCCGCGCCGCTGAAGCTCGAAGGTGACATAAAAAACATCAGCGGGGCGACATTATCGTCGCGACATATTACGGATGGCGTAAAGCGTCTGCTCGCAACCTATGATGTTGCCATCAGGTGAAGCACGCCGCGCCCAGCCGCATCTCGGCACTATCGTCGAGATCTGGGCCAAGGGGCCGGACGCAGGCACAGCCGTCAAGGCCGCTTTTGGTGAAATCAGCGAGGTGCATCGACTGATGAGTTTTCACTCCGCGGGCAGCGATGTCGCGCGGATAAACCGAGCCGATGCGGCGAATGCGGTGCAGGTGGATCGCAGGACCTATGAGGTATTGGCGTTCGCACGTCAGCTAAGCGAATGGTCGGAAGGCGTGTTCGATATCACCGTAGGCGGCGCGCTCGTCGCTGCTGGCTTCCTTCCGACATCGACGCGCCTCGCGTCGGACGATACCGATTATCGGGACTTGGTGCTCTTGCCCGACGCACAGGTGATGCTCAAGAAGCCGGCGCTAATCGATTGTGGTGGCATCGCGAAGGGCTACGCCGTGGATCTTGCGCTGGCGCGCCTGCAGGACTGTGGAATGGAAAGCGGTCTCGTGAATGCTGGCGGCGATCTGCGATTTTTTGGCGAACCGCAGACAGTGCACGTGCGGCACCCTTATGCATCTCGATTGCTTCAGCTCGAGCCAATGATGAACAAGGCCGTGGCGAGTTCCAGCGGCTTTTACGGGCAAGGCGGCAATGACGTGGACCCGCTTGTTGATCCGCGCTCCGGCAAGTGCAAGAAGTGGATGTGCGGCGTGACAGTGATTGCACCAAGCTGCATGGCCGCTGATGCGTTAACGAAAGTCGTGCGTCTATACCGCGGCCCGGTTGCCAATTTGCTCGAAAAGCTTGCTGCTCAAGCATTGATTATTGATGAACACGATGTCAGGCTGGCTTGCTGAGAGCAGCCATGTATCGATGA
>Ga0366770_1063_pt1 | contig 11768 bp, 14 predicted proteins | sample BONcelHN113001C9_FD_207086 | JGI IMG/M metagenome (GOLD analysis project Ga0366770, IMG submission 207086) | Enriched cells from coal bed in the Powder River Basin, Montana, United States - BONCAT cells N11 rep2 HSBNCT.N11.300.1.C9 ...
TCGAAGAGATACGTCGCTGTGCAGGCAGTCAGTTCGATTCAGAAATTGTAGATGTCTTCCTGCAAATTGCTGACCACTTTCGTGTAAGGAAGCAGACTGTCGCGTAATATTGCTCATATGGTTCCCATGACCTGCTAGCAAAGCCGTCATGGGGCTTTTTTTGCTATCGTACTCGATTCCTGCTAAATTCTTGAAAACGAAATGTGCCATTGCAATGTACATGATCAGGAGAGAATAGTTTTCTGCTTTTGTACGCAGGATAAATAGTAATCATATAAGGAGGAATTGACATGTACTACCGGTTACGAATATTATTTATCCTAATTGTCATTGGCACACTGCTTGTCAGCGGCTGCGGCACGTCTCCCCAGCCAAAACCTGAACAGCGCGTAGAACAAGTCAAAGAGATGGGTGAAGACGCATTAAATGACATGATGAAAAACAATCCCGGAATGCTGAAACGGGCTATGAGTAATCCCGAAATGCGCTCAGCCATGGTCAAAATGATGTCAGAGCCTGAGATGAAGCAGCCGATGCTTGATATCATGGCCGATCCGGCAATGAAAGATGTCGTCCGCAGCATGATGAAAGATCCCCGCATCAAGCCAACAGCCCAAGAGGCTTTAAAAAATTAGCAGGAAGCAGCATATTCGGCCTGCCAGCAACCGGCGTTGTGCGCTGATCAATCCGCGTCAGTTCGAAAATGTCGACTGTCTTTTATCAGGATGTAGCTACTAATCATTCTTCATCATGGGAAAAGATATGATATTGGGACCTGCAAGCAAGAAAGCCTTACCTCTGCATTTTTTTGCAAGGGTAAGGCTTTCTTATTTATAACCTTTTTCCAACACTGACCGTTTATTACTTGCCAGTATGTATTTTGATAAAAGCGCAAATTTCCTTCATTGCTTGTGCAGCCTCCGGAAAAAGGGGAGCCATGGCAGGATAACAATGGAACATTCCCTCACCAACTCTTAAAGTGACGTTAACGCCTGCAGCTTTCGCCTTTGCTGCAAACCGAATTGCGTCATCGCAAAGAGTTTCATCTTCACCGGCATAGATAAGCAGGGGCGGGAGTCCTTGAAGATTCCCATAAAGAGGTGATATATACGGCAAATTAGGCTCTTCATCCCCAGCATAATGCTTGGCTAAAGCAGTTGCCATTCCTTCAGGAGATAGACATATTTTCGCTTTCGTTCGATAGGAATCGCCGGAACACGTAAAGTCTGTCACTGGAGAATAAGCCACCGCTGCGGCAGGAAGAGGAGTGCCTTGATCCCGAAGTGCGAGTAAAGTTGCTAAACCTAAACCTCCGCCGGCAGAATCTCCAACAAATACTATATTAGAAGCCGCAATCCCCTGATCCAATAGCCATTGATATGCGGACAATGAATCTTCTAAAGCTGCAGGGTAAGGATGTTCTGGGGCTAATCGATACTCGAAGAGCAATGCACCAATTTGACTGCCTTTCACAAACTTAGCCGTAATCGCTCGGTGAGAGTTGCACGTGCCAGATACATATCCGCCACCATGAAAATATAGAATCATTTTATCTTTCGTCGCTTTAGCCGGTAAAATCCATTCGGCATAAAGGCTATCTATTTGTACAGGCAATACTTCGATTCCTTCCGGCAGCTTGCCGAATTTTCCGGCCCCTGCTTCAACCTGCTGCCGGAAACTAATTATTGATTCGTATTGACACCAATCGATGCTTTCCTTTTTAAATTGAAAACGCAATAAATGCCGATTTTGCAATAAAATTTTGAATAGGCGTCCCCGCAAACTAGGCACTGTTATCCCTCCTAAAGTATCAACTCCAGGGACCTGCACATCCGACAGATGAATAAGCATTATAGATTTGATGGCGCAGGAAAGGATCATGAAAATGCTTCTCCATCCCGAACATGTAAATTAATGCGATTAGAGTTACCTGTGGTTTCTATGTATTATATTAACGGAAGTGAATGGTGATTTCCACAATTTCCGGGCTGTTTCCCAGCCTTATCGGCGGCCCCCAAGTACCGTATCCGCAGGATACGATGAGCTGGTAAACTCCTTTTTTAAGATATCCCCAATCTTGCTCATATACTCGGCTTGTTATTAAATCATTAGGAAAGAACTGACCTTTGTGGGTATGTCCTGACAGTTGGAGGTCAATTCCTTGTCTCTCTGCTTCTTCAATGCGGCCTGGTTGATGATCGAGCAGAAGGACTGGGTAATCTTTATTGATACCAATCATAATCTCACTCAAAGACGTTGTATTTCGTCCAGCATAACGCGTTATTGACATATCATCTCTTCCAACGATGAAGAATGCGTCTGCTACCTTAATCCACTGATCACGCAGCACCTGCAGCCCTGCCGTCTCCAACAGTTCGACCGCAGTAGCTGGCTGGCCTCCGATATATTCATGATTGCCTAATACGGCATACGATCCCAAATGTGGTTTTATATGTCGCAGAGGCCCAGTTATATTATTGTCAGCCACGTACTTTACATCATCATCAATAATGTCTCCGGCATATAGTACAACATCTGGTTTAAGATCATTAATTATTTTGGTTAGCTTTTCGACACGGTTAAGGTTAACGATAGGGCCCATATGTATATCTGTTACAAGAGCAACCTTTAAACTCGATAAAGAACCAGCTTTTTTATCTATGATTACATCATATCGGGTAATAACTGGATTTACCGCATTCCATGCGCCATAAATCAGAATTCCGCTAAGTATAATTAAGACAATGAAGCCTTGTATTAATGGACTTTTTGTCGCTGCTGGCAAAAAGTTCAGATACGTATCAGTAAGCCTTATGATATCGGCTGTAAGCCATAGCAGCGCAGACCAATACAGGATAGCTAACCACCAGTTGCCTAAAATCGAGATTAATTCTGTATTGATTAAGCCTGTCCTTGATAGTAGGCGGGATGTAACAGGAGATGAGGCTGTCATTCCCAAAAGAAGCCAATAGAGGACCGGTGATATTTGTATTATGGTTTTCAGCCATTGGAATGTGCGTAGCCCGATATATATATTCGCGAGACAATAGAGTAGTAAAATCACAACTAGAAAGGCCATCGGCTCACCTCATACTAATATCCTCTTTAGACCACAAGGCAATTTATTCAAACAGTGCGTTTACATTCTTTAATTCATCTCGAATAGCAATGCCTTGTGGGCAATGACTTTCACAATTACCACATCCAACACACTTTGATGCGGGAGCAGCGAACTTCGATAAAATGTCATACCTTTGTTTTGCCTCGGGCGTACCGTCAAAAATCCAATAGTCATTATATGTTGCAAAACATGTAGGTATATTGATCCCTATGGGGCATGGCATACAGTACGAGCAAGCAGTACAGTTGACTTTTGTTCTTTCTTTAAAAACCCTCTTTATTTCCCCGACAATTGCAATTTCTTCACTCGTTAATGAATTAATCTCAGCTTCCTGGGCGACTTTTATATTCTCGGTAACATGATCTATTGTAGTCATACCGCTTAATACGACGGATACTTCCGGGTGATTCCATATCCACCTAAGAGCCCATTCCGCCGGTGTTCTTTTCACCTCAGCCTGATCAATAATAACTTTTGCTTCCTCGGGCAGCCGCACAAGGTTACCTCCTCTCAGAGGCTCCATGATGACTATGCCCAAACCCTTTTCCGCTGCATACTTCAAACCTTCTTTTCCTGCCTGAAATTCTTCATCTAAATAATTATACTGAATTTGGCAAAATGACCAATCATAGTAGTCTACAATTTCCTTAAACAGCGCGGTCTGGTCATGGAACGAAAAACCGGCATATCCTATTCTTCCGTCTTTGATCGCTTGATCTAAAAACCCGCTAATATCCGCTTCTTTCAATATGGGCCAAACACTTTTGTTCAGGTTATGTATCAAGTAAAAATCAATTCTATCTGTCTCTAGTCGTTCTAATTGCTCATTTAAATACTTATCCATATCTGCTCGTGTCTTGATCAACCAGCTTGGCAGCTTTGTCGCTAACTTTACTCGTTCCCTATACCCATCTTTTAAGGCTTTAGCAACAAAAAGCTCACTAGCCCCACCGCTAGTAAAGCCAGTACCGTGATAAGGGTAAGCAGTATCCACATAATTTACGCCTGCATCAATGGCATGCCTAATCATTGTTATAGCCTTGCCCTCATCGATGTTTGTCGGATCACTGCCAATAATCGGCAGCCTCATACAGCCGAACCCCAGAGCGGAAACTACTTCATTTGTTTTGCCAAAATTTCTATACAGCAAGATAACCTCTCCCTTCCCATTTTCCTTCTTTAGCAGTAACTCGATTACACAGTTATATACTTTTATAACCGTCGAAGTGTATGGCGAAAAAATTTTAGCAGCCCGAGTCATTTTCGAATGTTATAAACGCAATCTCAGAACTGGCTTATTTAGGCAGTTGCTGGAGAGCTAGCATTTTACTTACATCAGCAACCAGTAATTCATTTACCTTGCAGATTAAAAATTTCCCACGCTTTTCCGTAAAAATCAAATCGGCATTCGCCAATTCTTTAATGTGGTGTGAGATGGTAGGAGCACCGATCTTCAAAGAATCGATGATATCTGTCACAAAGCATTCGCAGCCAGTTTCAAAGCTGGCTTCATGCGCTTTGGCAATCTTCAAGTATAATTCTAATCGATTCGGATTTGAGAGGGCCTTAAATACTTTTGCCATTCTATTTATATCCATTTTGTACCTTCTATTTCGTTTATACTACACTTCGATAACTATCGAATTAATTTTAACTGATCATTAGTATTCTTGTCAATATCCCACAATGAGCCTGTTTATCTCGAAGTTTACTACCTGTCCCCTATACAATATTAAAGCATGCTCCATTGAGAGTTATCCTGATTATCTGTCAAATAAGCCGTATATCTCTAAGCCTTCCAAAATCCCATCTGCATAATGAGATTTGGCAAAATGGATACATCCGCTAGTATTTCTTAATTGGTGTTTAAAATCTGCGCACGCATTTCCAACGACAATCCCCTGAAATCCTTGGATAAACATTGAGTAATCATTACCGCTATCGCCACAAACGAAAACTTGGTGTTCATCAATATTATACATTTGTTGTACAAACCGTAAAGCAGGGCCTTTGCCTGCTCCTTCCGGCAGAATATCAATGATATGCCCTAGAGAAGGAACAATTTCAATAGGCAAAAGTAAGTCGCGTTTCATTTCATATAATTGTGATAGAACACTTTTAAAATTAGCGCTTTCGGTCGTGTAAGCAAGACGGAACTTTGGATGGATTGGTTGCGGGTTTAAGTCTTTTATACCCTGTAGCAGGGAGTATATTTCGGTTCTTTTCCACGTGGATCCTATTTTGGTTTCCCAACCTGCGTTACGAATAAAATTAGGTGCAACATGTAGTTCTGTCCCAACATCAGAAATCAATATGTCCGGAACCAACAAGGCCTCGGACTTGACAAGCTGCCAAGCAGATGAAAACATTCGGCCTGTTATATATAACAGTAAAATTTTCGATCTTTGTTTTAAAATGATTCGGTTTAAATTTTGCAGAGATTGCTTACAACCAACCAGCGTACCATCAAGATCTGTAGCTAATATATATTCTGGCGGATGCCTAATACATCTTCTTCCTGGCATGCTACCACCTCTCGGTATATTTGAGTTAAATCAGTCGCTACTTGAAGCCAAGAGTATCGTTTAGCATATACGGCAGCATTTTTACCCATCCTATTATTTAAATGATCATTTGAGAGTAGTTCATAAATTGCATTAGCTAGCAATATAGGTTCCTTAGGTTCTACTAATAACCCTGTTGTCCCGTGCAGAACATTCTCTCGTAATCCTCCCGTATCTGAAGCAATAACCGGACAACCGCAGGCCATGGCCTCTATAGCAACCAACCCAAAGGACTCGTAAAATGATGGCACTATTGTCGCCCTGACTGCTGCAAAATATTGAGCTAATTCTTCGTGCTTTAACGGACCTAAGAATTGAACATGCTTTGAAAGGTCGTGATCGTCAATAAATTTTTGATATTGCTTCTTTTCAGCACTTATTGCTGTTTCAGGCGTATCCAGAGGATCACCGCCACCTATTACAAGACGTATATTTTCTATTGATAGTGGATTCGTTTTTCTTCTTAGTTCTACTATCGATTGTAATAGAATCCCCAATCCCTTATTTTCTTCAAAGCGTCCCACAAATAATACTGCCTTGTGATCACCAATATAGTCATTACATGCAGCCTCGCGCTGCAGGGGATTAAAAACAGCGGTATTAACCCCACATGGAACAATTCTTATTTTTTCTTGATCTACCTGGTAAAAGCTTTGCAATAGTTTTTTTTCGGTTAATGTTGTTCCAATTACACAATCTGCTTTCTGAAGTAATTCTTTCTCCGTTGCAAGACGATTGGTACCAGTATCTTTTTGCTGCTGTGCTACAGCTGTCTTCCTAACAATACCAAGAGAATGAGATGTATGTACAAGTGGGAAACCATATATCTTTTGCAGGTGCATACCTACATAGCCTGATAACCAGTAATTACTGTGAATTAAAGAATATTGATATGGATTATGCATTAATGCCGCAAGCTCTTTGATGAATTGGGGGAGCATGGTGTACAACTGCTGTTTTGATTGAAAACCCTTTTCGCCTGCAGCTAGACGGATAACCCGAGATTTTTTGCCAATAAGCTGTATTGGGGGGGCGGCAGGATCCGACCAGTGAGTAAAAACATCTGCTGTAAAACCGAATGCTTCCAAAGCATTTACAACTTCCTTTACATAAATGTTCTGCCCTCCGGATTGAATTCCGCCCAGTTTTGCCAATGGGTCACCATGGACTGAAATGAACATGATCTTTTTTGTATTTGCCATAATACCCCTCCTAAAAAAATCAGCCTTCGGACTGCTCATTTAGCACCGAAGTTTGAAAAGTTTCCGAGCAAGTTCATTTGTTGAAAAGTAATTATGGAAAAATTTTACTAACAATTACATACTATCAATGAAGTTGTAAGTTTGTCAAGTAAAGTTACCTTCACAATCCCTTAGACTGTACGCGTACATACTGCGACTAGGCATAATTGACATGATTACCGGGTTAAGGAGCGGAAGTTATTGGATTTAAACATCACGGGCTATATTATCGTTTTTTTGGCAAGGGTGATCGATGTTTCACTTGCAACTATTCGTATTCTAATGCTAATGAAAGGGAGAAAACTATGGGCAGCGATTAGCGGGTTTGGAGAAGTTTTAGTATTTACAACTGCACTAAAATATGTTTTTGATTCTTTAAATGATTGGGTTGGTCTGACCTTTTATGCATTAGGTTTTTCGATAGGAAACATTGCGGGAATCTGGGTTGAAGAGAAGTTAGCATTAGGTATTCTGATAGTGAGAGTTATTACTCGACGTAATGCTCCAGATTTCGCCGATTACTTAAGGCAAAATGGAATCGGTGCAACACTGTTTCCTTGTCAGGGAAGAGAGCAATGCTATTATTTGATTACTATTGTCTGCGAACGCAAGAAGTTAGGAATGCTTGAACAACTCATTTTTGACTGGGATGGAAAGGCAATTGTAACAATTTCGGATACTCGTACAATTCGTAGCGGACATTTGTAGTCAGGTAATTGAGATTAAAACTAAAACCGGCCTCATCATAGAGATGATTGGCCGGTTTTTGAGTCAAGGTTACTAGCTTATCCAACAGCGAGACCTACCAAGGCCTGATTGGTTAAATGCATAACCTGTTTTATTGTTATATTCGACTGTTGATAAAATTGTGTTCATTCATTTTAAAATTCGAATGTGTTTTCTATGCTAATTTAATAATGTTCTCCCATAAATCTTCAGAGAACACTCCTTTGGCCACTTGGGTGACAGGACCAGTCATAAATACCTGCCCATCTTTTTGAATATCTACCCTTATCTTGCCACCTGGCATATGTACGTTAATCTCATTGCCAACCAACCCCATTTTATAAGCAGCACTGGCAGTTGCACAGCTACTGCTGCCTGAAGCTAACGTGTATCCCGCGCCTCTTTCCCATATCTCAATCTGAATATTGTTTCGGTCCAATACCTTTAAGAACTGTACATTAATTTTTTTGGGAAAATAGGCATGAGTCTCAATGGCAGCTCCTAACGCAACGGCTTTTTCCCGCGAAATCTCATCACAAAGCACCACACAGTGGGGATTGCCAATTGACAAGCAGGTGATGTTTAGCCTGTGGTTATCAATTACCAACTCTTCATTCAGCACTTCCCGAGCCGGTCCGCTTACTGGAATTTGCTGACTTTGAAAGGTTACCGTTCCCATATTTACGCGAATTAGGCTGCCCTTGACGTCTAGCAGCTCTACATGAACATCACCGCCTGCAGTCCCCAAATGAAACTCTTTGTTAGTAACATATCCGGCGTCAACAAGATACCGGGAAAATATCCTGATTCCGTTACCGCTTTTCTCAGCCTCGCTTCCGTCTGGATTTAGTATCCGCAAGTGAATCATATTGCCCTGAAACAAAGGTCCGTATAAAATACCATCCGACCCAATGCCGAAGTTACGGTGGCAAATCAGACGGATATTTTCCTCAGATAAGTTAACTTTGATCTTGTTGGGGTCAATGACAATATAATCGTTGCCTAGCGCATGGTATTTGTAAAAATGAAATTCCATTTACGTTTCCCCCTCTTTTTTGAGCTCCTTTATCCCTATTATAATTATATTCGATAGTTTTCAGCCAACATTGCGCAAGCTTTTCTCGATTACTTCTACTCGTGGAGACTAAACCCCTTGCTTAATCTGTCAACATGATTTTTCTTGCCTATCACACCTATACCTACAAGGTTTAAATCTTCTGTCTTATATTCTGCAACCTTTGCACGGTTGTCCGTATCATTATAAGTCTTAAATAATTCCTCAGTATAAATAGTCATGTAGATTTCTTTGCTGAGGGCTTTTTTTAACAAATCGTTTAGCTGTTCACCATTCGCAGAATATATCATGACTGGTTGCCGTAACATGGGAAGATATCTTACACCGTTACCATCTACGTAAGGCTCACCAATAATATCCTGATTGCCGCTAATTCCACTTATGAGAAATGCTGTAACATTAAGTTTTTGCCAAGTCAAAAGATCTTCTCGAAGAATAATTGCAATTTTTTTCTCAAATGTCATTTCTCAAACCTCTTCTTACGTTAATTTCAAGTATTCAAACGCAGTTGTCCCATACATACTTTTAAAATGTCTATTCAAATGGGTCAAATCAACAAAGCCACAATCCGATACAGCCGAATAAACATCTCTGTTTCTTTCTATTAACCGCTTCGCAAGCGATATCTTACAGTTTAAAAAATATTGATAAGGGGAAAGACCTGTATTCGCCTTAAAAATCCTTATAAACTTAAATTTGGATATATTAAGCTCTTTACAAATATCATCCAGTTTCAATACATCTTCTAAATTGCAGTAAATCATTTCCTTAGCTTTTTTAGTAAGCGCATCATCTTTTTTATGAGCTATATTTAAATCCACCTTGCTAAAATTATTCACAAATGATAAAAGCAATTCACTGCATAGTGCTTCATCCGCATCGCTTAGTATTGCATTAGATAAGCTTAATATGCTTTGCTCAAGTCTGTAGTCATAAACAACAGGGGAAGAAAATCGAATAAGTTCCTTTTTGTCAAGCAGCTCCAAAAATGAATTGGGCTCAAGATATAGCATTACATACGTAAGCCCTGTCTTATCATGTGCCTGGCCGTCATGCACTTGTTCGGGATTAAAACGCATTACTCCATGTGGATAGGACAACTCCAAGCTCCCATCCAAGTGATATTGTTGAACGCCGGACAAGGTTACGCCAAAAGCATATTCTTCATGACAATGTTTTTTATAAGTAAAATCAGTAAAGCTCGCCGATAAAACTGTAATCCATGCCCATTTCTTATATATAAATGTTTCCGTAGCAATCACTCCTTACCTATGTCCACTATCCCTAATATCATGATTGCGGAATAAACTAAGAATATCCCCATAACCAGATTAACTGTTTTTAAACTCCCATAAAAGTTTTTTTGAATTATAACATCTTGAAAGGATTTACTATAGTATAATATTGCAACTTTCGTTACCACACTCATACAGCTGGAACATAACTCCTAGGAAATAGTAATGCCCTCGCTGGTACTGGCGAGGGCATTACTATTTCGATCATACACTATGGTGTTCACGTTAGCCGACTCTGCGTCCGCCCAAATATGCCTCCAGCACCCGGGGATCATTGGCAATATCGGCTGCCTTTCCATGCAGTACGATACGGCCGGTTTCCATGACATAGGCATGGTGGGCGATCTTAATTGCCTGCCGCACATTTTGCTCCACAAGCAGCACTGTAGTGCCTTCTGCGTTGATCTCCCGAATTACCTCAAAAATATCGGCCACTACCAGCGGCGCCAGCCCCATGGACGGCTCATCCAAAAGCAGCAGTTTTGGTCTGGCCATAAGCGCTCTGCCAATCGCCAGCATTTGCTGCTGTCCACCGGAAAGGGTCCCTCCCAATTGCTCTTTGCGCTCTTCTAAAATAGGAAAACGCTTAAACATTTTTTGGATATCATCCTGAATGAATTTGTCACTGCGCTGATAGGCCCCCATTTCCAAGTTCTCCAGCACAGTCATTTGGCAAAGTATATTGCGTCCTTCAGGAACAAGCGAAATTCCTCTTTCAACCACTTTGTGTACCGGCAGGCCGGCAATGTTTTGTCCCTGAAATAATATGCACCCTTCCCGAGGCTGTACAAGACCCAGGATAGACTTCATGGTAGTTGTCTTTCCCGCGCCGTTGGCACCGATTAAGGAGACGATGGAACCCTCGGAAACAGAGATATCGATCTTCTTCAATGCGTTAATATTACCGTACCCGGCTACAAGCCCTTCAATCTGCAGCATATTACGCATCCTCCTTTCCCAGGTAAGCCTCAATCACTTCCGGATTCTCCTGTATCTCGGCAGAGCCTCCTTCGGCAATTTTCTTGCCAAAGTTGAGTACTACAAACCGTTCGCAGACATTCATCATTAAATGCATATCATGTTCGATGAGAATAACCGTTTTGCCCAGTTTCTTGATTTTTCCGATCAACAGCCGCAGGTCTTCTGTTTCGCTTTCATTCATCCCTGCGGCCGGCTCATCCAAAAGCACCAATTCCGGCTCGGTAGCCAACGCACGCGCGATTTCCAATCGACGCTGCTTCCCGTAGGGCAGTGCTCCCGCCAGTGCGCCGCTTTCCGGTAAAATGCCCATTAAATCCAAGACCTCATACGCTTTATCCCTAATCGTTTTTTCTTCTGCCTGCTGCGCTTTTGTCCGCCATAATCCATGCCATAGACCGGCTTTCGTGCGGCAGTGAGCGCCAACCATGACATTCTCCAGAACCGTCATATCACCAAACAAGCGGATATTTTGAAAGGTGCGGGCAATTCCCATCTCGGTGATTTTGTGAGGGCTAACGCCGATAAGAGATGTATCTCTGTAAATGATTTTTCCCTGACTCGGAGACAATACACCGGTGATAAGATTGAACAAAGTTGTTTTTCCGGCTCCGTTAGGCCCGATCACACCTAATATTTCTCCTTTGTTGGTTTGAAAACTGATACCGGCCAGCGCGGCTAAACCGCCAAAATTTTTACTTACATTTTCTAAGATTAACATTAGTCTGCCGACCTCCTCGCCGGTTCCGCCTTCCCCTGAGTTGCCGC
>Ga0366770_1076_pt1 | contig 11467 bp, 10 predicted proteins | sample BONcelHN113001C9_FD_207086 | JGI IMG/M metagenome (GOLD analysis project Ga0366770, IMG submission 207086) | Enriched cells from coal bed in the Powder River Basin, Montana, United States - BONCAT cells N11 rep2 HSBNCT.N11.300.1.C9 ...
TCATCCAGGCACTCCGTGATGGCTTGCTCGATCTCTTCCTTGCTGTACACTCCGTCTGTTCCCCCTTGGAAATTCAATTACTTTATTTTTCCACAAATCATCTCAGCAATTTTGGACATCCTAATTTATGTTCCAGTTAAAAAGCTTGTCCACTATAACAAAGGAGGAGTGCAAATTGTTGAAGAAGTTTGCTGCAAGTTTACTGACCGTAGCCTTCCTTACTCTCGGTGCTGGTTCAGCCTTCGGCGCGACCACTGTCGATCCTGCAAAAGTGCAGGAACTTAAAGCTCTACACCAACAAATGTATGAGTTGAAGGTGCAGATGATTGACAAACGGGTCGAGGCAGGCATTCTTGAACAAGAAAAGGCCACCAAGATCAAGGAGTCAATGCAAAAACACCAAAAACAGGTTGAGGAAGATCTGGCTAATGGAAAGTATGACTTCGGGAAAAAACACGGTAAGGATTGCAAGAAGGATAAACCGCAATCTTAACCTGATTTCCACGAAACCTTCACCAGGCACAAACTAACTTTGCGAAACTGAACACCCGTTTTTTAACTGGAAAACGCCTCTGAATCCCCCAGCCTTGGTTGGGGGATTCTTATTTAAGTCTTTTCGGCTTATTCGGCCTGAAACTCTGCCTGCCCGCTGAAGCGCCATGTGTACTCGGAATGGGAACGCAAAAAGCAATCGAGAAAACGTATCTCTTCCTCGGTCAACACCCTGTTGTCCCCACTAACATCTATCGCAATATGAACAGGATTTCCTAATTCCCGCTCCAGCCTTGGCAGCATGCTTTTAATTGAAGAAAGAAACTGCTCCTGATTGATTAGAGAATCCTTAATCGGCAAACTCACCTCAGCCTGCCCGTCGCCCCATTTCCTTTTCCACTCCCGCAGCTGCTCTTCCAGTGTTTCCGGAATAGACCATTCCCAGGAATCGGCAAGAACCCATAATAACGTAATCACAACTCCCAGCGCAGTATATTGAATGCCCATACTCTCCCCCCTTAACCCTAGATTATGTCGAGGATCAGTGAAGAGTAATTTGTCTCATTCGCGCATATTCGGCCAACAGCAAATTATGTTCCGAAGGCTGAAATTCCGCAGCACCGGACCACAGACTTTTCTCAAAATCGCCGATATTGTGGAGCGCCGCGATTCGCTCCGGAACCTTCTCTACCCATTGATAAAGCTCCCGCGCCTCCGCCGGTTCACTCACCTGAAGCTTTTCCGCCTCTTCAAAAACTACTCCCTGAGCCCATTCATAGGCACGTAAATTAAATTTTTCCCAAGCCAGGACATCTTCTACCGCAGCCAGTCCCTGGCTTCCTTTGTTCACCACTTCAATTCTGGCTGCTTCCTGGCGCTCTATAAGTGAGCCGGGGTCTCCTTTTCCCAGCCATGCCGGTTGTACGGCCAGCGCGAGAACCACACCGCCAAGCCCCAGCAAAAGTAACTGTGCCATCGGGGAGAACTTTCTTTTCCCTTGGCTTTTCTGCCAAGACCAGTCCGAAAGCATGGGGGCAGCAAATATCCCAAAAAGAATCCAGAATAAGATTCCCAAACTGCCAAAAAGGAAATCCGTATCCACCAAAGCATGTAGGCTTAAGAAAAGAAGCGCACTCAATCCGTGGTTTTGAGCAGGCAGTCCGCGCCGGTCTCTTTTCTGTTTTTCCGGATGCAGCCAATATGAGATGTATGCTGGATGTGCCTTCAAAGCCTTTTTCCCAAGGCTCCACAGCACCCTTCCTCCCCAGAGGACGACCAGTATGATTCCGGGCATTCCCTGATGCAGCAAGATTCGCATACCTAAGCAATGAGGATCCTGTGTCCAATAAGGGATATCCTGAACCAGCGGAAAAGCATACCAGCCTCCCGCTCGGGGCAGTCCTTTATTTTGGGCCGCAAGCTCAATGCCGTCCCGGAGATAGAGCAGACGTTCACCAAGAGATGGTGTCATTCCCCAATTCAGCAAATGGGCGGTAACCTGTTGATTCCAGAGCAAGGTAAGCAGGATGCCCGAAGTCAATATAAGCAGCAGAAAAGTGCTCTGCTTTGTCAGACGAAATCTAATGTGATCCTTTAGTTTATCCTTTAGGATGAGAAGACTCCAGAGATTCCTCATTCCCGGATTAAGGCTGCTCCGCTTTTTAGTTTGCCAAAGTAAAGCCTCCCTGCCCAACCAAATTATCAGGAAGATCACCAGTGCTGCCCGTGATCCGGTATTAAGCAAGGCTAAAAAAATCAGAATCCGAACCACGGCTGTGCGTGGCCTCAGAAGCAGGACCGCCCCAAAGTATGCGGCTAAAGCATTAGGATACCCAAAAAAGACGGCAAGTCGTCCGTCAACCTCCGGCAGAAGCTGCGGCAAAAACTGTGGAAGGAACCGGCCTAAGGTCGGGATCCAGCCAACCACAGCCATCAAAACAGTCAATCCTTCAATCCAGCGCAGTATATAGCGTTTCTGTTCCTCGTGAAAAGCCACAATCACCCGATAGCCTATCCATAAGGTCAGCCAGCGAACTCCGTCAAGCCAGCCCTCACTGGACCTGACTGGATTAATAAGGCCGCCCAGAGAGAGAAGAATCATCCCTGCGAACAGGGCATCCGTAAAAGAAAATCGCCATCCCCAGGATCTTTGCACGGACAACGCCGCCAGGAAAGTCAGCCCGGCTCCCAGCAGCAGCCATTCCTGGGCATAAAATGTTCCATGGACAATCAGGCTCAGCGTTAAGAGAAAAGCCAGGGCTCGCACTTTGCTTTCCCTGGCTGTCTTACTTCTTTCTAAAGTTGTCCCAATCATTGGACTCGTTTACCCTTCTTGTTTAGGACCGACGGCAAATTTCAGAATCCCGTCAGCCACTAATTCCTCACCCACATAAGCTTTCCCCTGAGCGATCCCAATACCGCGCTTCAGCTTTTGCAGCTCTACTTCCAGGCGAAGTTGATCACCGGGGACGACCTGCTTGCGAAAACGCACTTCTTCCAAGGCCGCAAACAAAGCAATATGTCCTGCATACTCAGGCATTTTCAACAAGACCACAGCCCCTACCTGAGCCAGCGCCTCCATAATTAAAACCCCCGGCATTACCGGATAACCTGGAAAATGTCCTTGGAAAAAAGGCTCATTTCCGGAGACATTTTTTAAGCCTACAGCCCGTTTCCCTTCCTCCAGTTCCAGAATCCGATCCACAAGCAAAAATGGATACCGATGGGGAATGATCTTCTGAATTTCTCGACTATCAAGCATTTATACGCAACCTCCTTGATGTATCACTTGAATGTTTCCATACTATTCACTATTATGGAAATTAGACCAACCCTAGCCAAAATGGCAACCGGTCTGCCCACGCAGCCTTGTTGTCCATCAGTAAAGAAATCAAAGGGCAGACAAAATTAGTACCTTGTCCTAATTTGATCTCCCTCTAAGTATACCCGAGTTCAGACCAGAAGGGAAGGAACCCTCGTGAAAACCCACAAAATTTTACAACTGATTGGCGGCGGTGAGATCGGTGGCGCGGAGCAGCATGTCTTAACCCTGCTCAAAGAGATGGATTCCTCCCAATATTCTTTGGTCTCCGGCTGCCTGATCGACGGCCCGTTTGCCCGTCTTACAGAGGACACAGGAATTCCCACTCTTCGCTTTCCGATGAGGCATGCCCTTGACCTCACCCCTTTGCCCCAACTCATCCGGGAATCAAAAAGGCAGAATTTCTCCATGATTCATACCCACGGTTCGCGGGCCAATCTTCTGGGGCGCCTGGCCGGACGCCTGCTGAAAATCCCTGTAGTGAGCACGGTCCATAGTTCGCTCAAGCAGGATTATTTATCCCCTTCGGCCGCTTTTCTTGCCCTCACCCTGGATCGACTGACTTTGCCTCTCACCTCAGGTATCATTACTGTGTCTGAAGCACTGGCCTATGAGGTCAGCGGCCGGGGCGGTCAAAAAATCCGCACGATTTACAATGGCGTTCGGCCGTTGCCTGCCTTTGACTCGGCTGAACGTCTAAGTCTGCGCCAAAGGAGCCGTCAGGAATGGGGAATCCCCGCTGACGCTCTGGTCCTTGGCAGTATAGCTCGCTTACATCCCACCAAAGGGATTACCTATCTTATTGCAGCAGCTACGCTCCTGCAAAGGGAGTATCCTAACCTTCACCTTCTGCTCGTAGGAGACGGACCTCTTCGTTCCGAACTTGAGACTCAGCTCAGCAGCGCCGGTCTTTCTTACACTTTAACCGGCTTTCAGCCTGAGGCCTTTCGCCTCCTGCCGGCTATGGATCTTTTCATACTTCCCTCCCTCAGCGAAGGAATGGGCCTGGTTATCCTTGAAGCCATGCAGGCCAACCTCCCCATCATCGCCAGTGAGGTCGGCGGAATTCCGGAAGTTATTCGCAGCGGGTTGGATGGCCTGCTCGTTCCGTCGGCGGACCCCCAGGCGCTTGCTGCAGCATGCCGTCTGATTTTATCAGACCCGGATCTTGCCTGCCGCTTGACTGAATCCGGGGCGAAGCACTGGACAGACTTCTCTGTGTCCAGAATGATTAAGCAGACTGAAGGGTTTTATCAACAAATTCTATATAATTATTAACAAGGGTCGATTATAAAGACGTGCCGGTCGGCGATAAAGCCTACAGGCACTGCCTTGGATACGCCCATAAGCACATGCCCCCTGAGAGAGATTCTTCATCTGCTCCAGGGGGCATACGTATGTGTCTGTCTCAGACTTATGTACATTGGCTGGGATAATCAGTCTGGTTATTCCGCGATATCATTTCGGTTATCTGCCGAAGGGATTGCTTCCCCAGCCGGCGTACGGAGATTTCCCACCATTGCCGAAGGAGCCGCTCCCCCAACTGCCGTAAGAATTATTGATGCTGCCACCTTTGCTGTTGCTTCCACTACTGCTGCTGGTCTTATTGCCGCCGTTGGTATTGTTTCCATTGTTACTTGGCTTTTTATCGCTGTTTTCGTTCTGTTTTTTGTCGTTTTGATTATTCTCTTTACTATTATTATTGTTTCCTGAGCCGCTGCCGTTACTGTAAGGGTTGCTGTAGGGAGTGCCGTAAGAGCTGCTCCCCCAGCCACTATAAGGGGAACCGCCCCAACTGCCATACGGATTGCTGTTGTTATTACCGTTGGAATTATTACCGCTGCTGCCCGAAGTACCTCCACCGTTGCTGTACGGACTTCCTCCAGATCGATAGGGCGTACCGCCCCATCCGCCATTGGAGTTATTTCCGGAACCCCCGTTTATGCCGTTATTCTGGTTTCCGTTATTGGATTTGCCACTTCCATTATTCTTATTGTCTTGATTCTGAGAATTACTGTTTTTATTGGTATCCTTGTCAGTGATGCTCGCTTTATTTTGCCCGGAGGCAGAAGACGGCATATGGAAGGTTGGAAACTGGATGCCGGGAAGCCACGAATTATTTAAGCCAAACGCTTGAATTCCGTAGGTAGATAGCATATTACCACTGCCATTTGTTCCCTGATTGCCGCTAGACCCAGAACTGCCCCAGGCATTCCATGGGTTTATCTCTCCTGCTTTATTCGAATTGTTCATTTGATTCGAATTGGTTTGGGAGCCTACATTCGCAGCTTTCTTCTCATTCCCTTTGACCCGATTATCCTTCAACATCTGCTCCTGGAATTCAGGCTTTTCCAGTAAGCGGGTCCGCTCTTCAGTCTTCTTGACTTCTCCCGCCTGAAGCTCCACACCTGCTTTTTGAGCCGTATCCACTAAGGCATATTCCCCCAGAGACAGTCCGTTCTCCTTGGCCTGAACCTTTTCCTGAGAGGTCATCTGATACACAGCGACCTTCGGTGTTACACCTTTGCCGGCAGCGGCCTCTTCAACATGCTTGACGATCTCCTCGGAGTTGAGCTTTTCAGCAGGAAGCTCAATATTCTCTTCAACCGGAGAATAACCTACTACAACCCAGGTATGCTCCTGATTCAAATAATTCAGATCTACGGAATGCCCGATAATCTGTTCCAGAGCTTTCTCCCAGGGCTCACCTTTGATCGCCAGCCCCGAAAGCACTTGTTCAGCGTCCGGATTGAGGGATTCCCACTCAAGTATCCGTCCTTTTTGATCCAAGGTGAGCTGAAGGCTGGGATTAATGTCTACCGAAAGCATAGCCATAGCTGTCCGTGGCTGATAGATATTCCAGCCGAAGATTCCCATGAGCGCCACGAGAAAAACAGCCGCAACACCGGCAGCAATCCGCCAGCCGGGAATCTGCCGCGCTGCCGTAGCCGGGAGCTCGATTTCCGCCCCGATTTCCACTTCTTTCCGGCAGCGGATCTTTTGAAAAGACCCATCGGCAGCAAGCACCGTCAGCATTGGCCCGTCTTTTTCCAAGACAATCGCTTTCACACTACTCATCCTCCAACCCTCCTTTCATCTGGGAGTACATACTCCCTCAAATAAATATAATCATGCTGATTCACGATCAGCACTGCAACTGCCAGAATATACTTTCTTCCCCGCTCCAGAACCTTGGGGTGAACTTGAGTCATCAAAGCCAAGGCTTGCATAGGTACTTTGCCGCTTTTCTCGACCTGTCTCCACAATTCAGCTTCATTAGCCAGCCTGCGGGCAACTCCCAGAAGAGTCTCCCGAGTATCCCGATGTTTGGGGGACACCTGCACCAGGTCACTGAAACACAGACCATATTTTTCGAGGGTCCTTGCGTATTCCTTAATTTCACCGGACCGTTCCTGATTCTGTTGACGCTCACGAAACTCGTGAATGCCTACATGAATCTCCACAGCCTGTCCGATTTCTTCCTGATCCATCGGCAAAGCTTCCCGCAAACGCTGTTTCCGGTAATAATCAATCAGGCGCCGCTTAATGAGCAGGCGGGCATAGGCTAAAAAGGGAACTCCACGGTCCTCTTCATAGTGATCTATGGCTTCATTAAAAGCGATCAAAGCCTCAGATAATTCCTCATCCCTGCCCCATTCCAGGCCACGGCGAGAGGTTTGAATCGAGACATGACGAATAAAAGGCTGGGATTCATGCAAGAAATCCTCCCGGGTCTGTGGATCGAGCATTATCTTCTCCCAGCTCCATCTGAATTCCCACTCAGGCATTTTCCAACCTCCCGTCTATTTAATACGTCGCACAAGTAGTGTTTGAGTCGGTCAGCAAAAAGTTTTTTATAAAAAACATAAAGTTAAACAGGCTTATCTAAAAACTTATCGTGCTTTGCGGGATCTCACTTCTTGCTTCTTGCTTTGGCGCAGAACCTGCCAGGCAAAACGCGGCAGGACCAGCTGGCGCCGAAAACGCTGGGGCTGCTTTAACAGGCGATAAAGCCACTCCAGTTTAAGCTTTTGAATCCAGCCCGGAGCTCTTTTATTGAGACCGGCCAAAGCATCAAAGCTGCCTCCGACTCCGATCGTCACAGTTCCTAAATCCAAATGGGAAAATATCCAGAACTCCTGACGGGGTGCACCCAGGCCTACCAGCAGCAAATCCGGCTTAAAGCCGCGGATTTTTTCCAGTAAAGCCGGTTCCTCTTCCCGGCTAAAATAGCCATGCTCAGCTTCCCAGATGAAGCCCGAATGTTTTTCTGAGACTTTCTGAGCCGCCAATTCAGCTACCCCAGGCTTACTGCCCAGCAGAAACACCCGCCATTTTTTTTCGGCAGCCACCGGAAATAAAGCTTCAACTAAATCAATACCGGTAACCCGCTCGGCAACCGGGTAACCAAAGCGCTTGGCCGCCCATACCACGCCTACCCCGTCCGGGGTAACGATCTGGGCAGAGTTAATCAATTGCTTAAGCCGAGCATCCTTACCTGTCGCATAAATCAACTCGGGATTGGCGGTAATAACCTGAATTCCCCGCTGCTGCTCAACCGCTTCCTGAATTTTGGCGACCGTCTCCGACATGGATTCACGATCCACCCGTATCCCGAGTATGTCAACTCTCACATTAAGACCTCCAGATTATTAATTTCACAACCATAAGAAAAAAAGAACCCGAGGGGGATATCTCAGCGTCTTTCGCCAGATATCAGCTCTGCCTCGGGTCATTATTAAACAAGGATAGGGGACTCCATAGTTCATCCCAAGAACTTAAAAGCTATGATCCAGCACCTTACCCGTTCCTAAAGCTACGCAGGAAATCGGGTCGTCGGCCAGGCTGACCGGGAGACCTGTCTCTCTGGAAAGCCGGGTATCAAAGCCGTAAACGAGTGCTCCGCCACCCGTCATGACAATGCCCTTATTCAAAATATCAGCAGACAGCTCAGGTGGAGTGCGTTCCAGCACTTCCTTAACTGCTCCGATAATCGCCTCAATCGACTCCTCCAAGGCTACATAGCATTCCTTGGAATTCACATTGATTGTTTTGGGAAGTCCGGTGACTAAATCCCGGCCACGCACGTCGATAGCCGCATTGTCGGGACGACCTTCCGGAACCGCTGAGCCTACAGCGATCTTCACCTCTTCAGCTGTACGTTCCCCAATCATCAGGTTATATTCTCGGCGGATATGCCGGATAATAGCTTCGTCAAATTTGTCCCCACCTACGCGCAGACTGCGTTTGGTAACGATCCCTTCCAAGGAAAGCACGGCAATATCGGAAGTTCCTCCCCCAATATCCACGACCATATTACCTGTGGGGCCTGAAATATCCAGTCCTGCCCCCAAAGCTGCTGCATAGGGTTCTTCAATAACCTTAACTTCCTTTGCCCCAGCTTGGTAAGCCGCCTGCTTCACAGCGCGCTCCTCAACCTCGGTCACTCCTGAAGGAATGCAAACAACCACCCGGGTTTTAAAGAACGGCCAACGGCGGGCACCGGCTTTTTCCAGGAAGTATTTGAGCATGAGCTCTGTAGTTTGATAATCAGCAATAACACCGTCGCGCATCGGTCGAACGGCCACGATATTGCCCGGTGTTCTCCCCAGCATCATCCGTGCATCTTCTCCAACGGCAATTCTCTTATTCGTGTTCTTATCTATCGCAACAACGGAAGGCTCATGGAGAACGATCCCCTTCCCTTTCATATAGACCAAGACACTTGCGGTTCCTAAATCAATTCCTAAGTCGATTCCGAACATTGGTGGAGGTACCCCTTTCTCTTTGGCTTGTCCATCTATGATGAACAATTAATTTAATCGATTGCAAGAAAAACGACATGTTAAATAACTATTATTGACTCAACTTTCGCACCTTACTTGTGCGAATAAAGCCTTGATATAACTGGGTAATTCGCTGATCCAATTCTGTAGTTGACAAAGTAATGCTTCATTCTCTCTGGATTTATCGGTGAGCAAATCCAGAACAAATATCATGAGCTGCTTCAACGCTGTCTTTAAGTCGATGTCGGAGACCTCATCGGCAAACAGGTAGAATAATCCCCCGAGGGATCGCTCATCTTTGTTTTCTCTTCGTTCCCATTCCAGGAGGAGATACCGGGCAAAGACAAGGGTTGTATGGCTAATCATCATGTCAAAGGATCGCCCTTGGAACTCTGTTCCCAATTTCAGATGGGATTTCGCCATTTTAAAGAAGGTTTCAATACTCCACCGCATGCCATATATTCTGATGATCTCAGTATTCTCCAAGGCCAGATCTGTAGTCAAGATCGCCAACCACTCTCTGCGGTTGTTTCGATTCTGGACAAAGACGATTTTAAGCGCCAGGCCATTCGGAGTCTCAACGCGAACTGAGCCTAGGATTTCCGTTTTAGGGCTCTTAGGGATTTTCGCATAAAGCTCACTTAGGCTTAGCGATTCTCCCTCAAGGATATACCGTTGCTTAAGCTCTTTGACCATTCCAATCACGTGAAGGCTCTGAGCCCCGAGTTTCTGAAGGAGTGGGGCTTGGGTAAACCAGCTATCCATCAACACATAATCCGCCGAAAATCCGGCATTTAAAGCACGCTTGAGCATTTCTACGACCGCATCCGGTTTGGGGAGCATCGACTCCTGTCGGCGCTTGTAACCCAGGGTTCTCTTGTCCAAGTCCTGGCGCATTTCACATAGACGGTTCTTGGCGTGGGCAGAGCTCATTAAGGTAAAGTCTAAGGGTGCAAAACTATAGCCGTCGGACCAGCCCAGGGTTAACAAGGTATAGCCACGCACAAAATGACCGGAAACATGATCATAGACCCGAGCTAAAAGTTCAACCTTTTTACTGCGTTGTCGGCTCATGACCGAATCATCGATAATGAAAAAACACGGACACGACGTGCGGAGGTGAGGCTCTCAAAACGGGAGACCACTTTAAGGCTTAATGATTGGTAAAACCGCCTCCAGTTATAGCAGGTTTCATTGAGGAATCGGTAGATTACATCTTTGCCAGGAAGTGTTTCTCCGCGCGGACTTTGTAACATTCGAAAGAGATTGCGCCCTTGGAATACGAGCTGAAAGAGAATTTGAAATACAGCGAAACTCGAAACCCCATAGGCTTTGCGAATTCCCGCGTTGCGAAGGAGTTGCCCCACTTTGAGAGTGGAGAAAAGGAAAGAAAGTTGACTTTGATAGTGGTCAGACAGAGAGTTGTGTTGTAACATGGAAGTACGCACCTTTCTGTTTGGAATGTATGGTTGCTTGAGCACTTCCATTATACCAATTTAGAAAGGTGTTTTTCTGTCAATGATCCAATTTGTTAGCTTCAATCCCTGCATTTAAGCAGGTTTGAACTCACTTTCGCGGTGCGAAAGTTGAGTTATTAAAAAGTCTGAGTGGTTTATATTGCAAGAATTATAAAGTTGTATATAATTATTGTAATTACAAACTATTATCGGGTTCAGGGAGTGATAAGATGCTGGCAAAGGAATTGCTGAGCAAGGTTCGGGAATATGTGGCTAATCATGACCTGGGATTGGGATTGGGAGCACAGGATGAAAGAATAATTGACTATCTTGCACAAGGCGAATATAACCTGAATTATCTCCTGACTTCCGGATCCCAGAGATATGTCTTAAGAATCAATACAGGCAGCCAAATGCAGTTGGACAATCAAATTAGCTACGAGTATCAGGCTTTGCAATTATTAAGCCGCTCCGCAGTGACCCCTCGGGTTTACTATCTTGATGACAGCCAAAAGGAGATTCCCTACGGTTTATTGATTATGGAATATTTACCCGGCACTCCTTTGGATTATCGTTATGATTTAACGCCGGCTGCTCAGACCCTGGCGAGAATTCATGGTTTGGAGTTCAGCCAGCAGGAAGCTGAATTTCTGGTGAAAGAGCCCGGACCTTTTACAGGGATCTTTAATGAGGCTCAGCGGTTACTTGAAACGTACTTTGTCAGTCCGGAAGCGAATCCCCAAGCAGCCCGCTGCCTGGAGCGCTTTTTTGCCAAAGCAGGGGACCGAAGAAAGGAAGAGCAATATCTCTTGAATGAACCCTGGCTCCGGGTGATCAACACGGAGGTCAATTCCCATAACTTTATCGTGAACTCCGAGCAGCAACGCTGTTTTCTGATTGACTGGGAAAAG
>Ga0366770_1077_pt1 | contig 11308 bp, 9 predicted proteins | sample BONcelHN113001C9_FD_207086 | JGI IMG/M metagenome (GOLD analysis project Ga0366770, IMG submission 207086) | Enriched cells from coal bed in the Powder River Basin, Montana, United States - BONCAT cells N11 rep2 HSBNCT.N11.300.1.C9 ...
TAATTCTAAAATATGCCGTACTTCTTCTTCAGGCATAGTGGAGAGAAGCGCTTTTCCTACTGCAGTACAGTGCATTGGAGCCCTGCGTCCTACTTTGGAATGCATACTGACCACTTGCGAACTTTCTGCTCTATCTATATAGACGATTTCTCCCTCATCATGGAGCACGAGATGGACGACCTCATCCAGAACTTTTACTAAGTCACTGAGCACAGGCGCTGCTACTTTGCGGATTTCCAGATCATTAAAAAACCGAATTCCCAATTCAATAATTTTTATCCCTAATTGGTAACGCTCATTATCCTTTTTTCTCTCCACATACCCCCTGTGACATAGAGTTTGTAAAATCCGGTGAACTGTGCTCTTATGCAAGCTAATGCGACTTCCGATTTCTGTAACCCCTAAAGGTTCTTCCGCTTGAGCAAGAACTTCCAAAACATCAAGAGAGCGCTCAAGAGTTTGTACATATTTTTCCGACACTGATAATCCTCCCGTTCTGACCATGAATTTAGTACCATTTTCAAGTTATGGTTTTAGTATATGAAACTGCGTTTCTATATCCTTATTTTGAATAGTATACCTTTTTAGAAACTTTAGTCAAGATTATTATTTTTACAAATTTATTTTTCCATTTTTCCCGTATTCGAGGATGCGAAATAGTTGTTTGAAATAATCTAAGAATAATACGATTTAAAGGAGTGAAAATTACTAAATACATTAAATAACGCTAATTTTTCCTTTATTAATGCAGAAAAGTAAATTAGTGACGCGCTATCTTATTGGAATTATTTTCCTTATGAGAAATTGTGATTACGTATCAACGGGTTATTTAAATCTTATGTAATGAGAATAAGCCAAGAGTGCTTCAACTGCACTCTTGGCTTTCTAACAATTATTTAAGCCTTAGGCCATCTCTAATTTGACCTTGCTCCCCGCTCCACCAGCTTCAGAAGGGGTAACGATCAGGCGTCGCGCGAGACGATTTTTGAGTTCCGGCACATGGCTGATTATCCCAATCATTAAATTTTCAAGCCTGAGTTTTTCTAAGGTATTCATCACAGTTTCCAAAAGGTTAGCATCTAATGTTCCAAATCCTTCATCGAGAAAGAAGAATTCTAACGGAGATTCTCCTTTAAGCTGAATCTGGGTAGACAAGGCCAACGCTAGGGCAAGTGCCGTGAGGAAGGTCTCTCCTCCTGATAAACTGCTCACAGGGCGGCGTACTCCTCCGTTTGCATCGTCACGCATGATAAAACCGCCCTCCGAATCGACCTCCAACGCATAACGCTGGTTTGTTAACTCCTTGAGACGCTCTGAGGCAGCTATGGAAACATTTAACAACTGCTCTTGAGCGATAAATTCAACAAATGCATTTCCTTTAAAAACAGTCTGTAAGGTTTTAAATAAACTTAGCCGACGATTGAGCCCCTTTCGTTCAGCATCAAGGCTCATCCATTCTTCGTGTTTCTCTCTGAGTTCTGCCAAGGCTTGTTGAGTCACACCCCGCCTCTCAATCGCTTCGTTATGAACTTTTTCAGCCTCTTTCAATCGGACTGGCCAAGCAAGCCATTCCTCTGGACGAAGACTTTGACCTTGAAGTCGATCTTCCAGATCTTCACGTCTTTGCTTATAAAGCTGAACCTCCTGTTGGAAGGAAGCGATATCTTGAGTCATTGTTTGCAGCACAGCGCTATCGCATAAACCACTTTGCGCCGCTTCTACTGTCGGAAACTGGGTGAACTCCAGGCCCTGCTCTAATTTATGCTGAACATCTGCAAACCTTTCTCTGGCCAGATCTAAGGTTTTCTGGTTAACCGCCAAAGTTTGCTCGGCCTGTGTCAATAGCCCTTGTGCTTGCTCGTAACTGAGTTTAAGCTCCTGCTCAGTCTTTATCACAAGTGCTAATTCAGCTTTAACTTGCTCGATGAGCTCTTGGGTAGGCTTCCCCTCGGTCAAACCATTCCACTTGTCTCTAATCTCTACAAGTTCCCGGGCAGCTTCACTTCCGACGGTTTTTAAATTCTGCAATTCCAGCTCAGAATGGTTTTTCTGTTGGACGAGTCGCTGATGTTCCTCATCTGCAGTTCTCCATCCCTCTTCAAGAGTTAATAACTCTTGATTTAAACGTCTAGTAGTTTGATCCCAGTTTGAGTGTTGTTGCTGCAACGATAATACTTCTGAAACTCCGATTTCTCCCCTCAAAGTGTCCAAATACTCTTTTCTCTGGGCCTGTTCATTTAGCAATAGGTTTAGCCTATTTTGAATCTCTCTCCGTACTCCTTCAAGCGAAGCAATTTGAGCACCCGTGCTTTGCTGTTTTTTATCTACTTCGGCCAGCTTGCTCTGCGCTTCCTCTAGGTTTCGATTTTCTTGTTCAAGTCCGACTTTCCACTGATTTAAAGCTAAGCGATCCTCCGTCAGTTGGGATTCTTGAAGCGCGAGTAGGGTCTTTAGCTCATGCACAGCTTTGTTGCGATCTGGCTCATAAAGTTCTGCACGCTCCATAAAAGTGTCTTGTTCCTTAGCCTTAAACAGATCTAATTGGTTTTGTTCAAGTACTTGTTTAGATAATAGTTGCGCCTTAGCCACTGCTAGAGCTGTCGCCCACTCGCTAAGCCTCTTCTCTAACGTTTGTAATTCCGAAGAAGCTTGTTCCATATCTTTCCTTCCATGATCTAGGACTGCGTTATCTATTCTTTGCGCAGGCAGGGGATGATGCAATGCGCCGCATACTGGGCAAGCTTCTCCCTCAACTAGGTCCACGACGACTATACTCGCAAGATTTTTTTGTTCCAACTCTTTAAGTTCAAGCGATTTCTTCTCCAGCCATAATCTGGCCTCCTGCACCTTAGTCGAAATTTTGGTCTGTTCACCCTCCCACTTCTCCACTTCAGCTTGTGCTTTTCGGCAATCTTCCGAACTGATTTGCAGACGTTCATATTCCCGAGCCCGTTCCTGCTCCACCCTCTCAATGTTCGCAATCCTATGCCGATAACGTTCTAATTCCTGAACCCGTTCACTTAAGCTATCTTCTCGTACCGGCGGATCTTGTCGCCTGGTCTTCAAGGATTCTGTCAACTTTTCTACCAATTCCTGAGCTGCATGAGCCTCACACATAGAGGTCTGTAGCGTCAATTGCCACTCTTTTAGTTCCGTTGAATTTTTTTCAAAATCTCTTTTCAGTCCATCGACTTGTTGAGAGACGATGCCAAGGGCTTCGAGAGCTTGTGCCGCTGCATTAACCTTAGCTCGTTGAGCAGGATCTACTGAAATTTGAATGAGTTTGTCTTTCAACCAAAATTGTTGTTCTTGCGTTTCAGCTTTTTTATTGCTAAGCACCTGAAGTGCTTGTTCCAACTCTTTAAGAGCACGATCTCTCTCGCCGTAGCTAAGCCGTGCGGCGGTTAGCCTTTCTTGTCTGATTTGAATATCCTGTTCCAGATTCTTCGCTTGATCAAGCTGTTCCAAGCGGCGCAGACAACGTGGTTCAGCTTCTAATCGCTTTTGGTTTCCCTCAGACCATTTCTCTTCTAAAGCAGCTTTTTTAAGTTTTGCTGTGCTCAGTTTCCTGGCTGCGTATTCGACTTGATTGCTTGCCTCTTTAAACCGTTCTTCTATAATGCTAATTTCTTCTAGGATTGAGCGAATCGATTCTGCCCGTTCCGCTAAACTCAGGCGCTCCGCTAGCTTATCGATGTTAGGTCGCTCAGCCTCCAGTTTCTTCTCTTTTTCCGCAATTTGCTGTAACTGTTCTTGAAGACTCCATAGGTTTTGGGCATGTTCAAAGTCTTTTCTCATTTCTTGATAATTTTGAACAACTGTGCTTAATTTTTTTGTGGCTAATTCAAATTCTGCCTCCGCCTCTTTAACCCTAATTCCTGAGGCATCACCCAGACCCTGCTGTCGTTGTTCCACTCCATTGAGAGTAAATTTGGTCTTATCTAGTTGTTCAGCTAATCGGGCTGTAAGTTCTCTACCATAGGCTTCTAGAGAAAAGAGCCGCTCCAGCATCAAGCGCCTATCTTTTGGCTTAATGGTTAGGAACTCGGCAAATTTACCTTGTGGAAGCACGACGGCTCGGGTAAAGTCTTCCACCGTCAGGCCCAAGACGTCTTCTATCTTCTTCGTCATCTCATCAGCCTTTGAGGCTAAAACAGTTTCGACTCCCTCGTCGATCTCTACCAGACGACAAGTCGAAGCTTTGACTGTACGTGCCCCTGAACGTCGATAGGCGCGTTCTGCTCGGTAAGACTTTCGTTGTTTTCCTGTAGACAAGGTAAACGTGTAGTCTACAGTAAGCTGTTCTTCTGCGTAGTTGAGAATTCCTTGGGTATTATTTGCCGCCCGTTCAACCGTTCCATAAAGCGCCAGTGTAATAGCGTCTAGAATTGTAGATTTTCCGCTGCCAGTGGAACCGAATATCCCAAATACGCCCGTTTCACACAGTCTGGAAAAATCGATTTCCTGAACTTCTCTAAAACTATTCAAGCCGGCAATCCTTAAGAGAATGGGTCTCATGCCGTCTCACTCCCCTCTACTCCGGCTGTCAACTTTGCAAATTCAGAATCTGAGAATTCTTGTTCAAGCAAATCCCTACCATCGTCTCCTTCATAACTTCCGCTGCTTTTGCTGGGATCAATTAAGGATAGAAACAATGACACTAATTCTTCCTCTGGCTCAGCTCCTCCGGTTCTATCTTGATAGAATTTACGGAAGAGTTCAGGGATGGACATTGTTGATCGAGCCTCGGCGACAATCTGTTCTGTTTCAGGGAAAACAGGACGTATATTCACAAGCCGTTCTCGTTGCTGGCGCAAGGCATGGATCTCTTGAGGATATAAAGCCTTAGTAACATTGACCTCTAAATCTATCCAAGCATTAAGATCTTTGCCCTCGTCTATCCAACGTTGCACCTCAGTCAATCCTTCCTTGGCATGCCATTTCACCAAAGGAAAACCCGCACTTAAAAAAATTTCCCTTGTTGTTACCATTTGTCCCGGATATGCCTCTACGAGCATCACGGATTTGGCATACCCTGCTTCTGAAAAACTGTAGGCTAGGGGCGATCCAGAGTAGCGGGTTGGTACAGTCGCGCTTTTGACGGCTTGAGCGCGGTGCAAATGTCCTAGGGCTACATATTGAGCGCCGGAGGGCATCGCATCTGCTTCAACAGTTGGAGCGCCTCCCAGTTCGATGGGACGCTCCGACTCAGATTTCATACCCCCTCTAACAAATAAGTGGCTTACTCCCAGGTTAACCGCATCCTCACGAAAGTGCTGACCGAAGGAGTTAAATAATTGTTGGACACGCTTAGAGTATTCGTCACGTAAAATCTCTTCATCTAGACTTGCGCTTAATACTTCATTGAGTCTTGACTCAGAAGGATAAGGCAGCATAGCCACAATGGCCGGGTCCGGACAACTTGGAATATGTAGTTCTACCCATCCCAGACCTGCAGCAGCCCTTATCACTCTTGCCTGGTTTGATTGCACCGTAAGACTGGGGGTAAGGATCTGTTTAGGCAGACCATACAACGTAATCCCATGCCTGATTGCCAGAGGACTAGCTGCACAAAGCCGTTCCGGGTTATCGTGATTGCCGGCTATTGCTATAATCCCTCTCTTGCCCCCGTCCGACAGACGATTTAAAGCATCATAAAAGAGTTCTTCTGCTATAGCTGGCGGATTAACCGTGTCAAAAATGTCTCCTGCAATTAAAACAAGATCGACAGCTTCTTCTTTGACAATCTCACAAAGCTCATCCACGAATTTCATTTGTTCTTGAATTCGATTTCGCCCTTCCAGCGTTCGTCCTAGATGCCAATCCGAGGTATGTATAATTCGCATGGGCATTAACCCCTTTTCTTTTAACTCAAATTTGCTCACTGTCCCATTATAAAGCATGTCCCAAACAAAAATCTGTGGAGATTATTGGGTATGGGTTGAAAGATTTTAGGATTGGTTATAAAATGTCTAATTAAATAAATATAGAACATAATATACATAAAACTGACGAAAGAAGGCATTTGAATGAGCGATTGGTTAGTACCCTATCTAGTATTTAATGGAAATTGTGAAGAAGCCGTTAATTTCTACCAAGCTGCCTTAGGTGGAGAAAGTCAAATCATGCACTTTAGTGATGCCCCACCAAATCCGGCGTTTCCGATCCCTGAGCAGGCTAAGAACCTGGTCATACATGCCGAACTCAGAAAAAATGGTCATGTGATTCGCTTTTCGGATACCTTTCCCGGTTCACCTTACACTGTTGGCAACAACGTTTCTTTTTCGATTGAATTTGATACCACAGAGGAAACATCCAAGATGTTTAAAGCCTTATCCGTAGGTGGTACCATTGAGATGGAACTACAAGAAACCTTCTTTAGTCCGTTATTCAGTAAATTTATTGATAAATTTGGCATAACCTGGATGGTTTCCTGCAAAAAATAAGGTAAGCTTCACTCTAAAGCCAGACTCAGCAACATAGATTTATCTCGTTGTTGCTGAGTCTGGCTTTAGACATTCTTCCCTGGGGTTAACCAAAACCAGTGTCCTTACCGAGATAACCCTAACGTATCTTTACCCCAAAAGGGATAAGTCCCAGTTGAGCAAATTTAAAGTGTTGAAATCCAAACGGTATCCCGATAATTGTCAGACAAAATATTGCGCCAATTACCAAATGGGCTATGGTAAACTCCCATCCGAAGACGACCAACCAAATTATATTAAAAATAAATCCTCCTGCTCCGAAGTGCCCCAGTTCAATTTCTTTCCCAAAAGGCCACAAGACAAAACCTGCAATTTTAAAACATTGGATACCAAAGGGGATCCCAATCACCGTCACACACAAGATCAGACCCGAGATGAACCAGACAATGGCTGCAATGATGCCACCCAGCAACAACCAAATAATATTACCGATAAAATTCATCATCTTCCTCCTCGTATAAAGGACAACTAATACGTTTAGCGGTCCTTTCTCTTCATCCGGGCTAGTATAAAAATGTTCTTAAGATCAGGAAGATCTTAAGAACATCCACTACTTGAGCGTACCTAGTCTTTACGAATCATCGATGTTTTAAGGCCTTTTGCATCTGATGAATCCTTTTCCACTTTGCTTTTTCTGCTAAAGCAGTATTCTGATCCACTTTGCGAGAAAGGTAAGCCAGCTCTTTTTTGAGCTTTAAATAACTATTAAAACGGTCACGATCCAAGAGTCCTGCTTCCATGCCTCTCTGCACCGCGCAGCCCGGTTCATGCTCATGCTGACATGCTTGGCTTCAAGACCGGAATCACAATTCCATACCGCAATGGAGATTCCGGCCTAAACTTGAATATCCCTTTTTACGCTATGATCAATCATTAATACATCACTCCTTAGCTTAGTGTCAGGTCTATCCTTAATTTTACCTTGTTGTAAAGATATTACTGTCTTTCTCAATATACCTTAATATTATTCAGGTGTCTATGGCGATGCTTTTCGTTTGCCAAAGGTCTGCAGAATTGCATTTTAGGAATTGAGCTCCAGGGCAGCATAAGCAACTTCATGCCCGTTCACCACCAGGACAATCCGATGCTCTCCCGGATAGTGTAGGCGAGTCGTCAAGTCTGACCAGTTGTGCGACCTTGTTCCGGTAAGTCGTGTACCCCCGGAGACCGTTTTATCTGACAGCAGGAACAACTTGCGGGATGTCTGTCCTCTGGCCTTAACGAAATCAATCCCATATTCGATACGCATACGTACCGGCTCCCCTTCACGAATAATCAGCTCATACTGCAGCTCACAACTCTCGCCAATCTTCAGCCTAATAGGTTGCACTGATAATACCGCATTACTCGTTAGCGACCCTACATCGTCTGTTTTGGCGTAACCGAATAATTCCAAAGCCTCCGGATTAGCTTTACGGATCAAGGTTCGACATCCTTGTCGAACAATCCAATCCGTATGCGGATTCGTTCCTTTCCAGCGACGAGCTGTTTCGAGTACAACTGAAGGATGGTCTTTGGCAATATCATTGAGATTATTGGCAACACTCTTCCGTACATAAAGCGAAGGGTCTGCCTTCAAGTACTCTAACACAGTAAGGACCGGATTCGGGTCACCCTTAAAAATCGGCAGTGATACCCCCCAAGGCAAACGAGGACGGCAGCCCTCACTCGCCAGGCGTCGCACATGCTCATTAGGATGCTCTGCCCAGCTTATCATACAGCCTATGGCCCGCTCCGGATTACGCAGCAAAAAAGGTCTTATGGCAAATTCTGAGGATGAGGTTTGAGTGAAGCGTTCCAGAGCCTTCATGGAAAGCTCCCAGTGTCCCTCTGCTAGTCCATACACAGCTACGAAATCCGGAAAAAATAAATAGGGAAAGCCAACAGAGCTCTGATCGATGGCAAATAGCACCTCCAACGCTGCTTCGTAACTGGTCGGGAGATAAATATGTAATGTCTCGGTGATTCGACGCATCCGCGCTTTTAACTCAAGCCCATCCCAGGGCTCAGCCATAACTGCTTCGACAAAACTATGTGTATCAAACGTGCTGCGTACTGCATGGACCCTCTCCCCAAATTGGCTTAAAAATTCCTTATTGTACATGTCCTTCAACGCCTCTGCCACGTCTTTACCTCCTTTAAACACCTAGCTGAGAATCGATAACATAGATACCCCAATACCCCACCAAGGGTGTTAAGGAGTACATCATCGATATCCAGTCCTCCGACATTAAAGATCAATTGACAGACTTCAGCAGAAATGCTGGTAAGCAAAGTAATGCCTGTAATAACCATCAGGCGATCCGCCTGTTTATAAACCAGAGGCAGTAAAAACCCCAACGGCATAAAAGCCAGCACATTGCCAGCCAGATTAATAAGAATGATACTTGCGCCAAACCTCTTATAATTCTCAATATACAAAGTCATTGTTTTCAGAGGAATTAAGTTATAGCGCCTAACCCCGCCATGAGAACGATATCTTCCAAGAAATAACTCCCAAAAAAGAACTGTTGAGTAAATCATAAATAGCAACCTATAAACCCGGCCCCATAACTTTGTCTGGAGCTGTATTTTTTCGATAGTTCGTTCTGACATATAAGTTCCCTCAAGCCTCTTTCAATAAATAGCAATCTTAACATCTTTAACATGTTATATTCGGCAGATATACTAAAAAACTATAATCAAAATAGATTAGAAAACTTGGCTGGTGCCCACAGGAAGACACTGTCTTCGCGCGGGTTAAACCTTCTTGCCGAAAACACCGTTTTCGCACGGATAAACCCTTCTTGCACACTGTCTTCTCACGTATTAGCCTTCTTGCAGTATGCAACGAAGTTATACTTTCTGATTAGTGCAAAATAAGACTTTCGTCCTAGCCCAAGATAGGATGTTTGGACATTACAGAATTCAATAATATGAGATATTCTTAGCAATAGATCAATACTGAGGAGAATTTAGATGGGATCTTTAACAATTGAGTATTTAGGTACTACTTTAGAACGTGCCAAAGAACTGGATTATCAATTCGTAGGATTCCTAATCGAAATGGATGGCTTTATTAAGCCAGAAATAATTATTAACCAAGTCGACAATTTTGACAGTATTCTTGCTTATTACAAAAGGATTTTTAATGAAAACTTGAATCATAAGTTTATTGCTGGGAAAAAAATTTCCGCCTTTACCTTCGGCAATTCATTCAGCGAAATCCAAGATTATTTATTAGGATAAGAAACGGCTGTGAATTAAACTTCACAGTCTATCTAGTTTCTCTACAGTTCGTTCATTTCTTACATCTCCAGTATTCAAGGTTGTTTTTGCTTCAATTAACATCACATGGACTTCTTCTTCAGCAACCGGCATATGTTCAACTCCTTGAGGAATAATCAGAAATTCACCGGCATTTAAGATAACATCCTTATTCCTAAACCTAATAATCAATACTCCTTTGAGAACATAAAACATCTCATCTTCATTTTCATGAGTATGCCATAAAAATTCGCCCTTGAGTTTGGCGACTTTCACATAAGATTCATTAACCTCACCGATAATTTTTGGGCTCCAATACTCATTAAAACAATTCAATTTCTCATAGATGTTGACTTTATCCATGTTCACATCTCCTTTAAAGCATTAATTAACTTATAATTCCCATCTTCACGATTCCAGATTATCGTGAAGGTGGGATTCATTTTTATTTGTTATATCATTCTTTTCTACATGTAAGGATGATTTCTTATTTGATTTTTCCAATAGAAATATTTACTCGGTAATTTCCATATTTCAAAACAGAATCTAAAAAACGGTTCAAATCCTCCTGGGAGTTAACCTGGATTTTAAGCATGTAACATCCCTCTCCGCTTATCCGGCTAGCTTCCACAACCGATTCTTTATTATATAAGAATTCGCGAAAAGCTTCATGATTAGTTGTTTTCATAAAGATGGTAATGTATGCAGTTATTGATTTTTCAAGCATTTTCTCATCAAGCAAAACAGAGTACCCTTTTATTACACCCAAATGTTCCATTCTCGAAATCCGATTCGAGACCGCCTGTCCGGTCAGATGAACTTCTTCGCCGATATCTCTAAATTGCATTTTACAATTTGCGGTTAGTAATCTTAAAATCTCTAAATCAGTTTTATCAAGCATTTCTCATTAAATCCTTTCTTGGAGAAAGCGAAAAAGGTTCAATACTTTCCCGGCACAATTACATTTGTCTGTATAATTATTATAGCAACGGACCTTGGAGGAACACATAATTTTCTAAATAAATAATAATGGAAGTTTTGGAGGGATTAAGAATGAAAAGAGCATTACTCGTTGTTGATGTGCAAAATGAATACTTTACAGGAAAAATGCCGGTTACGTATCCTGAAGGCAGTTTCGAAAATATCCTTAAAGCTGTGGATGCAGCCAATCGAAATAAAATTGCAGTCATTCTTATTAGACATGAAGCACCACAAAAAGATGCTTCCGCTTTTGTTAAAGACAGTTGGGGGTGGGATATTCATGAGGAGCTTCTCAAAAAAGAACATTTATGTATTCTTGATAAGAACCTTCCTGGAAGCTTTACCAATACCGGACTTGAGGATTTATTAAAGGAAATGGATATAGATACAATTGTTATATGTGGATACATGACGCAGATGTGCTGTGATACGACCGCGAGACAGGCGGTTCATCTCGGTTTTGCAGTTGAATTTTTGTCAGATGCAACAGGTACTATGGATGTATCAAATTATGCTGGGAATATAACAGCGGAGAACCTCCACAAGGCCATTCTGGTAACACAAGCCATGCGGTTCTCCAGGGTGATCTCCACCGA
>Ga0366770_1078_pt1 | contig 11283 bp, 11 predicted proteins | sample BONcelHN113001C9_FD_207086 | JGI IMG/M metagenome (GOLD analysis project Ga0366770, IMG submission 207086) | Enriched cells from coal bed in the Powder River Basin, Montana, United States - BONCAT cells N11 rep2 HSBNCT.N11.300.1.C9 ...
AGTCCAGTCGTCGTCATTGTCCGGCGGCGCATCGACCAGCGTGGCAAGTTGCGGGCTGAGTGTCTGCGGCAGATCGGCTTTCGTTGCGCCATCCGGCATCGCGCCGGCCTTTGCCGCGATCGAATTTTTGCGCGCCGCCTTTTTTGTCGCGGGCGCAGCGGGCTGAACGTCATCCGGCAAGCCTAGCGTGGCCACGCTGTCCGGCATCTCGTCGACTACACTGAACTCGGAAGCCGGACGAACGTACGCGTCTTTTTCCTTGATCAAGAGCCACGGCTCCTGTTTATCGTTGCCATATTTGCCACCCTTGATTTTTACCAGCACCCATTTGCCGCGCAGTTTGTGACCATGCAGCTCGAATTTGAGATTGCCTTTGCGATAGCCTTCGCGCGGGTCGCCGATCGGCGTCCAGATGCCCTTGTCCCAGATGATAACCTTGCCGGCGCCATACTGATGCTCGGGTATCTGCCCTTCGAAGCTGTTGTACGAGAGGGGATGATCCTCGACGTGCACCGCCATCCGCTTGTCGGCGGTATCGAAGCTCGGGCCTTTGGGCACCGCCCAGCTTTTCATCGTGCCATCCAGCTCCAGGCGAAAGTCGTAATGCAGGCGCGTGGCCCAGTGCTTCTGGATCACAAACGATAGCGCGTGCTCGTTCGGTGTTCCGCCTTCCGCCGGCTCGGACGTGATATCGAAGTTGCGCTTGGCCTTGTATGTTTTGAGGGAATCGTATGCCATGGTCATGCGGACTTGCGTTTGGGTGGGGACCGGCGTTCATCGGTGGCGGCTGCAGTTTTCCGCAGGGTCTTTGAGGCGATCTTGGCGGACGATTTTGCGGTGGGTTTTCTCTTGTCGGCGCCCGCCTTCGCTACCGGTCGCGCCGCCGTTCTTGACGTGCTGCCGTTGCGGGCGGTGGTGGCGCTGCGGGCGCGCGCCGCGCTTTTCGCTGGTGGCGCGTCTTCCGCGTCGTCGCCTTCGTCTGCGGGCGCGCTCGTTGCGCGCGACTTGCCGCCCTTGAGGCTGCGCTGCAGCATTTCCGTGAGATCGTAGATCTTCGCGGTATCGCCGGTTCCTGCTTCTTCCAATTGCGTGACCGCAGCGGTGTCGCCAGCCTTGATTTTCTCTTCTACCAGGTAAAGGATTTGCTCGCGGAATGAATCGGTGAATTCCGCCGGGTTCCAGTCGCCGCTCATGTCTTCGACCAGCTGTTCGCCCATCTTCATTTCCTTGTCGGTCAGGCCACTGGCCTTGGCGCCTTCCTTGGGAAGGTTAAGGTCGTCCCAGCTACGCACCTCGTCACCCCAGCGCAGCAGGTTGAGGACCAGGGCCGGACCGGACGGAATCAACAACGCAAGGTGTTGCTTGGTGGCGATCACGACCTTTGCCACGCCGGCCTTGCCGGTCTTGCGCAAGATTTCGCGCAGCAGCGCGTAGACCTTCTCGCCACGATTGATGGGAGAAATGTAATAGGGCCGCTCGAGATACATGAATGGAATCGATTCGATCGGCACGAAGGATTCGATCTCGATGGTCTGCGTTGTCTTTGGATAGGCAGCCGCAATCTCTTCCGGACTGAGAATGACATAGTTGCCGTGCTCGTATTCGAAGCCTTTGACGATGTTTTCCTTGTCGATTTCCTTGCCGGTTTTTTTGTTGATGCGCTTGTAGCCGACGGGGTCCATCGTGCGCTTGTCGAGCCAGTCGAAATTGAGTCCGCTTTCCGCGGTGGCCGAGTGCAAGGCGATCGGAATATGCACCAGGCCGAAAGAAATAGCGCCTTTCCACAACACGCGTCTGCTGGTGGTTGCCATGATGGTTGTCCCCGAAAGAAATATGGCTAATCATGCAACGTTGCGAATTGCGTCGTCTGTAGGACAAGGCCGGAAGCCCTTGTCAGAACAGTCCAGATTAATGCAGCCGCTTGTTGCATGACGTAAATTCCGGTGGCAGGCCGAACCGCTTTTCTTTCGCCAATACACAACGATAAAAGGCAGCGCATGAAAAACACCCCAGAGCCGCTGCTCGGCCGCATCTCAACAACAGGCCACGCGCTATGCGCGGCGATCTTGACCGCAGCGCTTCTGGCGCCCTGTGCCGCACAGTACAAGGCGGCACCCGCGCCCGTGATGCTCGCCAATGTCTATCACACCGGCGTCGACCTGCGGTCCTACTGGGTCAGCGAAAAATACGACGGCGTGCGCGGTTACTGGGACGGGAAACAGTTGCTGACGCGGGGCGGCGAAGCGGTGGCGGCGCCGTTGTGGTTCACCGCGGGCTGGCCGTCGACGCCGATGGATGGCGAGCTGTGGGCCGGACGCGGGCGCTTTTCACAGGCAGTCTCTACGGTCAGGCGACAAACGCCAGACGACGCAGCGTGGCATGGAATGCGCTTCATGGTGTTTGATCTGCCGGCGCAGCCCGGCGCGTTTGACGCGCGCCTGCCCATCCTGCAGGACACAATCGACCGGCTTGGCCTGCCATGGGTACAGATGGTCAAGCAAGTGCACATTAAAGATGAGCGCGCCCTGTATGCATTGATGCGAAAAGTCGTAGGTGACGGCGGCGAGGGCGTGGTGCTGCACCGCGGCGCCTCGCTATATCGCGCGGCACGTTACGACGACTTGCTGAAGCTGAAGCCGTTCGACGACGCCGAAGCCCGGGTCACCGGCTACATGCAAGGCAGGGGCAAGCACGCGGGACGCGTCGGCGCCTTGCTGGTTGAGGCCGCTGACGGGCGCCGCTTCGACTGGGCGCCGGCCTGAGCGATGCACAGCGTGCTGTGCCGCCCGCGATCGGCGACTGGGTGACCTATCGATTTCACGGGCTGAACGATGGCGGGCTGCCGCGTTTTGCGACATTTTTGCGCATGCGGAACGACATGAACGCCTTGCCGCAGTAGGATAGGCGCACTGTTTCCATCAACGACCAAGGACTGCGTATGGCAAGAATCCATTTTTTCAGTGCGGCGAGCGGGTTGGCGCTGGCAGGTGCGACTTCGTTTGCTTTCGCGCTGTCACTGAGCGACCTGAGCAACGCTGATGCGACCCGTGGCGTCAGGACGGCGCTGGAAAAGGGCGCCTCGGTCGCGGTATCCAAGCTGGGGCGGCAGAACGGTTTTCTGGATAACGACCGTGTGAAGATCTCCTTGCCTGCGGTACTGGACCCGGCCATGCCGCTGCTGCGCATGACAGGACAGGGCAGGAAACTCGATGACCTGCAGGTATCGATGAACCATGCTGCCGAATCGGCCGTGGCACTGGCCAAACCGCTGTTGCTGGACGCGGTGAGGAATATGTCTGTCACTGACGCCAAAAACATCCTGAGCGGCGGCGATACCGCCGTCACAGACTTCTTTCGCGCAAAGACAGCGGCTCCGCTCGGCAGGCAGTTTTTGCCGATTGTGAAGAAGGCCACCGACAAGGACGGTCTGTCGGGCAAGTACAACAAGGTGATGAACAAGATCGGCGGCAACCATGTGCCGGAAGACCAAAGGACGGTTGAAGCCTACGTCACCAAACGGGCGCTGGATGGCCTCTACATGATCATCGGCGATGAGGAAAAAGCGATTCGCAAGGACCCGATCGGTACCGGTAGCGCCATTCTGGGTAAGGTGTTCGGCGCGGTGAAGTAAGTTATCGGCTTATTCGGGGGCGTCGCCGCGACGCTCGCGCCGGCCGTCCAGCAGCGCTGACAGGCTCGCCATGTCGACCGGTTTGACGAGGTGGTGATCAAAACCGGCCGCGAATGCTTTTTTACGGTCATCGGGCATGCCGTAACCAGTGACGGCAACCAGCAGCGCCTCGGAGGTCGCCGGGCTCGCGCGAAATTGCCGCGCCAGTTCATAGCCGTCCGTTTCGGGCAAACCGATATCGAGCAGGCAGACGTCGAGCGGCGTCTTCCGCGCGCGTTCGATGGCGCCGGCGGCGCTGTGCTCGACATGCACGCGATGTCCCATTGCTTCGAGCAGCATGGACAGCATGGTGGCAGCGTCCTCGTTGTCGTCCACCACCATTGTGCTCAGGCCCGCCGCCGGTGCACTCAGGTCCTGGCCGGGCGATATCCCGCGCTCCTCCTGACGCCTTTCGTGGAAGCGCGGCAGGCAGATGGTGAATTTGCTGCCGAGGTTTTCGCCTTCACTCTCGGCATGCACATAGCCCTCGTGCAGCTCGATCAGGCTTTTGGCTAGCGCCAGGCCGATTCCCAGTCCGCCGGACGAACGATCCGCGCCGCGGTCGCCCTGGACAAACAGTTCGAACACGCGCGCCACCAGCGAGGGTGCCATGCCGATGCCGTTATCGCAGACGTGCAGCAGCACCGTCTGCGCATGGACTTGCGTGCGCAGCGTGATTTCCCCGTTTTGCCCCGTGTACTTGGCAGCGTTATTGAGGATATTGGCCAGCACCTGCACCAGCCGCTTGTGATTGCCGAATACGCTTGCCGCATCCGGCGCAAGGTGCAGCGTCAGGCGATGGCCTTTGGCACGAATGAGCGGTGTCACCTGTTCCACCGCGTCGGCGATGATATGGCGGATCTCGAGCGGCGTTTTCTCCAGCTTGACCAGACCGCGTGTCACGCGTGACACGTCGAGCAGATCATCCACCAGCGTCGTCATGTGGTTGACCTGGCGCCCGATGATCCCCGTCGCCTGCCGCACGCTTGCAATATCGTATTGCTTCATCCTCAGCAGATCGGCAGCCGCCCGGATAGGCGCCAGCGGATTGCGCAATTCGTGCGCGAGCATCGCGAGAAATTCATCCTTGCGTGCGTCGGCTTCCTTCAGCTTGTCCACCGCCTCGCGCAGTTCTTCCTCCGTTATCTTGCGCTCGTGGATGTCGACGTTGACTCCGCTCAGGGCGTACGGCTGGCTTTCCTTTTCGCGATACCAGTCGGCCCGTACGAAAAACCAGCGGTAATGGCCTTCCTTGCGACGCATGCAGATTTCCATGAGGATCGATGTGCCGGGAAGATGGGCGCGCGCCAGGCGAAACTTCTCTTCCACTTGCGACCGGTCCCTGGGGTGGACGAGCTCGCACCACCGCGCAAAGGACATCGTGCGTGATGTGTCGTCGTAACCCAGCAAGCCCAGAAGGTTCGGCGACAGTTCGATCTGATCGGTTTCCGGATGCCAACTCCACGTGCCGGCGTTGACCGCCTGCAGGATGCGGTTGGTCTCGTCGCGCTCCTTCACACACTGTTCCAGCAACTTGTGTTCGGTCAGGTCGAGCGTGATCTTGGAAAAGCCGGCCAGCGTGCCGGTTTCATCGCGCAAGGCGGTGAGCGTGATGCGTGCCAAGAACAAGCTGCCGTCCTTCTTTTTCCGCCATTGTTCTTCGCGGTAAAAGCCGTTCTTCCTTGCTTCGCCGAGGTTGTGTTCAGGCCATCCGCGCGCCTGATCTTGGTCCGTGTAAAGCATGGACAAATGTTGGCCGATCGCTTCCTCCGCGGGATAACCCTTCATGTCTTCGGCTGCGCGGTTCCACACGGTGATGATGCCGTCTGGATCCATGAAAAAGATGGCGACCTCGCGGATTTCTTCGGTCATCCAGCGATGCAGATCGGCGACCTCGCTAAACGGTATGGATGACGCCATGTATGGAGCGGTCATGTTTTTCTCTCCCGTTTTACGTCATCCCGGCCGGTGACGCTTACTCCCTTGCCCGGTAACGTCGAGCGAGATTGACGGTGGATGACGCCATGCTTATTGAGGATGATTGCAAAATATCAACAGATCACATCGTATCGAAAACGGCGCAAATGTTGAGTCAGAAGAGCTTGCCAATTCGCGTAAGAAGAGGCAGTGCCCGCATGTAGGAAAAATCTGCCGCAGCATGCGCAGACCGCGAAAAAGAACACGTATGCACGCTGCTCCTTAGCCTCGCATCACTCGCCCGGAAGGGGGCGTCGCCCGCCGGCATAGGATCGCATGCGCCGGTCAGAATCCGCCGCGCTCTGTCCTGTATCCCCATCAGTTGCAGCTGTCGCACGCGCGTGCGTGCGCTGGAGAACCTGCCTGGCCCAGATATTCAAGGACGCGCGCTGAGCGCATTGTCGTCGCCCCCATGGAACTGCCCGGGCTGCGCGTGCTCCTATCCGTGCTTTTTATATTCACCTATCGGGAGACATACGATGAAACACATGGGCTCGGCAGCATGGAGCGGCGGCATCAAGGACGGCCTCGGCAATATTTCGCTTCAAAGCGGTGTGTTGCGGGAAGCGCCCTATGGATTCAAGGCGCGTTTCGAGGACGGCCCGGGGACCAACCCCGAAGAGCTGATTGGCGCCGCCCACGCGGGCTGCTTTACGATGGCGTTGTCGGGGGAACTCGGACGTGCCGGCCTAACCGCCGAAAGCCTGAAGACGACGGCCACGGTCACGCTCGACAAGGTTCCCGGTGGTTTTTCGATCACCGCCATCCATCTTGACCTGGTCGGCATGGTGCCCGGAACGGATCAGGCAGGTTTCGAGAAAATTGCCAATGACGCCAAGGCGGGTTGCCCAGTATCGAAACTCTTTAACGGCAACGCGGCGATCACGCTGAGCGCCAGACTGGTGCCCTGCGCTTTTTGACGATTTATCTGTTGCCGGCTTGGCTTGCCACCAGGTTGATCGGCGTCTCTACGCGCCCGGCCGGCGGCCGCAGCTTGCACCAGCGCTCCATAATGCCGAGATCGCGCCTGCTCCACCATGGAAACGGATGGGAAATCGAGTCATGCAGGGCGTTCGCCATTGTCGAGAACTACCTGAGGTGCAGTCCGGCGATGACTTCGGGCTGGTTTCCGCCTGCCAGCATCTGGTAGAGGCGCGTGGCGTCGGCGGTGCGATTGAAACTTTCCTTCGCGTTCAGCAGCACCATCACTGCGTTATGCCCGGCCGCGCGTACGCGCATGACGATGCAACGTCCGGCTTCGTTGGTGAAACCGGTTTTGGACAGAAGGATGTTCCAGTTCTTGTTGCTTACCAGGCGGTTGGTATTGTGATACTGCCTGCGCTGTCCGCCGACGTCGATCAGGTCGCCCGATACCGTGGTGATCTGTTCGATCTCTGGATATTTGGCCGCCGCCATGGCCAGCTTGGCCAGATCGCTCGCGGTTGAGGTGTTGTTCGGCGAGAGGCCGGTCGGCTCTTCGATGTTGGTGCGGTGCAGCTGCAATGCCAGGGCCTTGTTGCGTACTGCGAGGCGGAACTGGGGCATACCACCCGGGAAGCTGCGTGCCAGCGCATGGGCAGCACGATTGTCCGAAGACATCAATGCCAGTTCCAGCAAGGTGCGGCGGCTAAAGGTGGCGCCCACCGGCACACGCGATGAGCTGAACTTGATGGTGTCGACGTCCTCGTCGAGGATGGTGATCAATTGATCCATGTCCGGCTGCGAGTCCAGCACGACCATCGCCGTCATCAGTTTTGTCAGCGAGGCGATCGGAACGATATCCGACGCGTTCTTTTCGAACAGGATGCGCCCCGACTCTTCGTCGATCAGGATGGCATGCTTGGAACCGAGCGACATCGCCGAAGCGACGGAAGCGAGGGTGGCTAGCAGCGCGAAAAAAAAGAACCTGATCATGGAACGCTCGCAACAATATCCGGGAAAACAATAGTAGCGTCGTTTGCCTGTGGAAATGAAGCGCTGTAACGATGTATCAAGGCAATTTCTTATTTCCGATGCCGTTCATTTAATGGAACGCTGCATTTGCACAACAGGTGAGGCGATTGCGCGTCGCTTCTGGAAGACGTATTGTCGAACGCGATTTCCCGCGGCGCGTCAGGGTTCGGAACGCGACGCGATGCGGTTTCCCGGGTCCATTGTCGTGATGGTAAAGATCAGCTCCACCATCTCGGTTGCCGTGAAGTGCGGACTGGGCGTGCCGAAATCCGCATCGCCGGCGCGCGCCAGCGGTCCCGCTTTCTGCCCGGGCCAGTGCGGCCCGCTCGCGCGGCGCTTAGAAGTCCGTCTCACGTCGGGTGGCAAGGCTGTTGATGTGCTGCGCTCTTCGCCGCCAACGATCTGGCCGCGCCGGTGCGGGTCCACACAGTAGGCGCACCCTCCATTAGCGAAGCCGCTGAAAGACGAGGTCGGTGCACGCGCGCCCGGCGCCGTGTGACAGCCAAGGAAAAATTCAGGGGCGCCGGCGTTTGCCGGCGGACGCCACGATGGTGGTCGCGCCCTTACCGACGCAATGCTTTGCGCATCTCGAATGCCGGCTGTACGACAAACGCCGGCTGGCCGCCTACGACCTTTTGTCTTCGGAGTCGTAGGCACGCATGTCGCGCTGCGGCCCGGACATCCTAAAACCGTGCATTACACCGGCGACGGCGTCTTGACGGTGTCCGGACCGCCGGTCAGGCGCAGCAAACGCTTGCGCGCCGATTCGGTGGGACGCGCGTGCTGCCAAGGAGAAACGGTCTAGGTCTGGCCCGGTGTGGTATCCGTGCGGTTCTGGATCGCGTGCATCACCATCGGTTCAACAGCCAGCCAACGGTCCATCACCGCGGGATCGTCGGATTCGCAGAATAAAGAATCGAACAGATCGTGTTCGACCGCATAGATATTGCACATGGCCGTGCTGATAATCTTTGCGTAGAAACGCCTGGTCTCTGCGTCCATTTCGGGGAACATTTTTCGGTCGGTCATGGCAGGCTCACATAAACAATTTCCGTAAATCATTATAGGAGCCTGGCAGTGCCGGTGATCAACATAAATTACAAAGTGATGCGCATTTTCAACAGATGATTTTCAAAACAGCATCAATGATTTTCAAAGCGCTATCAATTCAGCTTCCACCATCGCGGTAACAGCGCACGAACCTTGTCAGCGCCATAACGATCGTCCATTAAATGCAGCACGCCATGATCCTGTTCGGTACGGATCACGCGACCCGCTGCCTGCACGATTTTTTGCAAACCGGGATAAAGGTAGGTGTAGTCGTAACCGCTGCCGAAAGCCTTCTCGATACAGAGTCGCAACTGTTCGTTGACTGGATTGATCTGGGGCAAACCCAGCGTCGCGATAAAGGCGCCAATCAGGCGATCGCCGGGCAAGTCTACGCCTTCGGCAAATGCGCCTCCCAGTACCGCAAAGCCGATTCCTCTTCCACCCGGGATAAAACGATGCAAAAATCGGTCGCGCTCGCCTTCCGTCATGCCGCGCGACTGCTGCCAGGTCGGAATGCCCGGGTGCCGTGCGTTGAACAACCGCCATGCCTTTTCAAGGTAGTCAAAGCTGCTGAAGAAGGCCAGATAGTTGCCCGGGCGTTGTCCGAACTGCTGCGCCAGCAGGGCGGCGATCGGTTGCAATGACTGGTCACGCTGCTGATAGCGCGTGGAAATACCGCTCGCGATGTGCACGTCCAGCTGTGCCGCGGCGAATGGCGAGTCCACATCGATCGCCACGGTATCGTCCGCCAGCCCCAGCATGTCGGCATGAAATTGCCATGGAGACAGGGTGGCGGAAAACAGTGTTGTGGAATGGGCGTTCGCAAAGCGCTGTTTGAGAAAGGGGGCGGGAATCACATTGCGAATGCAGAGTTCGGAAGCGCGGAACGATCGCCCGCCTTCGCGCAAGGTAATGTCGAATAGCGAATGCTCGCCGAACGATTCGGCCAGACGGCCAAAATGCAGAGCGTCGAAGTAGAACTGCTGCAGCGCTTCGGTGACGTCGCCTGGTCGTTCTGCCATCGCATCACCGATGACGGCGCATGCCTGCTGCAATGCGAGCAGGAACTTGCTGTCGATGGCGCGATAGACCTGATAAGTGTCGCGCTGGTCCTTGTACAGCGCGCGCCACAGCCGCCGCACCCGATCCAGCGCCCCTTTCAGGGTTTTTGGCGCTGCCCGGCGCGCATGCGCAAACACGGATTCCGCCAGTGTCGCGCTGTACATCTTGCGCGCCCGCTCCACCATGTTGTGCGCCTCGTCGACCAACAGGCTGACACGCCATTGCTGTTCGACCGTCAGGCTATGCAGCATGGCGCTGGTGTCGAAATAATAGTTGTAGTCCCCGATGATCAGGTCGCTCCAGCGTGCCAGCTCCTGGCTCAGGTAATACGGACATACCTGATGGGCCAGTGCGATTGCGCGCAGGCGGTGCTGGTCCAGAACGCGCGCTTTTACGGCTGCAGCACGCGCCCCGGCGAGCCGGTCATAAAAGCCCTGAGCAAGCGGACACGAGGCGCCGTGGCACGCCTTGTCTGGATGCTCGCATGCCTTGTCGCGCGCCACCAGTTCCAGCACGCGAAGTGGCCCTGTGCTGTCACCACGAAGCAGGTTGATCGCGTCCAGCGCGAGACGCCGTCCCGAGGTTTTCGCCGAGAGATAGAAGATCTTGTCGATCCCTTGCGCGGGACTGGCTTTCAGCAGGGGGAACAGGGTGCCGACCGTCTTGCCGATGCCGGTTGGCGCCTGCGCCAGCAAAGCACGCGAAGACAAGGCTGACTTGTACACGGCTTCCGCCAGCGCGCGTTGCCCGGGTCGAAAGCTCGCATGCGGAAACGCGATTTCGGTGAGTGCTGCATCGCGCGCGGTCCGATGTTGCTGTTCCTGCTCCGCCCATTGGATAAACTGTTCGCATTGCTGCTCGAAAAACTGCCTGAGGGCCGCTGCCGTATGCGTTTCGGTCAGAACGGTTTCCTTGTGGCTGACGATGTCGAAATACACCAGTGCAAGGCCGATTTCGCGCAGGCCGCGCGCGCAACACAACAGCCAGCCATAGATTTTTACCTGCGCCCAGTGCAGCTGGCGATGGTTATCCGGAATCGCGTGAAAGTCGCCGCGATAAGTCTTGATCTCTTCCACGCGATGATGTTCAGGGTCAAAGCCGTCCGCACGCCCGCGTACGCACAGCTGCTTGTACTCTCCCTGCAGGGCGACCTCGCATTCATAATGTTTTGGCCGACGAGCCGCCACAGTCGCGTGACCCGCCATGCCTTCCAGTGCAGAAGGCGAAGGCGTGAAGCGAAGGTCGAGGTCGCCCCGGCGTGCAGCGAATTCGCACAGGGCGCGAACGGCGACAAGATAGCTCATGCGGCCGCTTCCCACTGCACGTAGCACACCGAGACCGGCATGCCGTGCGTCGAAAAAAAACGCAACCAGCGCAACTGGTTATCCTGCAGTCGGTCGCCCGGTCCCTTTACCTCGATCATGCGATACCGCTTTTCCCGCGGCCAAAACTGGATCAGATCGGGAAAGCCGGCGCAATTGGCCGGCACATCCCGCAGCATTCGCTCGAAGCATTTCCTGAGATGCGATGGTGGCACGCAATCCAGCGCCAGTCGAAGTAGCGGCTCGTCG
>Ga0366770_1079_pt1 | contig 11142 bp, 9 predicted proteins | sample BONcelHN113001C9_FD_207086 | JGI IMG/M metagenome (GOLD analysis project Ga0366770, IMG submission 207086) | Enriched cells from coal bed in the Powder River Basin, Montana, United States - BONCAT cells N11 rep2 HSBNCT.N11.300.1.C9 ...
TTGGGCCAAGGCAGCGCTGGCGACATCGGCCACTGTCATATCCGACGGGCTTTGGGGATTTCAGGGGGTGACCGCACAAGACGGCGTTTCCCATCAAGCTTATATTACTGGCCATGGAAAGAAGGCTGCGATGCATCCTCAGTTTCGTTGGGTCAATACCATGCTGGGTAATTTAAAAACATCCTTGGCGGGTACTTACCATGCCTTTGATTTTTCTAAATATGCGACGCGTTATCTGGCTGAATTTCAGTATCGCTTCAACCGTCGTTTCGATTTGGCTTCGATGTTGCCTCGATTACTCTATGCCGCAGCCGCTACCAAACCTCAACCGCTACGCATTCTGCGCCTCTCTGAGGTTGGTAGCTAATCAGGAAATATTTTATTTTTATAGATGAGCCGGCGGGCGTGGTGGCAACGGTTTTCCGGGCTGGAATTTTATGATTAAAATTATCGTTTTAGCGTCCAATAATGCCGGCAAGCTCAAGGAATTTGGCGAGATGCTGGGCCCGATCGGTTTTGTACTCGAACCGCAATGCGCATTCAATGTGCCGGAAGCCGATGAGCCGCATCCGACCTTTATTGAAAATGCGCTGGCCAAGGCGCGTCATGCTGCGGCTTTGACCGGTTTGCCGGCGCTGGCCGACGATTCCGGCGTGTGTGTCAATGCACTGGGCGGCGCCCCCGGCGTAATTTCGGCCCGCTATGGCGGCGAGCCGAAATCGGATGCCGCCAATAACCGCAAGCTGCTCGTCGATCTGGCGCCGCATGCGGACAAATCCGCTTATTACTATTGTGCGCTGGTGTATGTGCGCCATGCCAATGACCCGCAGCCGATTATTGCCGAAGGGCGCTGGAATGGCGAGATCATTGCTGCGCCGCGCGGCGCCGGCGGTTTCGGTTATGACCCGCATTTCTGGCTGGCCGACTTGGGAAAAACCGTGGCCGAATTGCGCCCCGAACAGAAAAATGCGCTTTCGCATCGCGGCCAGGCATTGCGTGCGCTGGTGGAAAAACTACAATGATTCCGATTAAATTGATCGATGCTGCGAGTCAGCCGGCCAGCCGCAATGCCGAACCGCTGCAGACGGCGGCTGCTTTTCTCAAGCCGGGCTCCTTGCATTTGACGGCGCTGCCGCCGTTATCGCTGTATATCCATTTTCCGTGGTGCGTCAAAAAATGTCCGTATTGCGACTTTAACTCGCATGAAGCGCAGGGCGGGTTTCCGGAAGAAGCATATCTGGCGGCCTTGCGCACCGATCTGGAAAGCGCGCTTCCGCTGATCTGGGGGCGCAAGATTTATACCGTATTCATCGGCGGCGGCACCCCCAGTCTGATGTCCGCCGCAGGTCTGGATCAATTGCTGTCCGATGTGCGCACTTTGCTGCCGCTGGACGGTGCGGCCGAGATCACGATGGAAGCCAATCCCGGCACCTTCGAGGCCGAAAAATTCCGTTCCTATCGCACCAGCGGCATCAACCGGCTATCGGTAGGGATTCAGAGTTTCAATGCCCAACATTTGCGTGCGTTGGGGCGGATTCATGATGGGGATGAAGCGCGCCGGGCAGTTGATATCGCGCACGCCAATTTTGATAATTTCAATCTGGACCTGATGTACGCGCTGCCGCAGCAAACACTGGCGCAGGCGCGTGCGGATATCGAGACTGCGATCGCTTATGCGCCCCCGCATTTGTCCTTGTACCATCTGACGCTGGAGCCGAATACTTTTTTTGCCAAACATCCGCCCATCGTGCCGGACGACGATGCCAGCGCCGACATGCAAGACATGATCAAGGATTTGACTGTTAGCGCCGGCTATGCGCAATACGAAGTTTCCGCCTATGCGAAACCGAAGCGGCAAGCGCGTCATAACTTCAATTACTGGCAGTTCGGCGATTACCTCGGGATTGGGGCGGGTGCGCATTCCAAACTGTCTTTCCCGCACCGGGTCGTGCGACAGATGCGCTACAAGCAGCCGAAAGCCTACCTGGAACATGTTTTGCGGGGTACGCAGATTCAGGAGCAGGGCGAGATCAGCCGTGAAGACTTGCCTTTCGAATTCATGCTCAATGCATTGCGCCTTAATGATGGTTTTCAGGTCAATTTGTTTGCCGAGCGCACCGGCCTGGCGCTGAACGCAATTGAAAAAACGCTGGCTCTGGCGGAATCAAAAGGCTTGTTGTATCGGGATCATCAAATCATTAAGCCGACGGAGCTGGGGCAATCCTTTCTGAACGATTTGCAGCAATTATTCTTGACGGGGTAGTTGCAGGAGCCGATGGACTGCATTATGTCTTCACTGCTACATATCTATTACTGCAATTTGATTAAAGTTAGCCACATTTTGGCCGCTATCTGTTAACGGTTGCACCGGATAAGTTTTGTAATCGGACAATCATGCCGGCAACATTGCATACGTTTGGTGCTTTGTGTTGTGCTTTGGAATAAACCCGTTTATTTAAGAACAATATGATCTTGTCTGAAGCAAACGTGCCCTCTTTTCCGCTGGTTTCCATACAAATGGTGACCAATGCCCACCACGATTGGGTAGGAATTGCGTTTCATTTTGAACAAACAAAAATCGACTGCATACGGGCATTCGCGCATCTTTACGATGAAATCGGTTTGCGCGACGTATTGAGTGGCCTCATGTGCGTGCTGGATGCTCCTGATCTGAATCAGGGCGGCATCGATCTGCTGGAACATTTTCCACGCAAGAAGCTCGTATTGCGGATGCCGTCAGCAAACGGCGCAACCGCCGACGCACAGCCGCGGCTGAGTTACTTGCAAGCGCAAGGGTTTCATCTCATGTCTGGCGATCTTCCCGCTCAGGATGCCGCTTTGCCCATCGGAATAGATTCACTGGCAATCGCCTCTGATCAGATCGGGAAAAACGATACTTCGTTTTGGCAGCACAAATTGGCTGGCCCGCACCTCGCGACTGAGGTTGATAGCTTGACGTGTTTTAACGCATGCCGCAGTGCAGGGTTCGGCTGGTTTTTGGGGAACTATCCGCTTCATCCTGACGCCGGCAAACCGCACAATGAGGGACCATCACGTACCCGTTTGCTAAAGCTGCTCACTTTGGTGGCATGCGATGCCGATTCGTATGAACTCGAAGCGTTGCTCAAGCAAGATCCTGCACTTTCTTACAGTTTGCTCAAACTGGTTAGCGCAGCAGCCTATGCGCGCAGCTGTGCAATCAATAGTTTTAGCCAGGCCATCAATGTGCTGGGCCGCCGTCAATTGCAGCGATGGCTGCAATTGCTGTTATATGCACGCCAGGAAGATGACAGCGGTATCAACCCATTGCTGCCGGTGGCCGCATTTCGGGCTGGCCTGATGGAAGCGTTAAGTCAGCAAACGGGTGGCGACCGCAGTGAGGCAGATCGTGCTTTCATGGTCGGCATGTTTTCATTATTGGACGTGCTGTTTGGTACGCCGCTGGCCGAAATCCTGGCACCGCTGCATTTGCCGAAAGATGTGATGAATGCGCTGCAAACACGCAGCGGCCGTCTTGGAGCGTTGCTCGATGTGACAGAACAGGCTTGCTCGGGAAACCTGTCTTTGCTCCGGATAAATCTGATGACAGCCGGGATTGATGCCGAGATTTTTTATCGTGCCCTCGTACCGGCATGTGCGTGGGCAATTCAGGTTTCACAGGCGGATTAGGCATGGCATTCCTTAACGAGCCCGAAGATATCGCCCGCACCGCGGAACTGTGTGAAGCTGTGTTGAACTTGCGCGGCCAGGCCCTTGATGACAGCCTGGGGCGAATTGCCCGGGTTCTGCTGGAAAGCCCGCAGGGTGGTTATTTTCACGGCAAAGTGCCTGAAGAATCCGATCTGGCGGAAGAGATTTTTCATGGCGATGAATTTTTTGGCCGTTATGCGGTATCCGGTCGTAGCGGCGGCTACGATTGCATCGACCGTTTGCGGCTTGCAGCTTTGGCACGCTTGACTGCGCGACTGCTGCAGGCGCGTGCGGATGCCGACCATAGTGCGCGTCAATTCGAAAAAACAACCGAGCAGTTATTGTTGCAGACGCAGATTCTCGATCAAATCCATGAGTCTGTCATTACGATGGATTTGACTGGCTTCATTACTAGCTGGAACAAAGGCGCAGAAAAATTATTCGGCTATGCAGCGGTTGAAATCATTGGCCGTAATATTATTTTTCTGTATGAAAATGAGGAAGATGAGGACGACGAATATCCGCTGCAAGACACTTTCCTGCAACACGGGGGACGCGAGATGGAGGTGCGCCGACGAAAAAAATCCGGGGAAATATTTTGGGCCAGCCTTTCCCTCTCTTCGCTGCGCGACAATGCAGGCCAGCCGATTGGGCTGATTGGCTATTTCATGGACATCACGGAACGTAAACAAGCGCAGGAAAAAATCCATTATCTCGCTTATTACGATGCATTGACCGGCTTGCCCAATCGCACCTTGTTCATGAAACTGGTAGACCAATCCTTGGTGGCGGTTAATCGAAATGGCTCCCATAGTGCTTTATTGTTTATCGATCTGAATCGTTTCAAGCCGATCAACGATACCTTGGGCCACGCAATCGGCGATCAATTGCTGCAGCTAGTGGCAATCCGCCTTAAAGAAGCGCTGCGCGAAGATGATGTCGTCGCCAGACTCGGCAGCGATGAATTTGCGGTTGGCCTGTTTGATATCAACCAGCATTACCATGCCGGTTTCGTTGCGCAAAAAATACTGTATGCGATGGAACATCCGTATCTGGTGGAGGAACATGAATTACGCATAGGCGCCAGTATTGGAATCAGTATCTATGCACAGGACGGCAGCGATGCGGAAACTTTGCTGCGCTTGGCCGATATTGCCATGTACCGAGCCAAGAAATCTGGCGAAAATGAACAGGGCAGTTACGCTTTCTATAGCCAGGAAATGAATCGCAGTGCATTGAGCCGTCTGCATATCGAAACCGGGCTACGACGTGCAATTGGCAACAATGAACTGTTGTTGTATTACCAGCCGAAAGTCGATATTCAGAACGGCCGCATCGTTGGTGCAGAAGCTTTGGTGCGCTGGCAGCATCCTGAAAGAGGGCTGGTGTTACCGTCAGAATTTATTCCGATTGCGGAAGAAAGCAAGCTGGTGATGCGACTTGGTGAATGGGTGCTGGAGGCGGCATGTCAGCAAGCGGCCGCATGGCACCGGGCGGGGTTGGCACCGGTACGCGTGGCAATCAATGTATCGGCCGGAGAATTCACCCTGTCCCTGCCTGATCGGGTGCAGGCGGCACTGAACCGGCATGCGATCAGTGCCGCGTGGCTGGAACTCGAAATTACGGAAAGCATGCTTATGACCAGCACCGACGATGTGATTGCGATCATGGAAGAGATTACGGCTCTGGGTGTGACGCTTTCCCTGGATGATTTTGGTACCGGTTATTCCAGCCTGTCTTATCTGAAGCGTTTTCCTATACATACGCTCAAAATCGACCGCTCATTCATTATGGGCATTCCTGATGATCCGAACGACTGTGCCATAGCCAGCGCCATTATTGGTATTGCCAAGCAACTACAGCATCGCGTTATTGCCGAGGGCGTTGAAAATGCCGAACAACTGGCTTTCCTTCAGAGGCAGGGATGCGAGGAAATACAAGGTTATTTCTTTTCTCGCCCGGTGGCGCCGCTGGAAATGGGGCACATGCTGAGCGAAGATCGCAGGTTCGGAATTGAATTGAAATCCTGATCTGACTGGAGTTTCAATTATCTTTGCGGCAATAATGTTCGCGTTGATTGTTTGTAACTATCGGCTATTTTTAAGCCATTTCGCTAAATTTATAAAAATCTGTATCGTTTCTTCTGATTTAGGTATAATTCCGGCTCTACAAAGGTTGGTAGCGTAACAGGTTGCGCCATCCTTTAAATTGCTGTAACAGAATACGGAAGTGTGGCCGAGTGGTTGAAGGCACTAGTCTTGAAAACTAGCGACGGTTTATCCCGTTCGTGAGTTCGAATCTCACCGCTTCCGCCAAGAATTCGTTTTACTAAGTTTTAGAAAATTGAAAAAGCCGCGTTCTCCCTGGGAGAACGCGGCTTTTTTATTTTACGTGCCTGCAGTATCCAGCAACCGTTTAGAGTGTGCTGGCACGAACAGCCTCCGCACACCCTAACGATATTTAGTCAAACGATTTCCCGTTCTATTGTTGTTTGCGCAGTCTTGATTCCGGCGAACCATTGAAGACGTTTATGCAGCGTGACAACTTGTCCAACGATGATGAGGCAGGGCGATTTCAAGCCTAACGTGCGTACCAGATCAGGTAAGGTTTCCAGTGTTCCGGTAAACACTTTCTGATTGCTTGTTGTGCCTTTTTCGATGATCGCGGCAGGCATGCTGGCGGGCATTCCGTGATTCATCAATTGCTGTGCAATTTCAGTCAGCGCCCCTAATCCCATATATATCACCACTGTCTGATTTTTTCGCGAGAGCGCTTGCCAATCAAGGTCGAGTGAACCGTCTTTCAAATGGCCGGTGGCAAACATGCACGATTGCGCATAATCCCTGTGTGTAAGTGGAATTCCTGAATAGCAGGACACACCATTTGCGGCCGTGATACCAGGAACTACCTCAAACGGAATGGCGTGTTCAACCAGTACTTCCAATTCCTCACCGCCGCGTCCGAATATAAAAGGATCCCCGCCTTTTAGGCGTACGACTTTTTTGCCTTCCTTTGCCAGTGCGACCAGTAGTCGATTGATTTCTTCCTGCGGCATGGTGTGCCGATTTTTTTCCTTGCCGACAAAAATTTTTTGAGCATCGCGGTGGATGAAATTGACTATGCCTTCACTGACCAAGTTGTCGTATACGACGACATCTGCCTGCTCCAACAGTTTTGCAGCACGTAATGTTAACAATTCTGGATCGCCCGGACCGGCACCGACCAGATACACAACGCCTGTCTGCGGTTTGCACTGAAGCGTAGCCGACTGTTTTTTTGATGTTGATAAGTTGTTCAATTATTTTTCTCACTCTTTATTTATTGGCTATATCGCCAAAACGCTACAACGTATTTGTTTCCCGCCAATTTAACCTTACATTGCCCAAATAAAATTGATATTCATTAAGGAGGTATCGGTTTTTCTATAGCACTCTATGCAATATAAAAAATGGAAACTCTAATTCTGCTTGGGGGACTTACTAATGTAATTAATCTGATTTTATAGGTAAGAAATCTTGAGTGTATTTAGTAGGAAACAGGCCAATTTATCAACAGGAAGGGAAATAAAAATGACTGCAGTGTTAAGAAAACCTTTGATTCGCCCGATCGCAGCATTCCTTGCGGCTTTGCCATTGGCGCTCGGTGTTGCATATGCCGCTGATGCAACACCGCATGAGAATGCAGAGCTGAAATACCAAGCGGGGGGATCGCCGCTTGCTAAAGAAGAAATGCATCAAAACATCAATCCCAAAGCCCCACCGATGACCAAGGCTGAATTTGATGCTGGCAAGCAGATTTATTTCCAGCGTTGTGCCGGTTGTCATGGTGTATTGCGCAAAGGAGCGACAGGTAAGGCCTTGACTCCGGATATTACGCTCGGTAAAGGAACTGATTATTTGAAGGTATTCATCAATTACGGTTCTCCTGCAGGCATGCCGAACTGGGGTACTTCCGGTGATTTGACCGATAAAGAAGTTGACATGATGGCTCGCTATGTTCAGCAAGAGCCACCAGTCCCACCAGAATTCAGCTTGAAGGACATGGAGGCAACCTGGAAAGAAATTATTCCAGTTTCCAAGCGTCCTACCAAGAAAATGAATAGCTACAATATCGCGAACATTTTCTCCACCACGTTGCGCGATGCCGGCGAAGTGGCGTTGATTGACGGTGATACCAAGAAAATCATTAATATCGTTAAAACCGGTTATGCAGTGCATATTTCTCGCACTTCGGCATCCGGCCGCTATCTGTATGTGATTGGCCGCGATGCACGTGTTAACCTGATCGATCTGTGGATGGAAAAGCCGGATAGCGTAGCCGAAATGAAAGTAGGTCTTGAAGCGCGTTCGATTGAAACTTCCAAGTTCAAAGGTTATGAAGATAAATACGCGATTGCCGGCGACTATTGGCCGCCGCAATTCGTGATCATGGAAGGCGATACTCTGAAACCGCTGAAAGTCGTATCGACACGGGGCATGACGGTTGATAACGAATACCATCCGGAACCACGGGTTGCCTCGATCGTTGGCTCACACTACCGTCCAGAATTCGTGGTCAACGCCAAGGAAACCGGAAAAATCATGCTGGTTGACTATAAAGATATTAAAAATCTGAAAGTTACCACGCTTGACGCAGCCAAATTTCTGCATGATGGTGGTCTCGATTCAACTGGTCGTTACTTCATGGTTGCTGCCAACGCATCGAACAAGATTGCTGTAGTGGATACCAAAGAAGGCAAGATGACAGCAATCGTTGATGTCGGCAAAACTCCGCACCCTGGGCGCGGCGCGAACTTTGTGCATCCGAAATTTGGCCCTGTATGGGCAACCAGCCATCTGGGCGATGAAACGATTTCAATGATTGGTACAGATCCGGTTAAACACAAGGCGCAGGCATGGAAAGTGGTAGCGACCGTAAAAGGTCAGGGCGGCGGCTCCTTGTTCATTAAAACACATCCGAAATCAAAAAATCTGTGGATTGATACACCGTTGAATCCGGATGCCAAGATGAGCCAGTCGATTGCAGTATATGACATCAATGCATTCGACAAGGGTTTTGAAGTATTGCCAATTGCCGAATGGGCAAATCTGGGTGACGGCGCAAAACGCATTGTGCAGCCAGAATACAACAAGGCTGGCGATGAAGTCTGGTTCTCGGTATGGAGCGCCAAAGATAAGGAATCGGCAATCGTTATCGTCGATGACAAAACACGTAAGTTGAAAGCGGTTATCAAGGATCCGAAACTGATCACTCCAACCGGCAAATTCAACATCAACAATACGCAACACGATATTTACTAATTAAGGAGCCATTATGAAAAAACGTTTCATTCCGATTCTGGCAACTGGAGCAGGCATTGTGGCACTCCTGATTGGGAGCAATTCTGCATTTGCTGCCGCGAATGGTGCTGAACTTGCGCAAAAAAATGGCTGTATGGCTTGCCATAGTTTGGACAAAAAAGTTCTTGGACCGGCGTTCAAGGATGTTGCCAAGAAATACAAGGGCAATGCGGATGCAGTGGCGATGCTTTCCAAGAAAATCAAGGATGGCAGTAGCGGCGTATGGGGTGCTATCCCGATGCCACCGAATGGTCCAAAAGTGAGTGATGCAGACATCAAGGTATTGGCTGAGTGGGTTTTAGCCTCTAACTAAATGTTGAAATAAGTATCTAAAATAGCGCACAGGTCCTTGGTCCTGTGCGCATATTGAGTCGAATTACAAGCTTTAGTGAGTATGAAATGTTGAAAGTCTCAGAGCGAAGTGCGCGTCCATGCACTGCAAAGCGGTATGGCAAACATGTCATTGCCGGCTTAGTGGCCGTAACCTTGCACCTCTGGGTACCAGCTTGGGCCACCGAGCATATAGTCAAATTACCCGTTTCCCCTGATACTATAAGGCGCGCAGAGCTTGTCACCCTGGTGCGGCAGGATTGCGGATCCTGCCATGGCTTGACCCTAAAAGGGGGGCTTGGCCCGGCGTTGCTACCTGAATCTTTGAAGGATAAACCTGCTGCGTACCTCAAATCGATCATCTTGTATGGTCGACCCGATACTGCAATGCCGCCTTGGCAGCGCTTTCTAAGTGAAGCGGAAGCCGAGTGGATTGTATTCAATTTGCAGAAAGGCTTTCCGAATGAGCGTTAAAAAATTCCACACGGCTTTGCTTGCAATTGCAATGCTGCTGCTGACTGCCTGCGCCACTCCGCTGCTACGCGGGACTGGCGACCTTGGTGTCGTCATCGAGCGCGCTACCGGCAGTGTCCAGATCGTCGATACAAGCACACAGACGGCAATTGCGAAAGTCAAGGGCTTAGGCGATCTGTCTCATGCGTCGCTGGTGTACTCGCGCGATGGACGTTACGCTTATGTGTTCGGGCGTGATGGCGGCTTGTCGAAAGTCGATTTGCTGCGCGGCGTCATTGAACGTCGCGTGATTCAGGCGGGTAACAGCATCGGCGGCGCAATTTCTCACCAGGCGGCGTGAAGGTATTTTCTACCGATACCCTGGAATTGATAAGTGATATTCCTGCGAGTTTTGGCTCCGATGGCGCACGTTCGAAAGTGGTTGGCCTGGCAGATGCGCCGGGAAATCGTTTTGTCTGGAGTCTGTTCGATGCCGGTGAAATTTGGGTGGGAAATTTCACCGACCCACGCAAGCCGCATATCGAAAAATTCAAGAATATCGGTCGCGAGCCTTATGACGGCTTGATAACCCCGAACGGGCGTTACTATCTGGCCGGTCTGTTTGGCGAAGACGGTATGGCTCTATTGGATTTGTGGCATCCGGAGCAGGGCGTGCGCCGCATTCTCGATGGGTATGGGCGCGGTCAGGAAAAATTACCGGTTTTTAAAATGCCGCACTTGCGCGGCTGGGCTGTGGCCGGACGCCATGCGTATCTGCCGGCGGTCGGTCATCATGAAGTACTGGTCGTCGATATGGAAACATGGCGTGAGGTCGGTCGTATCAAGGTTTCCAGCCAGCCGGTATTCGTAATTGCACGGCCTGATGGTCGGCAGGTGTGGGTCATTTATGCATTTCCCGATAATGGCAAAGTCGATGTGATCGATGTCGAAAGCCGTAGCATTATCAAACAATTGGCGCCTGGCAGGACCGTACTGCACATGGAATTTGCACCACGCGGAGAATCGGTATGGGTGTCGGTACGCGACGATAACCGCGTGATAGTGTACGACACCGAAAATTTTGCGCAACGCAGTGTGTTGCCAGCGGAATCCCCGAGCGGAATTTTCTTTACTCATCGCGCTGCGCGTACCGGATTTTAAGGCGATCATGGGAACTGTGCGCGAGATGAACCAAAATTCTTCCAGAACGGTTCTGAAGGATATTGAATGCAAGTTGCTGGATAATTTTCAGCGCGGCTTTCCACTGGTATCACGACCGTTTGCCGAGTTGGCCCGGCAACTTGGCGTGAGCGAGGCATTGGTTATCGAT
>Ga0366770_1081_pt1 | contig 10956 bp, 13 predicted proteins | sample BONcelHN113001C9_FD_207086 | JGI IMG/M metagenome (GOLD analysis project Ga0366770, IMG submission 207086) | Enriched cells from coal bed in the Powder River Basin, Montana, United States - BONCAT cells N11 rep2 HSBNCT.N11.300.1.C9 ...
CACCAGCAGTCATGCGCGGACCTGAACAGATCAAGTTTGGGAGTGGTAGTTCAGTTGGTTAGAATACCGGCCTGTCACGCCGGGGGTCGCGGGTTCGAGTCCCGTCCGCTCCGCCAATACAAATAAACGCCCGCAAATGCGGGCGTTTTTCATCCAGGAGTGGCGTGAGTCGCCTGCGCGACTCATGGCGGGTCGCGCCGCCGGCCTTGCCAAGCCCGGCGGCACCATGCCGACCGATTTGATACCATACGCATCTTCCTATTTATCGAGGCTCGTTATGCCGGCTCGTCGGCAGCGAGGGCGCATCATGACCGACTCGACCACTGATTTCAAACGCGAACCGATTCCCTTGCCGGACAAGCCGGGCAAGGTGCTGCTGCATTCCTGCTGCGCGCCCTGCTCCGGTGAAGTCATGGAAGCGATGCTGGCAAACGGCGTCGATTACACCATTTTCTTTTACAACCCCAATATCCATCCGGAGAAGGAATACCTGCTGCGCAAGGAGGAGAACATCCGGTTTGCCGAAAAGCACAACGTGCCCTTCATTGATGCCGATTACGACACGGACAACTGGTTCGCGCGCGCCAGGGGGATGGAAGATGAGCCGGAGCGCGGCGTGCGCTGCACCATGTGTTTTGACATGCGCTTCGAACGTACCGCGCTGTATGCGCACGAACACGGCTTTCCGGTCATCACCAGCTCGCTTGGCATTTCACGCTGGAAAAACATGGATCAGATCAACGATTGCGGCCAGCGCGCGGCGGCAAAGTATCCGGACATGATGTACTGGGTCTACAACTGGCGGAAAAAAGGCGGCTCGGCGCGCATGATCGAGATTTCCAAACGCGAAAACTTCTACCAGCAGGAATACTGCGGTTGTGTCTACTCGCTGCGCGACACCAACCGGCACCGCCGCGAAAACGGCCGCGACCGTATCCAGCTTGGCGTGCTGTTCTATGGGCAGCAGGCGGCGCAGGACGAAAAAGACTAGGCGCGCCGCACAATGCCCTTCCAGCCCGGCAATGGCCGGATGTTTTATTAGGATTGATGGATGCGATAGGAACAATTAGCCCGATCGTCCTGTTGAAAACGGAGCAGCCGCTGCACAGATGGGGATGCCAGTTAACCGCCGTCACAGCGCGAAACTTATGCGCGATCGGCGAATCTACCTTTCCCTCGAACAAGGAGCAGCGATGAAAACAGCACAGGACAACGACAAGGCCGGCGGCGCAGGCAAGGTGAGCGCGCCCCTTTCCACACCGAGCGATCTGAGGCGCCAGGGCACGGCAGAAATCGCAGCCGCGATGAACGGCATTCTTGCCGACGTCTTCGCACTGTATCTGAAGACCAAGAACTTCCACTGGCACATGAGCGGGCCGCACTTCCGCGACTACCACCTCCTGCTCGACGAACAGGCGACCCAGATTTATGCGATGGTTGACCTCATTGCCGAACGTATTCGCAAGGTCGGACAACCGACGTTGCGCTCCATCGGCGACATCGCCCGTCGCCAGCGCATCAAGGACAACGACGCCTCCTACGTCGAACCGGGCGCGATGCTGGCGGAACTGCAGGAAGACAACAAGCAGCTTGCAGCCAACATGCGTCAGGCGCACGAAGTGTGCGACGAACATCACGACATCGCGACCGCCAGCCTGATAGAAAACTGGATAGACGAGACGGAACAGCGGACCTGGTTCCTGTTCGAGGCCAATCGCCAGAGCGATTCGAGCGGTCACTAAAGTGCCGCGTCGCGCGGCCAGCCGGCTCGACAAGTCCAAGGATCGGCCTTTTTTTGTGGCGCGGCTCAGGTCGCGCGATTGCCGTCCGCGATGGCGGCGGCGTCGAAGAAATCCATCTGCTCGCCCCTGGCGAGACGCCGCGAAGCGAATTTCCGCGCCCGATAGCCGCACCGCACGTTGCCTGCGATGGAACCTGTCGCAAGCAACCCCCTCGATGGCGGCAGCCCCGATCATGGCCGATCCCCATTCCACGATGGCCCGGGGAAAATCGGCGAAGCGAATCTTGACGAACCGCCTGCGTACCTGGTGTTCCGCCTGAGCACGCGGGCGCGCGGTTGCGGCGCCGCAGTCACCCTGCCAACGCAAAGAGTTTGGAGACAGGCAAGGCGGCAACAAAGGCATCCACCTGAGCCGTCCGGCTTATTCCAGTCTCTCGCGATTTTGGCCAGTGAACTTGTTGGGCGCGATGCCGGCGGAGGCCGGAATGCCAACCGTCTGCGCACTCGCGGTCGCGCTGCCACGCAGCGGGGACGCATCCGTTACATCGAGATAGGCTTCATCGAACGGGAACGGTTCCACCAGCGCCGCGCGGTCACGACAAATGGGCAGAATCCGGCGCGAGGCTGGGCGATATTTTTCCATCGCAGGCGGGATCACGACGAGGTCCCGACAACGGGCGCAGCGCCCGTGCGGCGGACATGGCGGAACGGATGCCATAGCGGCGCGCCTCGTCATTGCAAGTCGGGATCACGCCGCGCGCTGCTCCGGTCGGCCGCCCCACAAGCAAGCGGCTTTTCGCGCAGCGACGCTCACGCATTTCGACCGATGCGTAAAAACAGTCGCAATCGCAATGAATGTTTTTCTGTGGCGCACGCGGTAACTGCACAGACCGGTAATGAGTCAGCGATATTTTACCGGCAGCGCGCCGGCCCACAGCGGAACGGCGCTCGGCTAATGCTCACGAGCGTATCGCCTCCCTATAAGAAGCAACGCCGGACATTAGCCCGGCGCCCCCTATCAAGATAGCCTGCTAACCTAGCGACCGGTTTCCTTCAATTCTTCCTTACGTGTTTCTTTGGCTTCTTTTTTTGCAGCCCTGTACTCGGCCTTAGCGTTCGCTTTATCTTCCTTGTACTCGCTCTTGGCTTCTTTCTTTTCGGCCTTGTACTGATCCTTCGCCTGCTTCGTTGTTACACGCTTCTTGATGTAAGGGTCGCTGCTCTGGTTCAGGCGCGACTGGTCCGTATAGGCCGGATCGGATGGATTCGACATACCGGTATCTGTCTGTGCTGCGGCGAACTGCGTCAGTGCGGCCAGCAAAGCGCCGGCAAGAATGGTCGATAGTTTAGTCATGGCAACTCCTCTTAAAATAATAAACCCGAAACGGGTGATCGCCGGGTCTGAATGCCGCTCATCAATAGACATTTTCTCGGCACTGCTAACTTACTGACAGGCCATATTCGGTGAAGTTCAGAATCGCGTGATGGCAATGTACGGTGCCTCACCTTTCCAAACGTCAGCTTGGCGTCGCTATTTCGCGCAGCCGATCTTTTGCGTTATATTGCTAGACCTTTCGGCGTTGCCGTCCCACTCCAGAAAACCGTCCATGCTCGATCCCAATGCCCTGCTCCAGCCGCTCAACGATTACATCGTCGAAGACCTGACCAACGCCGATATTGTCGCCAGTGGCAAGCTGGTCGAGGCGATCCTGCAGCAGCTCGCCGATCCGATCCGCACCATGCTGTCGGTCACTGGCGATACCGCAGAAGACATTGCGTGCGACTATTTTCCGGATCCTGATGACGAAAGTACCCCGGGCACACTGATGTTCTGGCCATCTACGCGCACCAGCCGCACCAGCACGCAGGAAGACGTGCGTCACGCCGAATACTCGTTGCGCATTGCGGCCTTTCTTGCCGAGCGGGATGATAACGACGTGATTTACCCGCCTGGCTTCAGCATGGTGCTGAAGCTGAACGAAGCGGGATGCGAACTGGTGAAGGACCTGCCGCCGGCTGTCTTCGAGCGGCTCGAGTTTCAGATCAAGGGCGGTGCGTTGCCCGGCGGTTTTGAATTTCTGGATGACAGTGAACACCTGCCGGTGCTGCCCAACATGCGGCGCCAGTTCCTGAAGGCGATCACACGTGCCCATTCGGTGACGCGGAAAAAAAGCAGCAAGGAATTTGAATCCGTGATGGCGCACTACATCTGGGACAACACCGAACCGGAGGCGCACTTCGGCGGCGTGCTGTCCACGCTGGCGACGCTATTCGTCGCCATTCACCACCAGTCCAAGCTGTAGGGAAGGGCCGGCGGTCAGGCGGGCTTGTTTTCCTGCACCAGCACCCAGGGACGCGCGACCACGGTCCACAGCATCGCTTCTGCGTCCAGCCACGCCCGCGCCTGATCGTCGGAAACGCGCGTGATGTGCCCTTGCTCCAGCCACTGCGCCACCGCCGTTGTATCGTCCACCGTAAAGCGCGCCGCCACCTCGACCAGGTCCAGTTCGCCGCTGACCGCAACCACGTGGCCGGCAGCAAAGTAGCGCAACAGTTGCGACCACGCCATCTGCGCAGTTTCCATATTGAGTTTGGCGTGCAGCAGTTGCTGCTCCTGTTCCGGTGTAAGCATGGTGCGAAGAAGAAGGAGAAGGTAATCAGTAATGCGGTGGGCGTTCGTTGACGGGATTTTGCTGGCTGGCCTCCGTCAGTTCCCGCACACGCCGCGCGAGCGCACTGCATAGCGCTTCCAGTTCGTCGATCTGCCTTTGCTGTTCGTAGACCGTCCTGTTCAGCGTTTCCAGCAGATCTTCCTGGCGCGTCAGCTTGATTTCGATGTCGACAATACGCTCGTCGTTCATGTTGGCGCTCCCGATGTCGCGGCCTGTCCATGCGCGGCCTGATGCTTGTACATCGCTTCACGGCGAAAATTGCGCGCGACCGTGTGATAGAACGGACGCGGGCAGAACTGCCGCGCAATGAAGGACGCCGCCAGCGTGGTGGCTAGTAGCATAAGCGTCACGTCCTGACTGCGCGTCATTTCCATCACGATCACGGTCGCCGTGATCGGCGCTTGCGTGGCCGCTGCCAGAAAGGCCGCCATCGAAAGCAAGGCAATCAGTCTCGAATCTGCCAGCGCCGGGATCAGGTGCGCGATATTGTCGCCGATGCCCGCGCCGATCGCTAGCGACGGCGTGAAGATGCCACCCGGAATACCTGCGATATACGAAAAAATAGTGGCGCCCAGCTTGGCGATGCCGAACAGCATGCTGTCCGCGGAATGGCCGTTGAGCACCGCTGCCGCCTGATCGTAACCGGTGCCGTAAGTCGAGCCGTTGCTGGCAACGCCGAGAAAGGCGACCACCACGCCGCAGAGCGTAGCCAGCAGTACCGGATGGCGTTCGGACCACGCATGGTGACGCGCCGGCATCCACATGGCCGGTCCGGCCAGCAAGGCTTTGGCGAACAGACCGCCAAGCACGCCATTGAACAGGGCACATAGGGCGACGGCAGCCCAGGATGCGTGCAGCGCCAGGATGGACTCGTCCAGGTGGAAGTACGCATTGTTGCCGAAGATCGCCAGTGCAATGAAACCGGCGCCCAGCACCGCCGACATCACCAGGCGATCCCAGCGCGCCGCGCTGCCGCGCCCAAGCTCCTCGATGGCGAACACAACGCCTGCAAGCGGCGTGTTGAATGCCGCTGCCAGGCCGCCGGCGGCACCCGCTGCGATCAACGCTTCCGGACGAAAGCCAACCGCGAAACGCGGGCGCTTCTGCCACCAGCGTCCCCATGCCAGCATGGCGGCGGCACCGACCTGTACCGACGGGCCTTCGCGACCAATTGATGCGCCTGCCAGCAAGCCAGCTGCCGTCAGCACGATTTTCCACAGCGACTGGCGCATCGATACCAGGGCGGTTTGCGCGGGGCCGGTCGGAATGCTCATGGCGGCGATCACCTGCGGAATGCCGCTGCCGCGCGCCTGCGGCGCCAGCCGGATGGTCAGCCCGCGAATCAGGGCAAATGCCGCTGGCAGCATCGGTAACGCGCTCCACCAATAGGCGTGCGTGATTGCCCGATTCCACGCCAGCATCTTCTCGGCGATCGTCGCGAACAATAGCGAGAACAGGGCGACGCATACGGCGCCACCGAGAAATACGGCGATGCGGAACGAGTGGCGAGACGCGCGTGCGGTGTGCCGTGCGCGTTTCCTGATGCTGCGCGAAAGTGAATTGGACATCCAAACTCCCTGACGAACGGTTGATCCTTATTGCGGCAACGCGACGCCGCGATCAAGCCGCCTTTGGTTTTTGCAGCAAGGCCTTCAGATTGGCGAGCCGGTTCCGCGGCGTGATGATTTCTTCTTCGGTCGGTACCGCGTCACCCTCATCCAGCTTCATCTCCTTGATGAAGCGTGATGCGTCGCAATGCACGTGTTCGCGAGCCCGCTTGCGCTTCTTGCACCATGTGACGTGCAACGAGCGCTGGGCGCGCGTGATACCGACGTACATCAAGCGGCGCTCCTCCTCGATGCGCGCGGCAAGCGTGTCGACCGGCGCATCCGGATCCCCCTTGTGCGGCAGAATGCCCTCTTCCACGCCAACCAGAAATACATGCGGAAACTCCAGGCCCTTGGATGCATGAAGGGTCGACATGCGGACCGCGTCCGGATCTTCGTCCTTGCCCTCCAGCATGGTCATCAGTGCGACCATTTGCGTGAGGTCGAGCAGGCTCCTTTCGGGATCGCTGCCGTCCTTGCCGCCGCTGCCTTTCTCCTTGAGCCAGGTGGTGAAATCAATGACGTTCTGCCATTTGGCCTGTGCCTGCCGCTCGTCGAAGGCATCGTACAGATAGCCTTCGTAATTGATTTCTTTCATCATGTCGTCGAGCAGCGACGCGGCGCGCCCCTCGCGATGCGCGTGCGCTTCCAGCTGATTGATGAACGTGCAGAACGCGCGCAGCGGCGCCAGCTGCCGCTCGGCAAGCTTGGCTTCCAGCCCACCCTTGAACACTGCTTCAAACAGCGAGCACTGCCACTGGCCGGCGAAAGCGCCCAGCGTTTCCAGCGTGGCCTGGCCGACGCCGCGCTTGGGCGTCGTCACGGCGCGAATGAATGCCGGATCGTCATCCTGATTGGCGATCAGGCGCAGGTAGGCAATGATGTCCTTGATCTCGGCGCGATCGAAAAAGCTTTGGCCGCCGGAGATCGTGTAGGGAATGCGCTCCTTGCGCAACGCCTGTTCGATCACGCGCGCCTGATGGTTGCCGCGATACAGGATCGCGTAATCGGAAAATTTCGCGCGCCGTTCGAACTTGTGCGCCGACAGCATGATCGCGACCTGTTCCGCCTCCTGTTCGTCGTCCGGCATCGCCATCACCTTGACCGGGTCGCCGAGCCCGTGTTCCGACCACAGCGATTTGTCGAACAGCTTGGGGTTATTCGCAATGACGGCATTCGCAGCCTGCAGGATGCGCGTACTGGAGCGGTAATTTTGCTCGAGCTTGATGACCTTGAGATCGGGAAAATCCACCTGCAACTGCTTCAGGTTTTCGATGGTTGCGCCGCGCCACGCATAGATCGCCTGGTCGTCGTCACCGACTGCGGTAAACATCGGCTTCTTGCCGAGGCCGGTGACCAGCAGCTTGACCAGCTCGTACTGGCAGGTGTTGGTGTCCTGGTATTCGTCCACCAGCAGATAGCGCAACCGGCGCTGCCACTTGTCGCGCAGCTCTTCATTGCGGCGGAACAGTTCCACCGGTAAACGGATCAGGTCGTCGAAATCGACCGCCTGATAGGCAGACAGCGTGGCGACATAGTTGCGGTAGACGCGCGCGGCTTGCGCCTCGTCCTCGTCCCTCGCCAGGTTGAGCGCCACATCGGGATCGACAAGCCCGTTCTTCCACAAGGACATCGCGGCCTGAATACGGCGAATAAGCTGCTTGTCGGTGGTGATCGCGAGGTCCTGCACCAACGAAAAGCAGTCGTCGCTGTCCATGATGGAGAAGCGGTCTTTCAAACCCAGCGCCCGTGCTTCCTGGCGCAAAATCTTCACGCCCAGCGAATGGAAAGTGCTGACCGTCAGCTGCTTGGCTTGCCTTGGCTCCTTCAGCAACCTAGCGGTGCGCTCCTGCATTTCCAGCGCCGCCTTGTTGGTGAAGGTCAGCGCGGCAATATTCTTCGCCTCGTAACCGTGCTCCTCGATCAGGCTCGCGATCTTGGTGGTGATCACCCGCGTCTTGCCCGAACCGGCGCCGGCCAGCACCAGACACGGACCATCCATGTACTGGATGGCCTCGCGCTGCGGTGCGTTCAAGCCGTGCGGGTGGGAAGGGGAAGAGGACATCGGAACCGACAGGACGAAAAGCGTCTCATTGTAGCAGCGCCGCACGCACGCGGCTGCACGTACAATACCGGCTTGCGCTGCATGCATACTGTATTGCTGCGCACCTTCTCTTTTCGCCATGCAATTCGAGCATCTCATCGAAATCAACGATCCGCTGAACCCGCTGATCGACCGCCTGACCCGCGATGAACTTTGGCGCGGCCTGGTGCTGCGCGCGGAGGCGCCGGGCCTGTTTGTGCCGCATCTCGACGAATGCACGCTGACGGACCGCAGCGACACGCGATTGTCGCGCTCGCTGCGCTATGGCGAACTGGTCATTCACGACCGTGTGAGCTTTGATGAACCGCATGCGGTGCGCTATGACGTGCCGGCACAGGGGGGCATTCCGGAATCGAGCCTGCTGATGACGATCGAGGAACCGCAGCCCGACGCGCTGTTCGTGCGTTTCGAATACGACGATGGCAAGGCGGATTCCGACGAAGATGCCTTCTACAACGAATTCCGTCGTTCGGCCTACGAGGAAGCCGACATCGACACCATCCGCGTTATACGGCAGCTTGTGCAGGAGGGCCGTTTGCAACGGCCCAGCTGAGACCGCTCTCCGGCGAAGCGGATAAAAAAACGCCGGGAAAACCCGGCGTTTTCAGGGTGCGGGACCGAGGTTCAGGTCACTGCTCGACCTTGATGCTGTTCTTCACCGACTTCACGCCGCTGGCTTTCTTCGCGGTTGTTTCCGCCAGATACTTCAGCCACGCGTTTTTCACATTGCCCGTCAGCGTGACGGCGCCGTCCTTCGCTTCCGAATTGATTTTCGACCCCGCCAGCTGCGGCTCGGCTTTCAGTGCAGCTTCCACGTTTTTATCGGTGCTGGCGTCAGCCGCCGACATCGCCGGCGCGGCCGACTTCTGGTGGCCATTCGTAGCGCAGCCAGCCAAGACCGCCGAAAAAAGGGCCAATGCCAGAATACGGTAGGTGTACTTCATCGGTGTGCTCCTCTATCTCTATTTATGGGGTACGTCGATATTGTTGTTGCTCGAAAGCGCGATTGATGCTTTCGGCGGTCAGTATAGCCATAGTTCCAAGAAAAAAGACAGGCGCCGCGCGATTTAACGAATGGGCCCCGATCTAGCACCGTTCGGCCGCAACGCTGCCACGACCACTGTCGTCCCGTGAACCAAGTTTCCCCCAAGGGGTCATTCCGGAAGTACGCAAACAGCAAAACACGGGGACATCATGGCCACGATACTTGCGGGACGGCTGCAGTTGCAGGAAGAAGTGCAGGCGGCGATTGCCGACCTGCAAGACGCGGGCTTTGCAGCGGGCCGGATCGCGTCGTTTTATGTCAATCCTCCGGGCCAGCACGATATGCATCCGGCGGGCGGCGACCGCCCCAACTCTCCTGGCGCCGAGGACACCGGCAAAGGTGCCGGCGCCGGCATTGGCGCCGGCGGCGCAGTCGGTGCCGCGGTCGGCGCGGTCGCCACGCCGGTGCTGGGACCGGTGGCGCCGCTAACCGGCGCTGCAGTCGGTGCTTACGCCGGTTCACTGATGGGCGCCGTGTCGCGCACGCACGAAGTCGGGCAAATACCGGACGTCCGCCAGGCCGGCATGCTAGTGGCGGTGGCGGCAGGCGACGCCGAAGAGGAACAACGCGCGGCGGACACGCTGCGCCGCAGCGGCGCCTTCGACCTGGAGCGGGCGAAAGGGCAGATCATCGATGGCGAGTGGATTGACTTCGACCCGCTCTCCCTCCCTGACTACATTCGCCCCTGAACCGCTGGTCGTTATATCGCCAGTGGGAGCGGCGACAGCGGCGCAATATCCTCACGGGTGGCGACAAATTCGGGGCGTGCCGTCAAGCCGCCTGTCGGCTGCGCCAGCTTATTGGCGATGCTGTTGTAGACGAAAAATACGTTGCTGCGGGGATACGGGGTGATGTTGCTGTTCGAGCCATGCATCGCATTGCAATCGAAGAAAACCACCGATCCAGCCTTGCCGGTGCAAGATACAATACCGCCCATATCCGCCAGGTAACGCAGCAGCCCCTCATCGGGCACGCCGATCTCCTGCTTCTTCAGGGACCTTTTGTAGTTCTCATCCGGCGTCTCGCCGATACAGGACACGTAGTGCCGGTGCGAACCGGGGATCAACAGCAGCGGGCCGTTGGCTTCACTGTTGTCGGTCAGCAGGATCGAGCAGCTCAGCGCGCGCATCGCCGGCATGCCGTCTTCGCTGTGCCAGGTCTCGAAATCGGAATGCCAGTAGAATTCCTTGCCGTTGAAACCCGGCTTGTCGTTGATGCGCGACTGGTGGATGTAAACTTCGCCGCCGAGAATCTCGCGCGCGACGTTCAGCACGCGCGGATGACCTTGCCTTGCATATCGCTTCATGTCAAACGATTCGTAGACAAATCATGGCAAATCGAAGCGTTCTCCTGACAGCCACCTAAAGATCGACCGGGTCCACTTCCAGCGACCAGCGCACGCGCGTTCGGATGGTCCGCAGCTGCGCCACCCATAGCTTGAGAAAAGCCTGCAGGACGGGACGCGCAGCACACTCGACCAGTAGTTGTGCGCGCTCCATGTTGGCCACTCGCGTCATCGTCATCGGGATCGGATCGTTAACGATAATGGCGTCGGCGGTCGCGCAGGCCGCCGCCTGTTTCAAGAAACCAAGCGCCGTCTCGAGCGTTTTCGCCTCCGACCGCAACAACGCCTGGTAGACGAACGGCGGCATGCCGGCATGCCGCCGTTCTTCCAGCGCCGCATCGGCAAACCCGTTGTAGTCATGCCGCCGCAGCGCGGCATACAGCGGATGCTGCGGGTAACGTGTCTGGATCAATACCTCGCTCGACGTCCCGCCTTCTTTTTG